>Ga0097691_1000299_pt1 | contig 45992 bp, 39 predicted proteins | sample NGESurdeep072012_8_FD_72858 | JGI IMG/M metagenome (GOLD analysis project Ga0097691, IMG submission 72858) | Arctic peat soil microbial communities from Barrow, Alaska - NGEE Surface sample 210-1 deep-072012 | ecosystem: Environmental > Terrestrial > Soil > Wetlands > Peat ... | reverse complement strand
CCGCCGCCCGTCCGTCTCCACGCCGAGGACGAAGCCCTCGGCGAAGGCGAGCGCGCGATTGCGCGCGAGCGCCACGCTGTCGGGAAACAGGGCGAGCGAGCGGTTGCACTGCGCGAGGCAGGCCGCGTATTCGCGAAGGCTGAGGAGGCACTTCGCAAGAAGCGCGGCGGATTCCCGCGCGCGGCGCGGGTCGCGCGCATCCGTGATTCCTTCGAGGACCACGCGCGCCTCCGGCCAGCGCTCGAGCGTCGCCAGCGCGCGCGCGAGCGGGAGCCGCCATGCGGGATCCGGAGGCGCCTTTTCGCGGGCCTCCGACAGGAGTGCCTCCGCTTCGTGGAGCGACGTGAACTGCTCGGGCAGCCGCGCTTCGGAGACGTGGGAGGCCTGCTCGACGAGCTGCTCTCCGGCCGCGATGAGAGCGGGCGCGTCGCGGGAGATCGCGAGTCTCTGCCGCGCCGTCGCCACCGCATCCGAGGTGAGCCCCTGGGCCCGCTGGGCGTCGAGAAGGCGTTCGAGGAGCGCCGTCGCGGCCGGGTGGACCGAGAGGCCCGCGCGGGCCGCCCGCTCGGCAAGGGACGCGTGCCCGAGGCTCAGGTGCGCTTCGGCGAGCGCGATGAAGAGCTCGATGGGCTTCTCCGTCGCTCCCGAAAGCGCGTCGAGCGCGGTCACGGCCTCCGCCGCGCGGCCGAGCTTGAGGAGACCCCGCGCGAACGTGAGAACCGCTCGCTGCTGCAGGGGGTCATCCGGAAGCTCGCGCACGACGGAGGGCAGGACGACGCGCGACAGGAGGTCGACCGCGCCTTTCCAGTCGCCCGCGCCCGCCAGACGGCGCGCCTCCTCGACGTCGCGCGCGGCCCCGCGCACGTCCACCGACGCGCGCCCTTCGCCCCCGCGGCCCGTGACGACCGCCCCTCCCGCCACCCGGGCCCGGACAACGCCCGCCCCGCGGGCGGCCGCCTGGTAGCGCATCTTCGGCACGAACGGCGCCACCGTGATGCCGCGCCGGGCCGCGGCCATCGTGAGCACGTTGACGAACCCCTTCCAGTCGGGAAAGCGGTCGTGGCGCTCTCGCTGGAGGCAGCGCATGATCACGTCCTCGGCTCCGAACGAGGTCTTCCGGAAGAGCCCACTCGCGATTTTCGGCGGCTCACCTCGAATTTTCGCCTCCCGGATCTCGTGCCACGTGCCCGAGAACGGCTTTCGGCCGGTCTCCCACTCGTACATGAGGCAGCCGAGGCTGTAGATGTCGGACCTGAGGTCGAGCGGCACGCCGCCCAGCAACTGCTCGGGCGAGGCGTACGCCACGGTCCCGAAGATGAGGTGTCCGCCGTCGGGCGTCGATTCCATCTCGCTCTCGCCGAGCGGCGACGAAATCCCCCAGTCGCTCACCGCGGCGCGGCCGACTTCGTCGAGGAGAATGTTCTCCGGTTTGAGGTCGCGATGCACGATGTGGTGCTCGACGTTTGCCCACTCGAGAGCCCCGGCGATGCGCACGAGCGTCCGGTAGAAGAGCTCGGGGTCGCGCGAGGTCATCTGCGACCGCAGGCTCCCCCCCGCCATCCACCGCGAACAGATCACGGGGAGCTTTTCGAGAGGAAATACGCAAAGCGCCTCGACGATTCCGTCGCAGACGGAAAGCGTCAACCACACCTGGAGCTCCTGCAGGAAGCGCTCGAAGTCCTCCTTGCTGCCGCTGCCGCGCGGGAGCGCCTTGACCGCGAAGCTGGGGCCGGACGGCGTCTGCCGGACCCGGGCGCAGACACCCATCCCCCCGCGGATGACGTCCACGACCGTGAACGCGTCCGAGTCGAATCCCTGCGTCCGCGCGAGCGCGGGCAGGGAAAGCTCTTCTCCGGGGCGGAAGGGGACCACCTGTTCCCGATTCTCTCACTCCCGGCCCGGGAGGAAACGATCGAAACCCGCGCGCCCGTTTCGACGTAAAATGATCCTTTGGAATTCTCGATAGAGGTGTCTATGAAACGCATCTCCCTCACGCGGGCCGCGGTTCTCGCGCCGCTCGCGGCTCTCGCGGTTCTCGCGGTTCTCGCCACCACCCCCGCCCGCTCCCAGGAACTCAGGGTCGAGGAGCACGTGCTCTCGAACGGCATGAAGCTTCTGCTCGTGCCCCGCCGCGACGAGCCGGTCGTCTCCGGCGGCTGGGTCGCCAAGGTCGGGAGCGCCAACGAACGGCCCGGCATCACGGGGATCAGCCACCTCTTCGAACACATGATGTTCAAGGGCACGGAGGCGATCGGCTCGAAGGACCCCGCGCGGGACCAGAAGCTGATCGCCGAGCAGGAGCAGCTCCGCGGCCTCATGCGCGACGAGGAGTCGAAGATGCGCGCGGCCCTCCGGCGCGGCGAGATCGACGACGTCACGAAGCCCGAGAGCAAGACCCCCAGGTACAAGGAGCTCGAGAAGGAATTCGACGCCCTCGTGAAGGAGCAGCGCGACCTCCTCGTGAAGAACGAGTTCGACCGCATCTACACGAAGCAGGGCGCCTCGGGGATGAACGCGTCGACGAACTCGGACCTCACCCAGTACTTCATCACCGTGCCGAAGAACAAGCTCGAGCTCTGGATGTGGATGGAGTCCGACCGCCTGAAGGCTCCCGTCTTCCGCGAGTTCTACTCCGAGCGCGACGTCGTCTTCGAGGAACGCCGCCTGCGGACGGAATCGACCCCCACGGGCCGGCTCGACGAGGCCTTCGAGGAGATGTTCTGGCACGGCCACCCGTACACCTGGCCCGTCGTCGGGTACCCCTCGGACATTCCCGCGATCACGAAGGCCGACGCCGATGCGTACTACGCACTCTTCTACGCGCCGAACAACATCACCGCCATCCTCGTGGGCGACTTCGACCCGAAGGAAGCCGTCGCGATGGCCGAACGGTATTTCGGACGGATTCCCCGCGGCAAGAACCCGCCCCCCGAGATGACGATCCTGCCCCCCCCGTGGGAAGCGGAAATGCGCATGAACGGGGAGGCGGACACGAACCCGCAGGTCTCCGTCAACTGGCACACGGTGCCCTTCCAGAACAAGGACGCGTATCCCCTTCAGGTCCTCGCGCAGCTCCTCAACGGCCGCACCGGCCGGCTCTACAAGGCGATGGTCGTCGGGGACGGCGCCGTGGCGACAAACGTGACGGCGGGCGCCTTCTCGCGCAAGTACGCCGGCGAGTTTGGCGTCGAGGCGGAGGTCAAGGACGGCAAGACGCCCGAGGACGCCGAGAAGGCCGTTTACGTCGAGCTCGAGAAGCTCAAGAAGGACCTCGTTCCGGCCGAAGAGCTGCAGAAGGTGAAGAACAACTTCGCCGCGCAGACCTTCCGCGGACTCCAGCAGAACTTCTTCATCCTCCTCCAGCTCATGGGCAACGAGGGCCGCGGCGACTGGAGAGAGTTCAACGGGGGCCCGAAGAAGATCCAGGCCGTGACGGCCGAGGACGTGCGCCGCGTCGCGCAGACGTACCTCACGAAAGAAAACCGCGGCGTCGCGACCTACACGCGCAAGGCGGGTGCGGCCACCGCGCCCGAGGATCCGGCCCTCCTCGCCGTGCCCGAGCAGATGCGCCCGATGGTCAAGCAGACGCTTGCCCGGCTGATCGCCTCGACCGACGCCGACAAGCTCAAACAGATGATCGCGCAGATGGAGAGTCAGTCGGCGCAGATGCCGCCGCAGATGAAGCCGGCCACGGATCTCATCCTGCAGAAGGCCCGCGAGCGCCTGACCGAGCTGGAGAAGACCCCGAAGACGACGGAGAAGAAGTAGCCATGAAGAAGAACATCCTCCTGCCGGCGGTTTTTGTCGCTTTTCTTGCCGCCCTTCTCGCCGCGTCCCTCGCCTCTCCCGCGGCCCTCGCCGCCGCCGACGCGATCCCTTCGAAACCCGATCAGCTCGCGTTCAAGCCGTTCTCCTATACGCCGCCCGCCGCGAAGGAATATCGCGCGGTTCTGAAGTCCGGCGTCGTGGCTTACCTCGCGGAGAACCACGAGCTTCCGCTCGTCAACATCCAGATCATTCTCCGGGGCGGGACCTACCTGAACGCGCCCGGCAAGGAAGGCCTCGCGGAGACGGCCGGATATCTCCTCGCGCGCGGCGGAACGAAGAATCGCAAAGCCGAGGACCTCGAGGAGCGCCTCGCGTTCCTCGCCGCCCAGCTCAACAGCGGCTACGCCGAGGACCGCGGGACGGTCTCGCTCAATCTCCTCGCGAAGGATCTCGACGAGGGTCTCGCGATCCTGCGCGAGGTCCTCACCGAACCCCGGTTCCAGGATGACAAGCTCAAGCTCCGCAAGGATCAGCTCCTCGCCGACATGAAGCAGCGAAACGACAGTTCCGCGGACATCGAGCGGCGCGAGCGCTCGTTCCTTCTCTACGGCGACGGCTACTATCTGAACCGCTTCGAGACCAGGGCCTCCGTCGAAGGGTTCACGCGCGAGGATCTCGTGGCGTTCCACCGCAAGTGGGTCGATCCGAAGAATATGCTCATCGCGGCCGCGGGCGACTTCAAGAAAGCCGAGATGGCCGCGAAGCTCGACAAGCTCCTCGCGAACTGGCCGTTCAAAGGCGAGGCCGCACCGCCAGTGCCGAAGCCGTCGCACCCGATGACGCCCGGGACTTTCCTCGTCGACAAGGACGTCAACCAGGGCCGCGTTTCGATCATGCTGCCGGGCCTCCTTCGCACCGACCCCGACTTCTTCGCGGCCGCCGTCATGAACGACATCCTCGGCGGCGGCGGGTTCACGAGCCGCATCATGAACCGGGTCCGCTCGGACGAAGGCCTCGCGTACTCGGCGGGCTCCGCGCTCCAGCCGGGCATCTGGTACCCCGGCCGCTTCGGCGCCGCGTTCCAGTCGAAGGTGCGCACCGCCGCCTACGCCTCGCAGATCGTGATCGAGGAAATGACGAAGCTTCGTGACACCGACCCCACGGACGAGGAGATGGAAACGGCGAAGCACTCGTTCATCGACACTCTCCCCCGCCGCTTTTCGACGCCCGTGCAGGTCGTGGGCCTTCTCGCGGACGAGGAATACACGGGCCGCTACGCCTCTGATCCTCTCTACTACGCGAAGTACCAGGCGAACGTCGAGAAGGTGACGAAGGCCGACGTGAAACGAGCGGCGCAGCGGCTTCTCAAGCCCGACGCCGTGACGCTTCTCGTCGTCGGGAAGAAGGCCGACCTTCTGAACCCAGAACCGAAGCACCCCGTGAAGTTCGCGGACCTCACGAGCGGAAAGCTGACGGAGGTTCCGTTGCGCGATCCCTTCACGATGAAACCCATGGCTTTGGCGACAGACGGCAGCGCGAAGTGATCCTCCTTGCGGCGGTTCTTGCCGCCCAGGCGCTCACGCTCGAGAAGATCTCCGAACCCGGGCCGGGCGGCCCCTCGGGCTGGGCCTGGCGCGACGCCACGCACGTCACGTGGGTCGTTTCCGACGGCCCGGAACCCGAGGCGCCCGCCACGCTCTGGGAGCTCGACGCCGCGACCGGGAGGAAGGCGAGGCTCTTCGAGCCCGCGGCCGTCAAGGATCGCGCCGGGAAAGACCGGATGCTCTCTCCCCGAGGGGGGAAATGGAGCCCGAGGGGCGATGTTCTCCTCGTGTCCTTCGACCACGACCTCTGGCTCCTCGCCCCCGGCGGCGCGCCGCGGCGCCTCACGAACGACGCCGACGAGGAGGAGTCCCCGGCGTTCTCTCCGGACGGTTCGCGCGTCGCGTACGTCAAGAAGTCCGACCTCTGGGCTGTCGAGCGCGCGTCGGGCCGGGAGACGCGCCTCACGACCACGGGCGCCGACCACGTGTTCAACGGGAAGCTCGACTGGGTCTACGAAGAGGAGCTCGCGAACCGGCGCGGAGGCCGCTCGTACGAGTGGGCGCCGGACTCTTCCGCGATCGCCTACCTCCGCCTGGACGAGAACCGGGTGCCGGCGTTCCCGATCGTGGACTTCACGCCGGTGAACGGGAAGGTCCTTCCGCAACGCTATCCGAAGGCCGGCGACCCGAACGCGATTCCCTCCGTCCACGTCGTCGACCTCGACGGGAAAGAGACGGCCTCCTTCGCGCCGACGCCCGACGACGTCTACGTCGCCCCCCAGCTCGCCTGGACCGCAGACGGAAAGCAGGCCTGCTTCCTCGTCCTCGACCGCCCGCAGACGACCCTCGACGTCTGGCTCCTGCCTCGCGCGGGCGGCGCGCCGAAAAAGCTCCTCACCGAGACGGACGCCGCGTGGATCAACGCGCTCGAGCCGCCGCATTTCCTCAAGGACGGTTCCTTCGTCTTCCTCTCGGAAAGGAGCGGCTTTCTCCACCTCTACCGGCACGCCGCCAACGGCACGCCGATGAACGCGATCACGAAGGGCGACTGGATGATTGACGGGCCCTGGTCGGTCGACGAGAAGGCGGGCGTCGTCTTCTTCACCGCAACCGAAAGGGACCCGCGTGAGCGCCATGTCTACCGCGTGAAGCTGGACGGGACAGGGTTCCAACGCCTCACCAAAGAGCGCGGTGTCCACACTCTCTCGCTGTCCCCCGGCGGAGCCTTCTTCGTAAGCACGCACTCGAGCGTCACATCCCCTCCGAGGACCGTCGTGAGGAACGCCTCCGGCGAGGAGGCCGCGGTGGTCGACGACGCGCCCGGCCCGTTTGCCGACACCATTCTCGGTTCCGTCGAGATGGGCTCCTTCAAGGGCACGGACGGCACGCTCTTCTATACGCGGCTCGTAAAGCCAGCGGACTTCGACCCCGGCAGGAAATACCCCGCGATCGTGTTCGTGTATGGCGGCCCGCACGCGCAGCTCGTGCAGGACCGCTGGGGCGCGGCCTCCGGCCTCGACCATCTCCTCGCGTCGAAGGGATTCCTCGTCTTCACGATGGACAACCGCGGCTCGTGGGGGCGCGGGCACGCGTTCGAGACGCCGATCCTGAAGAACCTGGGCGCGCAGGAGCTGAAGGACCAGCTCGAGGGCGTCGCCGAGCTTGTGAAGAAACCCTTCGTCGACGCGTCCCGGCTCGGGCTCTGGGGCTGGTCTTATGGCGGTTACATGACGCTCTTCATGGCCACTCACGCGGGCGAGAGGTTCAAGTGCGCGCTCGCGGGCGCGCCGGTCGCCGACTGGAAGTTCTACGACTCCATCTACACGGAGCGCTACATGAAGCGCCCCAAGGACAATCCCGAGGGCTACAAGGCGGCGTCGCCGCTCGAGGCCGCGAAAAACCTCTCGACGAAACTCCTCATCATGCACGGCACGTCCGACAACAACGTCCACATGCAGAACTCGATCAGCTTCATCGACGAGCTCATGAAGGCGCGGAAGGACTTCTTCTTCGTGCCCTTGCCGCGCCAACGGCACGGGCCCCGCCGGGAGGCGCTGCTCTACCGCAACCAGCGCCTCGTCGATTGGTTCGAGAAGAACCTGTAACGCGCGCCGATCAAGCGCAACGGCCGTCAGACGGGCTTCGGCGTGACGGTGAGCGCCAGCGAGCCTTTCACGGCCTTGGACACGATGCAGTATTTTTCGGCGAGGGCGAGCGTCTTGTCGACGTCCGCCCGGCGTGACTCCCAGAGAGCCGCGGGCACGTGCGGCGCGAGGTTCATCTTCGTGACGAGAAACCCGCCCGCAGGATCCTTGTCGACCTCGCACGAGCCATCCAGCGCCGGCTTCTCGATCGGGAGCTGCAGCTTCGCGAGGAAAATCGCCCACGTCTGGACGAAGCACGACGAAACGCCCGCGAGGAGCAGCTCCTCCGGATTCGGCGCCCCCGTCTTTCCGCCGAGAGACGAGGCGCCCACGTGCGCAACCTTCAGGCTGCCGTCCGCGTTCGTGAGCGTGCCTTCTTTCGAAGCGGGATCCCAGGTCGCGGCGATCGTGAACGTGTGTTCGGCGGACATGACGTGTCTCCCTTTTAGGCTCTTGGGCTTTCAGGCCCGGATCACGAGGAGCCGGGGCTCGGTGAATTCTTCCATCGCGTAGGCCGGGCCCTCGCGCCCGGAGCCCGACTCCTTCACGCCGCCGTACGGCATGCGGTCCGCGCGCCACGTCGGGACGTCGTTGACGAGAACAGCCCCGACCTCGAGGACGTCGAAGGCGCGCTGGATGCGTCCGAGATCCCGCGTGAAGACTCCCGCCTGCAACCCGTACTTCGAGTCGTTCACGCGGCGGAGCGCCTCGTCCCAGTCGTCGTAAGGGGCGAGCGTGACGACGGGCGCGAAGACTTCCTGCGCCTCGACCTTCATCGACGGCGTCGTGTTCTCGAGGATCGTGGGGGCCAGGCACTCCCCCGCGCGTGTCCCGCCCACCAGCGCCGTCGCGCCTCCCTGGACGGCCTCCTTCACCCACGCCTCGGCGCGCGCGGCCTCTTCGGGCGTGATCATCGGGCCGACGTCCGTCTTCTCGTCGAGCGGATCTCCGACGACGAGCTGCGCCGTCGCGAGGAGCAGCTTCGAGCGGAACGCCTCGAGGACCGGGCGGTGCACGAGCGCGCGCTGGACGGAAATGCACGACTGACCCGCGTAGGAAAACGCGCCCGAGGCGGTGCGTCGCGCCGCGTCGTCGAGGTCCGCGTCGGAGTGGACGACGACCGCCGCGTTTCCGCCCATCTCGAGGGCGACGCGCTTCCTCGGCACGAGGGCCTTCAACCGCCACCCCACCGCGCCCGAGCCCGTGAAGGACACGACCGGGAGGCGCGGGTCGAGGACGAGCGCCTCGGCGTCGGCGCCCGGGATCGGAAGGACGGCGTACGCGTCCGCGGGCCAGCCGGCGGCGAGCACGATCTCCCGGAGCGCGAGCGCCGAGAGCGGCGTCTGGGAAGCCGGCTTCTGGACGATCGGGGCGCCCACGGCAATCGCCGGCGCCACCTTGTGCGCCGTCAGGTTGAGCGGAAAATTGAACGGCGTGATCGCGAGGACGGGCCCGAGCGGGACGCGCTTCACGACTCCCCACCGGCCGAGCGAGGCGCCGTTCACGTCGAGCGGCAGCATCTCGCCCGTCTGCGCCTCGAGCGCGGCGGCCGCCGCCGAGAACGTGGCGGCGGCGCGCTCGGCCTCCATGCGCGCGGCCTTCAGGGGCTTGCCGGCCTCCGCGGCGATCGTGCGCGCGAGCTCGTCCCGCCGGCGTTCGAGCTCGACCGCGACCTTCCGGAGGATCGCGACGCGCGTGTAGGTGGGAAGCGCCCGCGTCTCTTGGAAGACGCGAACGGCGCGCTGCACGGCGGCCTCAATCTCTTCGGATGAGGGGCGCGGGATCCGCGCGAGCTCCCGCCCTCCGAAGGGCGCCCGCACCACGAGGTCGGAGCCGCTCACGACTTTCCCTCTTCCCGGAGCACATCCGGGTTCCAGGCCCTCGAGGCGGTCCACGCGCGCGATGAAAAGAGCGCCGACAGCGCGCGGCCGAGGAGCGGTGTCCTCGTCCGCGCCCAGAAAGAGTCCACGAGGCGCGCCACTTCGGGCGGGGCCGACGCGGGCGCGGCGAGCTGCGCGAGCGAAAGGACTCCCACCGGGGCTTCGTTCCGAACCTTTTCCCACGGCTCACGAAGCCCCGCCTCCTCCGCGGGCGGAAGCGGCGTCACGCCGGAGAGCGCGAGGCGTCCCGACACCACCGCGAAGAGGAGCGGCAGGTCGCGCAGCACCGGAATCGCCGTCTCGAACCGGAATGTCGAGAACGCCGCGCGCCCGCCCCCCGGCGCGTTTCCCGAAAGCGTGACGGGGCGCCTGGCGTGGCCCGCGTTCGCGATCGCGCTCCAGATGGCGGCCACCGGCCACAGCGGAAAAGAGAGGGCCAGCACGACGAGGCCGAGGCCCCGATTCGAGGACGAGGAGGCGCTCTTCTCGGCGCTTCTCTCGGCGGCCGGCAGCCGGTCGGTGAGCAGGCTCGTCGCGCCCGTCGACGCATCGACGACGAGATTGCCCGAGACGACGGCGTTTTCGAGCGCGAGGCCGGGCGGAATCGCGGTCCGCGGAAGAACGCTCACCGCGGAAAGGCGCGCCTCCGAGAGGACGACGGCTTCTTCCGCCACGGTCGTGCCCCCCTGAAGCTCTGCTCCGCCATCCACCGTGGCACGGTCGGAGAGCGCGGGCGCCGCGCCGGCGGCGGCGCGGTCGGCCCGGTGGTACGACGCGACGTCGGCGAGGAGGACCGGGCCCTCGGTGAGCGGAAGCGCCGCGTAGTCCGCGTCCGCCGTCCATTCGGCCGCGCCGGGCTCGCGCGGGAAATCCTTCTTCTTGAGCGCGCCGGGCAGAAGACGCCAGACGCCGGCGGGGCGTCCGCCCAGGAGTCCGGCGACGATCGGCCCGCGCACGTCGTCCACCTTCCTCAGGAACTCGTGGAGGGCGGCATGGATCCCCACGTCGCCGCGCACGACGATCGTCTCGCCATCCAGCCGCGGCTCGAGACGGCGCAGGACGTCGCCGGTCGTCTCGCCGTCCTCGCGCCGCACGATCTCGAGCGCGATGCCCCAGCGAATGCCCTTGCCGAACCGGCGCTCGATCTCGGGCGCGCGGGAAGAGACGACGAGAAGCGCCGAGCGGCGGCCGGCACGAACGAGCGCCTCGAGCGCGTGTTCGAGCACGGGCACGCCCGCGAGCGGGAGGAGAGCGGGCACGATGCGCGCCCCGAGCGGGCCGAATGCCGTGCCGTCGCGATCGGCGAAGAGGACGGTGGTCATGGGAGAGGGATTATGGGACGAAGGCCCTGAGACCGGTGGAGCGGCCCGCGCGCGCGTCCACGTCGGCCGTGATCTCGCGCGCGTGCGCCGTCAGCCAGGCCCGTACCTCGGCCGGCGGCACCGCCGCGTTCGCGCGATACGCCCAGCACTGGATCCGCCCTTCGTGCCCGTCGCCCGCTTCGTCCGCGATCGCCGCGGCCGCGCTCACGCCCTCCCAGGACAGCCCCGTGCGGAAGAGACGGAATTCGAGTCCTTCGGGCTCGTCGCTCCGGAAGGCGGGCGTCCCGGGCGGCACGGGCGCGAGCACGGGCGAGAGCTGGTCGGCGAGCTCCCGCGCGCCCGTGCGGTGCGTGAGGAGATCGTGCCGGGTCTGGCGTGCCGCCTCGATCCCGCCCCATGCAAGGAGGGCGAACAAGAGGCCTCTCACGATGCGGCCCGGATACGGAGACGTCCGCTCGCGCGCCGCGAGCATGAGCCACGTGCCTCCGAGCCCGGTGAAAGCGGCCAGGGCGGGCATCGTCGGAATGGACGAGAGCCGGTATTTGCCCGCGACCGCGACGACGATCACGAGCTCCACGACGCACGCCCCCCAGAGGATGCCGTGCGCGAGGCGGCGATCACCTCCGGTCGCCCCGGACGCGACCTCCGCTTCGCTGACGGCGCGCCCGAGGAACACGACGCCGAGAGCCGCCAGCGGCAGGAAGAAGAAGAGCGAGCGCACGAGCGTGAAGACGTCCGCCCCGAACGCCGTCGGCAGGGCTGCCGCGCGGGACGCGGCCTCGGAGGCTCCGAACGACGTCGCGAGCGCAAAGGAGAAGGACTCGCGCCGGAAGAGGAAGACCGCGAAGAGGTGGGAAAACCCGACGGCGACGAACGCGAGGCCGAGGAGCGTGAGAGCGCGCTTCGTGCGGCCGAGACCGAAGAGGCGCGGCCGCGCGAGGAGAGCGAGAAGGAGCGGGATCAGGTAGAGCCCGACGGCGTAGCCCTTCGCGAGGAAGCCGAGACCGAAGAAGACGCCCGAAACGGCGCCCTCGAACGGGGAGTCCTCCTCGAACGCCCGGAGGCCGAAGATGATGCCGGCGAGGCCCAGCGTGACGAGCGTGGGTTCGACCGTGGCGGCACGGGAAGCGGCGACGAGCGGGGGAAACAGGGCCGCGAAGGCGCCCGCAAGATGCCCCGCGGGCTGGCCCCATCCGCGCCGGATGACGCGCTCGAGCACGATGACGCCGATGAGCCCGAGGATCGCCGACGGCAAGCGCACCGCCCATTCCTCGGGGCCGAACACGCGCACCATCGCGGAAAGGACCCAGGGAAAGAGAACCGGGGTTCCGGAGGGCGGGCCCATCGGCGTCGCCGAGAGGCCCAGGAACTGGTCCGACCCGCCCGCGAGGATGTTGCGCGCGCCGATCGCCCAGCGCCCCTCGTCGGCGCCGAACAGATCCGGCTGACCGAGGAGCACGAGCCGCAGCAGGGCACCCGCGGCGAGCGCGATCGCGAAAAGAATGCGCCCGGACGCTTCAGGGTCATCAGAACGGCGCCCGGACGTCACGGCCGAGGAGTATACGGAGGCTCCGCCCCCCGGCGGGCGCAGTTCATACTTCGGCACGATGACGGCCCTCGAAGAGCCCCTCCTCAGCGTCACGCTCATCGCCCGCGACGAGGAGGATCGCCTTCCGGACGCTCTCGCGTCGGTCGCCTTCGCGAACGAGCGCATCGTCGTCGTGGACTCCGCCACCACCGACCGGACCGAGGAGATCGCGCGTGAGGCCGGTGCCCGCGTCCTCGTGAGGCCCTTCGACGGCTTCGGCCGGCAGAAGAACGCCGCAGCCGCTCTCGCGAGCAACCGATGGATCCTTTCCATCGACGCCGACGAGATCGTCTCGCCGAAGCTCGCCGTCGAGATTCGCGCGTCCCTCGCGGCGACGGCTTCCGAGGCCTCTCCCCCAGCGGCCTTCCGGGTGCCGATCCGCCTCGAGTTCCTAGGGCGCGAGCTCCGGTTCGGGCGCGACACGGTCGTGCGGCCCGCGCGCCTCTACGATCGCACGCGCGCGCGATTCTCGGACGATCCCGTCCACGAGAAGATTCTCGCGACGGGCCGGGTCGAATCCCTCCAGGAGTCCGTCCTCCACCGCTCCTATCGCGACCTCGCGCACTATCTCGAGAAGCTCGACCGCTACACGACGCTCGCGGCCGAGGCGAAGTGGGCCGCCGGGAAGGGGGGCGGCGGCTTCCTGCCGGCGCGCGTCCTCTGGGAGTTCTTCGATCGCGCGTTCCTGCGCCTCGGCTTCCTCGACGGCTCGGCCGGGCTCACGTTCGCGGCTCTCTCGTCGGCGAATACGCTCCTGAAGTACCTCAAGCTCCGCGAGCTCGAGCGGGCGATCGCCCGCGGCGAACGCACGCCGCCCCAGGGCGTGAGGATCGAAGACACCGCGGCGATCCGGGTTCGCGCGCTCCTGCGGTCCCGGTGACGGCCGCGTGAACGGCGCTCTCCTCGCGGCGGCCTCCGGCGGGGCGGCCGCCCTCGGCCTCTCGCTGCGCTTCAACTGGTGGCGTCCCAAGCGGCCCGGCACGCCGATCCTCATGCACCACCAGGTCGGGCCGCACCGGCCCGGCTCGCCCCTGAATCGGTGGCGCGTGACCCAGCGGGATTTCGACTGGCAGCTCGACACGCTCCAGCGCCTCGGCTACCGGGGCGTGGCGCTGCGCGATCTCGTCGCGTCGCCGGCGACTGCGACGCGGCGCGTCGTCCTCACGTTCGACGACGGCTATCGCGGCGTCAAAGAGAGAGCGCTGCCCGCACTCCTTTCGCGCGGCTTCGCGGCCACGGTCTTCGTGGTCGCGGACAGGACCGGGGGCGTGAACGACTGGGACGGCGAGACCCCCGGGGAACCGCTCCTCGCGGCCGACGAGATCCGCGCGCTCCATGGAGCCGGAATAGAGATCGGCTCCCATGGCGCCACGCACCGCGCGCTGACACGGCTCGACGACGCCGACCTCGCCCGGGAAGTCGCGGGCAGCAGGGAAACGCTCGAGCGGATCACGGGAGCGCCCGTGACGTCCTTCTGCTATCCCTACGGGGACTTCGACGACCGCGTCGTCGAGGCGGTGCGGGCCGCGGGCTACCGTGCGGCCACCGTGATCCGGGGCGGCATCTCGAAGGATCTCTCGGACCCCTTCCGCCTGAAGCGCGTCGCCGTGCGCGGCACGCATACGCGCCTCGACTTCGTCCTCGCGCTCACGCGCGGGAGGTCGAAGCTCTAGTTGGCGGGCGACGCTGGGCCGCGGACGACCACGCCGCACGGTTCGCCCCAGGGTGTCACCACGCGCTCGACGACGCGTTCGCCGGGGGCAAGCGTCTTCGGCGGCGCGAGACTCACGCGGAACGTCGAGGGGGACAGCGGCGGGCCGCCCGGCAGAGGCTCAAGCCCACGCGTGAGCGCATAGCGCTGGACGATCGCGGCAATCCTGAGCTCGGCGTCTGGCCCGCCGTCTACCTCCGCCGAGCCGCGCAGCGACCAGCGGTGCGCGGCTTCGCCAAGCAGCGTCCCGCAGCCGTGGAACTGCGTGAACGTCGGGCGCGCCTCAGGCCAGATGAGGCATGCGTCGCGCGCGCCGAGCGTCCCCGCGATAGCGATCGCACCGATGCCCGCGAGGGCTGCGATCCGTCTCGCCCGTTTCGGCGCGCTGCCCACGAGCGCAAGGAGTCCGGACGCGATCCCGAGCGCCGACGGAACCGTCAGGTAGACGTAACGATAGCCGTTAGGGTTGCCGGACTCACCCTGCGCTACCGCGGAGATGCCGGCCGCGACGGCATGCGCGAGAAGAAGGCCCGAGAGCTCATTTCGCGGTTTCAGGAACGCCCGCCCGAACCCCACGGCGAGGCACACGCCAAGAATCAGACCCAGCCGGCTCCGGCCGGTCAGGTCGGCCCATGGCGCCGGCTCTGGCACGAACCACGGCGCAGCGAGCGCGTCGGCCGTCGCCCCGAAGAGCGGGAGAACGGAATTCTGGTAGCGGATCTCCCGCAGGACGTTGTGGTTTCCCGCCCGGACGAAGTAGGGCGGGTCGCCGCGCGAACCGGGCAGAAAAAGAGGCGAGGCCACGAGCGCGAACGCTCCCGCAAAGACGGCTGCGCGAAGAATGCGCGGGCGGGCGGGCTCGTCGTCCTCCGCGCGCATTGCCGCCCAGAGGACGAGCGCCGCTCCGGCGACCCACGCGACGAGATACGCGTGGGCGCCGAGCCCGCACACGAGGCCCGCCGCCGCGGCGAGCGGGAGGCTGCGTCGGCGCCGCGCGTGGACGAGCAGGAAGGTCGCGACGTCAACAAGCGGAATCACGACGATCGCGACGGCCCAGCTCCAGCGGGAGACGATCAGGTGCCACCTCAGGCCCGCGAGGACGAGGGCCGCGAGCGTAACGCCGCCTCGGGGAAGGAGCGTCCGGCCGAGCAGGGCTCCGGTGAGGATCGAGAGCGATCCGGCGAGCGCGGCGGGAAACCGGATGCCGGTAAGCGTGGTGCCCCAGAGCCCGAGCGACCAGCGGGAGAACTCGAGGTACAGGACCCCGACGGTCGCGAACGGCTTCCCAATTCCATAGGGTGCGGCGCGCAGCGGGCGGAGAAAGTCCCGGAAGGAGCCATCGAGTTCGAGCGTCGGGGCGATCAGCGTCAGGTCGTCAAGAAGCGACGAGGGAGGCCTCCCGGCGAGATCCGCGAACCGCAGCACCGTTCCCACCGCAACCGCGGTGAGCGTGAGAGCCGCGAGCGTCCCTTGCCGGAAGGGGAGCGGCTCGAGAGGGTCTAAGCCCGCCCGGGTCCCCTCGAACCAGGCAAAGGCCCAGTACGCGACGGCCGCGCCGGCGGCCACCGCCCCGAGCGTCGCGACCCACATCCCGAGCCAGACGACGAGCCACGAGAGCTCGGGCTGGAACAGGGTCGCCGGCCGGAAGATCCTCACGGCGTTCACGAGGATCACGAACCCGACGATCGCCGAGAAGACCCACCCTCCGGCGGACGTCTGGACCCGGCGGCCTCCTGCTTCGATACTCATGCGTGCTTGAAGGGATTGTCAGGGGAAAACTCACGACGAGAAAGATTCTCTTCCACGCGCGCCACCTGCCGGAGCGCGTCGGGGGTCTCGACGCCTTCCGGGGCCTCGAGCGCGAGCGCGGCCGCGGTGCCGTTCCACCAGGTCGCGGAAGCGGGTCCAGCTCATCTGGACGTGAAAGCCGCGCCAGGGAGCAGGGAAACGCTCGAGCGGATCACGGGAGCGCCGGTGATGTCCTTCTGCTATCCCTACGGGGACTTCGACGATCGCGTCGTCGAGACCGTGCGCGCCGCGGGGTACCGCGCGGCCACGGTCATCCGCGGCGGCATCTCGAAGGATCTCTCGGACCCCTTTCGCCTGAAACGCGTCGCCGTGCGCGGCACGCACACGCGCCTCGACTTCCTCCTCGCGCTCACGCGCGGGAGGTCGAGGCTCTAGTCGTCTCAGCGCCCATGCGGCCGTGTCGGAATCGACGGGGCCGGGCGGGACGGGGGTGCGGGCCGATAGGCGCGGGGAGGCGACTGCTTCGCCTGCTCCGGACGACGTTGGCCACCATGATCCCCGCCATGCGCGTCGCCACGTTCGCCGCCACGGGGCGGAGCCACGTGATAACCCGGTCCCCAGCCGCCGTATTCATACCCCGGCGGCTCGTACACGCCGCCGACATATCCCCCGCCAGTTACCGTACAGGCGCACAGTGCCGCGAGGAGCACGAACCCGAGCGCACGAACCCGCCAACGTCGAGGCTCGATGTTCATTTCGGCTCCTTTTTGCCGTCGGCGTCCGACCACTCCATCAATCCAATGAGTGCTCCGGCCGGATCGGCGACGACCGCCAACTTGCCACCGTGGCGGTCGACGTGCGGTTCGACGAGCACGCGCCCGCCGAGCGCGACCGCCTTGACTGCCGCGTCGGCGGCATCCACGACCCGCACGAAGTTGATCCAGTGGGGATGACGGCGGGACGAATCGGGGGGGAAATGATTCACGCTCGCGCGGGCGTAGTCGTCGGTCGAGAGGATCACGTGTTCCAGGCCGTCGTCGGTTGGCAGGTCGAAAACGTCATAGCCGAAGAGCGCTTGGTAGAAGGCCGCTTCCGTGCCTGGATCTTTGGCGAGAAGCGAGCTCCAAATCCATTCTCCGGGCGCCGCGAGGAAGTCGCCCGGGTCGCCGCTTCCGCAGGCCAGAACCGCAAAAACGGCTCCCTCGGGATCAGAGAAGACAGCCTAGCGACCGCGTTGCGGATAGGTGGTGGGTTCGAATACGACCTTGGCCCCGTGCGCCAGGGCGGTTCCCTTCGCGGCATCGACATCGCGAACGGCGATGTAAGGTGAGCCACGCCGGCCGCCGGTGTTCACCCGCCGGCGCGAGTCTGTGGACCAGACCCCCAACCGGCCGGCCATCGAGGAGCGCGACGGAGTAGTCCGTCTTGCCGAAGTGAATGTCGCGGAAAGTCCAGGCGAACAATCCTGAATAGAACCTCTTCGCGTCCGCGAGATCTGGCGTCGCGAGATCAGCCCAGATCACTTACCGACGCGATGCTCGGCGTTCGCGGGCTCAACAACCGGGGCAGTTCGGGCTTCTTGGCGACAGCGGGCATCGCACAAGTCAACAGCGCTCCGAGAAGAGCAGTCCTATGCTTCATGACGATCCTACCCGCGTCTGCTATTCCAGTAGAACCCGCCGCCCCCGAACAGAAGCACCAAGACGACGATGATGAGGATTGTGTCCATCTTCTATCCCTTCCCTATCCCTTCTCGAGAAACCTAGAGCACGAGCCGTGCCAGTCGGAGTGGGGGTACGAAACAGGCGGAAATGGCCATCAGGCCATGTTCGTCGTCCGGGCCATCGTCGGTGCGGTAAGAATTGCAGTAGGTCTCTGCGTTCGACCGCGTTCAGTCGGAACAACCAACTCGCGAGCCCTCAGACGTTCGCGCCCCAGGCGATCGCGCGCTGGCGCAGAACCTCGCGCGGCGCGATGTCCGGAAGGTCGAGGAGTACCGGCGCGATCGGAAGGTCGCCCGGATCCCAGTCCACGAGCGCTGCGACGGCCGGCGCAAGGCGCTCGGCGAGCGGCCAGCTTCGTGCCGACTTTCGCGCGAGCCGCGCCGTCACCGCCACGTCGGTCGCCGTCTCCTCCCCGTCGCCGAAGAGCTCGGACACGGCCGCGCCGCTCCGCCGTCTCGCGAGCGCGATCGCGTACTCCGTCCAGTTCGGCAGGGGCACGCCGAGCCGCTCCTCCTCGAAGAGGCGGAGAACCTCCATGAACCGGTCTCCCGCCCGCGCCACCTGCCGGCGCGCGTCGGGGGTCTCGGCGCCTTCCGGGACCTCGAGCGCGAGCGCGGCCGCGTGGTGCCTTTCCACGAGGTCGCGGAAGCGGGTCCAGTTCATCTGAGCGTGGAAGCCGGTCCGGCGCAGCCCCTCGGAGCCGGCCGACGCGAGCGCGCGCAGGGCTTCTTCGCGCGCGCGGGTCCCCGGCGTCCAACGGCCGGCCGAGAGGAGCACGACGGCTCCGAGCGCGAGGTCGGCGGCGCGGACCGTCCGGAGAGCCTCCCGCGCGCGGGCGCCCGTCGCCGAACGATCCACGAGCCGCTCGGCCGCGAGAAGGCGCGCGCCCGTCTTCGCGAGGAGGCGCACGCCCTCGGCGCGGTCGGGCGCGCCGTGGAACACCTCCGCGTACGGCGGAAGGAGGGCGGCCGGCCCCGCGACCACGCGCCGCGCCGCGACGAGCTCCATGTTCCAGAACGTCGGAGGCAGGAGACGCAGGCCCCGCCGCGCGACGGCCGCGACGGAAGCCTCCACGCGGCGGCTCTTCGCCGTCTCGAAGACGGCCTTGGCGAGATGCCGTTCGAGGGCGGGGACATCACGGACGGGCGCGTCGAGAACCGCGAGCAGCTCGAAGGGGTCGCCGGGATGACCCGTGCCGTCGCGGCCGAGCACCGTCGTCCCCTCCCCGAGCCCGAGCGCGCCGCCGAGAGCCGCTCCTGCCCAGGCGTCGCCGGCGGCGTCCGTCAGCGCCGAGACGAGCGCGCGCACCGCCTCGGCCGCGCGCGCTTCGGCGCCGGCGTCCCGCGCCCCCGTGAAGGGCCGGCCCGCATCGCCCGTATCGATCACCACGGCGTTCGGAGAGAATAGCCGAATGCCGCCGCCTTCGGTCCTCCGTGCCACCCTCGAATACGACGGAGGCCACTACCGCGGCTGGCAGACGCAGATCAACGCCCGCACGGTGCAGGGCGAGCTCATGCGCGCCTGCCGCGAGGTGCTCGGCCCGGACGTCAAGATCAACGGCGCGGGCCGCACCGACGCGGGCGTCCACGCCTTCGCGCAGGTCGCCTCCCTTCATGGCGTGAGCGTCCGGGCCGCCGACCTCGGCAAGGTGCGCCAGAACCTGAACGACCTGCTCCCGCCCGACATCAACGTGCTCCGGCTCGCCGTGGCGCCGCCCTCGTTCCACGCGCGCCACTCCGCCGCCGAACGCATCTACCGCTACCGCATCTCGCGCCGGCGCACGGCGTTCGGCAAGCGTTTCGTCTACTGGGTGAAGGACCACCTCGACGCGTCCGCCATGCAGGCGGCCGCCGACCTCTTCGTCGGCCGGCACGATTTCGGGAGCTTCGCGGAGAACGCCGAGGGCCACGACTCCACGCTCGTGGAGGTCGCGTTCGCACGCGTGGAGACGCCGCCCGACGCGCCCGATCTCATCTTCTTCCGGATTGGCGCCTCGCATTTCCTCTGGAAGATGGTGCGGCGCCTCACCGGCACGCTTCTCGAGGTGGGCCGGGGGCGGCTCGACGCGGCGGGCGTCCGCGCGCTCCTCGAGAGCCGCTCCGGAAAGCCGGCCGAATGGACGGCCCCGCCCTCGGGCCTCTTCCTCGAATCGGTCGCGTACCCGGGCGATCCGCCGCCTCCGGCGATCGATCCCTTCCGGCCCGGGTTCTGACGAGGAATAAAGAAGAGGAACTTTCTCTTAGAAGGGTATTAAGGAGAACCTCTTGAGATTTCCAGCTCTCGTCGCCGCGGTCGCCGGCGCACTCGTAGCCTCGCAGGCCGCTCGGGCAGACGCCCGACCCTCTTCCCCCCCCGCCGTCCACATTCCGTTTGTCGAGGGCAAGCCCTTCGCGGAGATCCTGAGGCGCGCCAGGGCCGAGAACAAACCCGTCATGCTCGACGTCGTGGCGTCGTGGTGCGGGCCGTGCAAGATCATGGACAAGACGACGTTCTCCGACCCCGGCTTCGTCGACTGGGCGAAGAAGACCGTCATCCCCGCGCGTGTCGACGCGGAAAGAGGCGAGGGACGACGCATCTCGGCGCGCTACCAGGCCTTCTCGTTTCCGACGGTGGTCTTCCTCGACGGCGACGGAAACGAGATCGACCGTCTCGTGGGCGGCTACGGGGCCGTCGATTTTCAGCGCGGCGCCGAAGCCCTTCTCGCGGGACGGAGCCATTTGCTCGTGGCCCTCGCGAGGCTGAAGGCGGCCTGGAACGCGGAGGAGGCCATCCCGGTGTCGAACGCCCTCGCCGCGCGGCGCGACCTCGCGCGGGTGCGCCCGATCGCGCTGCGCATCGTCAGTGAGGAGGGTGATCTCGGCCGGCCCGAGATCTTCCAGGTCTTCGCGCAGCTCGTCGCCATCGAGACGCTCGACAACGACCACTCCCCCGAGACGGGCGACCTCATCGCGACCTTCCTCCCCAAGCTCGGGAACGACCCGCGTCGCGCCTTCCTGGCCGCGGCGCTCGTGACCGGCCTCGGGAAGCGCGGCGACGTCGCGGCGGCGCGCGCCGTGACGGCGGAAACTCTCCTCGCCGTGGGCGAAGCCTCCCCGTACTCCGCCGACGTGCTCGCGGCTCTCGGCGCCGCCGAGCGCAAGGCCGGCAACGTCCCGGAGGCGCTCGCGGCGTTCCAGCGCGCCGCGGCTCTCGCCGAGAAGAACGGCGCCGCCCCGGGGTCGCGCGTCGAGCGGCAGTTCGACCTCGCCGAGGCGCTCGCCGCGAGCGGAAAGCCCGCCGAGGCGAAGAAGGCGTACGGAGCCGGGACCGCGATCGGGCCGCTCGACACGCAGCTCGCCGCGCGGGCGGCGCGCGTCGCGCTCGCCTTGAAGGAGCCGGCCGCCGCCGTCCAGCACGCGCGCCAGGCCGTCGAGTTGTCGAGCGGGGAGGACGCGAGCGCCCAGGGAGCTCTCGCGGCGGCCCTCCGCGCCACCGGAGACCGGGCCGGCGCTTCGGCGGCCCTCAAGAAGGCGGCCGATCTCGACCCCGCCAATCCCGAGTACCGCGTGGCCACTCCCGAAAAGCCGAAGAAGAAAGCCGTCAAGGCCTCCTGAGAAAAGGAGGCGACGTGGCGCGCAGGTGGTCGCCCGCGGGCATCCTCCTCTCTCCCGTGGGCCTCGCCCCCGCGACCGCTTCCGTCGACGCGTTCCGGTCCGCCGCGAAGGAGGCCGCCGGGCCGGCGGGATTCGTGGAGGTCGTCACCCATGACGGGGACCCTCGGGAACCGGCGCGCCTTTCCGCCCTCTTCGCGACGCCCGGCCGGCCGGAGACGCGCGGCACGCTCCTGTTCCTGCACGGCAAGGGCGGCTGCGGCGCCGAGTGGACGAAGGATGCCGTGCGCGCGCTCCGCCTCGGCTTCAACGTCCTCGTGCCCGAGCTGCGCGGCCACCCGCCCTCTACGGGGGCGCGGATCACCTACGGGATCCGCGAGACGAACGACCTCCTCCTCCTCCTCGACCTCGCCGCGGCCCGCTTCGGCGTGAAGCGCGCGCGTCTCGGCATCGACGGCTGCTCGATGGGCGCTCTTCTCGCTCTTCAGCTCGCCGCCGCCGCCCCGCCCGCCGCGCTGTGGCTGCAGTCGCCGTTCGCCGACATGAAGAAAATGGCCGCGCACTATTTGCACCGCGCGACCGGGCTGCCCGCCTTCCTCTTCGCGCTCCCCGTGCGTTTTTTCCTGTGGCGCCTCGCCCGCACCGAGGGGCTCGACCTCTCGCAAGCGGACCCGGTGCGCGCGGCCCGGCGCGTGACGTGCCCGACCGTCGTCGTGCACGGCGAGGACGACGGGCTCGTGCCGATCCGCTTCGCGCTGCGCGTTTACGAGGCGCTCGCCGGAGAGAAGACTTTCTGGCGCGTGCCACGCTGCGGCCACTGCCACCACGCAGACGAGCCGCAGGCGCTAAGCCGGGCGGAATACGAGAAGCGCTGGACGGAGTTCTTCCGCCCCCGCCTCGCGTGAGCGTCAGTCCCTGGCGCGTGGGAGCTGCGAAAAGCCCGCGGCGAAGGCGCCGATTCCCGCAGCCAACCGCACGAGGAGCGTCAGGGACGACAGCCCGTGGAGCCGTCCCCACTCCTGCCTCAGGGGATTCGTCTTCAGGGCGAGATCGATGGGGCCCATCCGTTCCCGGAGCGCCATCATCTCGGGCGTGATGACGTAGAGCGACGCGATCGCGGCCACGGCCGCGACGGCGAGAAGCCGCAGCGCCAGGCCGCGCGCGCGGGGAGACCACGCGTTCGCGCGATTCCAAAACACGAGCCCGAGAACGAGAAGGACGACGGCCCCGAGCGACACGGCGTCGAGGCCGTCGAGGAGCGCCCGGTTCACGGCGCCCGCGGCGTGACGGCTCGGGGCGGCGAGGAGGACGGTGCGCGCGCCGAACCCCCCGAAGAAGGCGAGCATTCCGCACCAGAGCGCGGCCATGAACAGCCACACGCCGGCGAGGAGCGTCCGGCCCCGGGCCGTCATGGGTTCCTCTCCGGCGCGGCCATGCGTTCCATGCGCCCTCAGACCTCCGCGACCCACTCGGGTGTCACGAGGTTCGGGAGGATGCCGCAGGCGTGCCCGCGGGCGAGGAGCCGGCGCACGGCCTCGCGCCCACGCGCGCCATAGGAGCGGGTCCAGTCGTTCACGTACATGCCCACGAAGCGGTCCGCCTTTTCGCGCGGGAGTCCGCGCGCGAAGCGCATCGCGTCCGTGAGGGCGTCCTCGCGGTGGAGGAGCGCGTACTCGATGGACCGAAAGAGCGCGCGCGACACGCGCGCGATGAGCTCCGGCCCGAGGTCCTTCCGGACGGCATTGCCTCCGAGGGGCAGCGGCAGGGAGGTCTCCTCCTTCCAGACGACGCCGAGGTCGGCCACGAGGCGGAAGCCCTCGTCCTTCCAGGTCAGCTGGCCCTCGTGGATGACGACGCCGGCGTCCACGTCGCCGCGCGTGACGGCCTCGCCCACCTTGTCGAAAGGCGTCACGACCGGGATCGAGGCGGGGGCGTAGATCGTGAGCGCGAGGGCGGCGGTCGTGAGCGCGCCCGGAATCGCGACGCGCCGGCCCGCGAGGTCGGCCATGGTCCGCGGCGCCCCCGCCTCCTCGCGCGCGATCACGCACGGTCCGTAGCCGTCGCCGAAGGAGGCCCCGTGCGGCAGCAGCACGTACCGGTCCGCGAGAAATGCGTATGCGTGAAAGGAAACAGCCGTGATCGCGAGCTCGCCCGAGAGCGCCCGCCGGTTCAGGGTCTCGATGTCAGCGAGCTCGTGACGATACGAAACGCCCTCGGTGTCGACCGCGTTCTCGCGCAGTCCGTAGAACATGAAGGCGTCGTCGGAATCGGGCGAGTGTGCGAGGACGAGTGTCTGGCTCATGCGATGTCTCCGATTTTTCTCCGCGCGCGATCGTAGCCCGGATGCGAGGTCGACACGGTCTCGCGGGACCGGATGGCGGGCGGGTGAAAAAAACTTCGCACGTCAAGAAAAAAATTCTTGATTCGTGGTCGAAACTCTCTACAATTCTCTTCAGCAAGAAAAAAGGACGGCGAGGTGATCTTGAGTCACTTCACCGTCCTTACGGAAAACCCCGAGCTCTTTTGAAAATCGATCGACAACGAAAATTTCAGGGTTCTTTCGGCAGTCGGCAGATCCAGAAAACGCGAGGTTCCCGTCCTTCGAGGGGCGGCCAACCTAGCACGCGGCTTTCGGGACTGTCAATCAAATCTGCCAAGAGGAGGTGACAGTCCACATGCCAGCAAAGAAGAAGGCCGCCAAGAAGAGCACCAAGAAGGCGAAAAAGGGTAAGAAGTAGGTACCCTCTCATAACCTGTTCTTATCAAGGTATTTCCGGGATTCGGGGGCTGAACCAGCCCCCTTATTTTTTGTTCGGAGGCGTGGGGAGGTACGGCCACCCCGGCAGATTTCCACAGCCTCATCCTCGTCTTTTCCACGGACGTATATAAACGTTTATATACTCAGTCGATGTCTCTTTCTCACGTCCTTCTCGGGCTGCTCGCGCGCGGTCCGGCGAGCGGCTGGGACCTCGGGTCTCACCTCTACGAGGATCCCGCCCTCGGATGGAACGCGGAGCTCGCGCAAATCTATCCCGCTCTCCGCCGCCTCCTGCGCGGCGGCTTCGTCGCGCTCCGGCGGCGGCGCTCTTCGAAGGGCCCGCCCAGGCGCGAGTACCGGCTCACCGCTGCGGGGCGCCGTGAATTTCGCGAATGGCTCGCCGAGCCGCTCGAGATCCCGAAGCCGCACGCTGCCGCTCTCGCCCGGCTCGCCTTCCTCGAGAAGCAATCGCCGGAAACCCGGCTCGTGTCGCTGCGGCTCTACCGCACCCTTCTCTCGGACGAGATGACGCGCACATCGCCCGGGACGACGGCCGCGCGGCGGAGACGGCGCATGCTCCTTGAGACTGAGCTGCACTGGGCGGATGCGGAGATCGCGGCGGCGCTCTCAGGGCGTACGCTCTCCCCGGAGGAACGATGAACGCACGAGAAGCGCTCGCGAGGCTCGAGGGCCTCAGGAACACGCGGGGAAAGGAGGCGGCCGACGCGAAGAAGGCTTGCCTCGCGATCCTCGCGCGTCGCCCCGCCGGCACGGCCCGCGCGGTGGAACGGCTCCACGAGGCCCTGTGCTTCCTGCGCGCGTATCCCGACGACGCCGAGGTGCTCGCGCGCGTTGCGGCGATGCTCGCGGGATTCGCGCGGAGGCCGGACCTTCGCCGCCATCGCCGCGCACTCCGGGACACCGGGATCGCGGGCACCGCGATCCGCTTCCCGTTCTTCGCGGGCACCGCGCGCTGGCTCGCCGCGCGCTGGCCCGACCGTCTCACCATGGACTGGAAGACCTTCACGAACCGCGCGGCGCTCGAGCGCGTCCTGCCCCTCGTCTCTCTTCCCGCCGAGGCGCCGGGTCTCGACGAGCTGGATCTCGGCGCGCGCGGCTGGGTGAGGCGGCTCAAGGGTCCCTCCGAGACGGATGCGGCGTTTCTGATCCGCCGGCTCGCGGCGCTGGGGCGCGACCGCTTCGAGCAGGAGTGGGCCTACGAAGGGCTCGAGCTGCCCCTCGTCCTCGCGCCGGGTCCGGGCGGGCCGGCACGCACGCACGCCGCGTCTCCGGTTTCCGCGGTCCACTTCCAGACCGCGCCTTTCGCGAGCGGGCGGCCCGACGTCCGGAGCGACGTCGCGCGGCCTCCCAAGAGCGTCGTCGTAGCCTCTCCGGCGGAAGGCCGTAGTCTCCTGGACCTCGCGCGCGAATCGATGGTCACGCGCCAGCGCGATCTCGACGTCTTCCAGTGGGGAGACCCGGACGGCGTCCGCCTCGTGCACTTCGAAGACGGCCTCTCGTTCGTCGTGATCGGCGCGGTGACGGAACGCCGGCTCCTCCTCGAATCCGTCTACGGCTTCCTGACGCTGAAGAACGGCGTGCCGATCAGCTACGTCCTCGTGAGCGCGCTCTTCGGCTCCTCGGAGATCGCCTACAACGTGTTCGAGACGTTCCGCGGGGGCGAGTCGGGCCGCATCTACGGAAAGGTCCTCTCCACGGCGCGGCATCTCTTCGGATCGGACGTCTTCACGATCTTCCCGTACCAGCTCGGAGGCTACGGCAACCCCGAGGCGCTCGCATCGGGAGCCTGGTGGTTCTACCAGAAGCTCGGCTTCCGGCCGCGGGCGCCGCGCGTCGTGGCGCTCATGAACGAGGAGCTCGACCGAATGAAAGCGGATCCGGCGTACCGTTCCTCCGTCGCCACGCTGAAGATTCTCGCGTCCGAGAATCTCTACTTCCATCTCGGGAAAGAGCGCGACGACGCGATCGGCGTCCTCGAGCTGCCGAACGTCGGCCTCGCGGTGACCGACATGCTCGCCCGGCGCTTCGGCTCGGACCGCGAGAAGGCCGAGGCCACCCTGACCCTCGAGGCGCGGGACCTCCTCGGCCTCCGCTCGCTCAGCGGCTGGAGCGCGGGAGAGCGCCTCGCGTTCCGCCGATGGGCGCCTCTCGTGGCGATCCTGCCCGAGGTCGCGCGCTGGACAGGGGCCGAGAAGCGCGGTCTCGCCGCGGTCATCCGGGCGAAGGGCGGCCGCCACGAATCGGACTTCGTCCGCCTCTTCGACGCGCACCGCCCGCTGCGGCGGGCGATCGCGAGACGAGCGGCGCCCCCGAAGCCCGAATCCGCCTGACGCCCGGACTCCTCAGCCCGGGCTGAGGTTCGCGAAGCGGGCAACAAACTTCTTGCGGCCCGCGTGATCGAAGTAGACGACCACTTTCTCCGCGTCGCCCGAGCCCTCGATCGTGAGGACGACGCCGGTCCCGTACTCCGGGTGGCGCACTTTCGAACCGCGCCGGAAGCCGGAGGCCGTGGGCGGCGGCGGCGTGCGCTTCATGACGGGGCGGACCGGCGTGATCCGCCGCGCGGGGAAATGCCGGGAGGGAGATTTCTGCGAATAGGAAGAGGGGGCGGCCTCCTGGGATTCGTTCTCGTAGTCGGGAAAGAGCGAACCGCCCGACGAGGCGCCTCCGAAACCGCGACCGCTTCCAAAGCCGCGGCCCGAGCCGAAGCCCCGCTCGCGGGCGCCGCCTCTCTCTCCACCTTCTAAGAAATCCCCCGGTCTTCCCCTTCCGAAACCAGAAGTCAGATCTTCTCGAATGAGCACACTTTCCGGAATCGCCTCGAGGAACGGCGACGGCTCGCGGCTCATCCATTCGCCGCGCACCATCCGCCGGAGGACGTACGAGAGCGTCAGGCGCTCTTTCGCGCGGGTCATCCCGACGTACGCGAGGCGGCGCTCCTCCTCGTACTGGTCGTCGTCGTCCTTCGACGACGCGTGGGGAAGCGAGCCGTCCTCGAAGCCCGCGAGGAACACGTCGTCGAACTCGAGGCCCTTGGCCGCGTGGAGCGTGATGAGGAGGATGCCCTTCTTCTCGTCCGCGTCGTCGGCGTCGGCCCGGAGCGTCACGGCGTCGAGGAAGCCCGCGGCGGACGGGTCGTCCCCCTCGCCTCCGAACGAGGCCGCGTGCTCGTGCTCCCGCGCGGCGGCCAGCAGCTCGTCGAGGTTCTCGCGCCGCGCCTCGTCCTGCGGGTCGAGGGAATTCTCGTAGAGCTTCGCGAGACCGGTCTCCTCCAGCATGAGCGCCACGGTGGCCCCGGCGCCGGTTCCCTCCACGAGACCGAACTCGCGCAGCTTCGTGACGAGCCCCCGGAATTCGGTCAGCGCCTTCTTCGCGCGCTCGGTGAGATCCCGGGGCAGGGACTCGAGCGCCGCGAGGAGCGAGGCGCCGCGCTCGGCCGCGGCGGCCTCGACCGCCTCCCTCGTGGCCGCGCCGATGCCCCGCGCCGGCACGTTGACGACCCTTCGGAACGACACGTCGTCGGCCGGGTTCACCGCGAGGCGCAGGTATGCGAGCGCGTCCTTGATCTCGGCGCGCTCGTAGAACTTCGTCCCGCCCACGAGGATGTACGGCATGTTCGAGCGCAGGAGCTCGTCCTCGAAGGCGCGCGACTGCGCGTTCGTCCGGTACAACACCGCCACCTCGGAACCCGGGCGCGCGCGCCGCGCGGCGGCGATCCGGGAGACGATCTCCTTCGCCTCGTCGCGCTCCTCGTCGAAGACGGCGAGGCGCACCTTCTCTCCCCCCGTCTTCGTGGCCTTCAGCGTCTTGCCGAGGCGGCGGCGGTTCTCGGCCACGACCGCGCTCGCGGCCTTCAGGATCGGCGCCGTCGAGCGGTAGTTCCGCTCGAGGCGGACCGTCTTCGCCGTCGGGAAGTCGCGCGTGAACTCCAGGATGTTCGACACGTCCGCACCGCGCCAGCGGTAGATGGACTGGTCCTCGTCGCCGACGACGAAGAGATTTCCGGCCTCCCCCGCGATGAGCCGCACGAGCTTCGCCTGGACGCGGTTCGTGTCCTGATATTCGTCCACGAGGAGATGCCGGATGCTCTTCTGCAGCAACGCGCGCACGTCGTCCCGCGTGGCCACGAGTCGCGTCGACAGGATGAGGAGATCGTCGAAGTCGAGAGCCTTGGAAGCCCGCAGCGCTTTCTCGTACGCGCGGGAAATGTCGGCGAGACGCGATCCCAAAAAGTCGCCGAAACGGAGCGGGAAGTCGTCGGGCTGGATCCCCTCGTTCTTGGCCTGCGAGATCCGCGACTGGATCTGGCGCGGCGTGGCCGACTTCTCGGGCAGGGCGACTTCCTTCATCGCGCGCTTCACGACGGCGAGCTGGTCGTCCGAGTCGAAGACGACGAAGCCCTTCGGCACTGCCGCCTCGTCCGGAAAGCGCCTGAGAAGGCGCACGCCCCACGCGTGAAACGTCCCGACGAACGAGCGCGGCCGCTCCGTGCCGAGGAGCGCGCCGACGCGGTCTTTCATCTCGCCCGCGGCCTTGTTTGTGAAGGTGACCGCGACGACGCCTTCCTGCGGCACGCCATGCGCCACGACCCACGCGAGGCGGCGGGTGAGGACGCGCGTCTTCCCCGAGCCCGCGCCCGCGAGGACGAGAAGCGGCCCCTCGCCGTGCGACACGGCGGCGGCCTGTTCGGGGTTGAGGCCTTCGAGAAGATCTTCCGGGCGGGCGACCAAGGGTGGCGATGGTAGCGCAGCGCGCCAGCGGCGCGGTGCGGCATGATCCGTGGCGCCCATGGCGTTCGTCCTCGCCCTCGACCAGGGCACGACCAGTTCGCGCGCGCTCGTCTTCGACCACGGCGGCGCCGTGCGCGGCATGGCCCAGCAGGAGCTCAGGCAGATCTATCCCGAGCCCGGCTGGGTCGAGCACGATCCGACGGAAATCTGGGCGACGCAGTCGGGCGTGATGCACGAGGCGCTCGCGAAGGCGGGCATCACGGGCCGCGACGTCGCGGCCATCGGCATCACGAACCAGCGCGAGACGACGCTCCTCTGGGAGCGCGCGACGGGGCGTCCGCTCGCGAACGCGATCGTCTGGCAGGACCGAAGAACCGCGCCGATGTGCGACGCGCTCCGCGCGGCCGGCCACGAGGCGGCGCTCGCCGCGAAGACCGGCCTCGTCCTCGACGCCTATTTTTCCGGCACGAAGCTGAAGTGGCTGCTCGACCACTTGCCGGGGGCGCGTGTTCGCGCGGAGAGGGGCGAGCTCGCCTTCGGCACGATCGACACGTGGCTCGTCTGGAAGCTCACGAATGGGGCCGTGCACGTGACCGACGCCTCGAATGCAAGCCGGACGCTGCTTTACGACATCCACACCGGGACATGGGACGACGAGCTCCTCGCGCTCTTCGACGTTCCGAGAGAAGTCCTGCCCCGCGTCGTCTCCTCCTCGGAAGTGATCGCTCTGGCGGCGCTCGGCGGAGCGGCAGGAGCGGAGGTTCCGATCGCGGGCATCGCGGGGGATCAGCAGGCGGCCCTCTTCGGGCAGGCTTGCGACCGGCCCGGCCTCGCGAAGAACACATACGGCACCGGCTGTTTCCTGCTCCTCAACACCGGGGGGCACGCGGTCCCCTCGAAAAACCGCCTGCTCACGACCGTCGCCTGGGACCTCGGCGGCGCCCTCACCTACGCCCTCGAGGGCAGCGTCTTCGTCGGGGGCGCCGCCGTGCAATGGCTGAGGGACGGGCTGAAACTCATCCGGACGGCCGCCGACGTCCTCTACGCCATGGAGAAGGACGCCGGCGTCACGCTGACCGAGCTGCGCGTCGACGGCGGCGCCACCGCGAACGAGCTCCTCATGCAGTTCCAGGCCGATCTCCTCGGCGTGCCCGTCGTCCGGCCCGAGGTCCTCGAGACGACCGCCCTCGGCGCCGCGTATCTCGCCGGCCTCGCCGTCGGCTATTGGAAGGACGCCGAAGAGATACGCGCGAACTGGACGGTCGCCCGCCGCTTCGAGCCTGCGATGTCGCGCGATCGCGCGGCGGCGCTCCGCGCCGCGTGGGAACGGGCCGTCGCCCGCGCGAAGGGCTGGGTGTGAGCTCGGGCGTCAGCCCTTCAGGAACGCCAGCAGATCCGCGTTGATCTGGTCCTTGTGTGTCGAGCACATGCCGTGCGGCAGACCCGGATAGACCTTCAGAGTCGACTTCTTGACGATCTTCGAGGAGATGAGAGCTGAGTCGGCAATCGGCACGATCTGGTCATCGTCGCCGTGGAGAATCAGGGTCGGAACGTCGAACTTCTTGAGATCTTCAGTGAAGTCCGTCTCCGAGAACGCCTTGATGCAAAAGTACGACGCAGGGAAGCCGGCCATCATCCCCTGGAGCCAGAATGACTCGCGCACGCCTTCCGAGACCTTCGCGCCCGGTCGGTTGTAGCCGTAAAACGGCAGGGTGAGATCCTTGAAGAACTGCGAGCGATCGGCGAGGACACCGGCGCGGATCTTTTCGAACGCATCGATCGGCAAGCCACCCGGATTGGCGGTCGTCTTGAGCATCAGCGGTGTGACCGAGCCAATCAGGACGGCCTTGGCCACACGCTTCGTGCCGTGGCGGCCGATGTAGCGGGCGACTTCGCCGCCGCCCGTTGAGTGGCCGACGTGGATCGCCGTCTTCAGGTCGAGCGCTTCGACGAGCGCCGCCAGATCGTCGGCGTACGTGTCCATGTCGTTGCCCTTCCAGGGCTGACTCGAGCGGCCGTGGCCACGGCGATCGTGGGCGATGCACCGATATCCGCGGGAAGCGAGAAAGAACATCTGGTCTTCAAAGGCATCCGCGGAAAGCGGCCACCCGTGACTGAAAACAACGGGCTGTCCGCTGCCCCAGTCCTTGTAATAGATCTGCGTGCCATCTTTGGTCGTGATGGTGTTCATGGGATGGTCTCCTTATCTTGTTGGTGGCGGCTGGCCCCTCATTCCACCGTAACCGATTTCGCGAGGTTGCGCGGCTGGTCCACGTCGCAGCCGCGGCGCCGCGCGACGTGGTAGGCGAGGAGCTGAAGCGGCACGACCGACACGATCGGCTGGAGCGCCGGATGGATCTTCGGCAGGGTCACGACGGCGTCGGCGAAGGTCGACACGTCCGCGTCTCCCGGGCTCACGAGGGCAATGACAACGGCGTCGCGCGCCTTTGCTTCCCTGAGGTTCGAGGCGATCTTCTCGTAGAGCGCGTCATCGGGCGCGAGGCCGATCACGGGCATCTTGTCGTCGAGGAGAGCGATCGGCCCGTGCTTCATCTCGCCGCCCGGATACCCCTCCGCGTGGAGATAGGAGATCTCCTTGAGCTTGAGCGCGCCCTCGAGGGCGATCGGGTAATGGGCGCCGCGCCCGAGAAAGAGCATGTCCCTCGCGTGCTCGAGGCGGCGGGCGAGCTTCTCGATCTCGGGTTCGAGGGCAAGCGCCTCGCGAAGGGCGGCGGGAAGCCGCGCGAGGCCCGCGAGGAACGCCGCGTCGACGGGCTCTTCCTGCGGGGCGCGCGCGGCCTTGACGTAGTGCGCGAAGAGCGCCAGCGCCACGAGCTGCGTCGTGAAGGCCTTCGTCGAGGCGACGCCGATTTCGGGCCCCGCGTGCGTCGCGATGACGCCGTCCACCATCCGCGCGATCGCCGAGTTCGGCACGTTCACGAGGCCCGTCGTGCGCGCTCCGAGGCGGCGGGCCTCTTTCAGCGCGGCCACGGTGTCGGCCGTCTCGCCGGACTGCGAGATGCCGAGGACGAGCGTCCTCTGGTCCACGAGCGGCGAGCGGTAGCGGAACTCGGAGGCGTAGTCCACGCCCACGCGCACGCGGGCGATGTCCTCGACGAGGAACTTCCCGACGAGGCCCGCGTGCCAGCTCGTGCCGCAGGCTACGATCTGTACGCGGTCGATGCCGCGAAGGAGCCCGCGCGGCACGCCCATCTCCTCCTCGTTGAAGAGTCCCGTCTCGAGGGAGAGCTTGTTGCCGATCGTCTCTATGACGACGGTGGGCTGCTCGGCGATCTCCTTCGCCATGAAGTGCGGGTATCCGCCCTTCTCGGCCGAGACCGCGTCCCACGGCACGCAGCGAGAAGGCCGCTCGCGAGGCATGCCATCGAAGCCCGTCACGGTGACGGCCGACGCCGTCAGGCGCGCCAGGTCGCCGTCCTCGAGGAAAATCAGGTTGCGCGTGTATGCGAGGAGCGCCGTCGCATCCGAGGCGACGAAATTCTCGCCTTCGCCGAGGCCGAGCACGAGGGGCGGACCCCACTTGAGCGCGTACAGGACGCCGGGCTCGTCCGCCGAGAAGAGGACGAGCGCGAACATCCCTTCGAAGGACGAAACGGTCCGGCGCACGATCTCGGCGAAGGGCGTGCCCGGTTCGGCCCTCTGCGCCGCGCCGAGGGCCTGCGCGACGACCTCGGTGTCGGTCTCGGAAAGGAACCGGACTCCCTGCGCCTGGAGTCCTTGCTTCACCGCCAGGAAGTTCTCGATGATGCCGTTGTGGATGACGACGACGCGGCCGGACGCGTCGCGGTGCGGGTGCGCGTTTTCCTCGGAGGGCCGGCCGTGCGTGGCCCAGCGCGTGTGCCCGATGCCGAACCTTCCCTGCGGCGGGTTCTTCGCGATCTTCTCCGTGAGGTTTCCGAGCTTGCCCTCGCTGCGCGCGACGCGCACGACCGCGTCGTCTCCCACGACCGCGATCCCCGCCGAGTCGTAACCCCGGTACTCGAGTCGCTTCAGCCCGTCGAGAAGGACCGGCGTCGCCTCGCGGGCCCCGACGTACCCGACGATTCCGCACATGTCAGGCCTATTTCTTCTTCCCGGCGGCCTTGCGTTCCCGGTACTTCGCGCCGCCGCCTTGCAGGTTCGTCTGGGGCGCGCGTGCCAGAGCGAGGGCGTTTTCGGGAACGTCCTCGGTCACGGTCGTGCCCGCCGCGATGATGGCGCCGTCGCCGATCGTGACCGGGGCGACGAACTGCACGTCCGAGCCGACGAAGACGTCGCGGCCGATTGTCGTCCGGTTTTTCGCGAAGCCGTCGTAGTTGCACGTGATGACGCCCGCGCCCACGTTCGTGCGCTCGCCGATCTCGGTATCGCCGAGGTAGGTGAGGTGATTCGCCTTGACGCCGGTGTGGAGCTTCGCCTTCTTCGTCTCGACGAAATTGCCGACGTGGACCCCTCCCGCGAGATCGGTTCCCTCGCGCAGGCGCGCGAAGGGACCCACGACCGCGCCGTCGCCGACGACCGCCGACTCGATCACGCAGTAGGGCCTCACCGTCACGCTCTTCCCGAAGACCGAGTCCCTCACGACCGTCCCCTGCCCGATCCGGCTGCCCGTGCCGACGCGCGTCTTCCCGAGGAGCGTCACGAACGGCTCGACGACCACGTCCGTGCCGAGGGTGACGCCATCGTCGAGCGTGATCGTCTCGGGGCGGAGGAGGGTCGCGCCCGCGGCCATCGCGGCCTCCGCGTTGCGGCCGCGGAGAATCGTGTCCACGCGGGCAAGATCGGCGCGGGAATTCACGCCGAGCGCGGCCGCCGGGTCCCCTTCGACGGTGACGACCTTCCGCTTCGCCTTGGCCGCGAGCGCGAGCACGTCGGTCAGATAGAACTCGTTCTGGGAGTTCTTCGAGGTCAGGAGAGGAAGCGCCTTTTCGAGAAAAGCCCGATCGAACGCATACGTCCCCGTATTGATCTCCACGATCTTCTTCTCGTTGTTCGAAGAATCTTTCTCTTCAACGACTTTCCGGAAGCGCCCGCCGCGATCCCGCACGATGCGACCGTAGCCCGACGGGTTCGTGACGCGCGCCGTCAAGACCGCGGCGGCCGCCTTCGGATCCGCCTCGAGGGCGCTGAGGAGGCCAAGGACGGCCCTCGCGTCGAGCAGCGGGACGTCGCCCGACAAGACGACGACGCGCCGCGCCTTCCCGAACTCCGTCGCCGCGGCGCGGACAGCATCACCGGTGCCGCGGGGCGGATCCTGAATGGCCACGCGGACGTCCGGATGGGCCTTCAGGTGCTCACCGATGGCGGCGTTCTCCTTCGAAACGACGACGACGACGTGGCCCGCGTCTCCCGCCACGGCCTTCGCGGTGTCGAGAACCCGGTCGAGAAGCGGGCGGCCCGCGGCTTCGTGCAGGACTTTCGGCCGCTCGGACCTCATCCTCACGCCGCGGCCCGCGGCGAGGAGGACGACAACGGTCATGCGCCTCCCGCGACGAGCTCCGTGAAACCCTGCGTTCCCCGGAGGGCGGCGAGGTCGGCTTCGAGTCGGGCCTGAATGCGGTTCTGGTCGTCGGCGGCGATGGCCTTCTTCAGGCTCTGGAGCGCCTGGTCGACGTCCCCCTGAAGCGCGAAGCAGCAGGCCGTGAGGTAGTGCACGCGGCCGTCGCCGTCGCGGCGACCCGCGTTCCTGCGGAGGAGGTCGAGCGCCTTGTCGACATTGCCGCGGTTCTTTTCGAACACGGCCGCATGGTACAGCTCCTCGGGCTCGGCCGCGGCGGTGCCCTTCGTCTTCTTTCCAGCGCGGCACGCCCCGAGGTACATCCGCGCGCGGTCGAGGTATTCCTTCTCCTCCGGATGCTTCCCGATGAGGTCTTCGAAGCGCCGCGCGGCCTCGTCGAAGTGCCGTTTGTGGAAGAGCTCGATGGCCTTCTCGTATTCCTTGCGCGCCGCCGAGGCTTCGCGCACGGCCTCCTTCAAGGAAGCGGGGGCCTTGCGCGCCTTGTCGGGCTCGGGCCCTCCGAGCTTCAGCTGTCGGATCTTCTTCTCGAGGTCCTCGAGCGGCAGCCCGAGCTCTTTCGAGAGGGTTTGCATGTCCATCCGGCCGAAGTTTGCCTTCAGCCATTTGGCGTCGTCGTCGGTCCACTTTCGGACAGTCATTGGAGGGGCCTCCCGGTGGGACCCGGGCTCAGGGAGCCCGGACAAGGACGGCGAATTCTCGTCACGCCGCTCCCCCGCGTCAAGGCGCACGAAATCAGGCCTGAATCGTGGCCTTCCGGGCCCCAAAACGGGGCGTTCGGGCGCCAGCGCCGTAGAATCGCGATAGCCTGACGCCGTGTACGAAGCCCCGATTTTCTGCACGCAGTGCGCCGCCCGTCTGGAAGAGCAGGCGATGGGCGTCTCGTCGAAGAAGGTCCCGGTCTGCGTGCGCTGCGGCGCCGTCCACTGGATCGACCCGAAAATCGCCGCGGGCATCCTCATCGTGAAGGGCGACCGCGTCCTCCTCGTGAAGCGCGGCATCGAGCCCGGATACGGCCGCTGGACGTTTCCCGGCGGACACGTGGACCGCGGCGAGACCCTCGAGGAGGCCGCGCTGCGCGAGACTCTCGAGGAGTGCGGCGTCACGGCGGACCTCGGAGATCTCCTCGGCGCCTTCTCCTATCCGGGGAGGCCCGTCGTCATCGTGATCTACCGGGGGTCGCTCGCGGTCGGCAGCCGCGAGCCCCATGCGGGCGACGAGACCCTGGAGGTCGGCTGGTTCACGGCGGACGAGGCCGCGGGGCTCGAGCTCGCCTTCCGCTCGGTGGCCGACGCGCTCAGCCGGCTCTTCGGGCGGACCTATTCGGCATGAGGAACAAGACATGCGCCGCAACATTCGTTTTCTCGTCCCGCTTTTCGCCCTCGTCCTCTTCGCGGCCCTCGCGCCGGCGGACGAAGCGATCGTCGCCACGAAGCCGGCTCCCGCGGGCCTCGAAAAGGCCGCCTTCGCGGGCGGCTGTTTCTGGTGCATGCAGGGGCCGTACGACAACCTGCCGGGCGTCGTCTCGACGACCGTGGGTTACACCGGCGGCGAGAAGGCGAACCCCACGTATCACGAGGTCGGTGCGGGCGGCACGGGGCACATCGAGTCGATCGAGATCGTCTTCGACCCGAAGAAGGTCTCCTACGAGAAGCTCCTCGACGTCTTCTGGCACAACGTCGATCCCATGAATCCGTATGGGCAGTTCTGCGACAACGGCTCGCAGTACCGCACCGCGATCTTCTTCGAAAACGACGCGCAGCGGGCGGCGGCGGAGGCCTCGAAGAAGGCGCTCGCGGCGTCGGGAGTCCTGAAGACGCCCATCGCCACGGAGATTCTGAAGGCCGGAACTTTCTGGAAGGCCGAGGAATACCACCAGAGCTATTACAAAAAGAACCCGATCCGCTACAACTTCTACCGGTCGGGCTGCGGGCGCGACGCGCGCCTGAAAGAGATCTGGGGCGCGGCCGCCCCAAGGCACTGAGCCTAAGGCTCCCCGGGCAGCCGCGTGCGCGAGAAGACCGCGGCGCTTAGCTTCACCGGCACAGAGCGCGGCACGAGGCGGCCCGACGCGATCCACGCGCGATCGAGGAAGTGCGTCACGACGTAGGCCTTCTTCTTCGCGAGCGCCTCGAGGCCGATCTTCGCTACGGCTTCGGGCGTCATCTCGGGGAACGGCGTCGCTTCGGCGCCGCGCATACCCGCGACTGCGTGGAAATTCGTCTTCGTGTAGCCCGGGCAGAGGCACGTCACGGTGACGCCGTCCTTTTTCGCCTCTTCGTGCAGGGCGTGCGAGAACGACAGGACGAATGCCTTGCTGGCCGCGTACGCCGAGAAATAGGGCACGGGCAGGAACGCCGCGGTCGAGGCGACGTTCAGGATGCCGCCCGCGTGCCGCGCGCGCATGGCCACGAGGAAGCGGTGCGTGAGCTCGGCAGTCGCGACCACGTTGAGTTGCAGCATTCCGAGCACGCGCTCGAGAGGCAACTCGGCCTCCGGTCCGTTCAGTCCGAAACCCGCGTTGTTCACGAGGATCGAGACGGCCCTCCCCGAGCCCTCCGTGGAGGCGAACAGGGCCTCGCGTCCCTCCGGCGTCCCGAGATCGGCGGCGAGAAACGACGCGTCGATCCCGTTCGCCTTCGAGAGCTCCTCGGCGAGCCGGGCGAGGGCGTCGCCCCGGCGTGCCACGAGGAAAAGATCGCGGCCCGATTCCGCGAGCAGGCGCGCGAACGAAGCGCCGATACCCGAGGACGCGCCCGTGACGACGGCGAGGCCCCCATCCGTAACGCCTTCGCCCGTCACGACGTGCCTCGCGGCATGCGGATCACTTCCGACACCCGGTAGCCGAGCAGTGTCCGGAGGACGCCCGCGGGCGCGAAGAGATCGAGGCCCAGAGACGGAGCCGGCGACGGCAGGACCGAGAGGACGAGCGGCGGACCGCCCGCCGCAAGGACGGTGTAAACGCCGAACCAGTTGCGCGCGCCGACGGCCTTCACGCGCGCCTCGTCCCCGTCCACGCGCAGCGGAAAGTCGGACTCCGCGTCCCGCGTCCAAAGGTGCGGGGGGCCGGAAGCGGCCTCGCCCGAGAGCTTCAGGGCGCGCTTCAGGAGCGAGGCGGCGGGATCTCGCAGCGCCTTCGAAGAGAGCGAGAACGGCACCGTCGCGTATCCCGCGGCCTTCAGCTCGGCGAACGCATTCGACGAGATCCAAAGGGCCGACGATCCCCCGATCGTCGCGACACCCTCCGGCCAGAGGCCGGGCAGCAGGAACTCGGTGGCTGTCGCGAAGTCCGGGAAAAAGAGCGTGCCGCCCACTTCCTTCGACTCGTACGCGGCGGGCGGAGCGGGAATCGGCGTGGCGCCGCGCGCTGCGTTCGCCTGGACCCGCACCCAGTCCTCGCGCCGGCGCGCGGACTCGCGCTTTTCGATGCGCACGCGTCCCGACCAGCGCAGCCTCAGACCGGCCTTGCCGAACTCGAGGACCTCGACCTCGCGGCGCGTCGACTCGGGCACGTCTCCGATGTCGACGCCGGGCAGGTTCGGGTCGAGCGCGAGAACGAGGCCGGCCGCGAGCGGCAGATCGCGGAGACGCGCGGGAACGGGAGACGACGCGACGGGCGCCGGTTTCTTCTCGCGCGCCCCGGGCCCGCAGGAGAGCGCGAACGCCGCGACGAGAGCCGGGGCGGCGCGATGCGGTACGCGCATGAGGCTACCGATTCGCCGCGTCGTTGAGCCGTTCGTCCAGCGGGATCGGATAGACCTCGGTCGCGTTGATCTTTTCCCGCTGGGCGCGGAAGCGGTTCAGCGACGTGACAAAGCGCATGTCCCCCGTAACCGTGGAGGGGACCTCGCGCTCGAACTCCGCGCGGAAGTCGAGGAGGATCCGCGAAAGACCCACCTTGAGCGCGGGCGCCTTCCAGTCCACGTTCCGGGGGTCGGCGAGGAAGACGCGGGCGGCCTCCTCGAGGCGCGCGTCGAGATCGGCCGGCTCCCAGGGTTCCTTCGGAAGCGGGGGGCCGCCCCGCCGCGCCTTCACGAGCGCGAAGTGAACGCGCGCGTCCGTGAAGCGCTTGTAGGCGATCGAGGTCATGGCGTTCAGCGAAAGGTTCTTTCCCCCCACGACGTACGTGGTTTCCGAGTCGAACCGGTGCGCGATCTCCTTGAAGTTGGCGGGCCGGTTGAATCGCAGGACGCCGCGCAGGGCGCAGGCGTTATGCGCGTTGATCCAGTAGGCGAGCCGGTCCGGTTCGGTCGGGAAGAGGTGTGGATGCGAGTCGGGAGAGACGCGCGCGACCTCCGCGAGGTACTCCTCGAGAAGCGCCTCGTCGACCGAGACCGCCGCGTAGTCCACGAGGCCATCCGTGACCGCTTTGTCGAGAAGGCGGCCGAGGAGAGCATGCGGGAACTTTCCGGCCGACGGGACGTCGGTGGCCGCCTTGACCTTCGGCTTCACGACTTCGCACGAAGCCCCCGGAAGGACGACGGCCATCACGGCGAGAAAGACGGTGGCGTGGAGGCGCCCGGATGCGACGTTCGGCTTCATGGCGCGTTCAGCCGATGATGTCTTCGGTCCCGTCGACGCCGAGGACGTTGCCGCTCAGCCAGACGGTGTCGGGCCGCGAAAGCGCAACGATCACCCGCGCGACGTCGTCGGGCGTCGTGAGGCGGCCCGCCGGGTGGATCGCGAGGCAGCGCCCGATCATCGCGGCGTTGTCGGGGATCTTGCGCAGGGCGGGCGTGTCCGTGACACCCGCGCGAATCGCGTTGACGGCGATCTTCCTCGTGACGAGCTCGACGGCGAGCTGCCGGCAGTGACTCTCGAGCGCCGCCTTGGCAGCAGACACCGCGCCGTAAGACTTCCAGATGCGGTGGCCGCCGGCCGACGTCATCGCGAAGACGTGCCCGCCCTCGGCGAGGAGTCCGGCCGCGAGGAGGTCCTGCACCCAGTAAACGAGCGAGTGCGCCATGACGTCGAGGGTCATGTCCATCTGGGCTTTCGAGATCCGGTCGCCGGCCTCGGGAGCCAGGAACGGCTTCAGCGTTCCGAAGGCGAGGGAATGCAGAACCACGTCGATCCCGGCGCGCCGGCCCTCGGCGTCGAGTATCCCCGCCATCGCGGCGAGAGCCTCGACCCGCTTCTCGTCGTCGGCGGCGTTCATGTTGAAGAAGACGGGACGGCTGCCCGCCGCCTCGATTTCCTTCGTGATGCGCTCGACGTTGGGCTGGGTCGCCCGGCGATCGAGGTGGACGCCGAACACGTTGCGGCCCGCCCGGGCGAGCGCGAGGGACACGCCCTCGCCGAAGCCAGAGGAGGCGCCGAGAACGAGGGCCCAGTTGCGCGGCGTCGTCATGCGCCGAATCCTAACCTACCGGGGCGTCAGGGAAAGTAACCGCGAATCGTCTTGGCGCGCAGCTTCGGGTTCTTGAGCCTCACCTCGATCGCGCGGAACTGGTTCTCGCCCTTCGAGGAATTCGTGAGGTATCGCAGGAAGTACTGCGAGCGGAGCTCCGTTTCGATCTTCCGGTAGACCTCGGCCAGGGCGGACGCCTTGCCGATGAAGAACGCCTCGGCCCCCGTGTCGGCGGCGAGCTCGGTCATCTTCGATTTGATCCCCATGTCGAGGAACGAGAGGTTCAGACCGATGAAGTAGACCGGCACGCCCGCCGCGCGCGCGTAGCGGCGCAGCGTTTGGTAGTCGGTCCACGAGTGGTTGTCGTCGCCGTCCGTGAGAACCACGATCGCCTTCCGCCCCGGCAGCGCGCGGAATTGATAGAGGGCCATCACGACGGCGTCGTAGAGCGCCGTTTCGCCCGACGCGTGCGTCTCGGCGATCGCGCGCTCGAGATCCACGGACTTGTGCGTGAGGGACGCGAGGAGCGTGGGCCGCTCGCGGAACTCGATCACGAAGCCCTGGTCCTTTTCCTTCGAGACGAGCTTCTGCGCGAACTCCGAGGCCGCCTGGTGCACGAGCGGCATCGCTTCCCTCATCGAGCCCGAGCCGTCGATGACGATGCCGAGCGACAGCGGAAGCGATTCGGCGAACTCGAAGCTCGAGAGATCCTGCTTCACGGCATCCTCGGTCACCGTGAAGTCCTCGCGCGTGAGGTCCTTCACGAGGCGCCCGTTGGAGTCGAAGACCGAGACCGGAAGCTCGACGAGGTTCACCTCGACCTTCGACATGAAGCGCGACTCGCCCTTCAGGAGCTTGAGGTCCGTGAACTCCTTTCCTTCCGCGTCCGTCGCCGTCGCCCGCATGAGCGTGGCCTTCTGGATCTTCCCGACGGGCACGGTGACCGTGAACGGCGGCTCGGTCCACTCCTTGAGCATCGTGTCGTCCAGCCAGAGCTGGAGCTTCTTCGCTTCCCCGCCCGCAATGGACTGCAGCGCGACCTTCAGCTCCACCGTGTCGCCGGCGGACTTCTGCTTCGGGAGCTCCAGGATGCGCACGGCGAGGCGGGAATCCTTCTCGTTGAGGGCCCACGCGTCGGCGTCCACGAAGTTGCCCTGCACGTCGAAACCGAGGACCTTGAGCGTCTGCTTTTTCGGGACCTTCCCGAGGTCGATCTCGACGGTGTAGGGCGGGCGGTTCTTGACGAGGATCTTCTTTTCCTCGAGGTAGAACTCGACCCGACGGACGGGCTCCTTCACCTCGCACTCGATCCTGAGGAGGCCGACCGGCACTTCCTGGGTCGGCGCGAGGATCTTCACGAAACCGGTGGCGTTCGTAGGGATCACGGGCCGGTTCTCGGCCTCGAGCACCACGGACGCCGCGCTCGGCATTCCCGCGAGATCGCCGCCGGCGTCCTCCGCGCGGAACGTGGACGACATCGCGGGAACCGTGAGCGAGATCGCGCGGGTGCCGAGGACCCGGCCCGCGACGCCCTCCAGCCGGAACTGGAGGTTGAACGTGCCGGGCGACAAGGCGCGGAGGAACGTGATGGCGACGGGTTTCGAGACGTTCGTCACGTCGGAATTCGACAGGTCGATGTCGACGGGGACGCGGAAGGTCTCGACGGCCTCTCCCTTGTCGTTCGTGACGTCGCACGCGAGGAAGAACGAGTAAACGCGCGGCTGCGCGTTTCCCGCCCCGCGGAGGTCTCCCCGGCTGACCGAAAGCACGAACTTGACCGCGGTCTTCTCACCCGTGCGGCCGAGGTACTGCTCGCGCACGTCGATCGGGATCGAGATCCCCGGCGCGTCGAGTCGCGTCTTTTGGGCACCTCCGGGAGGCGCCGGCTGGCCGAGGGCGGCCCCCGACAGGGCGAGAAGGATCGGGGCCAGGGCGAGACTCTTTCGCATTCCGGCATCGTATGCTGTCTTTCTCAAGCGACACTTCCCCCGTTCAGGAGGGCCCGATGCAATTTTCCTTCCGCCGCCCCGTCCGGACGCTTCTGGGCCTCGCCCTTTTCGCGGCCCAGCTCCCCGCGGCGGGCACGCCCCCGCCGGCGCCCGCCGCCTCGGACGCCTGGCTCGACTCCACGTCCGCCCGGTGGGACGAGACGGCCCAGAAGATCTGGGCCTTCTCCGAAACGGCCCTCGAGGAAACGCAGTCGGCCGCTCTCCTCTCGGACCTTCTCGAGAAAGAAGGCTTCACTGTGACCCGCGGCGTCGCGGGGATGCCGACGGCGTTCGTGGCGTCCGCCGGGAGCGGGTCCCCCGTGATCGGGATCCTCGCCGAGTACGACGCTCTTCCCGGCCTTTCGCAGGTGGCGGGCGCCTCGAAAAAGACGCCGCTCGTCGCGGGCGCTCCCGGACACGGATGCGGCCACAATCTCCTCGGCACGGCGGCCGTCGCCGCCGCCGTCGCCGCGAACCACGAGCGCCTCCTCGCGAAGCTGCCGGGCACGATTCGCGTCTTCGGCACACCCGCCGAAGAGCAGCTCCTCGGCAAGCCCTTCATGCTGAGAGATGGCGTCTTCGCGGGTACCGACGCCGTCCTCGCGTGGCATCCCGCGGACGCGACCTACGTGTGCACGAAGCCTTATCTCGCGATCGCCGCGATCGACGTGGAATTCTTCGGAAAGACGGCGCATGCCGCCATGAATCCGTGGCTCGGGCGGAGCGCGCTCGACGCCGTCGAGATCTTCGACCATGCCCTCGCGCTCATGCGCGAGCACGTCCTCCCCACGGCGCGCCTCCATCGCGCGATCAAGAACGGCGGCCTTGCGGCGAACATCATTCCCGACTACGCCCGTGTCCAGTGGTTCGTGAGAGACGAGTCCGGTGCGCGCGTCGACGAGATGCTGTCTCGCATCCGCAAGGCGGCCGAGGGCGCGGGCCTCGCGACGGAGACGACCTCGAAGGTCAGCCTTCTCGCCTCGACGCGCGAGCCGCTTTTCAACGGCGAGCTCTCGAAGGTCCTTCAGAAGAATCTCGTTCGCGTCGGCGCGCCCGCGTGGGACGCCGCCGACCTCGCGCTCGCGCGCAGCATTCAGAAGGAGGTCGGCGTTCCCGAGGCCGGCCTCGCGGACACCGTTCTCCCCTATGCCCCCGGCCACGGGTCCGGGGCCTCGTCCGACGTGGGAGAGACGAGCGGGGCGCTGCCGCTCGCCGAGCTCGCGGTCGCGACGGGCGCCGCCGGCCAGCCGTGGCACCACTGGGCCGTGACGTCCTGCGCGGGGCACGCGCTCGGGCGGAAAGGCATGCTCGTCGCGGCGAAAGTCCTCGCGTCGTCCGTGACCGACCTCCTGAACGATGCCCGGACGGTCGCAGCCGCGAAGGCCGAGTTTCAGAAGTCGACTGCCGGTAAGCCCTACGTCAGCCCGCTCGCGAAAGACGCCGTGCCCAAGGTGTACTGAGGGGCGCTACGCCGCCGCGCGGGCGGTGTGAGCCGCGAAGAACTCCTCGACGGCGTCGAGGAACGCCTGCGGGCTCTCGAGGGACGCGATGCGGCGGCGCAGATCCCCCCCGTTCGGCAGGCCGTGCGTGTACCAGCCCGTGAACGTGCGCAGCTTCGCGATGACGGCCTTCGGCGCGTCCGCGTCGTCACTCTGGATGAGGCGGAAGTGGTCGAGGATGACGTCGCGGCGTTCCGCAAGCGTCGCCTCCCGATAGGGGCGGCCGGCGAGAAGCTCCGACGCCTGCCGGAAGATCCACGGATTCTTCATCGTGGCGCGGCCGCACATCACGGCGTCGCAGCCGGTCTCCCTGAACATCGCGAGAACGTCTTCAGGCGTCGCGACGTCGCCGTTCCCGACGACCGGGATCGTCACGGCTTCCTTGAGGCGCGCGATGCGGCTCCAGTCGGCGCGGCCCGTGTACATCTGCTTCGCCGTCCGCGCGTGCAGCGCGACCGCGGCGGCGCCCTCGCCCGCGCAGATCCGGCCGAGCTCGAGATAGTTCACGGCTTCGTCGGTCACCCCGAGCCGGAATTTCACCGTGAGCGGCGTCGTCTTCAGCGCCTTGCGGCAGGCCGCGATGATTCCCCTGGCCTTGCCCAGATCGCGCATGAGGCCCGCGCCGGCGCAGCCCTTGAGGATCTTGTTCGCGGGGCACCCCATGTTGATGTCGCACACGTCGAGGCCCATCTCCTCGACGCGCTCCGCGGCGATCTCCATGCGCTCTCTGTCCGCACCGTAAATCTGGACCGACAGCGGGCGTTCGGCGGGATCGAAGCGCAGCAGCCGCTCGGTCTTGCGGTTTCCGCGCGTGAGACCCTCGGACGAGATGAACTCCATCGTCACGAGGCCGACGCCGCCGATGCGCCGGAGGAGCAGGCGGTACGTCATGTCGGTGATCCCCGCCATCGGGGCGAGGATCAGCGGGGGGTCGACGGCGCAGGGACGCGTCCCCGCGCCGCCGTAAACGAGGGGCATACCAGGAAGCTTACTGGCCGGTGGCCTTCGCGGGCGGGGCGGAAGCCGGCGCCGCGGGATTCACGAGGCTTTCCACCTCGAAAGACCCCTGATAGAGCGCGAAGGCGCCGGGCGCGACCTTCTGGTCGCGCGTGAGGCCGACGACGTACGCGTGCCGCCCGGGCGTAAGGCCCTCGAGCCAGACGGGCTCGACCTTCGTGAGCGTGACCTCGGGCTGCGTGTCGACCTTGTACCGCAGGCGGCAGGAATCCGCGACGGACTGCTCGGCCACCGGGCATCCCGAGACGAGGACGTCGAGGAGGACCTTGCCGGCGTCGCCCTTCACCTTTCCGCGGGGCGCGACCACCGTGAGCACCGGCGAGCCGGCCTCTACCGTGTTCTTGCCGTCCTTCTCGCCCACGTGGAACGTCACGGACGCGAGCGCGGAAGGCTCCTTGATGGCCTCGCCCCACGGGCGCACCGGGAAGATGCGGACCATGTGCGTGCCCTTCGGCAGGCTCTTGAACGTGTAGGGTTTCGTCGCGTCGCGCCACGGGAACGTCGAGGAGATGTTGTCGACGAGGATCTCCAGTCGCTGCCCCGTCTTCGTCGCGGCGTCCTCGAAGGTCTCGAAGTTCGCGAGCTCCACCTTGAGCGTCACGGGGGCACCCTTGGCGGGCGGCTGCCCCGCCGCAGCCTCCGGAATCGGGATCACCTCATCCGGGGCCGGAGAGACGATCTTGAGCGTCACCGGACCCGTGGGACCGCGCCCGTCGGCGATTCCCGCCACGGGAGACTTCGGATCCTTCGGGGCCGCCGTCTGCGCAAAGGCCGGATGGAGCAGGACGACGGTGAGGCCCGCGACGAAGGTCTTCGACAGATGGCTGGTGGTGAGTTTCACGCGCACTCCTTGAAAAAATGTCCCTGGGGCGCGACGGCGCCGCAGAGCCGCGAAGAATAGCAGCAAGAACGGGGCCTGAAAAAGGGAAAGTTAGGGCCCCGAACGCGCCCACCCTTCGGGCACGGCGAAAAGGCGGGGATCCGCTCCGATATGCACGTTCGTGAGGCTGATGGTCGACTTCTGCTCTTTTCCGTCCGCCCCGGCGATCTCGCGGTCGAAGCGCATGACGAGCCCGTCGAGATCCGCGGCCACCCAGTAGGTCGTCGTCGGCGATCCGGGCACGGCCGGATCGTCGTCGAAGCGCCAGAGGGCGCACGCGTGTCCCGCGAAGACTTCGTCGCCTTCGCGGTGATAAATGCTGAGGTTTCGCCGCGCGGCCTCGACTTTCTCGTCGAATCCCGCGGCGAGCGAAATCCCGCCGGGCAGCTCTCCCACCGCCTCCTGAAACGGAACGTCCCGCACCGTCTTCGCGGCCGGGTCCAGCCGGAAGGCGCGCCGCGCCGCCAGGTCGAGGACGAGGGCCGGGCCGTCCTTCGGCCCCTTGCGGCGCAGGTCGCCGCGCACGGCGATGTCGAACGACGCCTTCGCGACGCCGTCGATCCGGAGCGTCACGCGCGCGCGGTAACCCTGTGTCTTCACGCGCGGAGGCGCGCCGAAAGGATCGGCCGCGCAGCCCGGAAGGAGGAGCATCGTCCCAAGGAAAGTCCCGAAGAAAAGCGGCGGAAGGAAGCGGGCGGTTCGTCTCACGTTCGCCTCCTCGGCGGCGCGACGGGAACTTCGAGCCCGAGGAAGTGCTGGAAGACCGAAAGCGCGCGGAGCGTGACCCAGCGCGACAGCTCGCCCATGCGCTCGAGGGCGACCGGAAGGCGCTCGGGACGGGGTCTTTCCAGCTTCCAGCGCGCGCGATGGTCGGCGCGGGCGGCGAGCCGCGCGAGGGACCGGGCGAGAACCGGCTCGCTCCGGGACTCGGGCGGCAGGACCGACGCGAGCGCGAGCAGCATTTCGGCGAGATCCGTCTCGTCGCCGCACGGGAACCCCGGCATGACGAGCTCTTCGGGCGCCCCGGCGGCGAGCGCGGCGGGCAGCTCGTCCTCGAGGAGCCGGGTCGAGAGGAAGGAAATGGCCCTGGTCACACGCTCACTCCGGGCGTCTTCGGGGAGCGACGCGAAGAGCAGGAGGTCCTTCTCCGTGCGGCCGCGCCCCGCGAGCGCGCGCGCCGCGAGGGCGTCGGCGCCCTCGAGGACGCGCGCATC
>Ga0097691_1000298_pt1 | contig 46008 bp, 32 predicted proteins | sample NGESurdeep072012_8_FD_72858 | JGI IMG/M metagenome (GOLD analysis project Ga0097691, IMG submission 72858) | Arctic peat soil microbial communities from Barrow, Alaska - NGEE Surface sample 210-1 deep-072012 | ecosystem: Environmental > Terrestrial > Soil > Wetlands > Peat ... | reverse complement strand
GGGCGAACTCCGCCTCCAGCCGGTTGCGGGCGATGCCCAGCGCCACCACGTCCTCGCCCAGGGCGGCGACCGGCAGCCCAGCGAGCTCCTCGCCGGCCAGCTGGTCCAGTACACCGCCGAGCCGGCCCACCGGCGGTCGTCCGTCGTACTCGAACATGTGTTCTACTGTAGTCGGCGGCTCCGACAATTTTCGCGCTGTTGTGGTCAGGACGAGCATGGTTTCGGTAACTGCACCCGCCGCTTCTAGACTGCCCATTCGACCCCTTCCGCTTGGAGCCAGCCAGCCATGCCCGCACCCAACTCCGCCTTCGACCCGGTCGAGGTGGTGGCCGCCCTGGCCCCGGCCGAGGTGGCTCGTCGGCGCGACGAGGCGCTCGCCGCCGTTGCGGCGGCCGCGGACCTGGACGCGCTCAAGGCGGTACGGCTGGCGCACGCCGGCGACCGGTCGCCGCTGGCACTGGCCAACCGGGAGATCGGCGCACTGCCGCCCCAGGCCAAGGCCGATGCCGGCAAGCGGGTTGGGGCGGCTCGGCGCGCGGTCGTCGAGGCGCTGACAACCCGGCAGGTCGACCTGGAAGTCGAGCGGGACGCCCGAGTGCTGGTCGAGGAGGCGGTGGACGTCACGCTGCCCTGGGACCGGGTGCCTCGCGGCGCCCGGCACCCGCTGACCACGATCCAGGAGCGGATCGCCGACGTGTTCGTGGCCATGGGCTATGAGGTCGCCGAAGGCCCCGAGGTCGAGCACGAGTGGTTCAACTTCGACGCGCTCAACTTCCGGCGCGACCACCCGGCCCGCGAGCTGCAGGACACCCTGTTCGTCGAACCCATGGGCTCCGGCGTGGTGATGCGCACGCACACCTCACCGGTCCAGGTCCGGGCACTGCTGGAACGCGACCTGCCGGTGTACGTCGTCTGCCCCGGCCGCACCTTCCGCGCGGACGCGCTCGACGCCACCCACACCCCGGTCTTCAGCCAGGTCGAGGGCCTGGTGGTGGACGAGGGCATCACCATGGGACATCTGAAAGGGACGCTGGACGCCTTCGCTGCCGCGATGTTCGGCGTCGGGGTATCCACCCGGCTGCGGCCGTCGTACTTCCCGTTCACCGAGCCCTCCGCGGAGGTGGACCTGCGCTGCTTCGTCTGCCGCGGGTCCTCCACCGAGCCGGGCGGTGCGCCGTGCCGCACCTGCTCGTCCGAGGGTTGGATCGAGTGGGGCGGCTGCGGGATGGTCAACCCCAACGTGCTGCGGGCCTGCGGGGTCGACCCGGACCGCTACAGCGGCTTCGCCTTCGGGATGGGGCTGGAGCGCACCCTGATGTTCCGGCACGACATCGCCGACATGCGTGACCTGGTCGACGGCGACGTTCGGTTCACGTTGGCCTTCGGGATGGAAGCCTGATGCGGGTCCCGCTGTCCTGGCTGCGCTGCTACGTCGACCTGCCAACGGACTCCGCCCGCGAGGCGGCGGATGCGTTGCTGCGGGTCGGCCTGGAGGTCGAGCGGGTTGAGTCGGTCGGCGCCGATGTCGCCGGCGTACTGGTCGGCGAGGTGCTCGCCATCGAGGAGTTCGTCGCCGGCAACGGCAAGACCATCCGCAGCTGCCAGGTGGACGCCGGCGCCGGCGCCCGGGGGATCGTCTGCGGTGCCCGTAACTTCGCCGTCGGCGACCGGGTGCCGGTCGCGCTGCCCGGCGCCGTACTGCCCGGCGGCTTCACCATCACCGCGCGCAAGACCTATGGGCACGTCAGCGACGGCATGATCTGCTCCGCCCGCGAGCTCGGCATCGGCGAGGACCACACCGGCATCCTGGTGCTGCCGGACGCTCCGCCACTCGGTGCCGACGTCGTCGAGCTGCTCGGCCTGCGCGACGACGTCCTCGACATCGCCGTGACACCGGACCGCGGCTACTGCCTGTCGGTGCGCGGGTTGGCCCGGGAGGCGGCGGCCGCGTTCGGCGTGCCGTTCCGGGACCCGGCGCTGATCGACGTCCCTGCGGCGGATGGCTCGGCGTACGACGTCCGGGTCGAGGACGCACAAGCCTGTGACCGATATGTGGCTCGCACCGTAACCGGGCTGGATCCGACGGCCCCATCGCCGATGTGGCTGCAGCGGCGGCTGGTCCTGGCCGGGATGCGACCGATCTCGCTCGCGGTCGACGTGACCAACCATGTCCTGCTCGACCTCGGACAGCCGCTGCACGCCTTCGACCGGGCGCGCCTGGCAGGTCCGATCGTCGTCCGCCGAGCCGGCGCTGGGGAGCAGATCACCACACTGGATGGGGCTGCCCGTCTGCTGGAGCCGGGCGACCTGGTCATCGCCGATGACACCGGTCCGGTTGCCCTCGCCGGGGTGATGGGCGGGGCCACCTCCGAAGTCGGACCGGCGACCACCGACCTGGTGATCGAGTCCGCGCACTTCGAGCCGACCGTCGTGGCGCGCACGTCCCGGCGGCTCAAGCTCGCCTCGGAGGCCTCCCGCCGGTTCGAGCGGGGCGTCGACCCGGACCTGGCGCCGGCGGCCGCGCAGGCCGCGGTCCGGCTGCTGGTCCAGCTCAGCGGCGCCACTGACCCCGGGGGCGCCACCGACGTGGACCGCCGCCCCGGTCGGCCTCCGATAGTGCTTCCGCTGGCTCTGCCGGGCCGGGTCGCCGGACGCCCCTACCCGCCCGAGGCGGTACGCCGTCGACTGGCCGAAGTCGGCTGCGCCGTCGAAGGCACGGATCCGCTGACAGTCACCCCGCCGTCGTGGCGACCCGATCTCGGCCAGGCCGCGGACCTGGTCGAGGAGGTGGTGCGGCTGGAGGGGTACGACGCAATTCCCACCGTCCTGCCGCTGGCGCCCGCCGGCCGCGGGCTGACCCGCGAGCAGCGGCTGCGCCGACAGGCGAGCCGCGCCCTCGCCGCTGCCGGGTACGTCGAGGTGCTCGGCCACCCCTTCTTGTCTGCGCGGGTCTGGGACGACCTCGGGCTGCCGGCGGATGACCCGTGGCGGCATACCGCCCGGCTGGCGAACCCGCTCGCCGACACCGAGCCGGAGCTGCGGACCGTCCTGCTGCCCGGCCTGCTCGCGACCTTGGCGCGCAACGTTGGGCGCGGTCAGCCGGACGTGGCGCTGTTCGAGACCGGACTGGTGTACCGGCCGCGCCTGGACGCGCCGGCGGCACCGGCCGAGGTCACGACCGCGGGGCGGCCGGAGCCCGACGTCCTGGCCGCGCTGGCGGCAGCGCTGCCGGACCAGCCGCGGCACGCCGCCGTGGTCGTGACCGGGATGCGGGAGCCGGCCGGGTGGTGGGGGCCGGCGCGGCCCGCGCTGTGGACGGACGCGGTCGAGGCGGCCCGGGTGGTGGCAACCGCCGTGAGTGCGCCGCTGACCGTCCGGGCCGGCCAGCGGGCGCCCTGGCACCCCGGTCGGTGCGCCGAGCTGATCGTCGGCGACCGGGTCGTGGGGTTCGCCGGGGAACTGCACCCACGCGCCATCGCGGCGCTCGGCTTGCCGCTCCGGACGGCGGCGATGGAGCTCGACCTGGGACCGGTGCTGGCGTCCGCGCCGGAGGTGGTGTCGGCCCCGGTGGTGTCGGCGTTCCCGGTTGCGACCCAGGACGTCGCCCTGGTGCTGGACGCCGCCGTGCCGGTGGCCGAGGTGGCGGCCGCACTGGACGCCGGCGCTGGTGACCTGCTGGAGTCGCTGCGGTTGTTCGACGTCTACACCGGCGACCAGGTGCCGCCGGGACACCGGTCGCTGGCCTACTCGCTGCGGTTCCGGGCGCCGGACCGCACCCTGACCGTGGCGGAGACGACCGCCGCCCGGGATGCCGCAGTGGCTGAGGCTGCCCGGCGTACCGGCGCGGTGCTGCGCGCCAGCTGAGTGCGCCGGCTGAGTGCGCCGAGCTGATCAGCCGGTCGACCGGCCGCCGCGCAGCTGTTGAAAGCGGAACAGGTGGTCCGCTCCGACCACGGCGGCGTCGGCGGCAAGCACATCCCGGACGAACTGCCCGGATGAAGGCGAAGCCCAGGACAAAGGCGACCAGCAGGAGGAACAGCGGCTGTCGACCGGCGAGGTAGATGTGTTGGCGGTACGCCGCCGTCAGCGCGGACCAGAGCGGCATGGCACACCCCTTCGGCAGTGGTTCAGGCCAGCGACTTGGTGAAGAAGTGTGCCCAGATGATCATTCGCTCGCGCAGGTAGAACCGATGGGCGTCGTGCCGCTGCACGCCCGAGTCCAGCGCGATGGCCGAACAGCAAGCGGCCCGCGCCCGGCGCTCCAGCTCGGCAAGCAGGGCGTGCCCGACGCCTTGGGAGCGCGCGGCGGCGGTGGTCACCAGGTCGTCGACGTACAGTCGCCGTCCGACCGCCGTGGTGGCCACGATGCGCCAGCCAGCCACCGCCACGCAGCGCCCGGTGTCGTCGTACGCCGCGGTGAAACGCAAGCCTTGCGAGTGCCCCTCGGCGGAGATCGCGGCGAGGGACTCGGCGGTGAGGTGTGGCCGCAGCTCGCGCAGGACAGGCAGCGCCTCGGCCCAGCGCGCGTCGCTGGGCGACAGATTGACGAAGTGCATACCGGCCACCCTAGGAGCCGCCCGTCCGCGCGCCGACCTACGCCGATGTTGAGGCCACGTGCGTATCGACGCGCGTGATCCGCACGTGGGCTCAAGATCGGCGGGTGGGTGGGGCGGCGGCGGTCAAGACGGTTGCATAGTGATACGGATACGTGCATACTGGCCCGCGGTCAGTGCCGACACCCCGAGGAGAAGCCGGATGGGACTACGGGCAGCAGTGGCCGGCGCCAGCGGGTACGCCGGGGGCGAGCTGCTGCGGCTGCTGCTCGGCCACCCCGGGCTCGAGCTGGCCGCGCTCACGGCCGGCGGCTCGGCGGGATCGGACGTGGCCGCCAGCCACCCGCAACTCCCGCAGTTGGCCGGCCGGACCTTTGCCGCCACCGATGCCGCCGCGCTCGCCGATGCCGACGTGGCCTTCCTGGCCCTGCCGCACGGCGAGTCCGCCGCCCTGGCCGCAAGACTGCCGGACGAGCTGACAGTGATCGACCTCGGCGCCGACTTTCGGCTCGCCGACGCCGCCGCGTGGGACCGCTACTACGGCGGGCCGCACGCCGGCTGCTGGCCCTACGGTCTACCCGAGCTGCCGGGCGCGCGCGCCGTGCTGGCCGGCGCGCGCCGGATCGCCAACCCCGGTTGCTACCCCACCGCGGTCGCGCTGGCCCTGGCGCCGCTGCTCGCCGCCGGGCTGGTCGAGCCGGCGGACGTGGTCGTCGTGGCTGCCAGCGGCACCTCCGGCGCCGGCCGGTCGGCCAAGGTCAACCTGCTCGGCAGCGAGGTGATGGGGGACCTGTCGGCGTACAAGGTCGGCGCCCATCAACACACGTCGGAGATGGCGCAGACCCTGACCGCCGCCGCGCGCGAGCCGGTCACGCTGTCGTTCACCCCGGTGCTCGCCCCCATGCCGCGCGGCATCCTGGCCACCTGCACCGCGCGGCTGCGGCCCGGGGTCGACGAGGCTGCGGTGCGAGCGGCGATAGCGGCGGCGTACGGCGACGAACCCTTTGTCCATCTGCTCCCCGCCGGCCGCTGGCCGCATACCGCCGCTACCGCCGGCTCGAACGCCGCCCAGCTGCAGGTCACCGCCGACGTCACCGCCGGCCGCGCCGTGGTCGTCGCCGCCATCGACAACCTGGGCAAGGGGGCGGCCGGCCAGGCCGTCCAGTGCGCCAACCTGGCCCTCGGCCTGCCCGAGACCGCCGGGCTGACCGCCGCTGGGATCGCGCCGTGAGCGTCACCGCCGCGGCCGGCTTTCGCGCCGCCGGGGTCACCGCGGGCCTCAAGGCCAGCGGGCGCCCGGACCTGGCGCTGATCGTCAACGATGGTCCGGACGCCGCCGCCGCCGCCGTGTTCACCACCAACACCGTGCTGGCCGCGCCCGTGCTGTGGTCGCGGCAGGTGCTCGCTGGCGGCGAGGTCCGCGCCGTGGTGCTGAACTCCGGGGGCGCCAACGCCTGCACCGGCGCGCCCGGCTTTCAGGACGCGCACGCCACCGCGGCGGCGGTCGGTGCCGCCCTGGAGATCTCAGCCGGCGAGGTCGCGGTCTGCTCCACCGGGCTGATCGGCGTACGACTGCCGATGGACCGGCTGCTGCCCGGCGTCGGCGCCGCGGTGGCCGCGCTGGGCGCCGGCGGTGGAGCGGACGCGGCCGAGGCGATCTGCACCACCGACACGGTGTCCAAGCAGGCAACGGTGTCCAAGCAGGCAACAGTGTCCAAGCAGGCAACAATGTCCAAGCAGGCAGCAGTGTCCAAGCAGGCAACCGCCGGCGGCGAAGGCTGGACCGTCGGCGGGATGGCCAAGGGGGCCGGCATGCTTGCCCCCGCGCTGGCCACCATGCTCGTCGTGGTCACCACCGACGCGCAGGCCGCCGCCGACGACCTGGACCGGGCGCTGCGGGCCGCGACCGCCCAGACCTTCGACCGGGTGGACACCGACGGCTGCATGTCTACCAACGACACGGTGCTGCTGCTGGCCAGCGGTGCCAGCGGGATCAGTCCGCCGTACGCCGAGCTGGAGCGCGCCGTCACCGACGTCTGCGCCGACCTCGCCCGCCAGCTGGTCGCCGATGCCGAGGGCGCCAGCAAGGAGATCGCCATCGAGGTCACCGGCGCCGCCGACGAGGCCGACGCACTGGCCGCCGCCCGCGCGGTGGCCCGCAGCGCGCTGTTCAAGTGCGCGGTCCATGGCGAGGACCCGAACTGGGGTCGGGTGCTGGCGGCGATCGGCACTACCCCCGCCCGCTTCGACCCTTACCGCGTCGACGTGTCCTTCAACGGCGCCCCGGTCTGTTCCGACGGGGTGGCCGCCGGCGGCCCCGGCGACGCCCGAGTCGCGCTTAAGCCCCGGTACATCCACGTCGTCGTCGACCTGCACGCCGGAGCGGCCAGTGCCACCGTGTTAACCACCGATCTGACCGCCGACTACGTGCACGAGAACTCGGCCTACAGCACATGACGGCTCAACGCGCGACCGCCCGCAACACCACCGCCCGAAACAATGCCGCGCGGCCCAAGGCCCAGACGTTGGTCGACGCGCTGCCGTGGCTGTCCCGCTTCCACGGGAAGACCGTCGTGATCAAGTACGGCGGCCACGCCATGACCGACGAGGAGCTGCGCCGGTCTTTCGCCGAGGACGTCGTGTTCCTGCGCTACGCCGGCCTGAAGCCGGTAGTGGTCCACGGCGGCGGCCCGCAGATCACCGAGCACCTTGACCGGCTCGGCGTCGAGAGTTCCTTCGCCGGGGGACTGCGGGTCACCACCCCGGAGACGATGCAGGTGGTCCGGATGGTGCTCGTCGGCCAGGTTAACCGCGACGTCGTCGGCCTGGTCAACGCCCACGGCCCGTTCGCGGTCGGAATGTCGGGGGAGGACGCCCGGCTGTTCACCGCCGAGCGGCGGACCGCGACCGTCGACGGGGAGGCGGTCGACATCGGCCTGGTGGGCGACGTCGTCGACGTCCAGCCCGGGGCGGTGCGCAGCCTGCTCGACGACGGCCGGATCCCGGTGATCGCCACGGTCGCCCGCGGGTTCGACGCCGACGGCCAGCCCGCAGTCTTCAACGTCAACGCCGACACCGCCGCCGCCGCCCTCGCGGTCGCCCTGGGCGCGGAGAAGCTGATCGTGCTGACCGACGTCGAAGGCCTCTACGCCGACTGGCCGACCAGCGACGAGGTGATCAGCGAGCTCGCCGCGGACGACCTGGAGATCATGCTGCCCACGCTGTCGGCCGGCATGGCCCCGAAGATGGAAGCCTGCCTGCGGGCGGTCCGCGGCGGCGTACCGAGCGCGCACGTCCTCGACGGCCGGGTCCGGCATGCGCTGCTGCTCGAGGTGTTCACCGACGAAGGGATCGGCACCATGGTGACGAGCGACGGGCGCCGCTGATGACGACCACTGACACGATCGAACCGCTGAGAACCGGGTACGCCGGGCTGGCCGCGCGCTGGGATGCCGCGCTGATGGGCAACTACGGCACACCGCCGGTTGCCCTGGTCCGCGGCGCGGGGGTGCGGGTTTGGGACGCCGACGGCCGGGAGTACCTGGACCTGCTAGCCGGCATCGCGGTCAGCGCGCTCGGGCACGGCGACCCTCGGATCCGGGCGGCGGTGGACACCCAGCTCTCCCGGCTGGGGCACGTGTCCAACCTCTACGTCAGTGAGCCAGCGGTGGCGCTGGCCGAGCGGCTGCAGCGCCTGCTCGGGCACGCCGACGGCCGGGTGTTTCTGTGCAACTCCGGCACCGAGGCGAACGAGGCGGCGATCAAGATCGCCCGCCGGCACGGCCGGGACGTGGGCGGCGAAACCAAGACCGAGATCGTCGCCGCCGAGCCGTCGTTCCACGGCCGTACTCTGGGCGCGCTGTCCGTCACCGGCCAGCCGGCCAAGCGGGCGCCGTTCACCCCGCTGCTGGGCGGCGTGACTTTCGTGCCGTACGGCGACGCCGACGCGCTGCGGGCCGCAGTGACCGAGCAGACGGCAGCCGTCATCCTCGAGCCCATCCTCGGCGAGTGCGGCGTGATCCCGGCGCCACCGGGCTACCTGCACGCTGCCCGGGCGCTCACCCGGGAGCACGAGGCGCTGCTCGTCCTGGACGAAGTGCAGACCGGCATCGGCCGCACCGGGGCCTGGTTCGCCCACCTCGACGAGGGCCTGGTTGGCGCGGAAGCCCCGGACGTCGTCACGCTGGCCAAGGGGCTCGGCGGCGGCCTGCCGATCGGAGCCACGATCTCCTACGGCGCCGCCGCTCGCGCCCTGCGCAAGGGCGACCACGGCAGCACGTTTGGCGGCAACCCGGTCTGCGCCGCGGCCGCGCTCGCCGTATTGACCGCGGTGGAGTCCGACCGCCTGGTGGCGCACGCCGCCGAGCTGGGCGAGCGGATCGTCGCCGGGCTGCACGCGGTCGACGATCCGCTGGTCGCCGGGGTCCGCGGACGGGGCCTGCTGCTAGCCATCGTGCTCACCGAGCCGGTCGCCGCCGCGGTCGAGGCCGCCGCCCGCGACGCCGGTTTCCTCGTCAACGCTGTGGCCGCGGACGCGATCCGGCTGGCCCCGCCGCTGGTGATCAGTGCTGGCGACGTCGACCGCTTCCTGGCCGCCGTTCCGGCGATCCTGCGGGCCGCTAGGGTCGCCGCATGAGGCGCCGAGCACGGTGAGCCCACCGCACGTACTGGTGGTGGCGGACGGGGCTCCCGGGGAGGCTCCCGGGGAGGCAACGTGAGGGAAACCTCGGTGCCCGCGGCCCCCAACTCGCGGACCACCACCGCCACGGCGTCGGCGCCGTTGACCCGGGCCGCCCGGCACGCCCGGATCGTCGCGCTGGTCGAACGGACCCCGGTACGCTCGCAGGCCGAGCTGGCCCGGCTGCTGGCGGCCACCGGGATCGTGGTCACCCAGGCGACGCTGAGCCGCGACCTGGAGGAGTTGGGCGCGGTCAAGGTGCGCACCGGCGACGGCCCCCCGGCGTACGCCGTGCCTGGTGAGAACGAGCCGCGCCGCCGCCGGGCCGCACTGGAGCCGGCGAACAGCAGCGACCGGACCAGCGACCGAACCGACGCCCGGCTGGCCCGGCTGCTGGAGGAGCTGCTGGTCTCCGCCGAGGCGAGCGGCAACCTGGTGGTGCTGCGAACCCCGCCCGGCGGGGCGCACCTGCTCGCCTCCGCGGTGGACCGGACCGCGCTCTCCGCCGTGATCGGCACCGTCGCCGGCGACGACACAGTCCTGCTGGTCTGCCGGGCGGCGACCGGGACGCACGGTGGCGACGCCGTCGCCGGTCGTCTGCTGCGACTTGCGGAGGGCCACCCCGGACCTGCTCCGCACCCGACCAAGCACCTCGACAGCAACAGGAGCAACCCGTGACAGAGCGCGTCGTCCTGGCCTACTCCGGTGGCCTGGACACGTCAGTGGCCATTGGCTGGATCGCCGCCGAGACCGGGGCCGAGGTGATCGCGGTCGCCGCCGACGTCGGCCAGGGCGGCGAGGACATGACCGTCATCCGCGAGCGGGCGCTGGCCTGCGGTGCGGTCGAGGCGGAGGTGCTCGACCTCAAGGACGAGTTCGCCGACGACCACTGCCTGCCGGCGCTGCGGGCCAACGCGCTGTACATGGACCGGTACCCGCTGGTCTCGGCGCTGTCCCGGCCGGTGATCGTCAAGCACATGGTCGAGGCGGCCCGCCGGTACGGCGCGAGCGCGCTCGCCCACGGCTGCACTGGCAAGGGCAACGACCAGGTGCGCTTCGAGGTCGGCTTCGGCGCGCTGGCGCCGGACCTGCGGGTGCTGGCTCCCGTGCGCGACTCAGGCATGACCCGGGACAAGGCGATCGCGTTCGCGGCCGAGCAGGCGCTGCCGATCGACGTGACCAAGTCCTCGCCGTACTCCATCGACCAGAACGTCTGGGGTCGCGCGGTGGAGACGGGCTTCCTGGAGGACATCTGGAACGGCCCCATCGAAGACGTCTACTCCTACACCGCGGACCCGACCGTCCCGCGGGAGCCGGACGAGGTGGTGATCACCTTCGTCCACGGCGTACCGGTCGCGCTCGACGGCCGCCAGCTCTCGATGCTGCAGATCATCACCGAGCTGAACACCCGGGCGGGGGCGCAGGGGGCGGGACGCCTCGACATGGTCGAGGACCGGCTGGTCGGCATCAAGAGCCGGGAGGTCTACGAGTGCCCCGGCGCGATCACCCTGATCACCGCGCACCAGGAGCTGGAGAACGTCACCGTTGAGCGCGACCTGGCCCGGTTCAAGCGGGGCGTGGAGCAGCGCTGGGGTGAGCTGGCGTACGACGGGCTGTGGTTCTCCCCGCTGCGTCGGGCGCTGGACACCTTCATCGACACCGCCAGCCAGCACGTCTCCGGCGACGTGCGGTTGACGTTGCACGGCGGCCGGGCAGTGGTCACCGGCCGTCGCGGCGTGGCCTCGCTCTACGACTACGGGCTGGCGACGTACGACGCCGAGGACACGTTCGACCAGTCGCTGGCCAAGGGGTTCATCGAGCTGTGGGGCCTGCCCAGCAAGCGGGCGGCGCACCGCGACCGGCGGCTCGCCGGGGGCGCCGGTGCCTGAACCGACCCAGACCCCGGGAGCGCCGGTGCCTGAACCGACCCAGACCCCGGGAGCGCCGGTGCCTGAACCGACGGAGACCCCCGCGGGTGCCGGGTCCGCCCCGATGCGGCTGTGGGGCGGCCGGTTCGCCGCCAGCCCGGCGGAGGCGCTCGCCCGGCTCTCGGTCAGCGTGCAGTTCGACTGGCGGCTGGCGCCGTACGACCTGCTGGCGTCGCGGGCACATGCCCGAGTGCTGCACCAGGCCGGCCTGCTCGACCACGACGAGCTGGCCCGGATGCTGTCCGCGCTCGACGACCTGGACGCCGCGGCGGCGAACGGGTCGTTTCGGCCGACGATCGAGGACGAGGACGTGCACACCGCCCTGGAGCGCGGTCTCCTGGAGCGACTCGGCACCCTGGGCGGCAAGCTGCGGGCGGGTCGCAGCCGCAACGACCAGGTAGCCACCGACCTGCGGCTCTTCCTGCGCGACCAGGTCCGGCGGATCGCCGAGAGGCTGGCCGAGCTGGAGGAGGCGCTGCTGGGCCAGGCCGAGCGCCACCTCGACACCGCGGCGCCGGGGATGACCCACCTGCAGCACGCGCAGCCGGTGCTGTTCGCCCACCAGCTGCTGGCGCACGTGCAGGCCGTTGCCCGCGACGTCGACCGGCTGAAGGACTGGGACCGCCGGGCGGCGGTCTCGCCGCTGGGGGCGGGGGCGCTGGCCGGCTCCAGTGTGCCGCTCGACCCGCTGGCGACCGCGCGCGAACTGGGCTTCGACCGGGCGGCGGCGAACTCGATGGACGCCGTCTCCGACCGCGACTTCGTCGCCGAGCTGCTGTTCGTCGCCGCGCTAGTCGGGGTGCACCTGTCCCGGCTGGGGGAGGAGGTGGTGCTCTGGACCACCCGGGAGTTCGGCTGGGTGGAGCTCGACGACGCCTTCGCCACCGGCTCCTCGATCATGCCGCAGAAGAAGAACCCGGACGTCGCCGAGCTGGCTCGCGGCAAGTCCGGCCGGTTGATCGGCCACCTGGCCGGTTTCCTGGCCACGCTCAAAGGGCTGCCGCTGGCCTATGACCGGGACCTGCAGGAGGACAAGGAGCCGGTGTTCGACGCGATCGACACCCTGCTGCTCGTACTGCCGGCGATGGCCGGCATGATCGCGACCCTGCGGGTCAACGCCGACCGGCTGGCGGCGGCCGCGCCGCAGGGCTTCGCGCTGGCCACCGACGTGGCGGAGTATCTGGTGCGCCAAGGGGTGCCGTTCCGGGAGGCGCACGAGGCGGTCGGCCACCTGGTCGTCTGGTGCGTGGTGAACGGCTGCGAGCTCGACGCCGTACCGGACGAGGACCTGGCCCGGATCTCGCCGCACCTGACACCGCAGGTGCGTTCCGTGTTGTCGGTCACCGGGGCGCTGGCGGCACGGTCTGGTCATGGCGGTACGGCGCCGGAGCGCGTCGCCGAGCAGCTGGCCGACCTGCGGGCCGAGGTGGCGGCGCACCGGGCGTGGGCGGCCGCGAGCTGACTGCGCCGGTGCCGCTGCCGCGAGTCTGCTACGACCGGCCGGTGCTCGAGGTGGCCCGCTCGCTGCTCGGCTGCGTCCTCGAGCGGGAGACCGCTGATGGCGTGGTCGCCGTGCGGCTGACCGAGGTCGAGGCGTACGCCGGCGCCATCGACCCCGGCTCGCACGCCTACCGCGGGCGGACCGCCCGCAACGCCACCATGTTCGGGCCGCCCGGGCACGCCTACGTCTACTTCACCTACGGCATGCACTACTGCCTGAACCTGGTCTGCGCGCCCGCGGGCACCGCGGAGGCGGTGCTGCTACGGGCCGGCGAGGTGGTGGCCGGGCTCGGGCTGGCGCGCGGGCGCCAGCCCGATGCCCGCGATCGCGGGCGCCAGCCCGATGCCCGCGATCGCGACCTCGCCCGCGGCCCGGCCCGGCTCACTCGAGCCCTGGCGGTAGACCGGGCGCTCGACGGTGCGGACGTCACCGCGGCCGGCTCGCCGCTGCGGGTGCTGGCCGGCGGGCCGGTGCCGGATGCCGCCGTCCTGACCGGGCCGCGGGTCGGGGTGGCCGGAGACGGTGCACTGACGCCGTGGCGGTTCTCCATCGCCGGCGACCGGACGGTCAGCGCCTATCGCCCCGGCGTCCGCCGCCGTCGGAGTTGACCGCCGTACGCCGGGCAAGCGCCGCCGACCGCGGCCCGGCTCGGTGACCGCCTGCCCGCACCGGCCAGTGATGATCGTTGTGCGGGAATACCGCACCTGCCGGCTAAGACTGTGGCAGTTGCGCACAATGATCATACAAGCCAAGCTCGGCCGTGCGCGTCAAGGGCCGACGCCGAGCCCGACCGTCGAACCGACCGGCAACGTGGCGTCGGCCGGGACGTCCTGCCGCCAGACCCGGCCCCGGTCGCGGGCCAGCGTCACCGGACAGCCGGCACCGTCGGCACAGGACGGCACCACCTCCACCGCGGCCCGCAGCCCGACCATCGCCAGCGCCTGCTCGGCGCCGGCGCGGTCACTGCCGAGCAGGTCCGGCACGGTGGCGTCCACGCCGGACCGAGCGGCCACGGTTATCGTCACCGTGCTTCCGGCGTCAACGGCCGCGCCGGACGACGGTTCCTGCCCGACCACGGTGCCGGCGGGGTAGGTCGCGTCGTACGACGTCCGCACGGCCACCGTGAAGCCGGCCGCGTCTAGCGTGCCGGTCGCCGCGTCGGCGGCAACGCCGAGCACGGCCGGTACGACGGTCGCCGCCGGCCCGGTTGGTGAGGTGCAGACCGCCGTCGGCTCAGTCCCGCGCAGGTAGGTACGATGCGCCACCACCGCGGTCGGCGTCCAGGCGTTCGGCCGGCAGCCCCGGGTCGCGTCCACATCGACGCGGATCACGGCATCGCCTGGGTCGGCGAAGTCCGGGGCATCCACGCCCAGCAGCGCCGACGAGGCGAACCGGCGCCAGATCTCGGTCGGCAGCGTGCCGCCGGCGATCACGGTCCGGAACCCGTTCTCCGGGACCATCGACACCGCGCCGGTGGCCACCCCCAGCCAGACGGCCGCGGCGAAGTTCGGGGTGTAGCCGACGTACCAGGCGTCCCGGTAGGCCGAGGTCGTGCCGGTCTTGCCGGCCTCCGGCCGCGGTAGCCGGGCGCGTACCCCGGTCCCTTCCCGCACCACGCCGGCGAGCAGGTCGTTGGCGACGGCGGCCACGCCCGGAGCCACCACCTGGCGCGGCTGCGGTTGCGCCTGCTCCAGCAGTCCACCGCTGGAGTCGGTCACCGAGGCGACGAGGTACGGCGCCGCGTAGACGCCGCCCGAGGCGAGGGTGGCGTAGGCCGCCGCCATCTCGACCGGGTCCACCTCTCCAGAACCGAGCGTCGTCGCCGGGTCCCGGCGCAGCGGCTGCTCGCCGGCACCACGCACGCCCAGCCGCTGCGCGGTGTCCACGACCAACGCGGCCCCGGCGTCGACGTCGCCGTTGCCGAGGCGCTGCACAATGTGCGCATACGCCGTGTTGATCGACTGCTCGGTGGCGTCGCGCACGGTCACCGAGCCGTACGCGGTGCCCTCGTAGTTCGTGACGTCCCAGACTGGGTTGCGGCCCCGGTCGATCGTCGTCTGCGCTCCCGCCAGGAACTCATCGTCCGGGCGGATCCCGTGCTCCAGCGCGGTGATCAGGGTGAACGCCTTGAACGTCGAGCCGGCCTGGCGCTTGGTGGTACCGCCGCGGGCCAGGTCGACCTTGGCGGTCGGGCTGGTGGTCGAGTAGAAGTCCCGGCCACCGACCAGCGCCGTGATGCCGCCGTTGCCCGGGGTGACTGCGGCCACCGCGGCGTCCGGGTCGCTCGGCTGGTCGAGGACGCCGGCGACCGCCTGCTCGGCTGCCGCCTGCTGGCGCGGGTCGATGGTCAGCCGGATGGTCAGCCCGCCGCGGAAGATCGCGCTCTCTCGGGTCGCCCGGTCCGGACCGAGGCGCGGATCACCGAGCAAGGTGTCGATCGCGTCGGTCAGGGCGTACGGCGCCAGGTAGCGCTCATCGTCTTTGTGCAGCTGGGTCGGCAGCGCCTCGTCGCCGGCCGCGCGCGCTTGCTCGGCGGTCAGCGCGCCGGTCTCCGTCATGGCCTGCAGCACCTCGGTCCGCCGGGCGTGGGCGGCGTTGGGATGCATCACCGGGTCGGCCGCCGAGGGGGAGCGGATCAGCCCCGCCAGCAGTGCAGCCTCCGCCGCGGTCATATTCTCCGGGCCGTGGCCGAAGTAGGCCCGCGCGGCCGCGCCCACGCCATACGTGCCCTGGCCGAAGTACACGGTGTTCAGGTAGCGCTCGAGGATCTGGTCCTTGGTCAGCGAACGCTCCAGGCCCATGGCCAGCGCCGCCTCGCGCACCTTGCGCCGCACGCTGTGCTCGGGCGTTACCAGCGTGTTCTTCACCAGCTGCTGGGTGAGGGTGCTGCCGCCCTGCCGCGTGCTGCCGGTGCCGGCGTCGACCGCCCCGGCGCGGGCCACCCCCCCGGCGTCCACGCCGGAGTGGGAGTAGAAGCGGCGGTCCTCGGCCGCGAGCACGCCCTGGACGAGCACCGGCGGAAGCTGCGCGAGGGTCACCGGGCGGCGGTCCTGCTCGGCATGCAGGTGAGCCAGCACGGTGCCATCGGCCGCGAGCACGGTGCTGGTCAGCGCCAGGCCGCCGAGTCGGACCGGATCCACCGGTACGGCGCGGACGCAGCCCGCCGCGCCGACGGCGAGCACACCGACGGCACCGACTGCCCGCACCCGAGGCCACCGGCGGGGCCTTGCGGCACTGCCCACCCGCTCGCCATCGGCACCGCCGGGCCGCGGCTTGAGCCCGGCGAGCCGCGTGCTCGGCCAACGTCATCGGCCAACGTCATCGGCCAACGTCATCGGCCAACGTCATCGGCCGGAACCCGCATGGGAGACTGCCGAGGTGTTCGAGCCCACGCCCGTCCCGGTGACCGACGGCGGCTCCGACGCCGATGTCGACCACGCCCTCGGTGTCCTGACCTCCTGGGCCGCCCAGGTCCTGCCGGCCGGTGCGTTGCGGGAGGCGCTCAACCGGTCGCGGCGGACCGGGCGACCACTGCGGGTCAAGCTCGGCATCGACCCGTCCGGCAGCGAGCTGACGCTCGGGCACGCGGTCGTGCTACGCAAGCTGCGGCAGTTTCAGGACCTCGGGCATCTCGCCGTACTCATCGTTGGCGACTTCACCGGCATGGTGGGCGACCCGTCCGGCAAGGCCGCCGGGCGTGGCGCGCTCACCCGCGAGCAGACTCAAGCCAACTCCCGGACATATTTCGAGCAGCTGATGCGCATCCTCGACCCGGACCGGGTGGAGGTCCGGCGCAACTCCGAGTGGCTGGCCGGGATGACGATGGCTGATGTCGTCCGGGAGGCCCGCGAGCTCACTGTGGCCCGGCTGCTGGAGCGCGACGACTTCGCCAACCGGTACGCCGAGGGCAGGCCGATCTCGCTGGTGGAGCTCCTCTACCCGCTGCTGCAGGGATACGACTCGGTGGCGGTGCAGGCCGACGTCGAGCTGGGCGGCACCGACCAGACCTACAACCTGTTGGTGGGCCGCGACCTCCAGCGGGCGCACGACCAGCCTGAGCAAGTCGTGTTGACCGTGCCGCTGCTCGAGGGCCTCGACGGCGTGGCCAAGATGAGCAAGTCCCTGGGCAACTACGTGGCGGTGACGGAGTCGGCAGCGCAGCAGTTCGGCAAGCTGATGAGCCTGCCGGACCGGCTGGTCGGTCGGTACGCGCTCCTGGCCGCCGCGCTGCCCGGAGAAGAGGTTGATCGGCTGGCTGGCGCCGCGGCCGAGGGCGGTCCGGCCGCCGGCTCGGCCAAGCGGGCGATGGCGCGCGCGGTGGTGACGCTCTACCACGGGGCCGAGGCCGCAGTCGCGGCCGAGCACCGCTTCGATGCGCTGTTCCGGGAGCACGCCCTGCCCGCTGATGTTGCCGAACACCCACTGCCGGCAGCCGACCCGGTTCATCTCCCGGCCCTGCTGGCGGCGGCCGGTCTGGTGGCCTCGCGCAGTGAAGGGCGTCGGCGGTTGCAGGACGGTGCGGTCCGACTGGACGGCGCCCCCATGTGCCCCAGCCGGCTGGACGTCGACCGGGCCGAGCTGGCCGGCCGAGTGCTGGCGGTTGGGCGTCGACGCCTGGTTCGGCTGGTGTGAGCGCTCGCCATGATCACCGGACGGCAAGTGTTCTGCGCAGCTGTTCGGAGCACCGGCCCAGGTTTGACGCGACTGGTCAACTCGGACTATGTTCAGCAAGTTGCCTCGGACCGGCCGGAAGGCCGGTATCGATGTGTGTCTGCTCCTTGAGAACTCAACAGCGTGCCAAAAGTCAGTGCCAAAATACCCCGTCTGGGTCCAGCTCGGCGGTCCGTCGGACCGTTCGATCTAGACCCAGCGGATTCCTTTGGTGAAGACAGACTAGAACAGCTAGTTACGTCTGTTAGATCCAGAGATCAAAATGCTGTCGCCTTGCCAGGCGGCAGCACTCCTGTCGTCAGCCCACCCGGCCGTTTCGGCGGTCGGTGCGCTAATAGACATCTACGGAGAGTTTGATCCTGGCTCAGGACGAACGCTGGCGGCGTGCTTAACACATGCAAGTCGAGCGGGGCTCCTCTTTCGGGAGGGGTCTTAGCGGCGAACGGGTGAGTAACACGTGGGCAACCTGCCCTCAGCTCTGGGATAACCCCGGGAAACCGGGGCTAATACCGGATATGACCTCGCAAGACATCTTGCGGGGTGGAAAGATTTATCGGCTGAGGATGGGCCCGCGGCCTATCAGCTTGTTGGTGAGGTAACGGCTTACCAAGGCGACGACGGGTAGCCGGCCTGAGAGGGCGATCGGCCACACTGGGACTGAGACACGGCCCAGACTCCTACGGGAGGCAGCAGTGGGGAATATTGCGCAATGGGCGAAAGCCTGACGCAGCGACGCCGCGTGAGGGATGACGGCCTTCGGGTTGTAAACCTCTTTCAGCTCCGACGAAGCGAAAGTGACGGTAGGAGCAGAAGAAGCACCGGCCAACTACGTGCCAGCAGCCGCGGTAATACGTAGGGTGCAAGCGTTGTCCGGAATTATTGGGCGTAAAGAGCTCGTAGGCGGTCTGTCGCGTCGGCTGTGAAACCCCGAGGCTCAACCTCGGGCCTGCAGTCGATACGGGCAGACTAGAGTTCGGTAGGGGAGACTGGAATTCCTGGTGTAGCGGTGAAATGCGCAGATATCAGGAGGAACACCGGTGGCGAAGGCGGGTCTCTGGGCCGAAACTGACGCTGAGGAGCGAAAGCGTGGGGAGCAAACAGGATTAGATACCCTGGTAGTCCACGCCGTAAACGTTGGGCGCTAGGTGTGGGGGGTATTCCACTCCCTCCGTGCCGCAGCTAACGCATTAAGCGCCCCGCCTGGGGAGTACGGCCGCAAGGCTAAAACTCAAAGGAATTGACGGGGGCCCGCACAAGCGGCGGAGCATGTGGCTTAATTCGACGCAACGCGAAGAACCTTACCAAGGCTTGACATGCAGGGAAATCCCCTAGAGATAGGGGGTCCGCAAGGGTCCTGCACAGGTGGTGCATGGTTGTCGTCAGCTCGTGTCGTGAGATGTTGGGTTAAGTCCCGCAACGAGCGCAACCCTCGTTCTATGTTGCCAGCGGGTAATGCCGGGGACTCATAGGAGACTGCCGGGGTCAACTCGGAGGAAGGTGGGGATGACGTCAAATCATCATGCCCCTTATGTCTTGGGCTGCACACATGCTACAATGGCCGGTACAAAGGGCTGCTAAGCCGCAAGGTGGAGCGAATCCCAAAAAGCCGGTCTCAGTTCGGATTGGGGTCTGCAACTCGACCCCATGAAGTCGGAGTCGCTAGTAATCGCAGATCAGCAACGCTGCGGTGAATACGTTCCCGGGCCTTGTACACACCGCCCGTCACGTCACGAAAGTCGGTAACACCCGAAGCCGGTGGCCCAACCCGTAAGGGAGGGAGCCGTCGAAGGTGGGATCGGCGATTGGGACGAAGTCGTAACAAGGTAGCCGTACCGGAAGGTGCGGCTGGATCACCTCCTTTCTAAGGAGCACCTGGCGTCCGCAAGTCGGGCGTCCAGACCCGTGTCCGGATGTGCATGCCGGAGCGGAGCTCATGGGTGGAACACTGACCAGTTGGCCGACGCCCTGCGTTGGCAGACCAGTACGACCAGCACGATCGGTTGGACCGTCGAGTCAGCCCGTACGTCGACCTCGGCACGCTGTTGGGTCCTGAGGGAGCAGGTTGATCTGCGCCTTCGGATCGCGGTCAGAGCCAGCCTTGTGCTGGTTCACCGCATGTCGGCTCACGCTTCGTCGAACGGCCTCCCGAGGCGGAGGAACGCGGCGATCACGGCGTGCGGCCGCCCGTAGCTTGAGAACTACACAGTGGACGCGAGCATCTTTGTGGCCAAGTTATTAAGGGCACACGGTGGATGCCTTGGCACCAGGAGCCGATGAAGGACGTAGGAGGCTGCGATAAGCCTCGGGGAGCTGTCAACCGAGCCTTGATCCGAGGATTTCCGAATGGGGAAACCCGGCAGGAGTCATGTCCTGTCACCCTCGCCTGAACACATAGGGCGAGTGGAGGGAACGTGGGGAAGTGAAACATCTCATTACCCACAGGAAGAGAAAGCAACCGCGATTCCGTGAGTAGTGGCGAGCGAAAGCGGAAGAGGCTAAACCCTTCACGCGTGACAGCCGGCAGGCGTTGCGTGAAGGGGGTCGTGGGAACATCTAGTTGGGTCTGCCGACCTGACCGGGAGTCAGCAAGCGTCGTGTTAGTCGAAGGCCATGCGAAAGGGCCGGCACAGAGGGTAACACCCCCGTAGACGAAAACACGGCGCCTCCCAGATGACATCCCAAGTAGCAGCGAGCCCGTGAAATTCGCTGTGAATCTGGCGGGACCACCCGCTAAGCCTAAATACTCCCTGGTGACCGATAGCGGACAAGTACCGTGAGGGAAAGGTGAAAAGTACCCCGGGAGGGGAGTGAAATAGTTCCTGAAACCGTGTGCCTACAAGCCGTGGAAGCGTCGTCGTGCCTTCGGGTGCGGCCGTGACTGCGTGCCTTTTGAAGAATGAGCCTGCGAGTTTGCGGTGTGTGGCGAGGTTAACCCGTGAGGGGCAGCCGTAGCGAAAGCGAGTCCGAACAGGGCGCATGAGTCGCATGCCCAAGACCCGAAGCCGAGTGATCTACCCATGGCCAGGTTGAAGCGCGGGTAAGACCGCGTGGAGGACCGAACCCACCAGGGTTGAAAACCTGGGGGATGAGCTGTGGGTAGGGGTGAAAGGCCAATCAAACTCGGTGATAGCTGGTTCTCCCCGAAATGCATTTAGGTGCAGCGTCACGCGTTTCTTGCCGGAGGTAGAGCACTGGATGGCCTAGGGGGCCCACAAGCTTACCGAAGTCAGCCAAACTCCGAATGCCGGTAAGTGAGAGCGTGGCAGTGAGACTGCGGGGGATAAGCTTCGTAGTCGAGAGGGAAACAGCCCAGACCATCAGCTAAGGCCCCCAAGCGTGCGCTAAGTGGGAAAGGATGTGGAGTCGCACAGACAACCAGGAGGTTGGCTTAGAAGCAGCCATCCTTAAAAGAGTGCGTAATAGCTCACTGGTCAAGTGATTCCGCGCCGACAATGTAGCGGGGCTCAAGCGCACCGCCGAAGCTATGGCATTTCCGTACTCGTTCGGCGGCACCTTCTACAAGGTGCCGCCCAGACGCGGAGATGGGTAGGGGAGCGTCGTGCGGCGAGTGAATCGGCAGGGTGACCTAGCCGTGGACGCCGCACGAGTGAGAATGCAGGCATGAGTAGCGAAAGAGGGGTGAGAAACCCCTCCGCCGAATGACCAAGGGTTCCTGGGGCAGGCTAATCCGCCCAGGGTAAGTCGGGACCTAAGGCGAGGCCGACAGGCGTAGTCGATGGACAACGGGTTGATATTCCCGTACCCGCGATGACACGCCCCTGCCGACCCCGGTTCGTGCTAAGCGCCTGAAGCCGCCGCCTCTTCGGAGGTGACGGTGGAGCGCGCGACCCCGGCCGGCACTAGGCAAGCGAAGGGATGACGCAGGAAGGTAGTCCAACCCAGGCGTTGGTTGACCTGGGGTAAGTGCGTAGGGCGAGGTGTAGGCAAATCCGCACCTTGAGAGCCTGAGACACGATGCCGAGCCGATACAGGCGAAGTGGATAATCCTATGCTGCCAAGAAAAGTCTCTAGCGAGTGTCATGGCGGCCCGTACCCCAAACCGACTCAGGTGGTCAGGTAGAGAATACCAAGGCGATCGAGCGAACTGTGGTTAAGGAACTCGGCAAAATACCCCCGTAACTTCGGGAGAAGGGGGGCCGGGTGGCGTGTAGGAACTTGCTTCCGAAGCGCTGTTCGGCCGCAGAGACCAGGCTGAAGCGACTGTTTACTAAAAACACAGCTCCGTGCGAAGTCGCAAGACGATGTATACGGAGTGACGCCTGCCCGGTGCTGGAACGTTAAGGGGACGGGTTAGCTTTCTTCGGAGGGCGAAGCTCAGAACTCAAGCGCCAGTAAACGGCGGTGGTAACTATAACCATCCTAAGGTAGCGAAATTCCTTGTCGGGTAAGTTCCGACCTGCACGAATGGCGTAACGACTTCAGCACTGTCTCAACCACAGGCTCGGCGAAATTGCACTACGAGTAAAGATGCTCGTTACGCGCGGCAGGACGGAAAGACCCCGGGACCTTCACTACAGCTTGATATTGGTGTTCGGTTCGGCTTGTGTAGGATAGGTGGGAGACGGTGAAGTGGACACGCCAGTGTTCGTGGAGTCAACGTTGAAATACCACTCTGGTCGAATTGGATGTCTAACCTCGGTCCGTGATCCGGATCAGGGACAGTGTCAGGTGGGTAGTTTAACTGGGGCGGTTGCCTCCTAAAATGTAACGGAGGCGCCCAAAGGTTCCCTCAGCCTGGTTGGCAATCAGGTGTCGAGTGCAAGTGCACAAGGGAGCTTGACTGTGAGACAGACATGTCGAGCAGGAGCGAAAGCTGGGACTAGTGATCCGGCGTTGGCTGGTGGAAGCGACGTCGCTCAACGGATAAAAGGTACCCCGGGGATAACAGGCTGATCTTGCCCAAGAGTCCATATCGACGGCAAGGTTTGGCACCTCGATGTCGGCTCGTCGCATCCTGGGGCTGGAGTAGGTCCCAAGGGTTGGGCTGTTCGCCCATTAAAGCGGTACGCGAGCTGGGTTTAGAACGTCGTGAGACAGTTCGGTCCCTATCCGCCGCGCGCGCAGGAGACTTGAGAAGGGCTGTCCCTAGTACGAGAGGACCGGGACGGACGAACCTCTGGTGTGTCAGTTGTCGTGCCAACGGCACTGCTGATTAGCTACGTTCGGCAGGGATAACCGCTGAAAGCATCTAAGCGGGAAGCTTGCTTCAAGATGAGGTCTCCCACAGGGTTAACCTGGTAAGGCCCCCGACTAGACCATCGGGTTGATAGGCCGGAAGTGGAAGTGCGGCAACGCATGCAGCTGACCGGTACTAATAGGCCGAGGGCTTGACCACAAACATGTTACGCGTCCACTGTGTGGTTCCCGAGATACGGTCGGGGTCCGACTGACATCTCCATAGCGTTTCGGCGGCCATGGCGAAGGGGAAACGCCCGGTCCCATTCCGAACCCGGAAGCTAAGCCCTTCTGCGCCGATGGTACTGCGTGGGTGACTGCGTGGGAGAGTAGGACGCCGCCGGACAACTCCTACGACGATAGGCCGCCCTAAGGGGGCGGCCTATCGTCGTTTCCACCGCCGTTGGCGCCGAAGAGCGACGCTGTCAAGCGGGAGGGAGCGCCGACATGGACAGCGCTGGAAGGGACGGGCCTGTCGGTGGTCGTCGTTCCCAGGCGGAAGGCAGATCGGCCGGCGGCCAGCGTCGCAGCAGTTCCGCCGCCGGCAGTTCCGCCGCTGGCCGCGACTCCGCCCGCCGCGACTCCGCCGGCCGCGAGGCCGCGGCACATCGATCGCGGCCGCCGCGGCCGCCGGGACCGCGTCCGCCCCCGCTGGTGGCGGGGGACCGGCTGGCCGAGCAGCGACGGGCCGAGCGCAGCGTGCCCCTCCCGGATGATGCCGATCCCCGCCGGCTCGACCCGGAAGTGCGCCGCGGGCTGCGTTCGCTGTCCGCGGCGACGGCCGACCGAGTGGCCGCCCACCTGGTTGCGGCCGGCCGGGCGCTGGACGAGGACCCGGCCAGGGCGCTGGCGCACGCCCGGGCCGCGCGGGCGCTGGGCGGACGCGTCGGCGCGGTCCGGGAGGCCGTGGGCGTGGCGGCGTACCACGCCGGCGAGTACGCCGAGGCGATCGCCGAGCTGCGCGCCGCTCGCCGGATCACCGGCTCACCAGAACACCTGCCCCTGCTCGCCGACTGCGAGCGGGCGCTAGGGAGGCCGGACCGGGCGCTGCAGGTGGCTCGGGACCCGGGCGCTAGCGGTCTGGACCAGGCCGCCCGGGTGGAACTGAAGATCGTGGCATCCGGCGCCCGCCGCGATCTCGGGCAAGCTGAAGCCGCCGTGCTGGCGCTGCAAGGTCTCGAGCTCACGGCGGCCACGGTCACGGACTGGACGCCGCGGCTGTGGTACGCCTACGCCGACGCGCTGCTGGCAGCCGGTCGGGTGGATGAGGCGCGGCAGTGGTTCTTGGCGGTGGTGACCACCGACGAAGACGACACCACCGACGCAGCTGAACGGCTGGCCGCACTGGCAGTGGCCGGGCCGAACGACCCCGAGTCGGGCGGTTGAGCGACCAGCGCAGCTCCTCAGTTGTCCGCGTAGGCCCGCAGGACGATGCCGCTGCGCGGCTTTGGCATGAACAGGGTGGACTTACGCGGCATCCGCTCCCCGGCGGCGGCCACCGCGATCACTTCCTCGACCGGCGTCGGGGCGAGCAGCAGCGCCGTCCCGCCGGCAGCTGTCGCGGCCCGGACCGCCTCGGCGGCGTCGGGGCAGAAGTCGACGACATCCTCCCGGTCGGCCAGCCGCCACAGCGACGCGATCAGCAGCGAGTGCGCCACCGTCACGTCCAGCGCCCGCCAGGCTGCGGATCGCTCGGCCGGGACCGCGGCAGCCATCGCCGTTGCCGACGGTTCGGTGAGCAGGTGGTATTCATCGTCGCCGGCCAGCACGAAGGCGTGGCCGTCCGGACGAGCGGCGGTGAGCCGGTCCAGCGCCACTGGCAACGGGCCAGTCAACCGCTCGACCTGGAACGCGGTGCCGGCTGCCGCCACGGCCTTCGCCACCGGCAGCGAGCGCACGACCCGGTGGATGGCATGCACCTGCGGGCCGAAGGCGGAGGCGTCGACCAGCAGCGCCAGCCCGAAGTCCCATGGGCCGGCCCCGGCCCCGCCAGCGTGCTGGTCCGCCTGATGGCGCAGGTAGGTCGCGTACCGGTGATGCCCGTCGGCAATCACCGCCCGGCGCGGGTGCAGGTCGCGAGCGATCTCGGCCAGGCAGGCCTGGTCGGTGATGGCCCAGAGCCGGTGGGTCAGCCCGTCGTCGGTGCTGGCGGTGAGCAGCGGCGGCTCCCCGTCGGCACCGGCAGCGGCAACCGTGGCCGAGGCCGCCCCACCCCCGTGGTACACCAGGAAGATCGGCTCCAGGTTGGCCTCGGTGGCCGCGGTCAGCGCCAACCGGTCGGCGACCGGTCCCGCCATGGTGTTCTCGTGCGGCAGGACGGTGCCGGCGTCCGCGGCGGCCAGTGCGACCGCTCCCAGCAACCCGCGTTGGGTGTGCGCTGTACCGCTGTCCTCGTCGACACCGCTCTCCTCGTACACGTACAGCGCCGGCTGCTCGTCCGGGCAGAGCACCCCGTCCCGCCGCCAGCCGGCCAGCGTGTCTGCGGCTCGCCGGTAGCGACTACCGGGGGCGTTGGGCTCGTCACGTGGGAGGATGAGTCGAATGACGTTGTGCGGATGTCGCTCCTCGAGTACCCGGACGCCGTCGGTGTCGATCACGTCGTACGGCGGGGAGGTCACGGGGCCGATGTCGCCGCCCGGCAACCGGGTGGCGGCGTAGCGCAAGCCGCGAACGGGCGAGAGGACCAGGCCGGTCGGGACCGGTACGTCGCTGTGGTGCCGACCCGGCGGCGGCGGACTCGGCATGGAGGCATCGTAAGGCGGGGCGGCCGACCGACGACCATGAGGGAGGGTGAAGTGGCGGATGACCGGTACGACCCGCACGCACGCTGGGACGACGACGCGCCGCCTCGTCCGTTTGCCGACGCGCCGCCGCCGCCAGAGGACGTGCTGCCTCGCGGTGAGGTCTACGACTGGTACGTCCGCGGCGCCGACCTGCTGGAGAGCGGCAACCCCGCCGCCGCCGTCCAGCTGCTGACGCACGCCGCCAGCGCCGAGCCGGAGTCCCGCAGCGTCCGCGAAGCGCTGGCGCGGGCGCAGTTCGACGCCGGGCAGTATCTCCAGGCGCGGGAGAGCTTCGCCTGGATCGTCTCGGTGAACCCGGCCGACGACTACGCCCAGTTTGGCCTCGGCCTGGCTGAGACCAAGGTTGGTGACCTGCAGGCTGCGGTCGAGCATCTGGCCCTGGCGGCGGCCATGCGCCCGGACCTGTCGCACTACGCGATGGCCCTGCGGGGCGCCCGGGCCGCCTTGACCGCCTCGCGGTGACGCCACCGTCCTTGGACTCGACCCAGTTGGACCCGCCCGAGCCGCCACGCGCCCCACCGACGACCCGATCGGCCCGGCTGCTCGGCTGTCCGCAGCCGCTGGCGGCGGCGTACGACGTGGCGCTGCTCGACCTCGACGGCGTGCTCTATCTCGGTCCCGACCCGGTGCCGACCGCGGCCGACGCCCTGGCGGCGGCCCGGGGACTGGGCATGCGGCTGGCCTACGTCACCAACAACGCCTCCCGGTCGCCGGCGCAGGTGGCCGAGCGGCTGTGCAACCAAGGCGTCCCGGCGCAGGCCGCGGACGTGGTCACCTCCGCCCAGGCCGCGGCCCGGGTGCTGCACGAGCGGCTGCCGCCGGGTGCCGCCGTGCTCGTCGTCGGCACCGACGCGCTGCGGCGCGAGGTCGCGGCGGTCGGGCTGAGCGTGGTCGGTTCCGCCGACCCGCAGCCGGCGGCGGTGGTGCAGGGCTACGACCCGGCGACGACGTACGCCGCGCTGGCCGAGGCCACCGTGGCCGTCCGCCGGGGCGCGCTGTGGGTGGGCTCCAACGCCGACCCGACGGTCCCCAGTCCGCGCGGACTGCTGCCGGGCAACGGGGCGTTGATCGCGGTGGTGGCCACCGGCAGCGGCCGGCAGCCGGTGATCGCCGGCAAGCCGGAGGTGGCCCTGCACGCCGAGTCGGTGGACCGCACTGGAGCGCAGCATCCGTTGGTGGTGGGGGACCGGCTGGACACCGACATCCGCGGGGCTGTCCGTGGTGGCAGCGCCAGCCTGCTGGTGCTCACTGGCGTGACTGGGCCGGCGGAGCTGTTGAGCGCACACCCGGTGGAGCGGCCGGACTACCTGGCCCGGGACCTGACCGGGTTGCTGGCGGCGCACTTGGCGGTCGAGCCGACGCGGGCGGGTGCCGGCTGGCGGGTTGAATGTGGCGGCTGGGAAGCGCTGGCCGAGGACGGGGTGCTGTCGCTGCGCCGGTCCGGCTCGGCGCAGGAGCGTCCAGATGGGTCTGTCGACGCGCTGCGGGTTGTCTGCGTGGCGGCCTGGGCCGCCGCCGACGCCGGTGCTCCGGTCCACCGAGTCGAGCTGGACGCGACCGGCGCCCAGGCCCTGAGTGGCCTCGGGGCACCCGCCTTCCCCGGCAACCTTGGGTAGCGTGAGCCGCCGGCGAAGTGGATGCAGCGCCCTACCGGAAAGAGTGTGCGCGATGCTGCCTCATGCGGTGAAGCCCTGTCGGTCCGGAGTGCACCGCGCGCTCGCCCGGCGCGGCCTGGCTGCCGGCGATGGCGGGCGGGCATGACGCAGAGCCCAGTCGGCGACGACCCGGTGGTGACGGCTACCGCCCGGTTGGCGGAGCTGGACACCCAGCCCGTCGGCGCGCACGCCGAGGTCTACGACGAGGTACACCGGCTGCTGCAGACCGCGCTGGCTGCGATTGACGAGGGCTGACCGGGTGGTCCGTCATGCCCGGCTGGACCAGGAGCTGGTCCGGCGCGGACTGGCCCGCTCCCGCGAGCACGCGGTCGAACTGGTGGCCGCCGGGCGGGTCCGCCTGGCCGGGCAACCGGCGACGAAGCCCGCGACCGCGGTGGCCGTGACCGCGTCGGTGTCGCTGGTCGATGCCGGTGGCGACCCGGCGTATGCGTCCCGGGGCGGCCACAAGCTCGCTGGCGCGCTGGACGCCTTCGGCTCGACCGGAACCTTGGAGCCCGGAATGTCCGTGGCCGGTCGGCACTGCCTCGATGCCGGTGCCTCGACGGGCGGCTTCACCGACGTCCTGCTGCGCCGGGGGGCGGCGACGGTGACCGCCGTCGACGTGGGCTACGGCCAACTGGCCTGGACGCTGCGCGTCGATCCCCGAGTGCGGGTCGTGGATCGGACCAACGTGCGCGCCTTGGCGCCGGCGACGCTGGCCGCCCCGGCGGGACTCGTCACGGCGGACCTGTCGTTCATCTCGCTGGCCGTCGTACTACCGGCGCTGGTGCGCTGCGCCTGTCCGGACGCCGACTTCGTGCTGCTGGTCAAGCCGCAGTTCGAGGTGGGCCGGGGGCGGCTGGGCCGTGGTGGGGTGGTCCGGGACCCGCAGCTGCGCGCCGACGCGGTGGCGGCGGTGGCCGCGGCCGCCGGAACCCTCGGGCTCGGCGGGTGCGGGGTCGTCGCCAGCGGACTGCCCGGGCCGGCGGGCAACGTGGAGTACTTTCTCTGGCTGCGCGCCGGGGTGGCGGCGTTGGACCCCGGCGAGCTCGCCCGTGCGGTGGCGGCAGGACCGGCATGAACCGCGAGGTGCTGCTGCTCGCCTACACCGAGCGGCCGGCTGCGGTGCTGCGGGCCCGCGAGGTGGCCGCCCGGCTGACCGCCGCCGGGGTCGGGGTCCGCGTTGTCACCGGCGAAGCCGACGTGCTGGCGGTGCCGGGGGCGCACGTCGCCCCCGAGAACGAGTTGGCGGCGGTCGGGGTGGACCTCGTGCTGGTCTTCGGCGGTGATGGCAGCCTGCTGCGGGCCGCGGAGATCGCCCGACCCGCTGGTGCGCCGCTGCTGGGGGTCAACCTCGGCCGGGTGGGGTTCCTGGCCGAGGCCGACCCGGACACGCTGGCAGCGACGGTCGGGCAGATCGTCGACGGCGACTTCAGCGTCGAGGAGCGGCTGACGCTCGACGTGACGGTCCGGGTGGACGGCGACGTCTTCGCCACCGGCTGGGCGCTGAACGAGGTGTCGGTGGAGAAGGCGGCGCGGGCGCGCATGTTGGAGATGGTGGTCGAGGTGGACGGCCGGCCGCTGTCGCGCTGGGGGTGTGACGGCATGATCTTCGCCACGCCGACCGGCTCCACGGCGTACGCGTTCTCGGCCGGTGGTCCGGTGGTCTGGCCGGCGGTGGACGCGCTGCTGCTCGTCCCGGTCAGCGCGCACGCGCTGTTCGCCCGGCCACTGGTGACCGCGCCGACCTCCACCCTCGCGGTTGAGGTGCTGCCCGGCTCGACCGGTGCGGTGATGGCTGCCGATGGCCGGCGCACGCTGGACCTGCCGGCCGGGGCACGGGTGGAGGCCCGGCGGGGCGCGGCCCCGGTCCGGCTGGCGCGGCTACGGGCCGAGCCGTTCACGGACAGGTTGGTCACCAAGTTCGGGCTGCGGGTGGAAGGTTGGCGGGGTCGACACGTCGGGGAGGAGGTCGGACCGACCGCCGGCTGACGGCCCGACGGGCCCGCCGGCTCGACTCCGACGCGCCGGCCGAGCCTGGCCGATCCGCCCGGCCGGGCGGCTACTGTCGAGCGCGTGCTCGAGGAGATGCGCATCACCTCGCTCGGCGTCATCGACGCCGCCGTCTTGGAGCTCTCGCCGGGCCTGACCGTGGTCACCGGTGAGACCGGAGCGGGCAAGACGATGGTGGTGCAGGGCCTCGCGCTGCTCATGGGCGCTCGGGCGGACTCCGCGTTGGTCCGGCCGGGATGCGCCCGCGCGGTCGTCGAGGGCCGGCTCGTCGTTCCGGCGGACGGTGCGACCGCCCGGCGCGCGGCCGAGGCCGGCGCAGAGCTCGACGAGGGTGGCGATCGCGACCACGGCGCGCTGCTGGTTGGGCGCACCATCTCGGCGGAGGGCCGCTCCCGCGCCTACCTGGGCGGCCGTAGCGTCCCGGCGACGCTGCTGGCCGAGCTGGCCGACGACCTGGTCACAGTGCACGGCCAGTCTGACCAACTGCGGCTGCTGCGGCCGGAGGCGCAGCGCGCGGCCCTGGACCGGTTCGCCGGTGCCGCCGCGACCGAGCCGCTGGACCGCCACCGCCGGGCCTACACCCGGTGGCAGGCGGTGTCGCTGTCCCTGGCCGGGCTCACCGACCAGGCCCGGGAGCGCGCCCGGGAGGCCGACCTGCTGCGGTTCGGGCTGGCCGAGATCGACGCCGCCGCCCCGATCGGGGGCGAGGACGTCGAGCTGGCCGCGGAGGTCGGCCGGTTGGCGCACGCGGACACGCTGCGGACGGCCGCGGCGCGGGCTCATGAGGCCCTGCTTGGCGACCCGGTGGACGATGCCGTCGCCGACGCCACCGGTCTGGTGGCGTTCGCCCGCCGAGCCCTGGACGCGGCCGCCGGGCACGACCCGGCGCTGGCCGCGCTGGCCGAGCGACTGGCCGAGGTCAGCTACGCACTCGTCGACGTGGCGGCCGACCTGGCGTCGTACGCCGAGCAGCTCGACACCGACCCACGCCGGCTGGCGGCGGCGCAGGACCGCCAAGCGGTGCTGCGCGGGCTGGTGCGCAAGTACGGCGCGGACATCGAGGCGGTGCTGGTCTGGGCGGAGCAGGCTCGGGGCCGGCTGGCCGAGCTGGACCACGACGACGAGGAGATCGCCTCGCTCACCGCCGAGCGGCAGCGGCTGCTTGGCGAGCTGGCCACGGCGGCGACCGCGCTGTCGGCGGTCCGCAACACCGCCGCAACCCAACTGGGCAGCCGGATCGGGGCGGAGCTGGCGGAGCTGGCCATGCCCCGGGCCCGGGTCACCGCCGTGGTCCGGGCGCGGCCGGCGGCGGTCGCCACAGCGGGCCTGCTGGTTGACGGCCAATCGGTCGAGTTCGGCCCGGATGGGGTGGACGAGGTCGAGCTGCGGCTCGAACCGCACGCCGGGGCGCCGGCCCGACCGCTGCATCGGGGCGCCTCCGGCGGGGAGCTGTCCCGGGTCATGCTGGCGGTCGAGGTCGTCTTCGCCGCCGCCGACCCGGTGCCGACGATGGTCTTCGACGAGGTCGACGCCGGGGTCGGGGGACGCACCGCCGTCGAGGTGGGCCGTCGGCTGGCGCGGCTGGCCCGCAGCCACCAGGTCATCGTGGTCACCCACCTGCCGCAGGTGGCCGCGTTCGCCGACCGCCATCTGGCGGTGGTCAAGTCCGACGACGGCAGCGTGACCCGCAGCGGAGTTCGGCTGTTGACCGGTGCCGACCGGGTCGAGGAGCTGTCGCGGATGCTCGCCGGCCTGGCGTCCTCCGCGCTGGCCCGCGGGCACGCCGAGGAGCTGCTGGCGGTCGCCACGGAGACCAAGGCCCGAGCGCCGACATGACGGCTGTCCGGCGGCGGTCTGGGCCGGCGGCCTTGGGCGCGTCCGGAAGTGGCTCGACGACCCTGTGGCAGGATGAAGGCCGATGAACATGGCGACGCGACGGGTCCGGGTGCGGCCGACCGAGCCCGGGCCGGGGGTGTCCGGTATCGCCCGGCTGGACCGCCGGACGAAGTCGCTGACCCGGCGGCTGCGGCCCGGCGACATCGCCGTGATCGACCATCTCGACCTGGACCGGGTCAGTGCCGAGGCGCTCCTGCACGGCGGTGTCGCCGCGGTGGTCAACGTCGCTCCGAGCATCTCCGGCCGGTATCCCAACCTCGGACCGCAGCTGTTGGTGGCGGCCGGCGTGCCGTTGCTCGACCGGGTGGGGCCGGCGGTCTTTGCCGCCGTACGGGAGGGACAGCTGGTCCGGCTGGAGGACAACCGGCTCTACGCCGACGACCGTGAGATAGCGGTCGGCGAGCTGCTCACTCCCGAGTCGATCGAGGCGGCCATGGCCGAGGCCCGGGCCGGCCTGGCCATCCAGCTCGAAGCGTTCGCCAGCAACACGATGGAGTACGTCCGGCGCGAGCGCGACCTGCTGCTCGACGGGGTCGGCGTACCGGAGATCCGCACCAACCTCACCGGCCGGCACGTGCTGATCGTGGTCCGCGGTTACCACCATCGCGAGGACCTGGCGACGCTGCGACCCTACATCCGGGAGTACCGCCCGCTGTTCATCGGCGTGGACGGCGGGGCCGACGCCCTGCTGGAGGCTGGCTACCGCCCGGACCTCGTGGTCGGCGACATGGACTCGGTCTCGGACCGGGCGCTGGGCTGCGGCGGCGAGATCGTCGTGCACGCATACCCGGACGGGACTGCCCCCGGGCTGGCCCGGGTGGAGGCACTGGGACTGCCGGCCGTGCTCTTCCCGGCAGCGGCCACCAGTGAGGACGTGGCCATGCTGCTCGCGGACGACAAGGGTGCCAGTCTGATCGTCGCGGTCGGCACCCACTACGACCTCGTCGAGTTCTTCGACAAGGGCCGGGCGGGGATGGCGAGCACGTTCCTGACCCGGCTGCGCGTGGGCGGCAAGTTGGTGGACGCCAAGGGGGTGAGCCGGCTTTACCGGAGCCGGATCAGCACTTCGTCGCTGCTGTGGCTGGTGGTCGCCACGCTGGTGCTCTTCCTCACCGCACTGGCGATCTCCAGTGCCGGCCATGCCTATGTCGAGCTGATCGCCGACGCCTGGCACAGCTTCCTGTTCTGGCTGTCCGGGCTGTTCCGTTGATCGATTTCCGCTACCACATCGTCTCGATCGTGGCCGTCTTCTTGGCCCTGGCGGTCGGCATCGTGCTCGGTACGACGGCCCTGAACGGTCCCGTGCTCACCGACCTTCGGGGCCGGGTGAACGGGCTGGCGGCGGACAAGCGCGGGCTGGAAGGCCAGGTTCGCGACCTGCGCGTCCAGGTCGACGGCAACGAGAAGTTCGCGACCACGATCGCGCCCACGGTGGTGGCCGGCCGGCTCACCAACGACTCGGTGCTGCTGCTTAGCGCTCCCGGCGCCCCCACCGACGCCCGCGACGCGTTGGCTACCACGCTGCGTCAGGCCGGAGCCGTGGTCACCGGCCGAGTGCAGCTGCGCGGGGAGTACGTCGCCCCAGACAAGGCCGTCGTCATCGACGACCTGGTCACCCGACTGGCGCCGGCCGGCCTCGCCCTGCCCACCGGAGACGTTGGCAGCCGGGCGGGCACGGAACTGGCGGCGGCCCTGTCCTACCCACTTGGCGGCCCACGTGGGCTCACGCCGGATGCGGTCGACAGCGTCATCGCCGGCTTTCGCGAGGCCGGCTTGCTCACGATCGACGGAGCCGACCCCACGGCCGCACCGCTGGTCGTCGTGGTGGCCGGCGCCGCTCCGGTGAAGGCGTCCGACGACGATCGGCGGGCAGCCGCCGTCCTGCTGCGGTTGGTCGACGCGCTGGCCCGCCGAGGCAGCGCGACAGTGGTGGTCGGCCCGCGGACGGCGGCCGACGACGGGGGGTTGATCGACGCGCTCCGGTCGGACCCGCAGGTGTCCACGCTGGCGTCCTCGGTGGACGCTGTCGACACCTCGGCCGGCCGGGTGACCACCGTGCTCGCGTTGGCCGGTCGGTTGCGCGGCGAGGTGGGCCAGTACGGCATCGGCCGCGACGCGACCGCGGCGCTGCCGGCCCAACCCACTGCCCAACCCACTGGGCAGCCCACTGGGCAGCCATCGGTATCCGCCGCGCCGTGACCGCCGGTCCGTGACCGTCGGCTGGGTCGGCTGGGTCGGCGGGGTCGGGGTCGGCCGGCGACGGCTGGTGGCGGCGACGACCGGTGGTGTGTTTGCTGTCGCTGCTGCCGGGGCAGTGGAGCGCAGGTCACCCGGTGCCGACGCCCGGTGGCAGCGGCGCAACTACCGGGGGACAACGGTGAGCCTGTCCGCCGGCCCGGCCGCTGTGCTGGCGGCCGGGGGGTCGGCGGCCTTGGGTGTGCTGCTCGGGCGCCGCCAGCCCGGGTCGGGCGGTGCGGGCTCGGCCGGGTCGCTGGCGGCGGCGGCCCTGCTCGCCGCACTGGTCGCCGGCGCCGCCGGTCGGTACGACGATCTTGCCGGCGAGCGGCCCGGCGAGCGAACAGCCAAGGGCTTGCGAGGGCATGCGGCGGCGCTTCGGCGTGGCCAGGTGACGGGTGGCGTGGTCAAAGCGGCCGCCGTCGGCAGTGCGGCGGCGGTGGCTGGGTGGCTGCTAGCCGACGCCGACGCCGACTCCGCCGCGACCCGACCGGCCGGTGCGCTCCTCGACATCGCGGTGCGGGCCGGGGTAGTGGCCGGCACCGCAAACCTGGTCAACCTGCTCGACCTGCGACCCGGCCGGGCGCTGAAGGCCGTGCTGGTCGCAGGCGCCCCGCTGGTGCTCGGTCGGGGTTCCGGTGGCGGCTTGGTGGCCGGGCCGGCGGGGGTGGCTCTGGCTCTGCTGCCCGGCGACCTCGCCGAGCGGAGGATGCTCGGCGACGCTGGCGCGAACGCGCTGGGCGCGGTGCTCGGGGTCGGGTGGGCGGCCGGCGGCGGTCGCGCCAGTCCGGGTCGACGGATTGTCGCGCTGGTCGTCCTGGCAGCGGTGACGGCGGCCAGCGAGGTAGTGAGCTTCTCTCGCGTGATCGACGCAACGCCGGTGCTACGCGGTCTGGACCGGATCGGGCGGCGACCGGATCTCGGCCCGATGGCGTGAGCGTCGCCCGCACTGACTCGGCTGCCGGCCCGAAGGCGGGGGTCGGACTGGCCCGCGCCGCCGTCGCCATCGGCCTGGTCACCGTCGCCGCTCGGGTGGTCGGCCTCGGCCGGACGGTGGTGCTCGCCCGCACCGTCGGGACGACCTGCCTCGGCGACACCTACCTGACCGCCAACACCGTCCCCAACATCGTCTTCGAGATCGTCGCCGGGGGCGCGCTGGCCAGCCTGGTGGTGCCGGTGCTGGCCGGACCGGTGCAGGTGGGCGACTCGGCGGCTGCCCGGCGTACCGCCTCGGCACTGCTCACCTGGGCGGTGCTGCTGCTCACGCCGCTCGCTGTCGCCGGTGCCCTGCTGGCCCGACCGGTGATGAGCGTCCTCGTCGGCGGCCAGGTGGGTGGCCAGCCCGTCGGCGGCTGCGACCGGACCGCCCAGGTCGCCGTGGGTGCTCGGATGCTGCTGGTCTTTGCCCCGCAGGTCGTCCTTTACGGTGTCGGCATCGTGCTCACCGGCGTGCTGCAGGCGCACCGACGCTTCCTCGGCCCCGCGCTGGCGCCGCTGCTGTCCAGCCTGGTCGTGATCGCTGCCTACCTGGCCTACGCGGCGCAGGGCGGCGCCGGCGAGAAACTGGCCAACCTGCCCCCTGGCCAGGAGCTGACACTGTCGGTCGGCACCACGCTCGGGGTGGCTGCGCTGAGCCTGAGCCTGCTGGTGCCGCTGCGTCGGACCGGGCTGCGACTGCGACCGGAGCTGAGGTTCCCGCCCGGGGTCGCAGTCCGGGTACGCCGGCTGGCGCTGGCCGGCGCCGCCGCGTTGGCCGCGCAGCAGGTCTCGGTCGCGGTCGGTCTGCGGCTGGCCAACGGCGGTCCGGGCGGCAGCGTGATCGTCTATGCGCTGGCAACCACCGTCTTCTTGCTGCCGTGGGCGGTGCTGGCCGTCCCGATCGCGACCAGCGCCTTTCCCACGCTGTCGGCGCGAGCGGCCGGCGGCGACGAGGCCGGCTACGCGGCGACCGCGGCGGCCACCCTGCGCGCCGTACTGCTGGTGACCTGCGGCGCGGCCGCGCTGCTGGTGGCGGTGGCCGGTCCGGCGGCCCGGCTGTTGGTGCACGGCTCGCCGGGTCGGCCGAGCGCTCCGGCGCTGGCGGCGGCCGTGGTGGCGTTCGCGCCGGGTCTCGTGGGGTACGGCGTGCTGGCCCTGCTCGCCCGCGCCCTGTACGCCCGCGGTGACGGCTGGTCCCCGGCGGTGGCGACCGTGCTCGGGTGGCTGACCGTCGTGGTGGTCGACCTGGTCCTCGCGGCCGCGCTGCCGGTGGGTGCGCGGGCGGCGGCGCTCGGCGCCGGCAACAGCGCGGGGATGACGCTGGGCGCCGGCTTGCTGGTCTTGGCCCTGCGCCGGACCGCCGGTCGAGCGGCCATCGCCGGGCTGGCCCGGGCCGCGGCGGCCGGTCTCGCCGGCAGTCTGCTCGCGGCGACCGCGGGTGCGCTGGTGGCGCGGGCGCTGACCGGCGGGCTCGGTAGCGGCCCGGCCGCTGCGCTGGCCGCCGGGGTGGCCGCGACCGCCGGGGTCGCGGTGATCTTCAGCGGGGTCGTCGTCGCCTTCGACCCCACGGACGCTGCCGGGCTGCTGCGGTGGCGACGTGGCTGAGCCATTGGCGTCTGGGCCATTGGCGTCTGGGCCGGTGTCGGTGGCGCTCCTGCTCGCAACCAGCACCGGGGGAGTAGGCCAGCATGTGCGCTCACTCGCCGCCGGCCTGGTCGGCCGCGGGGTGACCGTGCGGGTCTGCGGTCCGGCCGCCACTGATGCGCTGTTCGGCTTCGCCGCCGCCGGCGCGTCGTTTCGGCCGGTCGAGATCGCTGCCAGTGCTCGGCCGGTCCGGGCAGCGCTGGCCGTCCGGGCGTTGCGGCGGGCGGTGGCGGGCGTCGACGTGGTGCACGTCCATGGCCTGCGGGCCGGGCTGCTCGCCGGGGTGGCACTGACCGGCCGTCGCCCGCCGTACGTGGTCAGTTGGCACAACGCCGTGCTTGCCACCGGCCCGGCCGGCCGAGCGGCCACCCTGGCCGAACGGCTGGTGGCCCGCAAAGCCGACGTCTCCCTGGCCGCCTCGGCCGACCTGGCCGCTCGCGTCGCCCGCCTCGGCGGCCGCGACGTCCGACCGCTGGACGTCGCGGCACCGGCGCTGGCGCCGCCGCGGCGGACGCCGGGGCAGGTCCGGGCAGAGCTCGGGGCCGACGGCCGGCCGCTGGTGCTCTGCGTGGCTCGGCTGCATCCGCAGAAAGGTCTAGACACCCTGGTCGCCGCCGCCGCTGCCTGGCGCGCTCGCGAGCCGGTGCCGCTGACCGTCATCGCCGGCTCCGGGCCGCTCGAGCCGGTGTTGCGGGCTCAGGTCGAGGCGGCGGGGCTGCCGGTACGGCTGATCGGGCGGCGTACCGACGTCGCCGACCTGCTCGCCGCCGCCGACGTCGTGGTGCTCCCCAGCCGGTGGGAGGCCCGCGCGCTGGCCGCCCAAGAGGCGCTGCGGGCGGGGCGTCCGCTGGTCGCTACCGCGGTCGGTGGCCTCCCGGCCCTGCTGGGGAACGCGGCCGTGCTGGTTCCGCCGGACGACCCGGCGGCTCTGGCCGCCGCGGTGAGCCGGCTGCTCGACCACCCAGCCGAGGCGGCAGCCCTGGCAACGCGCGGCGTGCGGCGGGCGGGGACCTGGCCGGACGAGGCAGCCACGGTACGCCGGGTAGCCGCCGTCTACGCCGAGCTCACCGGCCGGGCGGTGTGAGAGCCACCCGCGCACTCTTCGGACTCGGGCTGCTCGCCGCCATAGTGCTCGGGTTCGGCGGCCTGCGACCCGGGCTCGCGGCGGCGGCCCCGGCTGACCGCACCCCCCGCGGACCGGTTGTCGTCGTCGGCGTACCGGGGTTGCGGTGGGACCAGGTGAGCCCAGATGCCACCCCGGCGCTGGCCGCGCTGGTCGCGCGAGGGGCCGTCGGCTCGCTGTCCATCCGGGCCGGCTCAGGCATCACCTGCGCGGCCGACGGTTGGCTCACTCTCGGCGCGGGCAACCGGGCGACCGGACCGTCGCATCCCGGTGCCGGCTGCCCGCCCGACCTGCCCACCGGACCGGTGGTCGCCCAGGCCGGCGGCGGCGCGACCGTAGCCGGTTTTCCGGCGCTGGCCGCGACGAACCGCCGGCTGCCGGCGGCCGTGGAGCTGGGAGCGCTGGGTGCCCAGGTGCGGGCCTCCGGCGGCTGTACGGCGGCCATCGGCCCCGGCGCCGCGCTGGCCGCGGCGGACCCGCGCGGCCGGATCGACCGCTACGTCGACCACCTGCCGCCGGACGCTCCGAACCTCGCCGACGCGCTCGGGCAGTGCGCGCTGACGGTGGTGGCGCTGCCACCAGCGCAGTCCGCGGTCCCCGATGCCGAGATCGCGGCCGTGGACGCGGCCCGGCCGACGGGCTCGCTGCTCGTCGTCGTGGGGCTGGCGGAGAGCGGATCGCAGCCGCGGCTGCACGTTGCCGCGGCCGTCGGCCCCGGGATGGGCGCCGGCTACCTGACCTCGGCCTCGACTCGGCGGCCGCCGTACGTCCAACTCGTCGACGGGGCGCCGACGGTGCTGGCGCAGCTGGGCCTGCCGGCCCCGGCCGGCGCCATCGGGCAACCCTGGCGCAGCGTCGAGGGACGGCCGGCGGGCACCCCCGCGACCGTGGCGGCGCTGGTGGACACCGACCGCGCGGCCCAGGCCCAGCGGCGCGTGGTCGGGCCGTTCTTTTTCGGCCTCGAGCTGGCGCAGGCGATCGTCTTCGGCCTGGCCGCCTGGCGGCTGCGGCGCCGACCCGCCGACCGGGCTAGCACCCTGCGCTGGCTGCATCGGGTGGCGGTGGCCGCCACCGCCGTGCCGGTGGGAACCTTCCTGGCCAACCTGGTCCCGTGGTGGCGCGCCGGCCTGCCGGCGCTCGCCTTGGTCGGCTCGGTCGTCGTGGCCACGGCAGCGCTGAGTGCTGGGGCGCTGCTCGGCCCATGGCGTCGCCGGCTGCTCGGCCCCGCCGGCGCGGTCGCCACCATAACCGCCGGTGTGATCGCCCTCGACCTGGTCACCGGAGCCAGGCTGCAGATCTCCAGCCTGGCTGGGTACTCGCCGTTGGTGGCCGGCCGGTTCGCCGGCATCGGCAACGCCGCCTACGGCGTGTTCGCGCCAGCAGTCCTGCTCGCCGGCGCCGCGCTCGCGGGCGCCGCGGTCGCCGGCGCCGCGCAGACCGGCGCCGCACACGCCCGCACCGCGGCCGCCGGCGCCGCGGGCGCCGGTACCGCGCTCGCCGGCCGGTCCCGCCAAGTGGCCCTGGCCATCACCGCTGTCCTCGGTCTGGTCGCGATCGTCGTCGACGGCAGCCCGGCGTGGGGCAGCGACGTCGGCGGAGTGCTGGCGCTGATGCCTGGCGTCGCCGTACTTGTCCTGGGCTGTGCCGGCTATCGCGTCTCATGGTCGCGCCTGGCCGCGGCCGGCGCGGCCGGCGTCGCGGTCGTGGCCGGCTTCGCCGTCGCCGACTACCAGCGTCCGGTGCCCGCCCGCACCCACCTGGGCCGGTTCGTCGACCAGCTGTTGCACGGCGGGGCGGGCGCCGTGATCCGGCGCAAGGCGCAGGCCAACGCCGAGCTGCTGTTGCACAGCGTGTGGTCGCCATTCGTCCCGCTGCTGGTCCTGCTCGCCGCCGCGATCGTGCTGCGACCGGACCGAATGGGCGCCGGCGGGCTGGCGCGGGCCTACGACCGGGCGCCTACGCTGCGGGTCGGACTGCTCGCCGTACTCGTGACCGCCGTCGTGGGCTTTGCGGTCAACGACTCCGGCATTGCCGTCCCCTCCCTGGCGATCGTTTTCGGCGTCCCTTTCGTGGTGGCCGTGACTGCCCACGTCGCCGGCCCGTTCGGCGGGTCGGACTAGCATTCGAACCAGCCTTCCGGACTCGCCGGGAGTAGGGCGAGCAGCCGGGTGGCAGAGATCGTGACGGAGTCGAACTCTGAGTTTGCGGCGCCGGGCGGCGCCGCGGCGACCGAGCTGCCACTGGTGCTGCTGTCGCACCGCGGTCCGATCACGTTCGACTGGGACGAGTCCGGCCGGACCGCGAGCCGGGGCAGTGGCGGTCTGGTCACCGCCCTGATGGGGCTGGCCGAGCACCTGGCCGACGCAGTCTGGGTGTGCGCCGCCTCCAGCGACGAGGACCGCGTGGTGGTGGGCGAGGCCGGTGGACGCTCCGTGCTGGTCGCCACCGGCGCTGAGCCGGCGATTGTCGCGGGCGACGACTCGGTCGAGGGCTCGACGTTGCGGATCAAGATGGTGGCGGTCGAGCCCGCAGCCCACGACGCCTTTTACGCAGTGATTTCGAACCCGCTGCTGTGGTTCGTCCAGCACAGCCTCTACGGGCTCGCCGAGTCTCCCGTCATCACGCAGGTCGAGCACGCCGCCTTCGACGACGGGTACGTCGCGGTCAACCGGCTCTTCGCCGACGCGGTTGCCGACGAGGTCGAGGCCCGCGGGGGCAAGGCGCTGGTGATGCTGCACGACTACCACTTCTACCTGGTGGCCGAGCAGGTACGGCGGCGCTGCCCGCACGCGCTGCTGTCGCACTTCGTGCACATCCCGTGGCCGGGGCCGGACACCTGGCTAACGCTGCCACCGACCATGCGCGACCCGCTGCTGCGTGGCCTGCTCGGCAACGACGTGGTGGGGTTCCAAACGCTGGGATTCGCCCGCAACTTCGTCCGCTGTTGCCAGGACCTGCTCGACCTGCCCGCCGACCTCGACGCGCTGACCGTGTCCGTCAACGGCCGGACCGTGCAGGTGCGGCACTACCCGATTTCGGTCGACCCGGCGGCCCTGGACCGGATCGCGGCCGCACCGGCCACGCAGGAGTACGCCGCCGATCTCGCGGAGGCGTTTCAGAGCGACGGCCGACAGCTCATCCTGCGGGTCGACCGCACCGACCCGAGCAAGAACGTCGTCCGCGGCTTCCTCGCCTTCGGCACCCTGCTCGACAACCATCCCGAGTTGGTCGGGAAGGTCAGCTTCCTGGCCCTATTGCAGCCCAGCCGAACCGACGTGCCGGAGTACTTCGACTACATCGCCCACATCGGCGCGGTCGTCGCCGAGGTCAACGCCCGGCACACCAACGAGGGCCGGCAGCCGATCGACATGCGGATGGTCGAGGACTACGCGCTGGTCGTCGCGGCGTACTCGGTCTGCGACGTCGTCATGGTCAACCCGGTCGCCGACGGGATGAACCTGGTGGCCAAGGAGTTCCTCCTGGTCAACTCCCGCGACGGCGTGCTGGCGTTGTCGGAGACCGCCGGGGCGTATGAGGAGTTGCGCGAGCACGTCCTAGCGCTGCATCCGTTTGACGTCGCGCAGATGGCCGAGGCCCTGTACGAGGCGCTGACCATGGACGCCGACCAACGGCGCGAGCAGCGGGTGGCCGCCGCCGCGCACGTGCGCACCCACGATGTCCGGGCCTGGCTGACCGCTCAGCTGGAGGACCTGGCGGCGGTCCAGCGCTTGGGTCGAAGGGAGGCCCCAGCGGCCCCGGCCGCCCCATTGCCGCCGCGCGAAGCGGCCAAGCACCAGCGGCGTACTGCGGCTAGACCACGAGGCTGAGCAGCAGGACGCAGGCCAAACCGACCACTGAGATGATCGTCTCCATCACCGACCAGCTCTTGATGGTCTGGCCGACGGTGAGCCCGAAGTACTGCTTCACCAGCCAGAAGCCGGCGTCGTTGACGTGGGAGAAGAACAGCGAGCCCGCACCCACGGCGAGCGCCAGCAGGGCGACGTGCGGCCGGTTCAGGCTGGCGGCCAACGGTGCCACGATGCCAGCTGCGGTGATGGTGGCCACCGTGGCCGACCCGGTGGCGACCCGGATGCCGACCGCGACCAGCCAGCCCAGGATCAGCGGAGACAGCGAGGCCCCCTTGGCGGCGTTGCCAACCATCTGACCCACGCCGGCGTCCACCAGCACCTGCTTGAAGCCACCACCGGCGGCCACGATCAGCAGGATGCCGGCGATCGCGGGCAGCGACCCACCGACCGAGTCCGAGATCCGGCGACGGTCCATCCCGACCGCCATCCCCAGGGTGAACATCGCCACCAGTACGCCGGCCAGCAGCGCCACCACCGGGTTCCCGATCACGTCGAGGATGGCCCGAACGTTGCTCTTCGTGTCCAGCAGCACCTCACCACCCGCGCGCAGCAGCATGAGCACGATCGGCAGCAGCACCGTCGCCACCGTCGGCCCGAAGGCGGGCCGGCGCTGCTCGTCGTCGACCCCGGCGGACCCGCCGCCGGCGGCGCGGGCACCCAGCGCCGTACCGGCAGCCGTCGCCGCACCCGACCGGGCGTCCGGCTCACCCGGACCGGCGCCGACCAGAGCCGGCTCGCGCTCCCGGCTCGGGATGAGCTCCGCCGGGGCCACCGCGGTGACGTAGCGGCTAATGAAGCTGCCGAACACCGGTCCGGCGATGATGACCGTCGGGATGGCGACCACCAGACCGAAGGCCAGGGTCAGGCCGAGGTCGGCCTTGAGGGCGGCAATGGCCACCAGCGGGCCGGGGTGCGGCGGCACCAGGCCGTGCAGCACCGACAGCCCGGCCAGTGCCGGGATGCCGATCTTGAGCAGCGGTACGTCGCTGCGCCGGGAGACCAACAGGACCACCGGCACCAGCAGCACCACGCCGACCTCGAAGAACAATGGCAGGCCGATGAGCGCGGCGACCCCGGCCATCGCCCACGGCAGCTGTCGATCCGACACCCGCTGGACCACGGTGTCCACGATCCGGTCGCCGCCGCCGGAGTCGGCCAGCAGGCCGCCGATCATCGCGCCGAGCGCGATCAGTAGCCCGACGCTGCCGACGGTGTCGCCGACGCCCTTGGTGAAGCTGGCGATGGTCTTGGTTGCGCCCAGCCCGGCGACCAGCCCGAGCGTCGCCGAGCCGAGGATCAGCGCGAGGAAGGGGTGCACCTTGAGCCAGGAGATCAGCGCCACGACGGCTGCGATGCCCAGGACGGCGGCGGCGATCAGTTGCGCGTTACCGCCCGGCGGGGTTGGGATGGCGGCTGCGAGTGTTGTCACGGGTGCGCGTCCTCGCTGTTGATGTTGATCTACTCGGTCTCAGTCTCAGGCTCAGGCGACGTACCGGATCGTTCGGGCAGCAGTGTGATCACCCGCTCCGCTACCACGTCCGGAGGGTCGTCGACGTCCACGGCGGCCCCCGGCTCGTCGGCGGCCAGCGGCTCCAGGGTGGCGAGCTGGCTGGCCAGCAATGAGGTCGGCATGTAGTGACCCTGGCGGTGGGCGATGCGGTCGGAGAGCACCGCCCGGCTGGCGGTCAGGTGGACGAAGAAGACCGAAGGATGGCCGGCGCGCAGCAGGTCGCGATAGGACCGGCGCAGCGCCGAACAGGTCACTATCGCGTTGTCCCCGGCCTGCTCGCGGGCATCGATCCAGGCGGCGATCGAGCGCAGCCACGGCCAGCGGTCGTCGTCGGTCAGGGCGTGACCGGCGTGCATTTTCGCGACGTTCGCGGCGGAGTGGAAGTCGTCGCCCTCGGCGAAAGCCCAGCCGAGCCGGTCGACCAGCTCGTGCGCGATCGTGGACTTGCCGCACGCCGATACGCCCATGACGACCACTGTCGCCGTGGGGGCAGCTGGCATCGTGGTCATGGGTCACCTCCCACCTGCCCACACGTCGGGCTGGTCGAGCGGCCGGACGTTACACCCGCCGAGGCGGGCGACCCCGACTCTCGCCCTCGGCGCGCCGAATAGCCTCGCGGTCGTTGGGGAGCGGACCCGGCGCCGGCTGTTAGCCTGGATATCCGTGAACAGCGGCCGGTCCGGCAAGTCCCCCCGTCATCTCTTCGTCACCGGTGGCGTCGCCTCGTCGCTGGGCAAGGGGCTCACCGCTTCCAGCCTGGGCATGCTGCTCAAGGCGCGCGGGCTGCGGGTCACCATGCAGAAGCTCGACCCGTACCTGAACGTTGACCCGGGGACGATGAACCCGTTCCAGCACGGCGAAGTTTTCGTCACCGACGACGGCGCCGAGACCGACCTCGACATCGGCCACTACGAGCGCTTCCTCGACACCAACCTGCACGGCTCGGCCAACGTGACCACCGGGCAGGTCTACTCCGGGGTGATCGCCAAGGAGCGGCGGGGAGAGTACCTGGGCGACACCGTCCAGGTGATCCCGCACATCACCAACGAGATCAAGTCCCGCATCCGCCGGATGGCCAACGACGGCCGGGACGGCCCGGTGGACGTGGTCATTACCGAGGTCGGCGGTACGGTCGGCGACATCGAGTCGCTACCCTTCCTGGAGGCGGTCCGCCAGGTCCGGCATGAGGTCGGTCGCGACAACGTGTTCTTCCTGCACGTCTCGCTGCTGCCCTACATCGGGCCCGCCGGCGAGTTGAAGACCAAGCCCACTCAGCACTCGGTTGCGGCCCTTCGCTCGATCGGCATCCAGCCCGATGCGATCGTGCTGCGGGCTGACCGCGCCGTACCGATCGGGATCAAGCGCAAGATCAGCCTGATGTGCGACGTCGACGACGAGGCAGTGGTGGCGGCCGTGGACGCCGAGTCCATCTACGAGATCCCCAAGGTGCTGCACGCCGAGGGCCTGGACGCCTACGTCGTGCAGCGGCTGGGTCTTCCGTTTCGCGACGTGGACTGGACGGCCTGGGACCGGCTGCTGCGCCGGGTGCATGCGCCGGCGCGCTCGGTCACGGTCGCGCTCGTCGGCAAGTACGTCGACCTGCCGGACGCCTACCTGTCGGTCACCGAGGCGCTGCGCGCCGGCGGCGTGGCGGCCGATGCCCGGGTGGACATCCGCTGGGTGACCAGTGACGACTGCGCCACCCCCGACGGGGCCGCCCGCGCGCTGGCTGGGGTCGACGGCGTTCTGCTCCCGGGCGGCTTCGGCGTCCGCGGGATCGAGGGCAAGGTCGGCGCCGCCCGCTACGCCCGCGAGCACGGCGTACCGGCGCTGGGTCTGTGCCTCGGCCTGCAATGCATGGTGATCGAGGCGGCCCGCCACCTGGCCGGGCTGACCCAGGCTCACTCCGCGGAGTTCGACCCGGCCACGCCCGACCCGGTGATCGCGACCATGGCCGACCAGCGCGACGTGATCGCCGGCGAGCGGGACATGGGCGGCACGATGCGGCTGGGGCTCTACCCCACCAAGCTGCTGGCTGGGTCCGTGGCGGCGCAGGCCTACGGCGCGGCGTACGTCGACGAGCGGCATCGACACCGCTACGAGGTCAACAACGCCTATCGGGGCGTGCTCGAGGCGGCCGGGTTGGTGTTTTCCGGCACCTCGCCGGACGGCCGGCTGGTCGAAATCGCCGAGCTGCCGCGCGACGTGCACCCGTTCTACGTCGGCACCCAGGCGCACCCGGAGTTCCGGTCCCGGCCGACCCGGGCGCACCCGCTGTTCGCCGCGTTCGTCCAGGCCGCGCTCACCCGGGCGGACGAGGCGCTGCTGCCGGTCGATGCCGGTGTGGCCGACGAGCCGCGGCCCGAGCCGGTGCTGCTGCCGTGACCGCTGACCGACAGGTTGCCGACCAGCCCGCCGACACCCACGCCTTTCGAGTCCGCTCCTCCGAGCCGGCGTACGACGGGAAGATTATCCGAGTGCGCCGGGACATCGTCGCCATGCCCGGTGGCGGCGAGTCGCAGCGCGACGTGGTGGAGCACCCCGGCGCGGTCGGCATCGTGGCGCTGGACGACGACGACCGGGTGCTGATGGTCCGGCAGTACCGCCATCCCGTTCGCCGGCACCTGTGGGAGCTCCCGGCCGGGTTGCTGGACGTGGCCGGGGAGCCGCCGCTCGACGCCGCCCACCGTGAGCTGGCCGAGGAGGCCGGGCTGCGCGCCCGGGACTGGCGGGTGCTCGTCGACGCCTTGAACTCCCCGGGAATGTCCGACGAGGCCGTCCGGATCTACCTGGCCCGCGGAGTCGAGGAGATCGGCGCCGACGAGCGGCACAACGGCGAGGACGAGGAAGCGGAGATGACGACGGCCTGGGTGCCGTTGGACGAGGCGGTCCGGCGGGTGCTGGCCGGCGACGTCGAGAACGGCATGGCGGTCATGGCCGTGCTGGCCACGGCGTGGGCACGCTCAACGGGCTACGCCGAATTGCGCCCTGCCGACGCTCCCTGGCCGGCCAAGCCGTCACACGCCGGCTAAGCCGGCGGGCGTGCAATCCGCTGAGACGCCCGCCGTGGGTGCTGACTCCGTCAACGGAAGCTGTGCGCTGGGCCGTAGCTTGGCGCGTGAGCTTGGTCGCGCTACAAGCGTGTCCGGTGTCCGGGGCAGTGAGTCCGTCAAGTGGCCGCGGCACTGCCCAGACAGCCATCCGTCTAGAGGGCTTACAACCGTGTCGAGCTGGGGGCGCGCGCCGCAGGAGGCGTCTGCGTCTGCGCCCATCTGCGCTCCGCCATCGTCTTGATCATCTCCGAAGCAGATTGGGCATGCGGCCGACATCTGCTTGTCTGGCCCGTCAGCAACAACCGATCGTGGGTCCAGTCCACCGTGTTTCCTTGGTTCGAGTCGCTTGCGTCGATTTCGAGCGAAAACGATTACGCGGTAGTCGTGGCACGTCACAACAACACGCCCACCGCTGCCGACGCTCCACACTGCGCCCGTGGCCGGGTCGCCTGCAACTCACCTTGACTGTGTCGAAAGGACCCGAGCGATGTTGTTAGCCGAAAATGACCTGTCGGAACCTGAGCGACGCCTCTGCGCGGTCGCCGCCTCGGGCAGCGTGCTTGACTTGCGCGATAGAGACGAGCGTGTCAACCCGATCGACGGTTCGCGATGGGCGCCGCAGCGGACAATACGGGCACAATTGCTTCGCCAACTATTGCTCAATGAACAAGTTCCAAACCGGGCGACCGCAGTCCGGGTGC
>Ga0097691_1000297_pt1 | contig 46067 bp, 46 predicted proteins | sample NGESurdeep072012_8_FD_72858 | JGI IMG/M metagenome (GOLD analysis project Ga0097691, IMG submission 72858) | Arctic peat soil microbial communities from Barrow, Alaska - NGEE Surface sample 210-1 deep-072012 | ecosystem: Environmental > Terrestrial > Soil > Wetlands > Peat ... | reverse complement strand
ACTACCTAGTAATATAAGAATATCTGTCCGTCGGCGCCATCCCCACCGCCGAGCGGATTCCAGTACGTCAGCTTGTGACGCCAGTGGCGTCCGCCGGGAAGAATCGCTGACGGGCCCAAAGAGATACGTACACGAGGCCGATCAGCGCCGGGACCTCTATGAGGGGACCCACTACCGCGGCAAGGGCCTCGCCCGAGCCGATGCCGAAGGTCGCGACGGCCACCGCGATGGCGAGCTCGAAGTTGTTGCCGGCCGCCGTGAACGAGAGGGAGGCGGTTGCCTCGTAGTTGAAACCCAGACGACGCGAGAGCCAGAAGGCGAGCCCGAACATCACCGCGAAGTAGACGAGCAGCGGCAACGCGATCCGAAGCACGTCCAGCGGAAGCTCGAGGATGCGGTGTCCCTGCATCGCGAACATCAGCACGATCGTGTAGAGGAGCCCAAGGAGTGCCGTGGGTCCGAACTTCGGCATGAAAATGTCGTCATACCACACGGCGCCCTTCTGCGCGACGAGCACCTTCCGCGTAAGGAAGCCTGCGACGAGCGGAACACCGAGAAAGATCACAACGCTCCTGGCGATCTGGCCCATTGATACATGCAGCGTCGTGGTGTCGGCGCCGAACCACTGCGGCACGACCGTGAGAAAGAGCCAGCCGAGTACGGAGTAGGTCAGGATCTGAAAGATGGAGTTGAGCGCGACCAGCACCGCAGCCAGCTCCCCGGACCCGCGGGCGAGAGAGTTCCATATCAGCACCATGGCGATGCACCGCGCGAGACCGATCAACACGAGTCCGTTCCGGTACGCCGGCATGTCCGGCAGGAAAAGCCAGGCGAGGCCGAGCATGACGAGTGGGCCGAGGACCCAGTTCAAGAGAAGCGAGGTGCTCAGCAGCTTCGTATCCCGGACGTGCGCCCCGATGGTGTCATAGCGCACCTTGGCGAGCACGGGGTACATCATCCACAGCAGGCCGACAGCAATGGGAACAGATACGCCGTCCAGCTGCACACGGTCGAGCGCCGCGCCGAGATCCGGGTATACTCTTCCGAGGAGAATCCCGATGGCCATCGCCGCGAAGATCCAGAATGGCAGAAAGCGATCGAGCGTCGAAAGGCGCTTGAGGATGGGCGCGTCGGCCCCGGGTATCGAAAGATGCGCGGGCTGCGAAGCGGTCGTCATTCAGGATGCCCGAGCCTTCGCGCGCGCCTCGGCCTCGACGCGCTCCCGATCCAGCGACTCGATGCCACGGAAACAAGTGCGCACGCAGTTGAGGAGGTTCCGGTGCACGGCGTGTTCCGCCTTCGCGAGGTTGAGAGGTGGGTTCCGCTCAACTTCTGGCCAAAGTTCGACCCTGCACAGCCGGACGGAGCCGACCGCTGACCAATAGGTAGAGCAGCGCCAGCACGGCCTGCACGAGCATCAGCAGTCCCGCCAGCACCGGGGCCATCTCCATATCGGCGGTGTTGATGTTGTGGATGATGCCCTGAATCGATCCGCCAGCGCCGATGCATGCGGATAGCCCTTCGCCGGCGAATAGCGCACCCGTGGCGAGGGCTCCCCAGCGATCGAGATCCCCGCGCAGGTACAGAATCGTGTACGCGCCCTGAATGAGGAGCGATCCACCGATGAACGGCACGATGATCGGAACGTGCTGCCACATCGTCGCCCAGGTAGCGATCAGCACCAGACCGCCGGCGCAGTTTGCGATCGACGCAAGCATCACGAGCAGTCGCAACATCAGCATTCTCCGTGAGGGTAGCGGCTTCAAGATAGGGGGGCAGTGGTCATTCCCCGCTCTCGACCGGTGCCCCCGCAGCCTGCCACGCCCGCCAACCGCCCGCCATCGACGCGACCTTGGTATATCCCATTTTCTGTAGATTGTCCGCCGACAGCGCGGCGCGAAAACCGCCGCCGCAATAGAGAATCAATTCGACGTTCTTGTCGGGAACGCGCTGCTCAATGTCGCGCTCGATCACGCCCTTCCCTATGTGCTCGGCGCCGCGGGCGTGTCCCGCCTCCCATTCGCTCTCCTCGCGCACGTCGATGAGCTTCGCCTTCCCACTCTCGAGCTTGCGACGCGCTTCATCCACGTCGACCTCGCGGACGCGCGAGATCGCGTCGTCGACGAGCTTGAGGAATGCGGGGGAATGCCTCACAGGCCCACCGGGGCGCGCTTGCTGCTCAGCTGCCTGAGGCCCAACTGAGCGCTGCGCCGCGCGACGAGCTCCGCGGTCGCTACCGCTGCCGCGGACAGCGCCGCCCACGCCAGCGCCTGAGACCAGCTATCGCCTTTCTTGAAGCGGGGAGGCTCCTCGTCCTTCCAGGCACGCCACCCGCTCTCCAGTCCACGCTCCATCAATCTCCCCGCCACCATCGCCGCCGCGGCCCCGACCAGGAGCCAGGTCGTCCGCCGTGAATTGCTTTTGCGTCTCACCTGCACCGTCCTCGAGTTGTTCGAAGAAATGAGGCAAGCGCGGTGCCGCGCCCGAGCGTTTGCCGGCTATCCGCTGGCGCTCGGCGCGGAGCTAGACGTGACAGCTCGCCAGTCCGCGCTTCTCCAGATAACGCTGGTGGTAATCCTCGGCGGGATAAAACGTGGAAGCCTCGGTGATCTCGGTGACGACCGGACGGCGGAATCGACCGCTCGCCTCGAGACTCGCCTTCGACTCCTCGGCCGCGCGCTTCTGCTCGGGCGTGTGGTAGAAAATGGCGGAGCGGTACTGGGTGCCCACGTCGGGACCCTGGCGGTTGAGTGTCGTCGGGTTGTGATTCTCCCAGAACACGTCGAGAAGCTTGTCGTAGCTCACTTCGGCAGGATCGTATTTCAGCTGCACCACCTCGGCGTGTCCCGTTCGTCCGGTGCACACATCCCGGTATGTCGGGTTAGCCAGTGTGCCGCCGAGGTAGCCGACCAGCACGTCCCTGACGCCCGGAGTGTTTCTGAACGTGACCTCGACTCCCCAGAAACAGCCCGCTCCAAAAGTTGCCAGCTCTGTCACCAGCCCTCCCGCTTTTTCAAGGAAGTGATGTGCGCGACGTGATGCCGTCCGTGCCACGCGTACAATCCAAGCATCTGCTTTAGTGTAAGTACCCGGCCGTGTTCCGGATGCCGAAAGGCGCGGTTGAAGTCAGCGGCATCCATCGACCGGAGAAGGGCCACCCAGCGCAGGTGCAGCGCGTCGAGCAGATCGAGCGAGACTTCTATCGGCACCGTCCTCGAATCAGCGAGCTCGGCCCACGCGGCCTCGTCATACGGCTTGATCGTCGGCTCGTCTTCGGTGAGCGCGAGCTTGAAGCGCGCGTATGCGTTCAGATGGCTGTCGGGGACGTGATGAGCCAGCTGCTTTACGGTCCAGCCGCCGGGCCGGTATCGCGTCTCGAGCTGATCGCGGGAGAGTCCAGCGACTGCTGCTCGCAACGCACCAGGGGTCTCGGCGATCGCGGCGATTAGCATCGGGTAATCGGCCTCGTTGATCGGTACCTCGAAGTCGAACTTCCCGACCGGATAGCGCAGGTCGGTTTCCTGAACGGTACTGGTCATGGCAGTGATGGCAGTGAGTTAGGCGATTCGCTCCGGCATATGCACCGCCACCGCGGATCCGTCCGCGATAAAAGCGGATGCAGGAGCTCCGGAGATTATACTTGCAAACGGCTCGTCGTAGAATTCCCCCAGCGGGCCCTCGAGCTCCCAGCGCGCGTCGGGCCAGACATGCCAGCGCGCGTGCTCCACCCGATACTCGATCGTGCCGCCGTTACGCTGTCTGGTGTACCCCCACCCGCGCTCGGAGAGAAACTCTTCGTCCGAGCCGGCTTTCATGTCCCGCGCGGGTCCCTCGATGTGGAGCGCGAGGCGGCACCGGTCGGGCGGCCCGCCAAACACATATTCGACGCTCTGGAGCTCGCCGTCGGTGTCGACGATAGTGTGGTCCATTGGGACCGTGCGATACGGCTCGTTGTAGGTGAGCCTCGCGGTCTCCGCCACGAGTGGGAGGGGGACCATTTCGCGAATGAACACCACGCCCGCGCGTGATTCCTCTCCGACCCGCCGAACGTAGAAGCGGAGGTTTACTTCCTCGAAGTTCTGATGGAAGAGGGCCGGCACGCCCAGTACGTGTGTGTCGAGAAAGAGGAAGGCGACGAGACTCACGAAATGACGGCCGCCCCGATCATCGAGCTTCGTTCCCCTTGGCAGGTGGGGCCGGAGGACACCGGGATCCACCTCGAAGTTGAGCATCGCGAGGTAGCGCCAATCTGCGGTCAGGAATGTTCGCGTCACTCGTTTCAGTTCTCCGAGCTTCCAGGTATCGCGGCGCCGCGAAGCGTTAACACGCTAGCTACAGCCTTCTACCCACTTTACCTCTGGAAGGCGCCCGCCGCGGAACATCGTCACGCGCTTGCCATCGGTCTCGAAGACAATCGCCTTTCCGGCACTGGCGCTGTCGCCCACCACGGTCATGTAATGCCCGCCTTCGATGTACTTGTGCGGCTCGACCTTCACCTCGTCGCCGTAGATGCTCTTTATGCGGTCTTCGGTGTCGCCGATCTTCGCGCCGTCCTCGGTGGTGACCGATCCGGTATCGACGTCAATGCGGGCGATCTTACCCTTCACCACCATCACGCTCACGCCCTCGGGTATGCCGGCGCCCACCGCCGGGAATGCGAAGTCGCACCGTGTGTTCATGGTCGGATTCTCGTTGAGAAGACCCATGTTGATCGCGTCGTCCAGGTTCATGCCGATCAGGATCTGCCCGAGTCCCTCTTCGCTGAGCGCGAGATCGCTGACGCTGTCGTGCGCGGCTCCGTTCGGTCCGTTTCGGCCCTTCACCGCCTTGTCGTCGTCTCTGTTGCACGCAGACGCGAGCAAAGCGAGAACCGTGATGACCGCGATTGAGCCCAGTATCCGCCGCTGTCTGTTCATGATCGTCCTCCGCCGCCGGCCGCGTGGCCAGAGCGCCGAATGATTAGGTACCGACCTGATGGAATTTTTCCTGGTAGCGCGCGATCGATTCATTGATCACGTTCGCCGCCACTTCGCTCTTCTCCCAACCGATTATCTCCACGCGTTTCCCTTCGAGATCCTTGTAGATATGGAAGAAGTGCTCCACTTCCTTGGGGAATGAGTCCGTAGTCGCCAGGATAGTGGACCGCGGAATAGAGAACCCGGTCCAGGCGAATCATGCCAGTCGCCTTGTCCAGCTCGTACTTGTTCCTGCTGCCGCGCGGAATCTCGATCACCGCCGTCACGTTGTCGGGTGGATGTCTCCCGGCCGGCAGATCGTGCCATGGATTGATCACGTAGTCACGCGCTCCATCGTGTCGCGATCGAACTTCTGCGGCAGCTCGTTCTGTCCGCGGCGCGCCGACTGCGCGGCTGGGGTGGAGAGGGTCCAGGTACCGAAGCCGACCTCGCTCGCCTTGATGTCGGTCCCGGGGAACAGCCTATAGCGCATTTTCAGGTAGTTCGTGGGGGAGCGTACAACTTAACCGCGCGGCGACGGGCGCGCCGCCCACTCCATGCTGGGTGCTCTCTTCGAAGGCAAAATGTTCAAGTCAACGCGTCTAGTACCTCGCCTCCCCCTAGCTCTTTCTCGCAGTTGTTTTTCAAATCCTCAAGCCAGACGGTTACCTCAATTTGTTGATCCACTCAACGATCGCGGGAGTCAGCTCGGGAACGACGGGAATCGTCGGATCAGCGTAAAGCTTCGTCTGCGCCATGCGGTCATCGCTGGCGGCCGCTCTGAAAACGTGGTTGGCGGCGGGAATCAGCACCAGCTTCGCGGCGGGCTGCGCCGCTTTGAGAGCGCGCGCGTCGGCTTCACTGATCTGAATGTCCCGTCCTCCCTGGACGATCAGCACGGGCACTTTGACTTTCGCGATCTCCACGCCCGGATCGTACTTCACCCAGCTCTGCATGAACTTGCGATTCGTCGGCAGCAGCAACGGTCTGAGGCCCGGGTGCACATCTCCCGGATCCTGGCCGCGCAGGTAGCGGGCTGATGCCGAATCCCATTTCACGATCTCCGCCGGCGGCAGCTGTTTGGATATCTGCTCCCGCAGAACCGGCATGATCGGTCTCCCCGCTCCAGACATCATCACTATTCCAGCCGCGGGTGCGCCGCGATTCACCGCCTGCAGAACCAGCTCGGCGCCCTCGCTGTGTCCGATCAGAATGACTTTCGAGAACCGCCGGTCGGCGACGAGCCTCCTCGCGCCAGCGATCGCGTCGGCGATGAAATCGTCGATCGAGGTCGAGGCGAGATCGATTTTCTGAAGATTGTCGCCGAGCACTCGCTTGTCGTAGCGTACGGATGCGATGCCAGCGTTGGCCAGCTGCCAGGCGAGGATTGCGTAGAGATTAGAGTTGTTCTGGGCGCGCAACGCGCCCGCGGAATTGCCGTTCCTGTCCGTAGGTCCGGAGCCGGCTACGATCAGCGCGACTGGAATCTGATGGCGGTACTTCGCGGGGAGCGTGAGCGTGCCCGGCAGCGTCAGCGTTCCACTTTGAATCGTGAACGGGGTCTCGATCACGGTCTTCGGGGGCACGGTGTCTATAGCCGCCGCCGTGGTCTGAGGGTGCGCACTGGATGTGCCGGCTGATTGACCCGTGACTGACGCTACCGGAATCGAGCCGAGCGCAAGGGCCGCCAACGACGAGAGCGAAACAAAGGTGAGCGATTTCATGGGTCGATTGTGAGTGAGTACTAACTGGTCGTGCGCGCCGGGGCCTGCTCACGTTTCCATTCGAGATACGAATAGATCATCACTGCTGCCGTAGCGAGAAGTACGACCGTAATGAGGACGACGTGCACCCACTGAACCCACAGAAGCGCCGCAATGGTGATCAGGAGCCCACCCGCCACGAACACCCGTCCGCCGAAGCGGTGCGTTTTCTCCCAGACGCGGTCGCTCGACAACGTCCATGGTGTCCGGATTCCGACGAACCAGTTCGGCCGGGCGCGCGGGAGCAGATTCCCGATCACGATCAAGAGAATTCCAATCCCGAATGGAACGACACGCTGCATCGGAGCGGGATAACCCAGCGCCGCTCGAAGGAGAAGAATGTGCATGCCGAGCAGGAACAGCATCAGCGAGCCGATGATGGCTTCGAACGCACCGCCGAACTTGGCGTAGTTCGCTCCCCGTGGGTCGATCGCCGGCAGGATGCGCACGAGCGCCCACATTCCGAGCAGGAGCACAGGGGTTAGCCACGCACCGAATGCCCGATTGCTCCAGCCATCGGGCCCGCTCATGTTCCAGTGCGTTGGAATCATCTCCGGAAGCCTTGGATAGACGATCGCCGAAGCGGCGAACGCGGCGACGACGATGAGCAATGGGATCCATTTACGCATTTGATCTCCGCGGGCGAAGCCACTTGATGAGATTCTCGACTACGTCCTGAAATACCGTTGTGTTCAGCTCGTACACGACGTGTTGTCCATTCCGCTCGGCCAGGATCAGCTCCGCGTCCTTGAGCACGCTCAGGTGACGCGAGATGGTCGCCCAGCTGGTGCTGAATTTGTCCGCGATCTCCCCCGACGTGCGGGGTCCCGAGCGCAGCAGCTCGAGGATCTCCCGCCGGGTGGGATCGGACAGCGCGCGAAACACGTCGTTCATGGTTGGTTAGTTAGTTAATTAGCCAATCGTCTAATTATACTACGGCGCAGTATTCCGTCAAGTTTCATCCCCGAGTCAGAGCTTGTTGGCTGCTTCCGTGGCGAAATAGGTGACGATGAAATCCGCACCGGCGCGGCGGATGCCGAGCAGCGACTCCATCATCACGCGCTCCTTCTCTATCCAGCCGCGATCGGCCGCCGCGCAGATCATCGCGTATTCACCACTCACCTGGTAGGCCGCAACGGGATAGCCCGTCTCCGCCTTTACCCGTGAGACGATGTCGAGGTACGGTCCGGCGGGCTTCACCATCACCGCATCGGCGCCTTCCTCGATATCGGCGAGTACCTCGCGCAGGGCTTCCTGTGCGTTGCCAGGATCCATCTGGTAGCCGCGGCGGTCGCCGGTCTTGGGCGTCGACTCGGCCGCCTCGCGAAATGGACCGTAATACGCGGACGCATACTTCGCGGCATAGCTGAGGATGGAGACCTCCGAAAAGCCGGCGCCGTCCAGCGAGGATCGGATCGCCTGCACCCTGCCATCCATCATGTCGCTGGGCGCGACGATGTCCGCCCCCGCGCGCGCGTGCGAGATCGCCGCGCGGGACAGCAGCTCGAGCGTCGCGTCGTTGTCGACATCGCCGTTCTTCAGAACTCCGCAGTGGCCATGATCTGTGTACTCGCACATGCAGACGTCCGTGATGACGACCAGCTCAGGAATCTCTTTCTTGAGCGCGCGAACTCCCATCTGCACCGCGCCATTCTCATCCCATGCGGCCGAGCCCGTCGCGTCTTTCGTCTCGGGCACGCCGAAGAGAATGATGCCGCCGACTTTCGCCTTCGCCGCCGCTTCCGCGTCACGAAGCATCTCGTCGACCGACGTCTGATTCACGCCGGGCATCGATCCAACCGGCCGACGAAGTTTTTTCCCATCGCGCACGAAGACGGGTAGAACGAGCTGTGACGGGGCGAGGTGCGTCTCGCGGACGAGATTTCGAAGGGCGGCGGTGCGGCGCAGGCGGCGCGGACGATAGTGCGGAAAGCTGGACACTCTTACTCTGGTTGGGGAGCGGGAAGTTTGGATAGTTGACGAAGCTCTACGAGGAGGCTGCTACCTCCGCGGGACCGGATTTCGGCGGCGAGCGCCTCGCCGGTTGACTCGGGAGAGCTCAGGTCGAGCACGCGGGAGCCACGCACGATGTGCCTGCCGCTCAGATCCGCGAGCATACCATATAATGTAGGCACGCCACCGGCGTCGCTCACCAAGGCGCCGATCGGGACTTGGCAGCCCCCGTCGAGGGCCGCCAGGAAAGCGCGCTCAGCGCGCGTCGCGGTAGATGTCGGCTCGTGATCGAGCGGACGCAGAAGGTCTCTCATCCGGGTGTCGTCGAGCCGCGTCTGAATTGCGATTGCGCCCTGCCCGGCGGCGGGCAGCCAGTCGGGCGGCTCGAGAAACATGGTGATGCGGCGCTGTACCTCGAGGCGAATCAACCCAGCGGCGGCGAGAATTGCGGCGTGGACAGCACCACTCTCGACCTTGCCGAGCCGCGTGGGAACGTTTCCGCGTAGCTCCGCGACCTCCAGATCGGGCCTGCGCGCCAGCAGCTGTGAGCGACGCCGAAGGCTGGAGGTCCCCACGCGAGAGCCGGCCGGCAGATCGTCCAGATTCTCGGCGCCCGTCTGCCGATTGACGACGAGCGCATCGCGCGGATCCTCCCGCTCCAGTTGCGCGACAATCTCTAGACCATCGACGGAATCAGTCGGCAGATCTTTCAGCGAGTGCACCGCGCAATCGATCTTGTTCTTCGCGAGCGCGACCTCGAGCTCGCGTGTAAAGAGACCTTTCGCGCCGATCTCGCTGAGCGGCTGGTCGAGTTTCTTGTCGCCGGTGGTCTTGAACGTGACGATCTCCGACGCAATCCCACGCTCGATCAGCGCACTCTCGACGAGCCGCGCCTGCCGCAGCGCGAGCTCGGAAGCCCGCGTGCCGATTCTCACGACCGCCGGATCCATCTCCCGCTTAGAAGGCACTGAAGACCGATGATGCGAGACTGTCGAGCGTTGATTCTTTTGCTTCCACTTTCACTTCGATTCCCGCTTCGCGCAGTGCCTCGGATGTCTGCGCTCCGATGGACGCGGCCGGGACGCGCAGCGCCAGCTCTTCTCCGACGGCGTCGATGTATCCCCTCACGGCAGAGGCCGAAGTGAAGGTGACGAGATCCACCTTTCCGGCTTCGATGGCTCGCGCGAGCTTTTCCGCCCCCTCGCCGTCCACGATCGACCGGTACGCCTCTATCACTGTCACATCGGCGCCGATTTCCCGCAGGCCCCGCTGTAACACATCACGCGCGCCTTCAGCGGTTACGTAAAGCACCTTCTTCCCAGCGACGTCATCGCGCGCGCGCATCATCTCCAGCAATCCTTCGGCGACGAAACGATTCGGAATCACATCGACGGTTATGCCGTGCTCGAGCAGAGCGCCTGCCGTTGCGGGACCAACGGCGCCAACCCTGAGTCCGGCAAGCGAGCGCGCATCCTTGCCCTCGCCGAGCAGCTGCTCCCAGAAAATCGAGATCGCATTCTGGCTGGTGAAGATCAGCCAGTCGTAGAGCGGCAGGCGGCCGATCGCTGCGCGCAGGGGGGCGAGCTCCAGGCGAGCGATCTGTGTCGCCGGCATCTCGATCACATCGGCGCCCAACTCACTGAGCTTCTCGCTCAGTGCCGGAGCCTGCTGGGTTGCGCGCGTCACCACGATCCGCTTTCCGAACAAGGGCCGCCGCTCGAACCAGTTCAGCTCGTCGCGCAGCACGACGGACCACCCGATTACGGTAATCACCGGCGCGGTGATGTCGTGCTCCGCTGCTTTTGCCGCGAGCGTCTCGAGCGTGGCCACGACGGTGCGTTGTTTTGGATGCGTTCCCCACTGAATCGTGGCGGCGGGGATGTCGGGGGGCATTCCGGCCTTGATCAGCGTCTCGGCGATGCTGCCGAGAGTCTTCACTCCCATGTACAGAACGATCGTCCCGCCCGCTTTCGCGAGCGCCGTCCAGTTGGTCTGAGTGCTCGGCTTGGCGGGATCTTCGCTTGCCGTCACGAAGGTCACCGATGTCGCGAGAGCGCGATGCGTCACCGGAATTCCGGCGTAGGCAGGCGCGGCGATTCCAGCCGTTATCCCCGGGACAACCTCGAATGGAATTGAGGCATCGTTCATCGCCTGCGCCTCCTCGCTGCCACGTCCGAACATGAACGGATCCCCGCCTTTGAGACGCACGACGCGCTTTCCTTCACGCGCGAGCTTCACGAGGAGCGCGTTGATCTCTTCCTGGGTCACCGAGTCCTTCGGCCCGGCGCGCTTGCCGACGTAGTAGAGCTCGGGCCTTCCGGTCGTCCGCGCGCCCGGAGGGAGCAGCGCGGAATTGGCGAGCGCGTCGTACACGACGGCATCAGCCGAGTCGATGAGCTGCTTCCCTCTTACAGTGATGAGGCCAGGATCACCGGGACCAGCACCCACGAGAAAGACTTTTCCCTCTGTCATCCCTGCCTCGTTCTCACTTCCGGCCACAAGCCGACGACCAGTGAAAAAGCGCGTTGTAGCACGTCACGCGCTCTCCGCCCGCCGATGGGTTCACGTGCTCGAGGCCGGTCGAGAATCTCCCGATCACAGGTTGACCGCCATTACTTCGCTCGCACGCGCTTGCGCCGCAGATAGAGGCTCAGTGCGTAGGCCGCGTAGATGCCGAGCGCGATCGTGTAGGCGAGGTGATAGTAGGCGGACGTGTCAGGCATCGTATTCCATCTTTGCGGCGGCAGCATCCCGCTCGGCAGCATAGCCATAGCGCGCGCGCACGAAGGCGAAATACAGAAGCGTGAACGACACCAGCGAAAGCATCAGTGTCATCAGCATTTCGTGCGGAAGTGACGGCGCGCTCGGCTTTCCCACGATTGGCATGGGGTGCATCGTGGCGAAGAGGTACACGCTCAGATGGATGAATGGAATCAGGAGCGCTCCAAGGATGCCGAGGACCGCCGAATACCGGGCACGAAGCTCCGGCGACTCGATTGCGCCGCGGAGAACGATGTACGAGACGTAGATGAACCACAGAAAGAGCGTCGAGACGAGGCGCACGTCCCACCACGCCCAGAAGGTCCCCCAGATCGGTTTCGCCCAGAGCGGCCCGGTGATTAGCACCACCGTGGTGAAGACTACTCCGACTTCAGCCGAGCTTTCGGCGAAGCGATCGAGGCGCGGGTCACGGATCCACAGATAGACGCCGCTCGCGACCGCCACGAGAAAGAATGCGAGAAACGCGACCCACGCCGAGGGAACGTGGATGTAGAAAATCTTCTGCGCCGCTCCCTGCTTCGCCTCGAGCGGGGTGAAGAACACCGCCCGAATGACTGTGCCGAGCACCGCCGCGCCGGCGACGGTGGAAAGCCAGGAGATCTTCATGTCGATGTGAGGTGCATTTAAGCGCGGACGGGTCGGCGACGATATGTCACCGACTCATCAATTTAAGCGACGCGCAGGCCAGTGCCTGCAAGCAACCTTTGTTCGAAACTGCAACTGAACGGGCGGGAGGCGCCAGTAGCATAGTCTTTGGTTGACAGTTCACTACGCCCGGACTTCACCGGCGCGCGTCAGGGTACAGGCAACGGCTTGTCCCAAGAACGTCACGTAGTGAAGTCAGGGCGTCATAAACTGCAAACCGTCAACTACGCTTCTGACACCTCCCGCCCGTTCAGTTGCATTTGTTTCCTAATCCTCAACGGTAAAGGGATAGGCGAGGGTGCATGCCGCCACGAACACGATGTCGAAAGCGAGGAGCAGCTTGAGCCACGCTCCCGCCTCGACGACCGGACGACCGCTCAATAATTTCGACGTCGCCTGCGCCGCCGCGATCACGATCGGCACGAAAAAGGGGAGAGCCAGCATCGGCAGCAGCAGCTCCGCCAGTCGCGTGTTGACGGCCATTGCGCTGAACAGCGTTCCGACGGCGACCAGGCCAATGGCGGCGAGAATGGCGATCGCGATGAGCGGACCGGCCACGTCGCCCAACCGAAGATTGTAGAAGAGCGCCAGCGCGGGGATCGCGATCGCCTGCACCGCGGCGACGAAAATGAGATTCGCAATCGCCTTCCCGAGGAAAATTGCCTCTCTGCTCACCGGCGACGCCAGCAGCCCGTCGATGGCGTGATCCGCCGTCTCGACGCCGAACGAGCGATGCAGTCCGAGCAGTCCGGAAAAGGTGAAGATGACCCACAGCACTCCGGGCGCGAGGTCCGTGGCTGTGACAGCCGTTGGATCCCATGCGTAGTAAAAAATCACGAGCCCGAGCAGCGCGAACACAACGGCCGAGAAGAACGCGGAGCGCGTTCGGAACTCGATCGAGAGATCCTTGCGGGCGATGAGCCACGCCCCGGAGAGAATGTCAGCCACTCGCCGCCAGGGCCTCGCGGTACGTGGCTGCATAGGAGCCGGCGTCGATGCGGTCGGCGGAATCGTAGCGCAGGAACTTCCCGCGCTGCATCACCGCCGCGTGCGTCGCGAGCGAGAGTCCTTCGGCGAGATTGTGGGTCACGACGATGATCGCAGTCCCGGCCGAGCGCAGCTCCTGCAGGAGCGCGGTGAGAGCGCGGGCACCGCTTTCGTCGAGGCCGCTGTACGGCTCGTCGGCCAGAACAAGCTGCGGCGAATGCACCATTGCCCGCGCGATCGAGACCCGTTGCTGCATGCCGCGGCTGAGCGAGCGGATCGGAGTGTCAGCCCGCTCCAGCATCGACATGCGCCGCAGCGAGTCCTCGACGCGCACGCGCGCATCGCGAACGCCGTACAGCCGGGCTGAAAACGAGACGTTCTCCCGTGGGGAGAGCGCTTCGTAGAGCATGGTGTGGTGCGAGATGAGGCCGATCCGCGAGCGGGCCAATGGTCCGCCGGGAAGCTGGATACCGGACACCCGCGCGCTCCCGGACGTCGGCTTGAGCAGTCCCGCGAGCACGCGAAGAAGAGTCGTCTTCCCCGCCCCGTTTGGCCCGAAGAGTGCCAGACACTCGCCGGGCGCAAGCGAAAACGTCACTCCGGCGACCGCTCGTCGTGGCCCGAAGTCGCGGGCGAGCTCCGCCACCTCGACGATCGAGGGGGGTGACGCACCAGTAGGGATAGCAGAGAACATTCGCCTAGAACTTGCCACTCTGGCGAGAGCGGCGCAAAACGCTGTATCCTTGCGACTCCGCCAACTCGGCGGCCACCAACTACTTCGCGCCAATGACTGACATCGACGTTCTTTTAACGGAAACCCGGAAGTTCGAGCCTCCACCGGAGTTCAGGCTCGCGGCCAACGTCCCTTCGCCCGACATCTATGACGAAGCCGAACGTGACCCCGAGAAGTTCTGGGCGGAGCAGGCGCGCGAGCTGGAGTGGATCAAGCCGTGGAAGAAGGTTCTCGAATGGAAGGCTCCTCACGCGAAGTGGTTTATCGGCGGGAAGCTCAACATATCGGCCAATTGCGTGGACCGTCACATTCGGGGAGGGCGCAGAAACAAGGCGGCGCTCATCTGGGAGGGAGAGCCGGGTGACACCCGGACGCTCACGTACTGGGATCTTTACCGCGAGGTCTCGAAGTTCGCCAACGTCCTCAAGAAGCTGGGAGTTCGCAAAGGGGATCGCGTGGCGATCTATCTGCCGCTGATTCCCGAGGCGGCGATCTCGATGCTCGCCTGCGCGCGCATCGGCGCGATCCACTCGGTCGTATTCGGCGGGTTCTCCCCGGAATCACTGAGCGACCGGATCAACGACGCCCAGGCGAAGGTGCTGATCACCGCCGATGGCGGCTATCGGCGTGGGCAGATAATTCCGCTGAAGCGCAATTCCGACAAGGCACTGGAGACGACTCCGTCGATCGAGCACGTGGTGGTAGTGCAGCGGCGCCCCGGCGGAGCGGGAGACGAAGCGTTCGCAGACATGCGGGAGGGTCGCGACCATTGGTGGCACCGTCTCATGCAGGACGCGCCGCTCAATTGCGAACCGGAGACGATGGATGCGGAGGACGTGTTGTACATCCTCTACACATCGGGAACCACCGGCAAGCCAAAGGGCATCGTGCACACAACCGGAGGCTATCTCACCGGCGTCGCAACCACGACCAGAATGGTCTTCGACCTCAAGGAAGATGATGTCTTCTGGTGCACGGCCGACATCGGTTGGGTGACTGGGCACTCGTATCTCGTCTACGGTCCGCTCGCCAACGGCGCGACGTGCGTGATGTACGAAGGTGCGCCCGACTGGCCGGAGAAGGACCGCTTCTGGAACATCTGCGAGAGGCACGGCGTCACGATCCTTTACACCGCACCCACCGCCATCCGCGCGTTCATGAAGTGGGGCGACGAGTGGCCGGCGAAGCACGATCTCTCGCGTCTTCGCCTGCTCGGCTCGGTCGGCGAGCCGATCAATCCAGAAGCATGGATGTGGTACCGCGAGCACATCGGCGGCAATCGCTGTCCGATCGTCGACACGTGGTGGCAGACGGAGACGGGAGCGATCGTGATCTCGCCATTGCCGGGAATCACGCCGACGAAACCAGGAAGCGCGACGAAAGCGCTGCCGGGTCATAGCGCGGATCTTCTCGATTCCACCGGAAAGCGTATCGAGGTCGGTGGAGGATTGCTCGCGCTCACCAAGCCGTGGCCGTCGATGCTGCGCACCATATGGGGCGATGACGACCGATACGTCGAAACCTATTTCACGAAATGGCCTGGCCGTCCCGATTTGTATTTCCCGGGCGACGGTGCGAAGCGCGACAGCGAAGGCTACTTCTGGCTTCTAGGCCGCGTCGATGATGTGCTGAACGTGGCAGGGCATCGCATCGGCACGATGGAGGTCGAGTCGGCCCTCGTCGAGCATCCGGCGGTGGCGGAAGCAGCGGTTGTCGGCAAGGCACATGAGCTCAAAGGCCAGGCGATCGCGGCCTTCGTGACTCTTCGGGACAAGAGCAAAGCGAGTCCGGCGCTGCGCGACGAGCTGAGAGAATTCGTCGCAAAAAAGATCGGCGCCCTGGCCCGTCCGGACGACATTTTGTTCTCCGCTGATCTCCCAAAAACACGGTCGGGAAAAATCATGCGCCGGCTGCTGCGCGACATCGCTGAAGGACGCGCATTGGGAGACACGACGACGCTCGCGGATCCGAATGTCGTCGCCAGTCTGAGGGACCAATACGAAGACAAGGAGGGGTGATTTCCTATCAGTTTATGGCGACCGGGGGCGGCGACTCAATCGTAATGGCCCACAGGGGTTAAGCCGCTGCGCCCGAACAAACGCCGACGCAATCCTTCACTGATCCGAATGTAGAAATCGTTTCACTTGATTAGTTAAACAAATGTCGTACATTGAAGGCCTGTAGGCGGCTTCAAGTCGTTTGCAGAACACAAAGGATCGCGCAAATCGCGCGCAGAAAAAACGGACGGATTTGCCTCTGAAAAAAGGGTGAAAACCCGGTTACAGAGACGGTCCGTTTTCGTCTTGTAGGTACAGTAAGCAACTGCTATTTGTAGCACCCAACCGCCTTGAAAGGACCGGTTTCAGCCCTCTGGCTGGGTCACCGGCACCATCAAATTTCCTGGAGATATCGAACATGAGAGCGACCCGTTTCCTATTGGCCGCGATGGTGCTTGTAACCGCCATCGGCGCAAGCCAGGCGAATGCACAGTTACAGTGCAATAGCAACGCCGGCACGTGTAGCACTATCAATACCGCTTCGGTCACTGTTGGCGCGCTGGTCAAGCTTGGCATGAGCTCGGTGACGACCACATTGACTTCGCCGCTTGCAACCGATGTTGAGTCCGGCCTGTCGCTGGACGACGTAGGCCCGACGTTCACGATCAAGGCTAACCGCAGCTGGAACCTCAAGGTCAAGTCACAGAACCCGACCAACTTCACCTATGGTGGATCGGATGGTGGTGTGAAGCCGATAAGCGATCTGTCGTGGGCGATTACCTCAGGCGGCTCCTATTCGGCGATTACCGCCAGCGATGTGACTTTCGCTTCTGGCGTGAGCGCCACCAACAGCACCCCCGCGGCTGCGTTCTTCCGCACTAGCTGGGCCGGTGGATTTTCAGCGGCGAGCAATGCTCCAGGTACCTACAGCTTGCCGATCGTGTTCACCCTGACGGCTCCGTAACTGATGCACAATTCTCGCTCGCGCTCGCCCGAAAGGGCGGGCGTTGAGCGCAGAGGGCGAGCCCGGGGAACCGTGCTCGCCCTTTGCGCTGCAATAGGGGTGGTGGTCTCGCAGCCCGCGTCCGCGCAGCTGCTCGTAGATCCGCTCGAGGTGACCATAATCGCCGCCGGCACGAACCGCGTGCCAGCCAGCTTCTCGCTGTCGAACACCTCCAACGAGGTCGTCCAGGCGTCGATCACGCGCTCGGATTGGGATCGCATCGAGAACGGCGACAATCGCTTTCTGCCCGCGGGCTCGAGCGGCACATCGTGCGGCGCCAACCTCAGCGTCTCGCCTCTCTCGATCCGCGTCGAGCCGCACACCTCCCGCATCGTCCGCCTCGCCGTTCAAACGGGCGCGGTCGTGACGAAAGAGTGCTGGGATATCTTCTTCGTCGAGGAAGTGCCAAGGCGCGCTGCGTCGAAGGGCAACTCGCTGCAGTACATCTTCCGCACCGGTGTGAAAGTCTACGTTGCGCCTCCTGGCCTCCCGCGCGACGGCGCGGTCGAGGGCGTGGCTGTCGAAGATGTCGCGGTTGCACCGGCGGCGACCTCGTCGACCACTCCCGCTGCGACTCTTGCCAGCGCTCCGAAGGCAACCAAGCGTCAGATTTCGGTGCTGTTCCACAACACCGGCGGGATGCACCTGCTCGGCAAGGGACGCCTGGAGTTTCGCCGCCTCGACAACACGCTGGCGGCACAGGTTCCGATCCCCGAATTCCCCACACTTCCGGGCGCGACCCGTAAGGTGATGGTCGATGTTCCGCTCGGTCTCACTCCAGGAGACTACGTCGTACTCGCACTGATCGATTTCGGCGGCGCCGAGCTCGTTGCGGGCCAGGTCGACTACCAGGCGAAGTAGCAACAATGTCAATCCTCGGGCGGAAACTCCATGGCGGCATCACCGGCGCGGGGATCTCGGTCGCGCTGGCGCTGTTGGCGTCTCCGCTCGCGGCGCAGAAGACAGATCTCACTCTTGGCGGCGCCATTATCACTTTCCCCGCGCCGACGGCGACCGATTACATCAACGGTTTCGTCAACTCCGCGACGGGCGTTACCTACACATTGAACGCGACTCAAGGCAACGTATCCCACACGACCACCATTTCCATTCGCTCCACCTCGGCGAATTTGGGTGGCGGCAAAATTATCGGCGACCTGCAGTGGCGACGCTCCGATCTCGCGACGTGGAACAGTATCTCGCTCACTGACACGCAGGTCGAGCAGAGAGTCATGGTCCGCAACGGCCTGAACGATCCGTGGAGCAATACGATCTTCTTCCGGATGGTGCTCACCTGGGCGACGGACGCGCCGGCGACCTATAGCGCAAACTACCAGATCACGCTTTCGCAAACGGTGCCGTGATCTGGTCTCGTCGCGCGTGCATTGTTGCGCTTTCTCTGATTGTCTCGGGCCTGGTGCCGTCCCGAGTCGCGCAAGCTCAGAACGCCGCGAGCCAGCCCGGCACGGCCAGCGCCGTCTCACTCGCGACGTCGAACGAAGCGAAGCCTGACTCCGCCAGAGACATCGAGATCACCCTCCCATCCGTCACGGTGTCGGGCGCGCCGCGCAGCTTTCAGGTCGTCTCGATTCCCGTTCCCGACGCTCTCGCGCAGGTGATGAAGCTCGATATCGAGGTCGTTCCGCATGGGGATTTCGTCGTGCTCGGGCCACGGACCCGCTCGCTACCGAGCTCCAGCAGACGCCGGGTGGGAGTGACGATTGGAATCCCGGCTAGCGCTCTGGCCGGACGCCTCGTCGCTGCTGAAGCGCGATTCTCTTCCCCGGCCTCGCCCACGCTTGTAGTGCCGGTCGAGATTGATATCAACCTCGTCCGCCAGATCGTGCTTCGGCCCAAGTCCGGTCCGATCAACGGGCAAGCGGGCAACGATGTGATTATCCCGTTCGATATCGTCAATTCGGGAAACGCCAGGGAGACCGTGAGTGCGGACCTTACGTTGCCGAGCGGCTGGGCGTCGAGAGACGTTCACCCGAGTGCCATCGTGATCCAGCCCGGTGAGACGGTGAAGCGACGGGCGCGGCTCAAGATCCCGGCGCTGTCGAGCACGGGGTCGTCATTCGTCCAAATCGACCTCCGCTCAGGCGCGGACACTCTCGCCTCCGAAATGATGACGGTTGAAGTCTTCAACTCGAGCTCGATCGGACGCGAAGCGGGCCCCCTGATCACGACGGCCATCTCGCACGCGATAGATGAAAACGGGCACGCGAACAGAGTCTTCACACTGGCGGCGACCGGCGCGCTGTACGACTCCGTCCGGATCGACGCCAGAATGTCTCAGGGCTCCGCGCTGGGCGGCGCCGCCAGCAACGCGTTCGCCCACCTTGGCACGTACCAGTCCGCTGCGGCGGTCACGCTCTCCGCACCGTCCGGCCAGCTCAGCCTCGGCAACACCGGGACGTCCTTCTCCGACCTCACCGGACTTTACCCGTATGGCCAGGGCGCACTTCTGCATCTGCAGCATCCGGGCTGGGGCCTGTTGGGCATGGGCGCGCTTTCTCTGCCCGCTGTCGGATCGACCCAGCGGAAGCCGATGGTCGGGCTGCGCGCCGAGCGACTGTTCGGCGACGCTCAGCTGAGCACGTCGTTCTCTCATCTCGCGGATGCGGGAACGTCGCCACGACGCCTGGATGCGCTGGGAGTCGGCGCGGCGGTGCCCTCGATCTTCGGCAGCACCTTCAAGGCTGAGATTGCGGAGCGGCGCTTTCAGGATGGAAGCGGCCTCGGGTGGTCGAGCGGGCTGGTGAGAACCGGCCCCGAGAGCAATGAGGAGCTACGCGTGACGCACGCTCCGGGCGGCAGCGACGCATTCGCCCGCGCGACGAACGAGTTGGTGGCGAATGTTTCCGAGCGGCTGTCATCGCGCACGAGCGTGAGCGCCAGCGCGTGGCGCACGACTGACGCAACGTCGGTGTTCAGCGGCTTGAAGTCGAACGGGTTCTCGCTGCGGCCGCAGTACGCCCTCCGCAGTGCGACAACCATCGCAATAGAGGCGCGCTCGTATCTCTTCGACGCGACATCACGCCCGACTCCGTCTAACACCGGCGGCGGGTTCGGGAGCCGTGAGGAGCAGCTCGGAATCAGCTTCAGCACCTACGTCCGGCAATACTACCTGAACAGCTCCGCCTTTATCGGCAACGTTACGCGCAGCGTCTCGCCGTCCGGCCAGAGCACAGTGACCGATCGCTCGCCCCGGAACTACTGGACGACAAGTGCAGGTTGGTCCGGGGTCGGCGGCGTCGTCGAGGTGCAGACGCGAATCGAGCAGACACGTGACAGAGGCGGCTTCGTCAACCAGCAGAGCATGTTCGGAATTCGTGCCGAGCAAGTGGTGCTTCCGTGGCTTGGTGGGATCCGCGGCGAGGGAGACCTTCAGCGGGTGAACAGCTTCGGCGGCGACAACTCCGCGATCATGCGGGCCGGAATCGCGATTCCGCTGGTGAATGGTTTCACCCTCAAGGTCGACGCCGAGCACAACTCGATCTTCCGTTCCGTGACCGGCCGGGTGCCGTGGATCGTTGGCGCCCGCTTCGAGCATGCGCTGACGGTGCCAATGCTCCGGACTCCGGGGACGTCAGGATATGTCTACGAAGATCAGAACGGGAATCAGCGCCGCGATCCCCACGAGCCGGGCGTGCCTGGCGCGATCGTCAGGCGCGGCGGGGAAACAGCGGTGGCAGACGCCGCCGGCAAGTACCGCGTGGGCGGGGACTCGAGGCAGCCCATCACGATCGACGAAGCGTCCCTGCCCGATGGGTGGTCAGCCAGCGGCGCGGGGCGCGGTGATCTCAGCGTGTCGCTTTCGACTTCGGCCGAAGTGGAGCTCGTGGTCGCGCCTCGTTCCGGGATTTCGGCCGTTCAGGTGGATCTGAGCAAAGCCCACGTGATCGCGCGCGACAGCGCCGGTGGCGAATGGGCGGCGATCATGACGGGCCCCACGACTGCAACCTTCCAGTCACTGCCGGTGGGCACCTACAAGCTCGACTTCGATCTCTCGGAGCTGAGTGAGCCGCTCGTACCTCGCGGCCCGATTCCCATGTTGATCGTGACGGGGAAGGATTCGAAATCGATTACGGTCACGCTTGATCCGCGTCCGATCCGCATGTGGAACGGCTCCGGCACGCGCAGCGGCGCGCAGAAGAATGATGCGCCAACCGGCAACAAGACGCCCGACGCCACCGCAAACCCGAGTCATTCATGAGCGGCTCACGGACAACAAGCGTTCGGACGCTCGCGCTCGGGTGGGTAGTGCTGCTCTCGGCGTGTCTCAAGTCGACGGAGCCACAGCCGTCCCTGATTCAACTCAATGGCTCGTGGAACTACACCGGCGTTCAAACCGTTCCCGTGCGCGAGACGCTCACCGGAACGTTGACCATCTCGCGCGAGTCGGGCACGAGCTTTCAGGGACAGCTGGTCCTTCAGGGTGTGAACTCGCAAACGCAACAGCAAAGGCTCCTGAGCGGTCCCGTCAGCGGCTCGGAAAGCGGCACCGATGTGATCGACTTCGATGCGGATCTGGAAGCGACTACACGTCGTCACGTAGGCCAGATCGTCGCTGACACAATCACCGGAACCTGGTACTCGTCATCCGACGGGGCCATGTCTTCCGGGACCTTCAGAGTTGAACGGGAGACGAGATGAGACGCTTGAGCTTTGGCGCCGCGGTAATCGCGGCGGTGATGGGATTGCCGATGGTGGCGTCCTCGGCGTCCGCGCAATGCACGGCCAGCGGCGCGCCTGCCAGCTGTGGTCTTCCGGGCAGTGTCTCCATGACCGCTGGACGTGTCGTCCGGCTTCAGATGAGCGCAGGCTCGACGGCACTCGCGGCTCCGAGTCCGGCCGATTTCGACGCGGGATTCAACGCCACTACCGGGCCCACTCTCACCGTGAGCGCGAACGCGGCGTGGACCCTTCATCTGCACGCCGCCGCGGCAATGTGGACCGCGACGAACACTTCGCCGGGAGCTCCAGCACGGGCCAATAAGCCGGCCGCGGATCTCAAGTGGAGCACCGCTTCGAACGGATCCTTCGCGGCGCTGACGACCACCGACGTGAACCTGGTCACCGGATCCGCGACCGCGAGCAATGCCACTACGCTGTATTTCCAGACGCGCTATAACTGGACGCTGGATACTCCCGGCATCTACAGCATGGCGATCGTTCTGACGCTGACATCCCCATAACAGAGAGCCCGCAAGCGCCGCGTTGAGCAATGGCGGCAAAATCGTGGACCCGCCACCAGCATTGCTCCTCTGCGGTTAACCCGATCCTCCGATACGTAGGGATTGTGACCCCGGGGTGGCATCACGTAGTCTTTCATCTATGAGAGACGGGTCCGACGCCCAGCTGATAGCTGAGGTACTGGGTGGTGACGTCGAGTCGTTCGGTGTGTTGTCCCAGCGGTACCGGGACACATGCACGCGGTTCGCCGTTCGAATGCTGGGCTCGCGGGCGGATGCGGACGACGTACTGCAGTCCGCTTTCATGCGCGCGTACCGTGGTCTGAAAAACTGTCGCGACCGGGATCGATTTGGAGGCTGGCTGTATCAGATCGTCGTCAACGAATGCAGAACGTTTGCCGCGCGGCAGCGGCGGCGCGATCTACGATTCGTCGCCGATCCTGAAATAATCGACCGGGCCGTGGCGGAGGCGGGCGAAGATTCCTCTGGGACAATGAGCGAGCACGTCGAATACGCTCTCTCGCGCCTGCCGGTCGAACAGCGGGAAGCTTTCTTGTTGAAGTACGTTGAAGAAAAGAGCTACGAAGAGATCTCCGAGATCACCGGGATTGGCGTCTCGGCGCTGAAAATGAGAGTGAAACGAGCCTGCGATGGACTTCGCGACCTACTCGAGGGTGTGTATCATGGCTGACTATCGTGACAAACTCCCGGACGAAACCGCCGCTCTCATAGAGCGTGTGGCGGATCATCTCCGCGCGCCAGAGCACCTTGATCCCTCGTTCGACGCAAGGCTGATGGATAAGGTGAGAATGGAAGCCCGCTCACTGCATCCGGTAAACCGCGGCGAAGCTTCCTGGTGGCGGAGGCAGCGTGTCGTGCGGTTCTCACCACTCGGGGCCGTTGCGCTGGCAGCAGGAGTCTCGATGTTCGTGGCGCTGTCCACCGTAGCGGTCGGATCCCGCGTGCGGAGCGGGTCCGATAAACCGCGCGCGGTGGCCGCAGTAGCGGGTAAACCGTCCGCCAGCGACACCGTCAATCTGATTCGCTTCGTCTTCGTCGACTCGAACGCCCGGAACGTCGAGCTCGTGGGTGATTTCAACGAATGGACGAAGGGCACCACGCAGCTAAAGCGGTCGGGCGCACCAGGCGTGTGGGCTGTGTCCGTCGCTCTTCCTGCGGGTCGTCACGAGTACGCTTTCATCGTTGACGGAACGAGGTGGATCGCGGACCCTCTCGCGACGAAGAGCTCCGATGATTTTGGCACCGAGAGCTCTGTGATCCAGGTCGGGCCGGGCACACAGAGAGCTACCTGAGGGCGGCGGCACCTTTCTCGCTGGAGCTCACAAGTCGAGCGTGAAACTCGCCCGCCTCTGTCGTGACAGTGTGGTCCTTGCCGCTCCGGCGCTGTTCTACTACGCCGGTAACGCGCACGCGCAGCGTGCGGCCGCGAGCATCGATGTCGGAGCGGTTGCGCTCCGCTACGCCGACACCGTCAACGCAACAGCGGCCGCGCTCACGCCCGATCTACGGATAGACTGGTCGCAGGGGATCGCTGAAGCGCTGGGAACGCTCTCTCAATTCGCAGGCGGTGGATGGAGCGCGCAGGGTGTGGTGTCCGCATCGCTTTTCACCCCCAGGTCGCGTGGATTCTTCGGCGAGCTGACAGGCTCCGCAGGCGGCAGCACTCACCAGGATGCGACGAGGACCGGCGAGGCTCTCGCCAACGCACGAATTCATTTCGCGCGCAGCGCGAGCGGTGCTTTCGTTGGCGGAGGAGGCGGCACCACCTGGGACGGCAGCGGCTGGCGCCGAGTACTCCTCGGCGAGATTGGAGCCTGGGCCGATTTTCCGGCGGGAACGGCTCTATTGAGAGTTAGCCCCGCATCGGTGGACGACTCGGCCAAATACGTGGACGGCCAGCTCTCGTTGACCTGGACGCGCGAACGACTCGACGTGTCTGCGTTGGCGGCCACGCGGTGGGGATCGAGGTTGCCGTTCGATCCTACCGGTACCAGAACGTGGGCGAGCGTCGCCGTCACGGCGTGGGCAACGCCCGTGTTCGGGATCGTCGGGGCCGGGGGAACGTATCCCGTCGATCCCACCCAGGGCTTTCCCGGCGGACGCTTCATATCGCTGGGGATCCGCCTTGCGTCCGGTCGCCGCAATGCGCTGACCGCCTCTACGAGTCTTGCAATCGAAACCGCTCGCGCTGAAGTTCCGGGCACTGCTTCGGCTGCGGCAGACGTTTTTCGTGCGGAGGCCCGGCCCCAAGGTGTAGTGTTGCTGATGGTTCACGCGCCGTCAGCCGGACGAGTTGAGATAAACGGCGACTTCAGTGGCTGGACTCCGGTTGATCTCGAGCGAACGAGCGAGGGCTGGTGGACGCGAGCCCTGCCGATCGCACCTGGCAAGTACGAGATGAATCTCCGCGTCGACGGAGGCAGTTGGATCGTTCCACCCGGATTGCTGGGAATGAAGGACGAGTTCGGCGGATCGGTCGGGCTGCTCGTCGTGCAATGACGGGGAGATGTGACGCGGAGGGCCGTAGCAATAGTCTAATTTGCAGGGACTACCATTGCGTCTTCTCGTTGCAGCATTTCGGCGTGTTGGTGGTTCACGAAACTCCCAAGAGGAGAATCCAATGACGAGAATTCGAAGCGTTGCGCTGCTCTTCCTGACGGCCTTCACGGTCGCGCGGGGATCGAGCGCGCAAACGCCCGCCAGAGATCCTTCGGCTCGCCTGAGAGAGGTACTTCCATCCAACGTCGCGCAGCGGGTGCTAGCGCGCATTGCTGATGCCCGCGCCCACCAGCTCCCGGCGACCGCGCTGGAGAATCGCGCGCTCAAGTTTGCCGCGAAAGGCGTTGCTCCGACGGACATCGAACGCTCGGTGAACGAGCAGGCGGACCGCATGGAGATGGCGCGTGCCGCGCTCGCCAGCGGCCGTGGCTCGACCCCAAGCGGTGACGAGATCGAGGCGGGCGCGGAAGCGATACGCAAAGGTGTCGATGGCGCAGCAGAGAGCTTGCTCGCGAAGAGCTCACCCTCCGGGCGGTCGCTGGCGATTCCGTTGTTCGTCATCGGCAGCCTCACGGATCGCGGACTTTCGTCCAATGAAGCGCTCCAGCGCGTGCTCGCACGACTCAAGGCGAGAGCGTCGGATTCCGATCTGGAGAGCATGCCGGGTGAACTGCCTTCGCAGGCTGACGCCGGACAGGCTCGCGCCGCCAATAACAGCGGCCGGAATGGCGCGCACGGACGTCCGGCCGGTGCCGGGCCACCAGTGTCGGCCGGACCACCGGCTGGAGTGCCGGCGAATGGGGGTAGCAAGTCGAATCCCGGGCAGAGCCACCGTCCGCCGCCGCACAAATAGCCAGCTACCAATCGACTGAACGAAATGGGGAAGAGCCGGAATGGCGCTTCCCCATTTTCGTTTTCGTGACCCACGTAAGGTTCATGACAGCTCAGTCGGAAATCGATGTGACGCAGGGAAGTGACACGCGAGTCAAGCAAATGTGTGGCTGGAACAGCGCGTTAGGCGCCTCCCATCGCCAGCCAGTTCAAAAAGACATTGATTCCGGAGATCAAAGATGTACAGAACCATTCGACTTTTTGCGGCACTCGCGCTAGGCACGCTCGGCGTCGTCGCGTGCAGCGATTCCTCGGGCACTGGCACGGGACTTCTCACCGTGCGCATGACAGATGCACCTTTCCCCTTCTCCGATGTCGCCCGGGTCGACGTTTTTGTCGTCCGTGTTGACGCCAGAACGGCCGAACCGACTGATGCGCAAGCGACGGACGCAACAGACCAATCCGGATGGACGACGGTTGCCACTCCGAACGCCTCGATCAACCTGCTCGATCTCGGCGGCGGCAAAACGACAAACCTTGGCGCAGCGACACTCGCGACGGGCACCTACAATGGCTTTCGCCTGATCATCGATCCGATCCAATCTTCTATCACGCTCACGGGCGGAACGAAGGCAGCGATTATGTTTCCGAGCGCGGGTCAGTCCGGTATCAAGATCAACCTCGACAAGCCCATTGAGCTGACGGCAAACGGCTCGGTGATGACGCTCGACTTCAATATTGGCAGCAGCTTCGTGATGCGCGGCAACAACGCCAGCAACGGCTTCATTTTCAAGCCCGTCATCCGTGCGGTTGCGGAGGACATCACCGGCAGTGTGACCGGCTCCGTTCACGCCAACAGCGCGGCCGGCGCAGCCGTTTCGGGCGCAACCGTCGAGGTTCTAACGGCGGGCTCGCTGGTAACCGACTCGGATCTGACGCACGTCGTTGCCAGCACAAGCACCGACACGAACGGGAACTTCCGGATCGCGTTTCTACTTCCGGGAAGCTACGTCTTGCGCGCGACTCCGCCGACAGCCAGCGGGTTCACGCCTGCGCTGCTGCCTGCTGTATTAACCATCACCACGGGAACGGAAACTCAGGACCAGATCATCATCGTCGTAGCGCCGTAACGGCTGCGACGCATTCGCTACTCGCAGTATCAGAGCCCGGGGGATCTTCCCCGGGCTCTTTGCGTCGCGCCTGGTCCGATGTGGTCTTCCTCGTGGTCCGGATCGCTGAGGCCAGAGCGTCGGTGGCGTTCTCGTCGACGCGACGGTTATGAGGCTTGCGGTAGGGCCAGCGCTGCTCGGGCACTGCGGGAGGTAGAATTGGCCGCCTGGCAAGACCTGTCGCCTGGTACGCTCCGTGCCTAACATCAGTTGCATATACAACCGACGGACGGATAAATGCCCCTTCGCAATCTGTTTCCTGAATCGATCTTCGGCCGCAAGCTGAATCCGAACGCCGAGCGGCGGCTGCGCCTGTCTCAGGCGCGTGCCGAAGAGACGATCATTCGTGGTCACGTCGATAACGCGCTGATGTTCGTCGACACCCTGGCGGAAGATCTCTCGTTCGACCGGGCGATCGACACCTACATTCGCGTGATGGGGATCCCTGAGCCGCTGGCAAGCACGGTGGCGACCCGGGCGCTGGTGCATCTGGGGCGGGATCTGGTGCCCTTCCGGCGGCGCATGCAGCGCGAAGGCGAGGATGTCGCCGCCGAGAAGCCGCGGTTACGGCTCGATGAGGCGTCGCGCTCTCAGGACATTAAGAGAGGGGCTTAGCGGGCATCCCTGGCATCGACTCCGCAGGTCCCCACGCCGACGGAAAAGCTCCACGCGATTAGGCGGGAAAGCTAAGAGCTCCCTGCCTCGGTATTCTCGACCCCTGTCGCAGCGCGCACCTCCCTGAAATCCGCGATGCTAGCGACAAGTATCAGCGTCACGATAGCTGCTGACGTGACGCACCAGATGCAGATGGCTTGGATAACCCCCAGCTCCAGGTACGTCAGCCACGCTGAGAACAGCACGCCGACGGCGGCTTCGCCTACGAGCACGAGCGAGATGGCTGGCTCGTCTTCAAAGCGCGCGAGCGTCCCAGCCAGCGCGATCAGGAAGACATCGAGGTAGAAGAGCAGTCCCCAGGCGGCGACCGGCACGCCCAGGAACCGCGACCACTTGCTCGTGTTGACGGTCTCACACGAGCCGATGGTGCAGCTCAGCTCGCCGATGACGCCGAGCTTGTAGAGCGTGAGGTAGAGGCTGATGAAGATCCCGGCCAGCGCGAGCGCGGCCACGATCATCCGCTTCGTCACTTCTTCGGCGCTGGTACCGCGGAGCCGCCCGTCGTGACCGGAGGGGTCGTGGTTTTCCCGATCGAATCGACGAGCTTTTTCATCTCATCGTACGAGCGCATCCCGGGATACATCTTGTTCCCAATGATGAATGTCGGCGTGGAATACACTCCCCGCCTCAGACCGTCGGCGAGGTTGGCGCTGATGCGCTTCTGGTATTTGCGCGCGTCGTAGCAGGTCTCCCACTTCGCGACGTCCAGACCGACCTCGCCCGCGTAGCGCTTGAGGAACGCCTTTGGAGCGTCGGTCGCCTCGCCATTCCACTCGTCCTGCCCCTGAAAGATGCGGTCGTGCATTGGCCAGAACTTTCCCTGCTCATCGGCGCACGCCGCGGCGTTTGAGGCCGGGAGCGTGTTGCGGTGCTGGGTTATCGGGAAATCGTAATAGGTGAGGTTCGCGAGCCCTGGTTCGATGATCCTGGTTCGCACGTCGGGCTCGGTCACCGTGGCGAAGCCGGCGCACGAGGGACACTCGAAATCGGCGTACTCGATAATCTTCACCGGGGCATCGACTTTGCCTATCAGGTAGCCCTGAGCCGGCCCCGCGTTGGTCGTGTCGGCTACATCATTGACGTCAACCGAGCGGGACTTCGGCTTGCTCGCGAGGTATCCGAGCGCCGCAACGGCGACGAGAGCGATGAGGCCGAGTACCCAGAGGAAGGCTTTTGGCCGACTTGATGCACGGACCTCCCTGACAATCTTTTTCGGAGGTACGTTCTTGTCTCTGGGTGGTTCGTTGTTTGGAGGCATCTTCCGTGGTCGATTTCGTGCGTTGACGTCTGAGTGCGTTGTGACACGAAAGCTAAGAGAGAGGTATAGAGATGCAAGCTGATGTCCTGAGAGCTCCGGTCGGTCCGGGAGCGATGCACGTCGAGCGGTACGGGCATGGTGGAACCGCCGTCATTCTCCTGCACGGATTCGGGACGTGCAACTTTCTGTGGCGCGCGATCGCTCCCGCGATCACCGCTGCGGGGCACACGGCGTACTCGGTGGATCTGCTCGGGCACGGACAGTCCGACCGGCCGCTGGACGCCGACTTCGGAATCGCGGCGCAGGCGGAGTATCTCGATGCCGCGATGACGGTGCTGCGCGTCTCGCGCGCGGTCATCGTCGGCGTGGATCTGGGCGGCGATGTGGCGATGAAGCTCGCCGCGAACCGTCCCGATCGCGTCGAGAAGCTGGTGCTGATCAACACCCCCGCATTCGAGGAGCTGCCCGCAAAGGAGATCACCCAAATGCAGCGGCGGACGGCGCGCTTCGCGTTCAGTCTCACTCGCGGTGTGATGGGCGCTGCCCCGCTCCTCGAGGGAGTGCTCAAGGGCAGTGTCGCCGATCAGGAGCACATGCCGATGAAGCTCATCGCCCGCTACCTCGCTCCTTTCGTCGGAAAGGATGGCGCGAAGCACCTTCTGACGCTGGCGAGCGCGGTGAACAAAGCTGATCTGGACGAAGACGAGTACGGAGAGATCAAGGCGCCGACGCTCATCATCTGGGGAGACGAGGACAAGTGGGTCGAGCCCAACCTCGCCGACAGGCTGGTCAATGCCATACCGGAGGCCAGGCTGGTGAGGCTCGCGGGAGTCGCGCGGCTCGTTCCTGAGGAAAACCCCGAGCATCTCTCGGAATTGTTGCTCGATTTCATCAAGAGAAGGGCTGCGGCATGAACCTTTCTTCTATGAAATGGTGTCTAAGACATGTAGATTAAAGATTACGATTTCATAGACGTTTTTACTCCAACCGAATTGATGAACACTCAGAAAAACAGATTCCGTAAGGAGCCAGTCCGAGCGGCAACTCCGTTTGCGGAGGCCCGGGACGAGCTGTTCCAGCAGATCATGCGCTGCGGCGTAGTCGGCTCGGCGCCCGAGGATCAGAAGGATTGGTTCGACAACACGATGGATTACCTGGCGGAGCGCTACCATGAGCTGGCGCCGTCGGAAGTAGGGGAGCTGAGGGTGCTTGGCGAGAGGTTCGCTCAGCCGCCCAAGGTCAGAAAAGCGGTTTGATCGAGAGGGGCGCCTTGGGCGCCCCTCTTTCTTATTGTGCTGCTGTGTCGGGATTGAGGCGCGATCTGGCATCCACAGAACCGAAGCTGCTGGTTATCGCCGGGCGTTAACTCCACGCCGCAGCACAACTCCAACCCGAGCGCCACCCCCGAGGCCGAGCTCGAACGCCGGCACGATCCCCGATGTCCGGCCCAAGGCGAGCGGTCCCTCGACGCCGAGGAAGACCAGCAGGTAGGCGCGCGAGCCGCCGTCGAGCTTCGAGCGGTAACGGCCCGATATCCCCGCTCCCCCGTAGGGGGCCCAGCGACTCTGACGGAACGGGTCGAGGCTGAATCTCGAGAACAGGTCGGTTCGGCCTTCGAGGCCGTGACGCCCCGCGCCGATTCCGGCGACGAGGCCGGATCGTACGTAGATCCCGGAGGGGACGCTCACTCCGAGGCCGGCCTCAACACCCGTGCTGCGGGCGATGATGGCGTCCAGCCTTCCTTCCATCTGGAGCCGTTGCTGGGGTTGCTGCGCGACGCCGGCCACGGGCACGGCCAGCGTCAGGCCAAACGCTATATGAAGGAGCGACCGCGGGGTTCGCATCGATCTCCCGGTCAGGCGGTGCTCGAACGGGTGCGTCCCCGCCAGAGCGCGATCGTGTAGTCGACAATTGATGCGGCAGACACGACCCCGATCGCCAGGATCAGAATCTCGGTCAGCTCCGGCAGCAGGATGATCGCCAGCAGCGTGATCATTTGCAGGACGGTGACAATCTTGCCTAGCATTCTCGCCCTGAACACGGCGGGCCGCAGCGCTGGAATGCCTTTGGCGACCAGGAACCCCACCGCCGTGGCCAGGTCGCGCGTGAGGAAGACGAAATACTGCGCGGTGGATAGCTGGCCCTCAACGAGGTAGGTCGATATCGCGACGAGTACGAAGATGCGGTCGGCGATTGGATCGAAGAGCGCACCCGCGGTGCTCTCCGATTTTTTGTGGCGGGCGAGCCAGCCGTCCATAAAATCCGTCAATCCGGCGACCGCGATGAGGGCGATGCGATCCCACGGTTCCGACATGAGCACGAATGCGAGCGCCAACACCACGCGCGACAGCGACATAGTATTGGGAAGATTGAACAGAGCGCGACGACCCATGCGAGCGAAAAGTACGACCGCGTCCGAGTGCTTGCCAGCGCGCGCGAGCGTGTCTAGCTTCGCTCGATGACCTCGCACAGGCTGCTCGGGGCGATCTACCTCGCCCTCTCGGTCGCGATGATCGCGTGGGACATCCTGATGGCGGGCAGAATCGCGAAGCTGCGGCGCATCCCACGCGGCTTTCAGACGATTACGGGCATTGCCGGCCTGCTGCTCGTTCCCGCGCTCGTAGTCGCTTACAGCTCGGAATCGCTTCTGTACGGCCGCGCGATCATTCTCGTGGCGTGGCTGTGGCCGTTCACCGCGCTGCTGTTCGTGGTGCAGGCGATATACGCACTGGGCCGGCGGCTGGTGACTCCGCTGCTCGGATTTCCGCTTCTCGTTTACAACATCATCATCGCCACCGTAGCGGTGACGAAGTTCGTCATCTCGCGCGGTCATTCGCCCACGGAATTCGGTCTCGCTCTCAACGCGGCGCAAGCGAGCATGCTCGGAACGTTCTTCGGGACGCCCGCGCTTTGGAATCCGATCTACATCCAGGTCCCGATATTCGCGCCCTCGCTTCCCGCGCGGTGGGGGTTCACGCGTTTCGCGCGCGTCGCGCTGGCGGGGGCCGCGATGGCGATGACGGCGCTCGTAGTCATCGAGCTGCCTGGCGCGTACGCCGGCATCAGAAGCTACGCGTCACACGCGAACGACCAGCTGCAGGAGCATCCCGACGGAGATTTTCGGATCGGGCTCAAGATCTTTCCCGATCTCAGGAGCGGGCCGCCGCCGCTTGCGATCAAGTACGATCTCGCCCTCGCCGACACGCTGGGCGTCGATGCGATCAGCGTCGTCGTAGATCCGGAAGCAGCGCGCGGCGTCGCGCTGGATTCCCTTGCGCGCTCAATCGAGCAGGCGCGGTCCGACAGCACACTCCTCATCGTCGCACTTGGCTACCCCAAGAAAGGAGAGGAGGAATTCAAGCAGTCGCGCGAGGCCTACACGGTTGCGCGCCTCAAGGACATCGATCGAATCGCGAGACGGCTCAAGCCGGACTATTTGATTCCCGCCGTCGATCCGCTGGAGGAAGGCACGCGCATTCTCGGCGAAGAGTCTCCACAGTATTGGATCGACTACTTCACGCGCGCGTCGCGCATCGCGCACTACATATATCCGCGCATCAAGGTCAGCGTCCCGATGAGCAGTTACGGGACCCGCGACAGCACGCTCTACGCGTGGGCGGCGCGGCCGGGCTCGCCGATCGATGTGGTTGGCTTCTCGCTGTTCGCCGGATTCGACGGCGCCAGATCTCTCGACACGCATCTGCGGGTCGCGCAGCGCTGGATGCAGCAGTTTCCAAAGCCGAAGGAACATTGGGTCTTTGCCGCTGGCGGATATCCGCTCGTGCACGGTGAGGAGAATCAGCTTCGCACGATCTGGGGAGTGCTGGCGTGGGCGACCGCCGAGGTGCCGATCAAGGGGCTCGTCGTGTACGAGGGCGGGGATTACAACTCGGTTCGTGGGCTGCGCGCGGCGGGCGGCCGACTTCGGCCCGCGACCGATGCGATTCTCCGTGCCGAAAAGGGGCTGAGGTCGGGCGCACAATAGACAGAGTTCACCGGCGGTGAACAGAACCGAACGGGATGCGAGGTGTCAGAAGCGTAGGCGCGAGTTGTCAGTCACTACGCTCGGACTTCCCTCAGTCGAGCAAGACCACAACCAGTGATTTTTCCTCGACGTGTGCTTGTGAAGTCAAGGCGTATTGACTGTCAACTCAAAACTCTGCTTCTAAGCACTCGCATCCTGTTTAGTTTTCCGTTTCTTGAGCACTACACTGTCCGCCCCACCCCGCGGACTATCCCTTCCACCCTTCTTTCCGGATCGAAGTACTTGCGCGCGACATCGCGCATCTGGTCCGCTGTGACTGCGCGTATTCGCGCGTCGTACTCCAGTAGCTCGTGCAATCCTTCGCCGAACATCCAGGCATCGAGCATCTCGCCCAACAGAGCGCCGCCGGTTTCCCGGCTGATCGCGTGCGAGCCGACCACGTACTCCTTGGCGCGGGCCATCTCGTCGTCCGATACCAGTTCGTCGCGCAGCTTCGCGAATTCGGCGAGGAGACCGGCGCGCGCGACGCCTTCCTTTTCGGGCGACGTCGCGATGTAGGAGAGAAACATCCCGGCCAGTCTTTTCTCGCTCACCGCCGCCTGCACGGTGTAGGCGAGCGACTGCTTGTCGCGCAGCTCGTCGAAAAAACGGCCGCCGAGCCCGCTCGCGACGGTCGCGATGAGATTCGCGCCGAAGCGGGAATCGTCATTACGCGCCGGCGCTGGAAAAGCCAGCGCAATCGCCGTCTGCGCCTTGTCGCGCGACTCGGCGGCAATCTTCACGCTCTTGGGCCAACGCGGCTTTCCAACCTTTGGAGGCTTTTTTAGCTGGAGCCCCCCGAGCTCGCGCGCCACGATGTCGGCGACTTCCTTTGCATCCACGTCTGCGACGATTCCGATTACTGCCGCGGATTCGAGGACCCGCGACTTGTGCCACTCTCTCGCCTGCTCTGCCGAAATCGCGCGCAGCGACTCCTCCGTTCCCATTGCGGGCATTCCGTAGGGATGCTTGGCAAACGCAACCGAGCTCGCGAGTCGCATCGGGTAGCGATACATGTCGTCGCGCAGCATCGCGACATTTGAGAGCGCGACCGTTCGTTCAGTCTCGAATGCATCGTCGGGAATCGTCGGACGCAGTATCACGTCCCCGAGCAGCTCCAGTGCTTCGGCCAGGCGAATCGCGGGCACGGACAACGACCAGCCAAAGCTGTCACTCCCCGCGCTCGCCGAAATCGTTCCGCCGAGCATCTCGGCGTCTTCCGCGATCTGTGCAGAGCTGCGCGTGGTGGTTCCCTTGAGCATCGTGCGGGCGGTGAGGAGAGTGAGTCCAGCCTGCTCGGGCTCTTCCTCCACCGCCCCGCCGACGATGTAAACACCGATGTTGGCCATCGGCGTGCCGGGCTTTCTCCGCACGAGCACCGGAACTTCTTCCGCCGTCCGAAAGACGGAAACGCCGGCTTCCTCCTTCTCCAGCTCCGCGCTCTTCGTCTCCCGTGCCGTGCTCGCGGCGCGACGCGGAATCGCCGGAAGGCGCTGCGACCCGTCTTCACCGAGAATCCGCTTCATATCGGCCGCGTCCTGCGCGACGACGGGCGCGTTCTCCGGGCGATAGACGAGAGCCGCCGCTCGCTCCTCTGACAGATACTTACGCACGACGCGCTGAATGTCGTCGGCCGAAGCGGACATGTAGCGCTTGAAGTATTCGTCGCCCAGGCGCCAGGCGCCCAACGCTTCCCATTCGGCGAGATAATTGGCGCGCCCTTCGGCTGTCTCAAGCCGTCGAACCCAGCGCGCCTCGAAGATGCGGCGCACACGAGTGAGCTCGTCATCCTCGATCGACCCGACGCGCAGCTGGTGCAGCTGATCCCAGATCACACGCGCTGCTTCGGCGGTGTTCTCGGGCTCCGTCTCGGCGTGAACCACGAACACGCCCAGCTCCGTCGGCGTGTAGTTATAGGCTGTGATGGACGACGCAAGCTTCTTCTCGCGAACGGCACGGTACAGCCGAGATGCGCGTCCCGTTGCCAGGACGGACGCAGCGAGGTCGAGCACCGCGGTATCCGGGTCCAGAGTGCCGGGAGTTCGCCATCCAATTACGAGCTGGCTCTGCGCGATGTCGCCTGCGAGCTCGCGATAGCGGAAGTCATCGTGCTTCGGCTCCGACGGCCCCGGATGACGCACCGGATCGCCGGACTTCAGGTCTCCGTACAGCTCCTTTGCGTGGCCCAGTGCGTCCGCGTGATCGACGTCGCCCGAGATGCTGAGGATCGTGTTGCCAGGCCGATAGAAGTTGCGATAAAAGCCGTTCATCAGGTCGCGCGTGAAACCGCGAAGGCCCGGCTCTCGCCCGATCCGCCAGCGTCTCATCCGGTGCGCATCATGAAGCAGCTCGAATAGCGTCTCGCTGGCCACGGCGGATGGATTGTCGGACTTCCGCTTCGCCTCCTGGATAATGACTTCCATCTCTTTTGCGAGCTCGCCCGCGTCGATCACCGAATTCGTGTATGCGTCCGCCTGAATCTCGAGCCCCTTCGCGAACCCCGACGACGGCAGGACCGTGTAGTAGGCCGTGGTGTCATAGATCGTCTGAGCGTTCAGATATCCACCGCTCGCCTTGGTCTCCTTGGCGATGTCGCCGACGCCGCGCTTCGCGGTGCCCTTGAAGTACATGTGCTCGAGGGCGTGGGAGAGCCCGTTCTCCTCGTCGGTCTCGTCGAAGTATCCGGCCTTGACGTGGGTCACGATCGCGACGACGGGCGCCGACCTGTCCTCCTGCACGAGGACGGTGAGCCCGTTGGGGAGGACCGTGCGATGAATGCTGTTTGAATCCATTACGACCGAACGAGGATGAGGGCGGGTTCTCCGCTAGTCAGCGAGGGATCTCCAGCGCAGAGCGACGAGGCCCAACACGAAGAAGAGAGCGCCGTAACCGAGCAGCCACAATACATCGGTCGCGTGCGCGGTTCCTGTTCCGATCAAGGAGTTTGCCACTTCATCGAGTTTGTGAACGGGCGGCAGCAGCTCTACGGTCTTGCTGCGCCAGTCGCTCTTGGCACCGTAAAGATCTCGCAGTATGCGCGAGCCCAGCCACACCGCAGCGAGCGACACCCAGTCGTAGCGCGTCGCCACCGAGAGGAAAAACCCGATTCCGCCCATCGCGACGTAGATGAGCGCCGTGTAAAGAAGAAAATTGACGATGCTGAAGGTCGGAAGAATCGTCCGCATCAGGCTGGAGAGCACGAGCATGGACGCAACGACGCCAACCATGCAAACGAAAAAGAACTGGGCGTAATAGAGAACCGGATTCACCGGCTTCGAGAACAGGAACCGGTAGTAGCCCAACTTGCGATCGGTGGAGACAATGCCGTTGACGGCAATGAGAACCGACAGCGACACGAGCGTGCTCGCGGCCTGGAGCACCAGGCCCCAAATGGGAGACGCGCGACCGGCAGCCATTTGCGGTCCCATCGCGTTCCGCAGCGACACCAACAATACGTAGCCCCACAGAAAGACGAGAATGAGGATCGGAACTCCGCGCTCAAACACGAAATCACGAAACTGCCAGAGCGAGTATCTCGCCAGACTGGCGGCGCGTTTCACTGCGACTCTCCCACGGCTTCCCGGAATTGCTGCTCGAGCACAGATCTCTCCGGGACGACGCTCGCGACGAGCACTCCTCTGCCGATCAGATCCGCGAGCGCAGCGTTGAGCTCTGCAAGGCTGTGCACCGTCACGTCGTACTCGCCGCGGCCGGCATCTTCCGCCTGGGGAAATACGGCGCGAATGAGATCGTGCCCGCTGGCGAGAGTCACTCTGAATCGCGTCCCCGCCACTAGAGGCGCGTTCTCGTAGCCGGTGCTCACCACGCGCTGCAGCCGTCCGCGATCGATGATCGCGACACGGTCCGCTAGCCGCTGCAGCTCATCGAGGTTGTGCGAGGCGATGAGTATCGTGCGGTCGGGGCGTCGCAGCTCCTCGACGATGTCGCGAAAACGCTGCGTCCACACCGGGTCGAGGCCGTGCGTCGGCTCGTCGAGAACAAGGATCTGCTCGTCGCGCAGAAGCGCCTGCGCCAGGCCGAGGCGCTGGAGATTTCCCTTCGACAGCGCCTTCACCTTCTTGTCGCGGTGCTCGGCGAGTCCGAGCAGGTCGATGACGTAGCCCACCCGCTGGCTAATCTCCGAGTGAGTAATTCCCGCGAGGGTCGCGTAGCGCACCAGCGCGGTCTCGGCGCGCCACTTCGGGTTGATGGCGATCAGCTCCGAGAGGTATCCGATTCCGTTCCGCTCGATGTACTGCCGCGCGGACAATCCGTTGATCTCGATGGTCCCGGTCGTCGGACGCAAGTAGCCGAGCATCATCGCGATAAGCGTGGTCTTGCCAGCGCCGTTCGGTCCGGCGATGCCGAGTATCTCGCCCTCGACGACCTTCAACGAAAACTCCTCGACCGCTTTGACAGAGTTGCCGAGGAGTGATTTGTAAATCTTCCCGACGTTCTTGAATTCGATCACAAGGGCGGCGGTGCCGTTGTCGTCGCCGGCGGTTGCAGGCACGCTTGCCACGGGCCGGTCCCGGCGCCGCTGATCCATTTCGTTCCTTCCGGTGCGCGATTGAGCCGCATCAGGGCGCAGCCGAGGTAGCCTTGCGAGGGACGATCCTGCGGATTGGCCTGCACAGCACGCACAAAGAACCGGCGAGCGAGATCGTACTGACGGCTCGCGAAGAGAACGAGTCCCATCTCGCGCAGCGCGACCGGGTTCTTTGGATCCAGCCTCAAAGTGGTGTCGAGCTGCGCCCGCGCGGTGGCGAGGTCGCCCTCCTGACGCGCGAGTCTGGCGAGGAAGATGTGCGGCCTCGGCGAATTCGGATCGGCGTTCACCGCCTTGGCGAATTCGCCGCGCGCTTTTTCGAGCAGACCGTTGTTCATGGCATCGACGCCGGCGGTCAAGCTGCTGCCGCTCGTGCCGCGCCCGAAGAGGAAATATCCCCCGCCCACTAGCAGGACGATGATTGCAATCCCGATCCACACCGGCATCGAGAGCCCGGGCCAGCGGCGGCCTCCCGAGTCTGCCGCAGCCAGCGCCTGCTGGACGGCAGTGCGCCCAACTCCGCCGCCGCCACCGCCGCCAGTACTGCCGCCACCGCCTGCCCCTCCCTCGGACGCGAAAGACCCTGGAAGTTCTATTGTGGGGGGACCGGCCATCCTCCGGCCTGCGTAGGCTGGAGGCTGTCGGTAGCCGCCGCCCGCGGACGGAGGTGCGTACGGTGAAGCCGGCTGCGGCGGCGGTGGCGGCTTTGATGGCTGCGCCGGAACCGATTTGCGCGGAGTGTACGCTGCCTGAAGCGGACTCGTCGGCGCCGCGGGTTTCACCGGCGTGGCGCCCCCGAGCGCCGACTCGAGCGTCCTGAATCCATCGACCGCGGCGTCGCCGTCGGCCTGCGTCGGTTTGTAGCTGGTGCGATTGGCCCGGTCGCGCGCGGCGAGAAATTCCAGCAGCGTGTGCGCCTGCTCGATCGTGATCAGCTCGGTCTGGCGCGCCGCGCGAACCAGCTGTTGCCCGGCGACTGACGAATTGCCGACGAGCGCCTGGAGCGCGCTTTCGGCGCCCGTCCAGAGATCGATGATATCGGCGGCGAGATCCTCCGCCGTGCGTGGTGTCTCGAAGTGAGTGAGAACGGGGCGAACCCCATTCAATGCTGCAAGCGCCGCCTGCGAGTTCTGTGGACTCATCTCAGGATGCGCAAAAGCCCTGCATCCGCACTACGTCGAATGAAGCTCTCTGCATCCTGCTCCGGTTTTGGCGTCTCTTTGAGGCAATTGGCATCGCGCATCTTCCTGACGATTTCCTCCCACGTCCCTTCAAATGTATTGCCATCGCCGAGCTTGATGCGGTGGGACTCGGGCGTCGACTTCACGTCGGCGAAGCTGGAAAGGAGCGCGCCGAACAGCTCGAGCTGGCCCTTCGCCTCGGATTGAGTCGCGTCGATGAACTTCGCCTCGATCTCCGCCAGCATCTCGTCGATGTCGTCGAGATCGCCCGCCAGATCGCGCAGCCTGTCCTCCCATGGACGCAGCTCCGGATCGTTATCGCGCAGGCGATAGATCATCTTCTTCAGCTCAATCAGTCTCCAGATGCCCAGCTCGTCCCAGTGGTCCTCAGGTGTCGAGCGGTCGAGATGATAGAGCGCAGCCTCGTAATCGCCGCGATCGTAGAAGATGTTGCCGAGGTAGATCCGCGCTTCGGTGTGATCGGGATCCATCTGCAGGGCGCGACGGAGCGTCGAAATCGCCGTCTCGTCATTTCCAAGCCTGTGCTCGGCGTAGCCGATGCAAGACACGGCCTCGGCAGCATCGGGCGTCTGCTGTGCCGCAATCTCGAAAAACTGCTTGGATTCGTCGATCAGGCCTTCGCGGAAAAGCGCGCGTCCGATCTGGAGCATCAGCTCGACATCATCCTGGTATCCTAATTCCAAGGTATGGCGGAAGCTGCGCAACGCCTGCTCCTGCTGGCCGAACTTTAGAAGGGTCTCACCGAGTCCGGCGAGCGCGTCCTCATGGTCCGGATCGAGGACGAGCCCTTCCTCGAAGCTGCGTCGGGCCCACGCGTAGTCCTCACGGGCGTGGTGGGCATAGCCAACCCCAATGTGGAGCTCCACAGAGTTCGGATAGAGACCGAGTCCCTCTCTAAGTACGTCCAGAGCTTCGTCATACTGTCCTTCGTTGTACAGTTGATGCGCTCTCTCGTCGTACTCTTCAGAACTCAAAAAAGGTGTTGGCATGACTACGCACCCTCCGAGGAGTCGAGTATAGATCTATTGTACTCTTTAGACACGGCATTGTTCAAGGTAGTAACATCCGGCCCGAACGGCTCAGGTGGAGACCGCGATTTTTTCCGAGAAGCGTTGCCAGCTCCCGCTCTCGAGAGCCTTGTCGATCTCCGAAACGGCTTCGTCCAGCTCGTCCTCCCTGGTAAAGAAGTGAGGGGCAATCCTGATACCAGCACCTACGCGGTAGTCTACCAGCACGTTTTGCGACAGCAGGTGCTGCGTGACCTCGTACCCGTGCGGAACATCGATCGCCACGGTTCCACCGCGACGCGCGGGGTCGCGCGGCGCATTCACGGTGTAGCCGCGGGCGTCGGCAAGCTCGATCAACCGTGACGTGAGGCGAACGCTTTTCTCCCTGATGGCCGCGACTCCGGCCCGACGCAGAATCTTCGGCCCCTCCGCCGCGGCGTAGAGCGCTGGAATCACCGGCGTTCCGTTCAGCCAGCGGAAGGCGCCGGTGGTGTACTCCATGGAATCTTCGAACGCGAACGGACGCGAGTGCGCCTGCCACCCCGTCAGCGCCGGCTTGAGCTGATCGCGGACCGTCGGACTCACGTAAAGGAAGCACGCGCCGGGTCCGCCACAGAGCCATTTGAGGACGCCACCGGTAAGAAAATCCGACTTGTTCCGTTTCACGTCAACCGGCACGATCCCGACCCCGTGAAAGGAATCGAGCGAGACGAGCGCGCCCATCTCGTGCGCCCGAGCGCAGATCGCGTCCGCATCCATGAGGTACGCGCTCCGAAAGAGCACGTGCGAGACTGCCACGAGGCGAGTGCGCTCGTCGATCGCGGCCAACAACTTGTCGCGATCGATCGTCAGCCCGTCGTCCGACCTCACGACTACCACGCGGGCGCCGAGCCGCTGCGCCATCTCAGAGTACGCGTAGCGGATGGATGGGAAGTCGAGCTCAGTCATCACGACCGTGTCGCGCTCCTTCGTGAAGTCGATGGACGAGAGCACGGCGGTCTGCGCGATGGTGACGTTGGGCATCATCACGATCTCGCCGTCACCGGCGTTAATGAGGGGCGCGATCTCGTTGCCGACTTCGACGGGGAGCTCCCACCAGCCGCGGTTCCACGCCTTTACGCCGAGGTCGCCCCAGTCGCGCGCGTACTCGGCCAGCTTCTCGGGGACGGTGCGGGGCATCGGGCCGAGAGAATTGGAGGCGAGGTACGTCGTCTTCTCGAGGATCGGAAACTCCTCGCGGAAGGCGAGTAGCGGGTCGGGATGCCGGCCCTGTGCGGATTTCACGGTCAGACGCTGTCGCCCTGACTCACTGACCTTTTCGAGAAGCTTCGCGCATTGCGCGGAATTCCGCGTCGGCGTTCCAGGTGGGAATGGTGCGCGTGTTTCCCAGAGCGAGCCCAAACCGATACACAATCTCGGCGAGCTGCGTTGCGCCGCTCAGATCAAAATCGGGCCGATACTCGTCCGACGGCTGGTGGTAGCGGTGGGCGGTGTAGTCTTCCGACTGCTGCAGACCCCATCCCGCTGGATGGCCAATGACGTCGTCGCCGCCTACGATGGTGACCGACGGAATTCCGGCCTTCGCGAAGGAAAAGTGATCGGAGCGATAGAAGTGGCCCTGCTCCGGATGGGCGTCGGGAGAGATTCGGATGCCCTCGGACTTCACTAGCTGGGCGAGCATGGGTCCAAGCGAGCTCTTGTTGTCACCCGCGACTGTGAGATTCCGCACGCGGCCATTGAGGGGAACTATGTCCATGTTGAGAGCCGCGATGATTTTGGAAGCAGGGACAGTCGGGTGCTCGCCGAAATAGGCCGAGCCGAGCAGTCCCGATTCTTCAGCCGTTACGAAGACGAAGAGCTGGGAGCGACGCGGTTTGACTCCTTCGGCCGCGGCGTGCGCGATGGCCAGGATCGACGCGACCCCGGAGGCATTGTCAGCGGCGCCGTTGTAGATGGAATCTCCGGCAACCGCGGGTCCAATTCCGAGGTGATCCCAGTGGGCGCTGTACGCGACATACTCATCGCGCACCATCGGGTCTATTCCACGCACCAGTCCGACGATGTTGTTCGACGACATGTGCTGGACGCTGTTGCGCATCGTCTCATCGATGATGATCCCGGTTGGGACCGGGCGGAAATCGCGAGATTCCGCGCGCTTGCGCAGATCGGCCATGTTGAGCCCGGCCTGAGCGAGCAGTGCCGTCGCGGCGCTGTCGGTGATCCAACCGCGCACGCCAATGGGAGGCGGCGCGTCAGCGGGGCGCGGGAGGAGGCGGTGCTCGACTGAATTGGAGCCGACGACCACTTGCCACGGATAGCCGGCGCGCTCGGTCGTGTGCACGATCAGCATTCCCGCCGCGCCGCGACGCTCGGCCTCCTCGAACTTGTAAGTCCAGCGTCCGTAGTAGGTCATCGCCTTGGCGCCGAACAGATTCGGCTCGGAGGCCGTAGCGGGCGGATCGTTCACCAGGACGAGAAGAATCTTCCCGCGAACGTCGGTGCCCTTGAAGTCGTCCCACTTGTACTCGGGCGCGGTGGCGCCGTAGCCGACGAACACCAGCTCTCCGTGCGCGCTGCTCGCATCGGTAGCGGAGCCAGGCCAGACGACGACGTCATCGGTGAAACGGAGATTGGCGTTGGCCTTGCCGGACGCGGTGACCTTGATCGTACTCGGATCCGCTTTTACGACGTCGATCGGAACGCGCTGGAAGTACGAGCTATCTCCAACGCCGGGCTTTACGCCGAACTCCTGGAGCTGGGTCGCAATGTATTCTTCCGCGATTCGTCCGCCGCGCGTCGCCGGTGCCCGGCCTTCGAGAAGGTCGGAGGAGAGAAAGCGGATGTGCGCGTCGATTCCCTGGGGAGTGATACGGCTGGGTTCGCGGTCTGTTTGCGCACTCGCGGTCGAGGCCGAAACAATGGTGAGGAGCGTACCTGTGAGCAGAACAATGGGACGAGTCATCGATTTACTCAGTGTGTGTGATGGACGTCACTACATTATAGCTTCCCGCACCCAACGTTAGCATGGCCCGCCAGACTCCACGAAGCGTGAAACGAACAACTCCCGCCAAGCCACGACGCAAGGCGCACAAGATAGCGCTTGTACTCGGCGGCGGGGGTCTCAAGGGGTTCGCGCACATCGGCGTCTTTCGCGCCCTCGAGGAACTGGGAATCGTTCCGACGGTGGTCGCGGGCACGAGCATCGGCGCGCTCATTGGCGCTGCGTACGCCCGGGGGATGGACGTCTCGGAGATGACCGATCGGGCCCGGGCCCTGAAGCGGCGCGATCTCTTTCGTCTCAACCGGATGGGAATGCTGCTCGAGCGGCAGCACTCACCCGCGATATACCTCGAGGAGCCACTCAGAAACGTCGTGAACTCGGTGGCGACGGAGAAGCGGTTCGATCAGCTGAAGAGGACGCTTCTCGTCAACACCGTCGACATTCAGCGCGGGTCCCAGGTCGTGTGGGGACTGCCGGGTCTGCGCGATGTGAGCCTTGCCGACGCCGTCTACGCCTCGTGCGCGCTGCCCGGTTTTTATCCTCCCGGCGCGATCGGTGGGAGGCTGTGCGTCGATGGCGGCGTGCTCGACAACCTTCCCGTATCGATCGCGGGCCGGGGAATGGACGCGGTGATCGCCGTGGACACGGGTTCGAGCGACCTGGAGCCGGAAAACGACATCGCGACTGCCGGATTCGCGTCCATCTACATGCGGGCCGCGACGACGATGATGCACGCTCTCCAACTGGCGCCATTCGCCACCTGGGCGCGCCCCCCGATGATTCTGATCCGACCAAAGGTCAATCACATCGGCTGGTTCAGCTTCACGCACACCGACGAATTGCTCGAAGCTGGCTACACGGCCGCGATGGAAGCGTGCAAGTATTTCGAGGAGTGCATCAGCTGGGGCATCGGCGTCTTTCCCCGCAGGCCGATCCAGATCACAGTCGACCGGAAGAAGTGCATCGGGTGCACTCTCTGCACCGCGCTCGCGCCCGACGTGATGGCGATGGACTCGCACCAGAAAGCGTATCCGCTCACGCCGGTCGTGGAGTGGTCGCCTGCGGATGGCGATTTCGTGCACCACTGCCCGACTTACGCCATCGAAGCGACGCGCTTCGAGATGGGCAGCGGCAAAGAAGGAACGACGACGGTCGATCCCACCAGCGAGCCGACGACGCAGAAGACCGGGTAGCGCGAGAACCCTATCGACCGCTTGGCGTTCGCACCGAAATCCAGATGTCATTCGCCGTGCCGAGGCCGCGAGTGAAGACGAGGGTGCGACCGTCGTGAGACAGGCTGGGGTGAATCTCATGGGCACCACTGATGCTCACCGCGTCCACCCGTGATGGCGGAGACCACGGATCGTGGACGCTGCGGCGGGTAGCGACATAGATATCGAAATTGACGCCACCGCGGTTGGAGTGGATATAAATTTCCCGGCCATCGGCACGGATCGTCGGATGGCCGTCCGCGGCGGGACTGTTCAGTTCTACGACTGGCTCAGAGATTGCTACGGCAACGCAGCGTTCATCAGGACGCTCAGCACGGATTGGCTGAGCGTCGACCACATCGCTGGAGGCAGGGATGTCGCTTCACACTCGCACGCTACTGAGCATCACCGCGCTCGCCGCGCTCGCCGCGTGTTCCTCCGAGAACTCGCCCACGGCCGCCACCGGCCCCAATGCATCGCTCAATAGCGATCGGAACACCGGCCTATCGACCCAAAATGAACAACTGGGCAAGAAGCTATTCTTCGACACGAACCTATCTACCCCGTCGGGGCTAGCCTGTGCAGGCTGCCACGGCGCGGAGGTAGGCTATACCGGGCCGGACGCGGCCATCAATGCTGCGGGGGCGGTCTATGAAGGTGCCGTGACGGGCCGCTTCGGCAATCGCAAGCCGCCCACGGCCGCCTATGCTGGCGACAGCCCGATCCTGCATTTGGTTGGGACGACATGGGTGGGTGGCATGTTCTGGGACGGCCGGGCCACCGGCTGGATCCTCGGCGACCCGCTGGCTGAACAGGCCCAGGGTCCCTTCCTGAACCCCCTGGAGCAGAACAACGCCAGCGCGCAGGTCGTGATTGATAAAGTGCTGGCTTCGAACTACAGTGATCTGTTCCGTAAGGTCTGCACCCATCGCGCCACCCGTTACGAGTGCATCGGCCGCGCGATCGCAGCCTACGAGAGATCCGCAGAAGTCAGCCAGTTCACTTCCAAGTACGACTATTCGCTGAAAGGGCAGGCCAAGTTGACCGTCCAAGAGAAGGCGGGGTTGGCGCTGTTCAACGGCAAGGCGAACTGCGCGAACTGTCACGTGGCGCCGAACTTCACCGACTTCACCTACGATAACCTGGGCGTGCCCCGCAACCCGTTGAACCCGTTCTACAATGAGCCCGAGTGGAATCCGGCCGGCGCGGCCTGGGTTGACACGGGTCTGGGCGGCTTCCTCAAGGCTGCGGGTTATTCTGCGACGGATTACATGGCTGAATGGGGCAAGCATAAGGTTCCAACCTTGCGCAACGTGGACTTGAGGCCAACCAGGAATTTCGTGAAGGCGTACAGCCACAATGGCTACTTCAAGTCTCTGGAGAAGATCGTTCACTTCTACAACACGAGGGACGTTTCCGGCGCGGGATGGCCGCTGCCAGAAGTGGCCGACAACATCAACACAGCCGAGATGGGGAATCTTGGACTGAACCACGGGGAGGAGCTTGACATCGTCGCGTTCCTGACGACCCTCTCCGATGGCTACGGGCGTTTGACGCGCGATCCCGAACTGTTCCTGCCCGTCATCCTCGACAACATGGTGGGCCTCGGAGGCAGCCACTACACGACCGAGCTGACGCTGGCTTCGAAGGCGACGACGGCGATCCAGGTTGATCTCCTCTACACCGCCTCGGTCGGCTCGGGCACCGGCTCCGTCTCCCTCACCCTGGTTCCCGGTGAGACCCGCATCATCCCTAACACCATCTCGTTCCTGCGCTCCCAGGGTCTCGCGATCCCCACGGACGGCGGCGTTGTCGGCACGCTCTTGGCCACATTCGTTGGCGCCGGCCCTTCCGGCGACCCGTTCATCGGCGGGCGCACGTACACGACCGGCGGGGGCGGCACGTTCGGGGTTTTCTACCCCGCCTCCGCCACCACGACGACGACCGCAACCCTCGTGGGCCTCCAGCAGAACTCCGCCCAGCGCTCCAACCTCGCTCTGGTCAATGCCGGCGGGACTTCCATCACGCTTCGCGTGCAGCTGTTCGGACCGATGGGCGAGGACCTCGGCACGCTGCCCGACGAGAGCCTTCCTCCCTACGGTTGGACGCAGATCAACCGGCCGCTCGAAGGCAAGGCCGCCTCCGGACGGGCCGTGGTTACAGAGGTCTCCGGCCCGTCACCCTTCACGGCCTACGCCGTCCTCAACGACGCCGTCACCTCCGACGGCTCGTTCATTCCGCCTCTCATCGCAAACGCCTCCGGTCCTGGCGATCGCCTCGTGCCGATCGTTCTCGACGTCTACGGGCTGGGCGGCACCCACTACACCACAGAGCTGACGCTCGCCAACCTGACGAGCAGCCCGCTGCCGCTGACATTCGTCTACGAGGCCTCCCTTGGGAGCGGCTCGGGCCAGGCCACGCTGACGCTGGCCCCCGGCGAGCAGCGGATCGTGCCAGACGCCATCGGGTTCCTCCGCTTACAGGGACTGGCCATCCCCAACGACGGCAGTAGCGTTGGTGGCTCTCTTCTCGCAGTACCGCCATCCGGTACAGCGCCCTCTTCCTTCGCCGTCGGGGCCCGGACCTTCACGCCGGCCTCCTCGGG
>Ga0097691_1000296_pt1 | contig 46142 bp, 35 predicted proteins | sample NGESurdeep072012_8_FD_72858 | JGI IMG/M metagenome (GOLD analysis project Ga0097691, IMG submission 72858) | Arctic peat soil microbial communities from Barrow, Alaska - NGEE Surface sample 210-1 deep-072012 | ecosystem: Environmental > Terrestrial > Soil > Wetlands > Peat ... | reverse complement strand
CACGCAGTCGGGGACGGTCTGGGGAGGTCCCGGTCGGTAGTTGGTTGTCCCTACGCATAACCGGAATGCCGTCGGATCGATCTGCACGGAAGGCGAGATGGTGGGCCCCACCGTCCACGTCCACGCCTGTGCCCGATACTGGGGACCCACGCCGAGTGCCAACGTGATCAGTCCCACTGCATAGGCGGTGTGGTCCCCCTGGTCATACCTCGGGAGGTTTGGCTGATCGGGGATGACCACCAGGGTCGTCCCCCAGCCGGCGATCGCTCGGTGCACCTTGGTGACGGTGGAGGGAAGGAATGCGGTCGCCGGATCGAGGGAGAAGGTGGCATCGGCGAGAACTGTGAACCCCGGGCGCTCGGCCCCGGCCCGCTGAGCGACGCTGGCGGGCCCATCCCCACCGACCAGGGCGAAGGACATCTTGTCGACCGCCTGCCAGGCCATCGGAGCCTGAATGCCGCCGAACGCTGCCGGGTAGGTGAGGACGACGTGTCCGGCAGGGAGGTGGGGCCCGACGGTTTGGAACCACTCGGGGAGGACCACAGGCTCCATGGTCAGCGGGATGTTCCCCGCGTAGGTGGCAGCGATGGGAACCAACGCTGTCAAGGCGACGGCGAGGGCGACGACACCGGCCACGAGACGCGGCCAGATTGGTGGTACCGAATGTGATCGGCCTCTGGCGGCGGTACGCACCCTCACGATGAGCTGGAGCGATGAAGTCCGGGTGTGGTCGACGATGATCCCGAGCATCACTGCGGCGGCCAGGTAGACCATGGCGGCAAACCGGATGGGAAGGATGTTCTGTACCACCGGGATGTGGGCGAGGATCCGCCACGGGACCCAGAAATGGTTCGCCCTTGTGGACGGCGCCAGGCACAGCGCAATGGCGGCCACTTCGAGGAATGCAAGGAGCCACAGTCGTCGATCGCGCCACCACAAGAGAACCCCGGCGATGAGCACGACGGCCAACGCGACGCCGACATACTCGGCCTGGTGGAGTGAGGTCCCCTGATATCCCCCATACCGCCGCTGGGCCACGGTGGCTTGCGCCGTTCCGGCCAAGCGGAAGAACTCAGAGAGGACGGCCCCGTAGTACCCCGGTGTGATGGCGGGCCAGACCAGACCTCTCAAGTGGGCCGGCCCTGCTAACGCGAACCAAAGCGGATAGGCCAACAGTGCGAACGCCACCCCCGCGGCGACACCCAAACCGGAGGCGATCCGCCGGGCCTGTCGTCTGAGCTCGCCGAAGTGGAATACGGCGGCGTAGAGGCCCACCACGACCATGCCGATCCCGGCGGTGACGACGGTGATGACCAGCGTTTCCGTACTGATGAAGAACTGCACCGCCAGCAGCACACCGAGAGCTGCTCCGACCGCGCCAGGCCGCCGGCGACGGCGACCCACACACAGTTCATCGAGGCATCCCACGATGAGCGGTGGTACCGCCAGCATGATGTTCAACCATCCCGTCACCAGCCCGTTGAGGATGAAAGGCGAGAAGCCGAAGAGCAGCCCGCCGACGAAGGCGGCCGGCGCCCACGACACCCATCGGCGCAACAACCAGAACATCGAGAGGGCCGAGAGCACCGGAATGAGGGTGGAGGCGGTGTTGAGGGATGCGATCGGACCGAACAGCCAGGTGACCGGGGCCAGAACGATTCCGAAGGCCAGCACGCTGGTGTCGTCCAGCAGGTTGAGGCCGGTCGGATGGAACATCCACTGCGAGTAGAGGACATTGTGGCCGTGGGTCAGGGCGTAGGCCGGCCATTCGAGGAACCACAGGTACCGAGAGGCGTCGCCACAACCACAGGTCGTGGAGGTCGAGGGGTGGGTGCTCCAGGCTCCCCACCAAAACGCCACGGAGATGGCCAGATAGATACCAGCTGCCACCGCACCCGGTAGCAGGCGAGCCGCCCGTGGTGGACGGGAAACCTTCGGCGCGCCTCCATCGGCCACAGCGTCCTCGGTCGATCCACCGTGACCCGAATCATTCGGGTCGGCGCCAATCCATCCGTCTATGTCACCCGACGGGTCCGACTGCTCGAGCACTCCGGTGACCCCTGTGGTCGCGGTGCTCTGGGTCATGTCCGGGCCCACTCGTGAGTGTGTCACTACGGCTCCATCGGTGCCGCGGTCAGCGCGCAACTCGCCTCGCCGGCGATGGAGGAGACGCTGCCGGCGACTGCGCCCGCCACGCACTGGGTCAAAGCGGCAACGGTCGGAGACGCCGAGGGGCCGGCGTGGTCTACCCCGGTCCATACCCAGGCACCCGCCTGACGGATCGGCGCTTCGCCCGTGGCGGCCGTGATCAAGCCAACGGCGATGGGCACCGAGGTGACTCGGTCATATGCCGGAAGGTCGGACTGATCCGGGATGACCACCATGGTCACTCCCCAACCGTCGAGGGCCTGTCGGATCGCGGAGACATCGCCCGGTGCAATGGACTGGGGGGAAAAGGAAAAGGATGCCTTGCCAATGATGGCTTGGCCCTTGCGTTCCTTGCCGGCCCGGGCCAACACGCCTCCGGGTCCTCCACCTCCGACCATCGAGTAGCGCATCCCGTCGACAGCCTGCCAGGTCATGGCGCTCTCGATGAGCTGATAGGGAACCGGAAATACGAGGAGCACCTGGTGCCCATCGAGATGCGGTGCGACCGTCCGGAACCAGGTGGGAAGCACCACCGGCTGGGTGGTGATCGGAGTGCTCGCGGCGAGATAGGTGGCGGTCGGGACGAAAGCGAGGCCGGCGACGATCAGTCCGGCCACGGCACCGGCCCACTGTCTGCTTGGTGGCCACGGTCCCGTCGCCCGATGTGCGGGGAATCCTTCCGGTGCCGCTCTGGTCTGTCGGCTTACCGCCGCATGGGTATGGTCGACGATCAGGCCCACCATGACCGCGACGGCAACGTAGGTGATGGCGAGAAACCGGGTCGGAATGATGTTCTCGAGGAGCGGCAGGCTTGCCATCGTCTGCCACGGCAGCCAGTGGCGCGGATTGGCGCCCAAAGACAGCAACACCGAGCCGACGGTCATCGCACCGAACAGCCACAGCCGACGGTCGCGCCGCCAGACGACCATTCCGCCGAGCAGCACTGCCACCACGCCGAACCCTAAGTAGGGCTCGGACTGTGTGGTTCCCTGGTACCCACCCACTCGATGGGCAAATGTGGTGAAGCCGGTCGAGGCAGCCGGCGACAGCACGAAATTCTTGAGGACGGTGCCGTTGTAGCCAAGGTAGATGTTGGGCCAGACCGGCCCGGAGGTATGGGCAGGGCCGGCCAGCGCGAACCACACCGGATACGCGAGGAGGACCACCGCGGTGATCCCCCCGGCGGCGAGTCCGACCGTGGCGTAATGGGCCCTCCGCCGGAAAGCCTCGGGCTGCCTGACCCCGTAGGCAACGACCAGGGCGATCCCGATGGCGGCTCCGATGACCATGATCACCAGCACCTCGGTCCCGATGAAGAACTGCAACACCAGCAGCAGCCCGAGGAGAACCCCGGTCACGACCGGGCGGCGTCGTTGCCGGAACAGGAGTTCGTCCAGGCAGAGAACGACCAGAGGGGGGACCACTGCCATCCCGATCATCAGATGGCCATCGATGAGGCTGACCAGAATGAACGGTGAGAAGCCGTAGAACAGACCGCCGACGAAGGCGGCCGGCGCCCACGACACCCAACGGCGCAGCAGGACAAACATGGCCAGAGCCGAGAGCACCGGGGCGAGCGTGACGGCGACGTTCAAGGTGGCCACCGGACCAAGGAGCCAGGTGACCGGGGCGAGCACCACGCCGATGGCCAGTTCGCTGGTATTGGCCAGTAGGTTGACCCCGCTCGGGTGGAACATGGCCGTCGAGTACAGCGGGTTGAGCCCGTGGGAGATGGCATACGCCGGCCACTCGAGGAACCAGGTGAACAAGGAGGTATCCCCGCAGCCGCAGGTGGTCGTCGACGTCGGATGGGTCGACCACACGTTCCACCACACGATCACCGAGACCACGAGGTAGGCGGCGGCAGCCAGTAGCAGTGTCAGCAGCCGGCGGGACCCGGGGCCGGCATCGGGCTCGGGGTGCTCGAAGAGGACATCATCGGAGGCCGCGGTGGAATCCGCGGTCGGTGGCAATTCTGCCATCAGTCGGTCCGTGGTGGTCATGACGGGACCCCGTCGGTCACCGGTGACTTGATCACAATGACGCACTCACCACGGGTGGCCCTCTCACGATGGGATGTTCCTCTCACGATGGGATGTTCCTCTCACGATGGGATGTTCCTCTCACGATGGGATGTTCCTCTCACGATGGGATGTTCCTCTCACGACCAGAAGAATGTTACGTGGCGGTCGGGCCCAGGTCCGTGCTCTGGCCTCCTCGGTTCCTCAGGTGACTGACCGGGCAGTTGTCGTCCTACGTTTCGCGCCGAGTCCCGCTGAGCCGTCCTCGTGCATACTGGTGTCAGCAGGCCGACGGAACTGAGGCCTGCCTACTACCTGCACATTCCTTGTCGGCCGTGGGAGAATGCTCCGTTGTGATCGAGTCGCAGGTGCGAGATGTGACGTCGGTCGATTTGCCGTCGGAGCGAGGTCGGGGTGACCTTGAAGCCCCTGGGGACGATGGGGCGACCGGTGGGACCATCCGACTCCACCTCGGCGTCATCGGCGGGTTCGTACTGCTGGGGGTGGTGTTGTGGTGGCACGTGTGGGTCACCGGGAGCCCCACCACCACCATCAGCTGCCAGTGCGGAGACCCCAGCCAAGAGCTCTGGTTCCTGACCTGGACGCCGTGGGCCCTCATCCACGGCCACTCGCCGTTCCTCTCCAATGCCATCTACGCCGGCCAAGGCGGGGCCAACATGATGACCAACACCTCGTGGATGCTGCCCGGCATCGTTCTGGCCCCGATCACCTGGCTGTTCGGCCCGATCGCCTCCTTCAACGTGGCGGCAACGCTGGCACCGGCCATTTCGGGGTGGTGCTTCTTTCTGGCGGCCCGCAAGGTGACCACCCTTGTCCCCGCCCAAGTCCTCGGTGGGCTGCTGTTCGGGTTCTCGCCATTCGTCCTCTGGAACGATCCGTTCGGCCACCTCAACTTCACCCTGTTGTTCTTCCCCCCGCTGGCGTTCATCCTCCTCTACGACCTCTTCGTCAGCCATCGGCACACCCCGGTGCGCATCGGGTTGTGGCTGGCGTTGTTGGTGGTGGCAGAGTTCTTCATCAGCACCGAGCTGCTGGCCATGTGCACCCTGGCCATCGCTCTGACGCTCGTCGCGGCCGCGGCAATGGCCCCGCGGAGCGCATGGCGCCAACGTGGCCGGTTCCTCACCGCGTTCGGAGTGGGGGTCCCGATCGTCGTCGTCGTCCTGGCCTATCCGCTGTGGTTCGCTCTGGCCGGGCCCCGCCGGATCGTCGGTGTCCCGTGGGCCAACGCTCCTCAGTGGGGAACCACACCCTCGGCTCTGGTCGATGCCGGAGTCCGCATCCACCAGAGCTCCTACTTCAACATCATCGGTGGCTATTACGGCGCAGCCGGGCCGAACGCCGGGCCCCTCCACCTGCCGAGCCTCATCTACTTCGGCGTTCCGCTGCTCGCCTTCGTGGCGGTGTCGGTGGTCACCTGGTACCGGTGGCGCCTGGCCTGGACCCTGGTCATCAGCGCCGTGATCGCCTGGGTGTTCTCGTTCGGGACCTCGCTCGGGAACCTGGCCGGCGGAGCCTCCAACCGGGGACACCCGTGGTGGCTCCCGTGGCGCGCATTCGCCCATCTCCCGCTGGTATCGGACATCCTGCCCATCCGCTTCGGCGTGATCGTGACCTTCGGGGTCGCACTACTGATGGCCATCTCGCTCGACCGGTGGGGCACCATCGTCGCAGGCGCGCTGAGCCGCCATCGTGCGGTGGCTGGCGGCACCACCTGGTACCGGAGACCGCGAGCGGTGGCCGGGGCCCTGATGACGGCGGTCGGCGTGGCGGTTCTGGTTCCGGTCGCGCTGACCAACTCGGTGCCGTTCACGGTCGTGTCATCGCCCATGCCGGCCTGGTTCACGCACGATGCTCCCCTACTGCCCACCGGCACCGTTGTCCTCGTCGTGCCGTTCGAGGGTCAACGCGCCATGGGATGGCAGGCGCAGACCGGCCTGCACTTCGCCCTGGCCGGAGGCTTCGCGGTCGTACCGGACCCCAACGGTCGCTCCGCCTTCGTCTCGCCGCCGACTGGAGCGATCGCCGTGCTCGATCGCCTGTCATCCGATCCGGAATCCCTTGTGACTACGCCGCTCCCGTCTTCTCCCAGTGACGTCGACGCGGTGAGAGCTGTTCTCACTCAGTGGAAGGTGGGAGTCACCGTGATCACCCAGCAGGGCAGGCAGCCGGCCTATTCGGCCGCCTTCTTCACCGCCGTCTACGGCCGTCCGCCGAACTACCGCCACGGGGTGTGGTCATGGACCGGGCCCCCGAATACGACGACCGTCCCGATATCATCGACCACCCTGTCGGAGTGCACCGCGTCGGCGAAGGCAACCGCCCCGCTCGCCGTGCCTGACTGTGTGCTGGGTGCAGACGCCACCACGACCTCGTCGAGCTCAGCGATGCAGACGGTGCCGTCATGACGCGTACCTCGCACCCGGAGGGTCCAGGGAACCCAGCTCAGGTCGCACCATCCGTCCCTCAAGCGTCCTTCTACCTTGCTCGCCTCTTTACGTAGGCAGGCGACGTGGTGCGGTAAGGTCCCGCCGATGCAACCGCGGCATTGCCCAGGCCACGTCGCCACAGTGCCGAACGATTTGCCCCACTGGGCAGTGAGGTAGCCCGACAGTGCCCGACGGCGACCAAAGCCCCCTCCCCAGCGAGGTGGCGCACGATGAAACGGTCGATTCAGGCGTCGCGGCGCCAGCCTCGGTCGGTGCGACTCCCTCCTCGGCGACGACCCCCTCGGCGACGACCCCCTCGGCGACGACCCCGCTCCCGACCGGGCAGAAAGCAGAACCAGAAGTATCGGAGCGCTCGGCCGACGGCTTGGCGACGCCGACCCGGTTCCGATTGGGGAATCGACCACCCCTCACCGGCGTCAGGGCGCTGGCGCTGTTCACCGTGCTCACCTACCACTCGAACTTCAAGACGCTGCCAGGCGCCTGGGTTGCACTCCAGGTCTTCTTCGTGCTCAGCGGCTTCCTGATCACGGCGATGCTGGCGGGCGAAGGTCAGAGGAACGGGCGTATCAACCTGAAGGGGTTCTACGCCCGTCGGGCGGTTCGCCTGGTGCCCCCATTGATACTCACGGTTGTGCTCCTTGCCATCTACGCGTCGTTCGTCCATGTGGCCGAGGCGTCTCAGCGGCTGTGGGGGGACAGCGCGGCGGCGATGTTCTACTACGCCGACTACCGGCAGGCATTCGGCCATGCGCCGTTCTTCGGTTACCTGGCCCAAACCTGGTCGCTCTCAGTGGAGGAGCAGTACTACATCATCTGGTCGATGTTGATGGTCGCCGTCGTCGCCATGCATCGTCGGCGCCTGGCGTACGGCTTCGCCATCGCCGGGCTCGTGCTCAGTGCGGCCGACCGGCTGTGGCTGGTCTACAGCGCTCAGCACTTCGACAAAGTCGTATTCGGCCGCGTTTACTATGCCTTCGATAGCCGCGCCGATGCGCTGTTTGTCGGGTGTCTGCTGGGCCTGCTGGCCGCCGATGGCCACTTGAACCAGTGGAAGCGCTGGCCCACTCGGTTACTCACCACTGGCGCCATCATTTGCGCCGCCTTTATGGTTTGGATCCTCCTGTACGCACCACTGTTCCGGGAGAACCTGGCCGTATGGTGGCTGCCGACCACGACAATGGCCTCCGCTGTCATTCTGGTCTATTTCGTGATCTGCCCTACGGGAATCGGATCGCGGTTCGTCGGAATCGGGCTGTTCGTTTTCATAGGCGACCTCTCGTACACCGTGTATCTCGTGCACTTCCCGGTCTACCTGGCCATCGGAACCGACAGCATCCACGGGTCCTTCTGGCCAACGGAACTGCTGCGACTGGCGATCATCTTCGCCATCGCCATCGCCAGCTGGTTCTGCATCGAAAAGCCCCTGATGCGGTGGAGGCAACGCTCTGCCGCACGCTAGGTCGCAAGCAGCCACGGCCAACCCCGTAACAAGCCAGCCGAACGGGCTCGGCCCGGTACACCGGACGCGGTTGCGCCCGCCGAGGGTTTCGAGGGCCGTTGCGCTCCCCATCGCTCTCTACGCCGTCCTCGGCCTGGCCGCCTACTTCCCTACATGGCCGGGCGATCCCAGCCGGATCCCCCAGTGCACGTGCGCCGACGCCGGATTGAACACATGGTTTTTGGCCGCCACCGCCCACGCCGTGGCCCATGGCCACAACCTCTTCTTCACCTCGGTATTGAACTATCCGAATGGGGTCAATCTCACCTACAACACCCAGATGCCGTTGTTGGGCCTGGTGACCACCCCACTCACGTTGACCGCCGGCCCCATCGCCAGCCTCAACCTGCTGATGTGGCTGGCCTTCCCCTTGTCGGCGTCGTCCATGTTCCTCGTCCTGCGGCGATGGACGTCGTGGACGCCGGCGGCCTTCGCCGGAGGACTTCTCTACGGCTTCTCGCCGTACATGGTCGGGCAGTCCACCGCTCATCTGCACCTGATGTTCATTCCCCTCCCCCCGCTGATCATGCTGGCGGTCTTCGAGCTGTTCGCGCGACGCACCGGCAATCCACGACGGTGGGGGGTGGTCCTCGGCCTGCTGGCCGCCGGGCAGTTCCTGATCTCCTCGGAGGTGCTGGTCACGACCGGACTGGTCGTCGTCATCGGGCTGGCCATTCTTGCTATTGCCCGGCCGAGCCAGGTCCTCGTCAGCCTCCGCTTCGCCTCCGGTGGGCTGCTCGGTGCGCTCGTCGTTGTCGCCGCCGTGCTGGCCTATCCGACGTGGGTGTTCTTCGCCGGCCCTGAGCACTACACGGCGACCTCGAGCACCGGCGGCGCATTCCTCCTCCGATCCGATCTTCTCAGCCCACTGGTACCCACCTCGTTTGAACGATTGACGCCGGGCAGCTGGGCGGCGACCGGCAACAACCTCACTGCATTTCGCGACTACTCCGAGAACGGCAGTTATCTTGGGGTGCCATTGCTTCTCGTCCTCGTCTACATCGTGGCGCGCTACTGGCGCAATCGATGGATCCGGTTCGCCTCCGCCATGGCGGTGGTGACATTCGTCCTCTCTCTCGGCTCACCGCTGAACATCGACGGGCACCCGACCGGCGTCCCACTACCCGACGCGCTCCTCGAGCATCTCCCTTTGGTAAATCAGCTCCTGCCGTCGAGGATCGCGATGTTCACCGCACTGTTCGTGGGTACCATCGTGGCCTTGGGCATCGACGAACTGCGCTTCGCCACCCGCTCCCGCCAATCTCCAGAGGACTCCCTCGGTCGTGACCCAGGTCCGGTTCGCGCTCTCGGCCCCGCGCAGTGGACCGCCGTGCTGCTCGTCGCTGCAGTGGCGTTGCTCCCCCTGGTGCCTCGCTGGCCCAATCGAACCGTGCCAACGGATATCCCGTCCTACTTCACGTCGACCAACGTCGATCGGATCCCTCCGGGCACGGTGGCGCTTACCTATCCATATGCCACACCCCTCCATGCCCAGCCCATGGTGTGGCAGGCCGTGACTGACATGCGCTTCTCCCTGATCGGTGGGTACGCCCTGATCCCCAACGCCCACGGTGTCCCCACCCTGCTTCCCTCCACGCTGCAGCCGCCAGCAGTGCAGCGGTTCTTCATCAACGAGGCGGGTGGGATTCCCTTCTACGACAGCGCCCCGGTGGCCGACAACGACGCCCTGGTGACCGATGTCCGGCACTTCGTCCTTCGGTACCGAGTGGGGGTGGTGCTGGTGGACACTGCCACGCAGAACTCGAGGCAGGTCGATGGGTTACTCAGTCGAGCGCTCGGACAGGCGCCGTTGGCGAGCGGCGGTGTGGACGTCTGGTACGACGTGCAGCGAGCGCCGGGCCTGGCCGTGCCGGCATCATGACCGAAGAGCCATGATGGGAACCCGTCACGGCGGCGTCGGCTCAGCCCCGAGTGGGCCGGATACCCGCTGTTAACGTTCTGCGGCAATGACAACCTCGGTGGGAACCACATCGGGTAACTCGGGCCCCGCAGTGAACACAGAGACCTCTGCGGAGAAAGGGGACCTTCGGCCCGACGGCGGAGGCTAGGCTCGCGCAGCCCGCGTGAGCCCGCGGTCGTCCCCTTGTCGATGGGTAGAGCAGGACGGTCTCTTGGATGTCCGCGAGCTCTTTCATGACGTCGCCGGTGGTCATGGCGAGACCGACTCGACGGGTCTCCCGCACCATGAGTCGCGGCACAGTGAGGGCGATGTTGGTGCCCTTCAGCTGCACAACACCATTGTCGCCGCCCCGGACGAGGTTCGAGTGGAAGCTGTACTACCGTTCCAACCGGCTATAGCCAGAAAATCATGTGTCCGGCTGACGGGGAAGCCCAGGTCACAGTCGGGTGAATCGAAAGGTCGTAGGTGCAGACAATCTGTAGCCCAAGGTCTCGTTGGTCAGTTGGAGGTGTTTGTGCGCGGACAGCATAAGGAGGGTGCTCGCCTCGGGGTTGGAACCCAGCTGACCTACATGCCCGCACTGGACGGCATTCGGGCGGTCTCGATCCTCGGCATTATGGCCAATCACGGCGGTTTTGCCTGGGCTGCTGGCGGGGTCATCTCCGTAAACGTGTTCTTCGTTCTGAGCGGGTTCCTTATCACCCTGCTCCTCATGAAAGAGTGGACGCGAGCCGGGACAATTCGGCTTCGCGCCTTTTGGGCTCGCCGTGCCCGCAGACTGCTGCCTGCACTCTTTGTGCTGCTTGGAGGCATTGCCGTTTATGCCTGGCTCTTCGCCGCCAATGGGACTCAGTCGCCGCTCCGAGCGGATGGCCTCAGCACCCTGCTCTACTTTAGCAACTGGCACCAGATCATCTCTGGTCAGAGCTACTTCGCCCAGGTGTCGGCGCAGTCCCCACTTCTCCACACGTGGACGCTGGCAATCGAAGAGCAGTTCTACCTCGTGTGGCCGATTGTCGTACTTGGTGTTCTCAAATTGTGGCGGTCGCCTAGGATCCTTCTGCTAGTGACCGTGCTCGGAGTGCTCGCATCGGCGCTAGCGATGGCACTGCTGTTCCATCAAGGCATGGACCCGAGCCGCATCTACTACGGAACCGATACCCGGGCACAGGACATCTTGACGGGCGCTGCGGTCGGAATCTTGCTCAACGGGCGAGCACCGGCATCACGTCGACGGGCTCGGATCAGCTCCTCTTGGATGGCGGTGATCGCCGCGGCCGTTTTCGCCTGGGAGTGGTCGAAGATCAACGGAACGTCGGCTCTTCCGTACCGGGGCGGTTTTCTGCTGGCCGACGTGATGGTGGTACTCGTGATCTACGGCGTGACCAATGCTCCAAGTGGTCTTCCCGCCCGCGTGTTGTCATTCGGACCCCTCAGGTTCGTGGGGCGGATCTCCTACGGCTTATACCTCTGGCACTGGCCGATATTTCTAGTCCTCAACTACGCAAGGACCGGACTCGATGGTTGGAGCCTGTTTGCCTTGCGTTGTGTAGTGACATTCGTCGTCGCGGTCATCTCTTGGTACCTAGTGGAGACCCCAATCCGCCAAATGACCTTCGGCACCTGGCGCTCTTGGGCCTGGGTCCCGGCCGGAGCGTTCGCAGCTGCCGGGGTGCTGTTGGTCAGCACCGTCAGCAGCGGCGGCGCAGAGAATATTCTGCTCGGTCCCGGAAACGCACAGTCAAGTCAGGCTGCGTTCTATCTCACCAGCTTTCCGAAGACCGGAAACCAGCTCAGAGTCCTCTTCGTAGGAGACTCTCTTTCGCTCACGGTGGCGTACTGGATCGCTCCCTACGCAGCTCAGTTCGGAATAGCACTCGGTGGGCGTTCTCTATCCGGTTGTGGGATTGCTTCAGCAGTGCCATACGATGAGCACGGCACCGCAACGTATCCCCTAGCACCTTGTGCCAGTTGGCCGACGACGTGGCAGGCCGACATCAATCAACTTCATCCTCAGGTCGTCGCGGTAGTTGTCGGGTGGTGGGACACGATGGACCAGATGTACGGGGGACGCTGGCAGCATCTGGGCGATCCTGCATTCGATGCTTATGAATCGTCACAGTTCGAGAAGGCAGTATCGATCCTCAGCTCCCGAGGTGCACACGTCGTGCTCATGACGGCACCGTACTTCAACAGCGGCGAGCAGCTCGATGGTCAGCCTTGGGTCGAGGACTCGCCGGCCCGAGTGAATCTGCTCAATAAGATAATTGAGTCCGTTGCTGCTCGACACCCGGGCATCGTGTCCGTGGTGCCGCTCAATAGGTACCTCGACCCCAACGGCCACTTCGCGTGGACGATCGACGGAAAAGTGATGCGCATGGGAGATGGTGTCCACACGACAAAGGCCGCCGGTACTTATCTCGCGCCCAAGATACTGCCGCAGCTGGCGGCACTCGGACACGCCCGGTGAGCTTCGACAATTTCGTCAGTGCTCCCCGCGGTGGAAGAGTCGGACCTAATGCCAATAGGGCGATTGTGCACTTGACACACTGTTTGGGGGTGATGAGTGAGTTTCTTGGAAAGGCGACACCTCTAGCTAGTGCCGCGACCGGCAACGTTCACCCAGATTCGGCCGCGTGATACCGGGCGATCAGCGGCAAACCACAGCCAGTAGCCGCCCGGACTGGATCGGCACTATCTCGGACTGGGTCCCGGACAGCTCTGACTGAAGCCACGAGCCCTGGCACCTTGCCACTGTCATATTCCGAATCCAGTGCCGACCCTGAGGCCGCAGGCGAAGGGGTTACAATCGCCCAGTGGGAGATCCTGTGGAAACGGGTCCCGCAGGCCAACCTGCAGACGGTGGGCCTGAGCCGTCCATCGGACGGATTCCCGCCCTCGACGGAGTCCGTGCGATCGGGATCATCTTGGTCCTCTTCTTGCATGGTGGCTTCGGCTGGGCGGGAGGGGGCTTCTTCGGTGTCGATGTCTTCTTCGTGCTGTCCGGGTTCCTCATAACCGGGCTGCTCATCTCCGAATTCCGCCAGAACTTGCACATCGGGCTCAAGCGGTTCTGGGGCCACCGGGTGCGCCGGTTGGTGCCGGCGTTGCTGGCCATGCTGGCCGGCGTGGCCATCTACGGTGTGTTCTTCGCACCCGCGGACACCGTGGGCCAGCTGCGCAGCGATGCGGTGGCCACCTTGCTCTATGGGAACAACTGGCACCTGATATCCGGCGGTACGGGCTACTTCTCCGACCTCAACACGCCGCGCCCGCTGCTGCATACCTGGTCGCTCTCGATCGAGGAGCAGTTCTACCTGGTGTGGCCCCTGGTGGTCCTTGCCGTCCTGCACTGGACCCGGTCCCTGAGGGTTCTGCTCACCATGACCGTGGTCGGGGCATTGGCCAGTGCCATCGCCATGGCCTACCTCTTCCACGCCGGTTCTGGCGAGAGCCGCGCCTACTACGGCACCGACACCCGGGCCCAGGCACTGTTGATCGGTGCCGCGCTCGCCATCGTCCTCGCCCACCCCATCGCCCGGCGGGGGGGCCACGCCGTGCAATCCGAGCGCACCACCTCCCTCGTCCGCTCCTTCCAACTGACGCCGTTGGCCCGAGGGACTCTGGTGGCACTCGGCGGCATTGGCTTGGCGGTGGTGGCATGGATGTCGGTCACCGACAACAGCGCCACCGCTTGGATCTACCGCGGGGGCTTCGCTCTGATCGCCCTGGCCACGGCGGCAGTGGTGGCGTGTGTGGCACTGGTTCCCTCCAGCCCCTGGGCTCGGGCCCTCTCCCTGCGGCCGGTTCGCTACGTAGGTGCCATCTCCTACGGCCTCTACCTCTATCACTTGCCGATCTTCGTATTTTTGGACAACGCCCGGACCGGGCTGGTGGGCTGGCCCCTGTTCGTGCTCCGGGGGGCGGTGTCCTTCGCCGTTGCCGCTATCTCGTTCCACTTCCTCGAGATGCCCATCCGGCGGGGGGCGCTCCGGGGGTGGCGGGCATGGGCGGCCACCCCGCTGGCCGTCGGAGGGACCGCGGTCCTCGTGTTGGCGTCGACCGCAAGTGCTGCTCCGGGGCTCGGCGCCCAGAGTGTCAGCAGCGCGCTCGCCACTCCCCGGGCGGCGCACGCCAGCGACTCGAACGACACCGCCAACGCCCCGGTGGTACCAGCCGGGACCGGCGGTCCGATCCGTGCGTTGCTGGTTGGGGACTCGGAGGCCAGCTTCCTCGGATTCGGGTTGGGCCCGGAGTCAGCGAACTACAACGTTTACTATGCCGGCGACGGCGTCTTCGGGTGCGGGCTCCTCCAGAGCGAGACTCTGTTCCACGGCACCATCGTGCAAGGGAACGAGGGTGCGCGAGGAGGGCAGGAGGCAGTCTCGTGCGCCACCCAGCTCACGCGGTGGAAGATAGATTTGGCGGCCTTCCACCCTGATGTCGTGCTGTTGGCCGATGGGGAGTACGAGGTACGCAATCAATTGATGGGTGGCAAGTGGACCCACATTGGAGAGCCCGCGTTCGACAATGCCGAACTGCAAGCCATGCGGAGCGCGGTCAGCGCGTTGCGCTCGACGGGCGCCACCGTGGTGCTGCTGACGGCCGGCTACTACCACCAGCTCGAGCAGGCCGATGGTGCGGCGTGGCCCGAGGACGATCCCAAACGGGTGGATCTCTACAACGCCATGCTGCGCCGGGTGGCCGCCGAAGCGGAGAGCGGGGTGGTGGTGGAGGACCTCAATGCCCACCTCGACCCGGGGGGTCACTTCGTCCAGTACATCAACGGTGTGAACGTGCGCTACGCCGACGGGATCCACGTGGATCCGGCCGGGGCCAAGTTGGTGGCGCCGTGGCTGCTGACCCAAGTAGCCCAGCTGGGGACGGTCAACCGGGCGGCCCAAGGGACCTCGACCACGACCACCGCCACGTCCGGCGCCTCGCCCAGCTCTTAGTGCGTAACCGGCTGACTGTTCGCACCGGTGACGATCACGGCGATGTCGCCGACCCGACCTACGTAGCCAGGCATGGCAGGCGATGCTGGAGTCCACGTGTAGAGCTGGATTTGGCGACCCTCGTGGCCGGAGGTGAGGTATCCCGGGCCGAACTGGACTTTCCAGAGGTGGTTGACCTTCGGGTGGTAGCCGTACTGGTCGAGTCGATTGACCAGGCCGATGAACTCCTCAGTATCGAAGAGACCGGTTGTCGCGCTGCCCGCTCCGTTGTCGCCGACGAAGACGGTCCCGTGCGGGTCCAACGCCGGAGAGACCAGCGAATACATGCTGGCAACGTGCGGATTGGAGACGGTGCTGAGCGCCGGGATCGCCACCACCCGGGTGCCCAGTACCACGCACAGCACCACGCCGATGCCGCAGAGGACGGTGCGGACGACAGTGGTCGAGGTGAAGGGGCGACGGTCGATCACCCATGCCCGCAACGGGAACCGCACTAGGCCGACACTGATCAGGGCCGCCAACGGAATGACGATCGCCCAGATCACCAGGTAGCCATAGACCCACCCGACGACGTGGGTGACGGCAAGCACCATGGCGACGTATCCGACCAGCGTGAGGGCACCGAGGCCGGCGGCGAATCGCCTTCGTTGGCGGAGCCCGATCACCGTCACGGCGACACCGACCAGGATCACCGCCACCGACACGACGACTGCAACCGCGGCATGGTGGGGGGTGCTACCGAGGAACGAGCTCATGATCTCCGACGGTCCCTCGACCAGCACCCCAAAGACGGCTGCCACTGACCACAGGCCGGCCTTGAATGACTGACCGGGGTGACCGGCGGTGAAGAACCGCTCGATGAGGGTGAAGTTCCCAGGGTCATTGGTGAATTGCTGTATCACCGGCGGGAGCCACATCACCGCGAACACCACGAACCCGGCACTGGCCAGCGCCCATACTCTCCAACTCGGCGCAAGGCGCCTCCGGTGCGCCGATCGGTCGTCGGAGGTGGCCGGTACGTCCGATCCATCGGTCGGGACCGACGGCGTCCGTGTTCGATCAACGACGAGGGTGACGGTCCACGTTGCGCCGGACACCGCGAAGAGGGCAGCCACCAAGGGCAGCGCCGAGATGTCGGTCTGGATGATGAAGGAGCCCACCAACAACGCAGCCATCAGAGAGAGGGGCGAACGGTCCATGGCGGCGGCACACAGCAGGACGAAGAGCAACAGGGGGAAGATCACCACCATCGGGTTCCATGGACTGACCAATGCTCCGATGGCACCCTCTGAGTAGGTGATGCTGCCCGGTCCGACCGTGGCCAAAAGGACAGCCAACAAGCAGACCCACACCGCAGCCCATAGCGCCCGTGCCGGGGTACTCCGCCGCCGCACCACCTCGACGCACCCGATAGCCGACAGTGCGTTGATCAGGGTGGCGCCGAAGAACATGGCCTTGGCGCCCGAGCCGAGCAGTCGGTAGAAGAGGGAAAGGAGATAGAAATAGCTGGGGCCCGGGTGATTCCAGTTGTTGTGGTCGAAGACCCCCAACTGCTGTTTCCAACGGAGAGCCTCCCGGGTATGGAAATCGATGAGGGCAAGGTCGTCGGGCAGATAGACGTGCTGTCCCGATGCGACCAGGAATCTGATGAGGATGATGGCGAAGGGGACGGCCACGATGGCGAAGGCCAACACGGTCAGCCATGACGACCCTGCAACGTGCCGGGAGAGCAGGCCGCGGGAAGACGAGTCCGGGCTCTGGTCACCCATCGTCTGGGGGTGGGGACGAGTCGTCACCGGGTCCGGGTACATGTTCCGCCGATTGTACGGGCCTCGACGAGTTCAGGCAGGCAGCGCAATGGCTATCGATGTGCCGGCAGCAGTCCGCATGTACTTGTTGAAACTGCTATCTAATAGTATGGAACTCTTTCGTATTTGATAGGCGTTTTCAGATTAAGTATCGACCAGGTGGCTGAACCGGGTCGTGGCCAGGTGGCTGAACCGGGTGCCGACGCGGGTAGGTCAGGTGGCGTTGTTCACGGTGGGTGGTTTGACCGGCGTCGATCCGGCGGAATAGACGGTTTGCCAATTCCCCTGCGAGGGCTGGGTGAGGTTGGCCGGCCCCAGACCGATGACAGAGTAGAGGTTCTCCATCACCCGGAGCAGTGGTGCTGTCACCCCGGGGATGGCATCGGGCACCACGTTGGGTGGGATCAGGGTGCTGTTCACCAGTGCCCCGATCCACGTCGAGTTCCCGCTGGCGAAGACCCCGCCGCCCTTGGGCACCGTGTACCAGGTGACGTCCGAGTAGTTGCCTCCCCGGTTGGGAACTATCGAATGAGCAAGTACGTCGAGATTGGTGGGTCCCGACCCGCCCGGTACGTAGCGGTCGAACTCCCCCTGGACCACTTTGGCCAGACGCTGGTTCTGGGTGAATCCGGTTCCGGAAAATACCCAAGAGTTCGGTTCGGTGATCACCATGGCAGCGTTGGCGCCGATGTCCTGGTAGGTACTGCCGATCAGCTCGCTCTCGGGTTTGGATACCGGTGCTTGCGACCAGTTGACGGTGACCCGGGTGTTGTCGGTCCCGGTGAGCGGATCCTCGGAGGCAGATTTGTAGCAGACCTGATGGCGGTTCGGCCCGAGGGGCGAGGGCTCGAACCGGATCTGCCGGTAGCACGCATTGGCGCCGAGAAAGGCCATGTTCACCCCGGAAGCCACCGACTGGATTCCGCCGGTACGCATCTCGAGCGACCAGTACTCGTCGTGCCCCAGGCTGATCAGCGCCTTGTGGTTGTTCAGGAGCTGGGGTCGGGCATGGAAGTCGACATCGGTCCAGTAGGTCACGTCGAGGCCCATCTGCTCGGCGTGATAGATGACCGGAAACTCGTTTCCCACAAAGTCCGCCGCCCCTGATGCCCAGTCGGGGTCGTAGGGGCGGTCAAAGGAGACGATGCGGGCGCGGTGGTCATAGTCGCCGCCTCCGGGATCGTGGGTGAACGAAAGGGTTCCGCCCCGGTTTCCGTAGTAGAGGCTGTAGCCACCCCAACGGTTGTAGGCCTGCCAGGTGGTCACGCTCGATTGGATGACGATGGCGGCTTTGGACGAGTCGTCCCTGACGCAGAGTGGGATGTACTGCTGTTCATTGCCGGGTCCGACCAGCTTCAGCAGGTAGGCACCGGGAGGCCAGGTCGCAGTCACCGGGACAGTGAGCGAGGGATTCCAGTTGCACGCAATGGTGTTGGTGGGGGCAACCACCGTGGGCTGCGCCTGACGAACTCCGGCCACCTCGTCCGACTGCCACACCAGGCGGGCCCCGATCCCCTGGTAATAACCCATGCGGTAGGCCTCGACGTGAAAGTGGGGGGCCTTTGTGCTCACGAAGAGTGTGATGGTGTCACCCACTGCCGCACTGCATTGATTGGCGTAGCCCTGAATGTCACCGACCCGTTGGGGGGTGGTCACCCACCAGGCATGTCCGATCTTGGCGTTCTCGGCCACGATGGCCGGATTGACCGGGATGGTGACCCCGTCGGCGAGCTTGGTATTGGTGACCTGCCCCGTGGCGGTGGCGGACTTCTTGGCCTTGGCCGGCGTGGTGGTTCGAGCGGTGGCCGGATGGCCCGGGCCCTTATTGTGCTCGGAGAACGCCAGAGCCACGGCTCCCGCCGCCGCTATGCCGCCGGTGGCGGCCAAGGCGATGAACTGGCGCCTGTGCACCCGCGCCGTCCCCGCCCGTCTCGCTTGGTAACGAGCTTGGTCAGCGGGGGCGGCCGGCCCACCCGGGGCGCCCGCATTGTGGGGAGCGACACCACGCTCAAATTCGGCGTCGGGGTCCACCGGTCCATTATACCGGGCCTCGAACCGTGCTTACGCGTAACCTCAGGTTTCCAGCTGCTACATCGCGGTTGAGATACCGGAAGCCGAGCGGCCTCCGATAGAGCGCGAAAGGACGGACTCCCATGCGGTTCGGCATCATTCCCCCCGTTCGGGCCGGGGTCACCGCTGATCCCGTGTGGATGACGTCGTTTGCCCGTCACGCCGAGGCGTGTGGGTTCGAATCGGTGGTGCTGGTGGAACACGCGGTGGTGGTGTCGGCCTATGAGAGCACCTACCCCTACTCGTCCTCAGGGAAGATGCCGTTACCCGACGACTGCCCGATACCGGACCCGCTCGATCTGATGGCCTACTTGGCTGCTGTGACCGAAAGGATCACCCTGGCCACCGGGGTGTTGGTGCTTCCCAATCATCAAGCCGTCGTGCTGGCCAAGCGCATCGCCACCGTTGATGCGTTGTCGAAAGGCAGGGTGCGGATGTGCGTGGGTGTGGGGTGGATGGACGAGGAGCTCCGTGCCACCGGCGCCGACCCCCGCACCCGGGGGAAGCGCACTGACGAGTCGATTGCGGCCATGCGCTTGTTGTGGGCGGAATCCGGGCCGGACGGCGCATCCTTTGATGGTCAGTTTGTCTTATTCCACCATGCGCACTGCTTCCCCAAGCCGTTTCGGGCGGGCGGGGTCCCGATCCATATCGGCGGCCACAGTGAAGCCGCGGCGCGGCGGGCAGGGCGGGTAGGAGACGGCTTCCAGCCATTGGGCCTGACCCCCGACGAGGTGCGTACCCGTGTCGTCCAGATGCGAGACGCGGCCGAACAGGAAGGACGGCAACCGGACGAGATCGAGATCTCGTTGAGTGGATATCTACCCACCACGTCCGAGGACACGGTGGCCGAAGCCGTGTCGTTGGGGGCTGATCGATTGATTGTGTCCACGTCGATCATCGATGACCTCGACAAGATCAACGACGAAATGTCGGTATTCGCCGAACGAATGGGACTGAATGGAACGGCAACGACGGCTCGGGACGGAGCCGAATGATCGGTCGCCATCAAAATGCGGACCGACGACTGGATGATGAATTGGCGCTCCGATCGCTGTCCGCCTCGTACGCGGCGGCTGTCGACTTCCAAGACGGCGACCGCTTCGCTTCGCTGTTTGCCGAACACGGTGAGTTGGTGGTGCCGAACTATCCCGAAGACTTCCGGCCGGTCATCACCCGGGCGGGCCACGACGAGTTGCGTCGGATCCCCGAAGCGCTCCGCCACTACCGCCGGACGTTCCATCAGATGTCGAATCACGAGTTCGTCATCGAAGCCGACACCGCCAGTGGCAGCGTGCGGTGCGTTGCCCATCATGTGATGGCGGCCGAGGCCGGCTCGCCGGTTACCGGCACGGTGGCATCGGAGGGCACCGTGGTGGTCTGGTACATCCGCTACGGCGATGACTACCGACGGGTCGGGGATGATTGGAAATTCACCCGTCGGACACTCCATCTCGAGTGGGTGGAGGAGCGTCCCGTTTCCAAGGTGGCACCGGGCCGGTCCTGACGGATTAGCGTGCCGGGACCAGCTGGGGTGGGGGAGGCCCGACGTACCGGGCTGCCGGCCGGATCAGCCGGTTGTCGGCCGCCTGTTCCATCACGTGGGTGGCCCACCCGATGGTCCGGCTCGAGGCGAAGGTCGGGGTGAACATGTCCCGCGGGATTCCGCACGTGTGCATCACCACTCCGGCGAAGAACTCCACGTTGGTATAGAGCTGGCGCCCGGGCTTCAACTCGGCGAGCACATCGACAGCCGTCCGCTCCACCTGTTCGGCGAAGTCGACGAGAGGTCCACCCAACTGCTGGGCAACGCCCCGCAGAAATAGTGAGCGAGGGTCGTCGGTCTTGTAGACACGGTGGCCGAAGCCCATGATGCGTTCACCGCGTTCGACGGCGGTCCGCAACCAGGTGTCGGCACGATCCGGCGTGGCGATGTCGTCGAGCATGTCGAGGGCCCGGCTGGGGGCACCTCCGTGGAGTGGGCCCGACAACGCCCCGATGGCACCGGTGATGGCGGCGGCCAGGTCGGCTCCGGTGGAGGTGATGACGCGGGCCGCGAAGGTTGAGGCATTGAACCCGTGGTCGATGGTGAGGATCAGGTACTGCTCGATGGCTCGGACGTGGTCGGCCGGGGCTTCTTCGCCCAACAGCATCCACAGGTAGTTGGCGGCGTAGGACAGGTCCTGGCGGGGAGGCACGGGCTCGAGACCGCTGCGGAGCCGATGGGCGGCGGTCAACAGGGTGGGGACGACCGAACAGAGGTGGAGGGCCTGATGCCGCAACTCGGCTTCGCCGATGTCATGGGTGGGCCGCCACTCGAGCTCTGCACCCAAAAGCGAGACAATGGTGCGCAATACGTCGAGGGGGGATCCGGCCGACGCCAGAGAGGGCAACAGCGAGGCCACGCCGTCGGGGAGGGTTCGCAACGCCGCCACTTGGGCGGCGAATGCGTCGGCGCCCCGCTGGTCGGGAAGCTCACCGTCGAAGAGCAATTGCCACACGTCCTCGAGGGAACGGTTGGCCGCCAACTCCACGGCCGAGTACTGCCGGTAGTGGTAGAAGCCTTGGTGGCCGCGTACGTCACCCACGGTGGTCTCGGCCACCACCACGCCTTCGAGGCCCCTGGGTAGGTCGGTCCGGGCCTCGTCGGCCGGACGGATCTGGGCCACCGAGAGGAGATCGCGGATGGAGACCACGCCGACCAGAGTTCCGTCTTCGACGACGGGCAGGTGGCGGTAGTGGTGGTGGGTCAGGCTGGTCCATGCCGCCGCGGCGTCTTCGTCAGGGGCCAACACGTCGGGGTTGGCGGTCATCCACAGATGGACCGGCTCCGCCAGCGGATCGGCGTGACCGGCCGCCGCCCGCAGCAGGTCGCGTTCGGTCACGATGCCTGTCACCTTCGGACCGTCGGTGACGATTACCGAGCCCATATCGTGGCTATTCATCAGGCCTGCAGCCTCAGCTAAGGACGCGTCAGTGTCACAGGTCACGGGTGGGGTTGACATCAGATCTCGTACGGCGGTTGCCATTGCATGCTCCTGGGGCTGGATGCGCAAGCTGGCGGTCGATGTGCCGCTTGCGGGTCGGCTTGTTCTGGTTCTGTTTACTCCTGTCCAGTGTGTACCGGAATCGTCCTTGTGTAAACGTTGATCAAGTCAATATTGCTGCCTAAGGTGAAGCCATGGCTCGGATGCTCGAAAGTGATGAGGCAGCCCGTCGTCTCGGGGTCAAGATCACCACGCTCTACGCCTACGTGAGCCGGGGGCTGCTCTCGTCCCACCCGTCTCCGCACAGCCGCCGGAGCCTCTTCGACGTGGACGACATCGAGCGGTTGGCCCTTCGGGCCCGCACCGCAAAGACTGTCGAGACCCGACTGGCCACGGTGACCACCTCCATCACCCAACTCCGCGACGACGGCCCGGCCTACCGGGGGGTGGCTGCTGTCGAACTGGCCTCCTCCATGGCGTTCGAAGAGGTGGCCGAGCGATTGTGGAATACCGACTCTGATGACGGGTCGTCGGGGACCGGGGAAGGTCCACCTTCCGGGCCGAGAGAAGGACCGGGACGGCGGTGGGAATCGCTTCCCCTGGGTGACCGACCCGACATGGGAGCATCGGACATGATGCGCTGGGCGGTGGTGATGGCCGGTGCCCATAACCCACTGCGCGCCGACCTGCGCCCCGATACCGTGACCCGCACGGCTCGAGGGGTGGTGGCATCGATGGTGGACGTGCTTCCATCCCCGCCGGCAACACGCGTGCCTCTGGTGCTGGCCGACGGTACGGATCGCCCCGGATCGGTGGCGGAGCGCCTGGCCGCCAAGCTGAGCCCGGCGCCTACCGAGGGCCTGGTTCGAAGCGTCAATGCCGCCCTGGTGCTGATGGCAGACCACGAATTGGCCACCTCCACCGTGGCGGTTCGGGTGGCCGCCTCAACCCGGGCCGATCTGTGCGATGCCCTCCTGGCTGGGCTCGGGACCATCGCCGGACCGTTGCATGGCGGGGCCAGCCAGTTGGCCTACGCCCTCTTGGTCGAGGCCGAACGCCACGGGGCCCAACGCGCCCTGGATGACACCCTGCGATGGCAACGGGTACTCCCGGGGTTCGGGCACCCTGTCTATGCGAGTGGTGACCCCCGTTTTGGCGTGCTGCTCGCGCAGTTCAATGAGATGGCCACGACCCAACAACGGGATCTGGTCGGGTCCATCATCGACCTGGCCACCGCCCATGGCATCCCACCGGCCAACGTTGACCTGGCCCTGGCCGCCATCTCCTGGGCGGCGGGAATGGCTCCTGATGCCGGGCGGATCATCTTCACAGTGGCCCGGGTGGCGGGGTGGACAGCCCACTACCTCGAGGAACTGGGGGAGCGCCCGCTTCGGTTCCGGGCCCGGGCCGTCTATGCATCACCCGCACGGGCCCAAAGCGACAACGAGAGGCACTGACCGACGGCGCAGTCCCGTAGCCGGCGGGCACCTACGCTCTGGCCATGGCACTTCCCGCCCCGAACCCCGCCCGTACCTGCCTTGTGACCGGAGCGTCCTCGGGGATCGGGGCCGAGATCGCCGCGTTGCTGGCGGCTAAAGGCCTCGGGGTGACGTTGGTGGCTCGACGGGAGGCGAAGCTCCGGGTGCTGGCCGAGGAGTTGGCGTCGAAACATGGGATCAGAGCCGAAGTGATCGCCGCCGACTTGACCGACGAGGCGTCACGCTCCCACATCGTCTTCGAACTCGCGTCTCGGGACCTGGTGGTCAACGTGTTGGTGAACAACGCCGGGCTCTCCACCATGGGAGCCGTACAGAATGGCGACATAGCCGGAGAACTGGCCATGGTCCGGACCGACGTCGAGGCGGTGGTTCACCTCTGTACGGCGTTTCTCCCCGGCATGGTCGAACGTCGGAGCGGCTCGATCCTCAATGTGGCATCCACCGCCGCCTTCCAGCCCCTTCCGGGACAGGCCGGTTACGGAGCCAGCAAGGCGTTCGTACTGTCCTACAGCCATGCCATCCGCGCCGAGCTGCGGGGTAGCGGCGTCACCGTGACGACGCTGTGCCCGGGACCAGTCGAAACCGGCTTCGGCCAAGCCGCGGGTCTCTCCGATGAAGAGGCGAGCGACTCACTGCCGAAGTTCATGTGGGTACCGGTTGAGGCGGTTGCCGCTGCCGCGGTCGCGGGAATGGATGCCGACCGCGCCGTGGTCATCCCCGGGATCGCCAACAAGGTGGGGGCGGCCAGTGGGTGGTTGGCACCGCGACGTCTGATCCTGCCGCTGTTGGCCAAGCGGCACCCGGCGCTGAAGCACTGAGGCGCTGAAGCACTGGCCCTGAAGCTACGGTGGGCCGAAGTGACTGACCGGACGAGATCGTGGTGGGGTTGGGGGTGGGAGGACCAGGCACCCTCTGCCGACCAGGATCGGGCTCTGGCCGACATGGTGAGCACCTGGTTCGGCACTGAGGAGATGGAGACCCGGCCGCCTCCCGAACTCGACCACATCTCGTTGCGGCAATCGCGGGTTATTCCTCCGGCGGCCCTGCAGGAGATCTGTCGCACCGACAAAGCGGACCGCGCCGCCCATACCCATGGCAAGGCCTTCCGCGATGTGGTCCGCAACATGCTCGGGCAGCTCGACAACCCGCCGGACGTAGTGGCCCATCCCACCAACGAGGTCGAGGTGGTGGCGGTGCTCGACTGGTGCAGTTCGGAGGGCTTGGCGGCCATTCCGTTCGGGGGTGGATCGTCGGTAACCGGAGGAGTCGAAGCGCGGGTGGGTGACGGTTACCCGGGTGTGGTGTCAATCGACCTGACTGCGCTCGACCGGGTGCTCGAGATCGATCGCACCAGCCGGGCGGCGCGCATCCAAGCCGGTGCCCTCGGGCCGGTGTTGGAAGACCAACTTCGGCCTCATGGTCTTACCTTGAGGCACTACCCGCAGTCCTTCGAGTTCTCAACGTTGGGTGGTTGGCTGGCCACCCGGGCGGGCGGCCATTTTGCCACCGTCTACACTCACATCGATGACCTGGTCGAGTCGATCCGGGCCGTCACCCCCGCAGGGATGTTCGAATCACGACGACTTCCCGGGTCGGGCGCCGGTCCGTCGCCCGACCGGATGTTGCTCGGTTCCGAGGGCACCCTCGGCATCATCACCGAAGCATGGATGCGACTCCAGGACCGACCCCGTTGGCGGGGTTCCGCCTCGGTCCAGTTCGCCACCTTCGAGGCGGCGGTGGCCGCCACCCGCGCCATCGCCCAAGCCGCGCTGTACCCGACCAATTGCCGCCTACTGGATTCCGGAGAAGCGCTCCTTTCGGCCGGTACCCAGGTGGCTGGGGGCCTGTTGGTACTCGGCTTCGAATCAGCCGACCATCCGGTGGAAGCGTGGATGGATCGGACCCTGGAGTTGTGCCGAGATCACGGCGGCACGCTGCCCGAAGGACCCCGCTTCTCCGACGACGGGGCGGTCACCCTCTCGGGTCAGGAGACCGGGCCGGCCAGCCGGGAGGGCGCCTCCGGGGCCTGGCGCAACGCGTTTCTGCGGGCTCCCTATACCCGCGACGCCCTGGTCCGGATGGGAGTGATCGTGGAGACGTTCGAGACCTCCTGCACGTGGGACCGGTTCGGCGAGTTTCACGCCACCGTCACCCAGGCCGCCAATGAGGCGCTGCATCGGGTGTGCGGAACCGGTTGGGTGACCTGCCGGTTCACCCACGTCTATCCGGATGGTCCCGCGCCGTATTACAGCGTGTTCGCCCCGGGGCGGTGGGGTTCACAGGTATCGCAGTGGGACGAGATAAAAGCCGCGGTCTCCGACGCCCTGCATGCGGCCGGAGGTACCATCACCCATCACCATTCGGTGGGTCGGGACCACCGTCCCTGGTACGACCGCCAACGACCCGACCCGTTTGCCAGTGCGCTCCGGGCGGCCAAGGCGTCACTCGACCCGGCCGGTGTCCTCAATCCCGGGGTCCTGCTCGATCCGGTCCATTGATCCGCCCACGCTGACGGGTTGGGCCGCCCACATGGGGGTGCTCAGTGGGTCAGTTTGGGACCTACCAGGACACAGCGGGTACCCCGGTAGATGGTGGGCATGCACTTGTTGCAGTGGATGCACAAGGATTCGCTGGCGACTCCCTTGCGCATCTTGTTGACGAGGTCGGGCTCGCGCAGGAGGGCTCTGGCCATGGCCACAAAATCGAACCCGTTGTCTACGGCCTGCTCGATGGTATCGAGGCGGTTGACGCCGCCGAGAAGGATGAGCGGCATGTCAAGCGCATCCCTGAACTGTCGGGCATAGGGCAGAAAGAACGCTTCCTCGAAGGGATAGTACGGCATGAAGCGCTTGCCCAGCAGGCGAAACCCCACCCGGATGGCCGGCGGCAGGGTGGCGGCGAACTCCCGAAGAGGCACCTCGCCGCGGAAGAGGTACATCGGGTTGGCGAGCGAGCTGCCTCCGGTGAGCTCGAGGGCATCGAGATTGCCATCGGCTTGGAGCATGCGGGCGACCTCGACGCTCTCATCGAGCCAGAACCCCCCCGGGACACCGTCGGCCATGTTCAGTTTGGCGGTGACGGCAATGCGATCACCCACAGCTTCCCGGACCACCTCGGCCACCCGCCGGGGGAAACGGGCCCGGTTCTCGAGACTCCCTCCCCACTGGTCGGCCCTCTTGTTGAGCTTCGGGCTCAGGAAGGCACTGAGGAGGTAGTTGTGACCGAGATGTATCTCGATACTGTCGAAGCCGGCGTCGAGCACCATGGTGGCGGCGTTCCGGTAGTCCTCGGTGATCCGGGCGATGTCATGTTCGGTGACGCCCCGTAGACGGGTACCCATCGGACTGAAGCCATTGGACGGTGCCAAGGACGGTGTCTTGTTGGACCTCGAGTTGGCCACCGGGCCGGCGTGGCCGATCTGTGCCGCCACCGCGGCTCCGTCTTCGTGGACCGCTTCGGTGAGCTGTCGGAGACCCGGGAGTGCTTCAGGGCGGAGGAAGATGCAGTGCCGGTCGGTGCGGCCTTCGGGAGAGACGGCGAGATAGGCCACCGTGGTCATCCCGACTCCACCGGAGGCAACCCGCCGATGGAAATCGATCAGTGCATCGCTGACCAGGCCGTCAGGCATCACACCTTCGAAGGTGGCCGCCTTGATGATCCGATTGCGGAGCGTGACCGGACCGAGTTTTGCCGATTCAAAGACTTGTGGACTCACCCACGTCACCGTAGTGCAGAGCCGCAAACCGCTGATTGGAGGTAGCCGGCAACGGTCCGGGCCTCTGCAGCGGCCACGCACCTAGGGTGACTTCAATCACCGAGCCGGGGGGAAGACAATGGCGCCGATCGAGGGCAGACTGAGCGAGCAAGAGCAGCAGCGACGACGGGCCGCCATTGCCGAACTCATGCCCACCACGCCGTTTCTGGCCGGGCTCGGCATCCTCATCGAGCGATACGAACCCGACGACGTGACCCTTCGCATCCCGTTCCGTCCCGACCTCACCAACGACGGCATCTACTACCACGGGGGAGTCATCGCCGCCGGTATGGACACCGCCGGAGCGGCGGCGGCGTGGTCCAATCACGACTTCGACAAAGGGATGCGGGCTTCCACGGTGGGCATGTCTATTCAGTATGTGGGGGCGTGCAAGCAGGCAGACCTCGTGTGCCACGCCCGGGTGGTCCGCCGGGGCAAGGAGCTGACCTTCACCGACCTCACGGCCACCGACCCCGATGGGGTGGTGGTGGCCCACGGGGTCCAGACCTACAGGATCGTGTGAACTAAACTCGTCTTTGGGCGGATGTTTCGCAGCCGCATGCCCCGAGTGTGACCGCAACCCTTTTCGCCTGTCCCTCCGTCGCGAAACGTTCACTCAACGATCACCTTGCGATCGCTGGACTGTCGATCTCCGTTCACCTGCCCTTCGTACCATTCGGGAAGGAGGTTGCTCCGGCCTATGCCGACCACATCTCACTGCCACGGCGACATGGATCGAGACGATACCGGCACGCCCCCACCCGTCTTGAAGGACCAGGTGCGAGTGCTGGTCGTCGAAGATGACGAGTCCTACCGCTTCGCCCTCGAATCGGCCCTGCGTCTCGAGGGTTACTACGTCGACGTGGCGACCGACGGAGTCGACGGGATTCGGCGCTTCGCTGAACAGACCCCCGACATCGTGCTCCTCGATCTCTTGCTTCCGGACATGTATGGCACCGACGTCCTCCGCCGGATGCATGCCATCGCCCCCGTCCCGATTCTGATCATCAGTGCGGTGGACGCCGAGCTCGATGTGGTGCTCGGACTCGAACTCGGGGCGGCCGACTATGTGACCAAACCCTTCCGCCTACGCGAACTGGTAGCCAGGATGCACACCATCCTGCGTCGGGTGTCCCCTCCAGAACCGGCCGTGGCCAAGCCGCCGGGCCTTCGGCAGGGCCCAGGTGCTGATGCGGGAATCGCTGCCCAGGCCCGGGCCGCCCTTGCCGCCGAACGGAGCGACCTTCACTTCGGGCGGGTCCACGTGAGCTTTTCCCGGCGCCAAGTAGCGGTGGACGGAAATCAAGTGCACCTGTCCCGCCGGGAGTACGACCTACTGGCTGTGTTGCTTTCCCCACTTGGATCGGTCCGGACCCGTGAAGAGTTGATCGATCTCCTCTGGCCGGACAGTGAGTTGGCCGACAGCCGGACACTCGACACCCATATCTATCGGCTTCGGTCCAAACTCGAGATCGACCCGTCATCCCCACGCATCATCCTCACCGTGCGGGGCGTGGGTTTCCGAATCAATAGTGACGAACCAGCACCCTGACCGGGTAGCGGGGTCCACGACCGCCGGCTGCCCGACCCCGTTCTCGACCCGCCGACCCGCCGACCCGCCGACCCGCTGACCCACTGACCCACTGACCCACTGACCCACTGACCGGACCAATCCCGGGCCAATCCCGGGCCAACCGACTACCTGATCAGCCGAAGCGACCGTTGATATAGTCGAGGGTCCGGGGGTCGTCCGGCTCGCTGAACAGTTTGGACGTCGAGTTGAACTCGATGAGCTCTCCGGTCCTGTCTTCTCCCATCAGGAGAAAGGCACACCGGTCGGAGACCCGCATCGCCTGTTGCATGTTGTGGGTCACGATGATGATGGTGACCCGGTCTTTGAGTTCGCCGATCAACTCCTCGATCCGTTTGGTGGCGATCGGGTCCAGAGCCGAAGTGGGCTCGTCCATGAGCAGTACTTCGGGCTCTACGGCGAGGGCCCGAGCGATGCACAGGCGCTGCTGCTCCCCCCCGGACAGCGTGCTGGCGTGGACCTTCAGCCGATCGCGCACGCTGTCCCACAGGGCGGCGGCGACCAGAGAGGACTCGGCCGCTTCGTCGAGAAGCGACTTCTTCCGCACTCCGTTGAACCGCAACCCGGCCACTGCATTCTCATAGATGCTCATGGTGGGGAACGGATTCGGCCGCTGAAAGACCATGCCCACCCGCGACCGGAGCAGGGTGGGATCGGTGGACCGGCCATACACGTCGGTATCCCCGAGCATGACCGTTCCGGTGACTGCGGCGGAGCGCACGGTGTCGTGCATCCGATTGAGCGCGCGGAGCAGGGTGGTCTTCCCTGATCCCGACGGGCCGATGAGGGCGGTGACCTCCCGCTGGTAGGCGTCGAACGTCACACCGCGCACTGCGGCCCGGCCGCCAAATGTCACGGTCACGTTCTCGAGGCGCATGGCTTTCGCCGCGCCGGCATGATGTCCCACAAAGACCTCTTCGGTAGTCAGCCCGATGGACTGGGCGATATGCGCTGGCGTGGTCAATGGTTCGGTCATCGTCTCTCTCTTCTCAGTCGGGCCGCCATCAGTCGGCTTCCCACGTTCAGCACGAGGATCACCACCATCAACAACAAAGCCGCGCCCCAGGCAATCTGGATCAGGTCGTTATAAGGCTGACTGCTGTAGGTGTAGATCGCCTGGGGGAGGGCTTCCATTGCTTTGGTGGGATTTGCCTGAAAGAACTGGTTCCCGAAGATGGTGAAGAGCAAAGGCGCGGTCTCTCCCGCACCTCTGGCAACAGCCAACAACACCCCGGTGAGCAGCCCGGGCAGCGCTGCCGGCAAAACCACCCTTCGGGCCACTGTGCTCCTGCGGGCCCCGAGCGAAAGGCCGGCTTCGCGGAGCGTGACCGGCACCCCACGGATGGCGGTCTCGGCCGCCCGCATGATCACCGGCAACATGATGATGGCGATGGCGAACGCACCGGCAAACCCGCTGTATGAGCCCACGGTCTTGACCCACACAATATAACCGAAGATGCCGATGGTTATGGACGGAACCCCGGTGAGGATATCGGCGGAAAAGCGAACCGCGGCGGCGGCGGGACCGTCCGATTCTGCCAGGAAGAGACCCCCGAGGATCCCGAAGGGAACGCTGGCGGCCACCGCGATGCCGTCGATGATCAGAGAACCGACGATGGCGTTCCAGACGCCACCATTGGGTATGCCTTCGGGTTTGGTCACCTGGGTGAAGAAGTCGGCATTCCATGCCGGGATGCCTTTGGCCGCCACATAGGTGATGATCGCCACCAACGGGATGAGGGCCACGACAAGACACAAGAGACAGACGCTGATGGCGACCTTCGAATAGACCTTGCGGCGGGCGAGGGACGACGCGGCGATCTTCTGGATGGCGGCCCGCCGCGACAGAATCGGATCGAGGGAGGAGTCGAAGGAGATCGAGCTCATGCCACCGTCACCGATGCCGCGCCGCTCCGCTTGACCGACCGGACGAACACTCTGGCCAGCGCGTTGACGCCGATGCCCACCACCAACAGCACCAGGGCCGCGGCGAACAGCACATTGAGCTGCGTGCCGCTGGCCTCCCCGAAGCTGCTCACGATGAGGGATGGGATGGTCCCGGCATTGGCCTTGAGGGAGGGGGCCAGATGGGCGGAGTTGCCGATGACCAGGGCCACCGCCACGGTTTCGCCCAACGCCCGGCCGGTGGCCAGGGTAAAGGCCCCGAGCAGACCGACCCGGGCTCCCGGGACAATCACCTTGCGTAGTACCTGCCACCGGGTCGCCCCCAGGGCCATGGCCCCTTCGACCTGGTCGTGGGGAACCGCGGCCAGGACATCACGTGAGATTGCCACCATGGTGGGGAGCACCATGATGAACAGGATGACTCCGGCCAACAGAAGGCCCACTCCCTGATTCGGTCCCCCGAGCAAACCCGTCCATCCGAGGACAGAGGTCAGCTGCGGCTCGACGGTGGTGCGAAAAAGTGGGGCGACAGCTACCAAACCCCACAGTCCGTAGACGACGCTGGGAACGGCGGCCAACAGTTCAACAGCTGTCGACAGCGGGGCGCGGAGCCTTCTGGGGGCAAGGTAGGCGAGGGCGAGGGCGGTGCCGAGGCCAATGGGGACGGCCAGGGCCACCGCGATGACAGTGGTCTCGATGGTGCCGACCGCGAAGGGGAGAACGCCGAAGTGATTGTGGGCGGGATCCCAGTTCGAACCCCAGAGGAACGACACCCCGAGCTTGGAGAAGGCGGGTACGGCCTGGGTGGCCATGGCCACCACGAACGCAATGAGAAGGGCGGCAAAGATCCCCCCGGCCACGCCGAGGAGAATGCGGTACGTGCGGTCGGGTACGGCGAGGCGCCATGTGCGCCTCGCCGTACCCGGGGATGGTGATCCTGAGATGGACAAACTGACCCTTCTACTTGGTCAACAGGGGGGTGGTCCCGTCTGGCCCGGTGACCATCAGCAGGGTTTGGCGAGCCAGGGTCTGGATATTGGTCGGCAGGGGCACATAGTCGAGGCTGGCCGACTGGTCCTGCCCGCCTCCGGTGTGGGTCAGCCAGTCGAGCACGGCCACCAGGGACTTACCGGTGGCGGCGCTGGATTGCTTCTTGGCGATGAGCGCCCAGCTGTAGCCCGAGATCGGGTAGCTGCCCGATCCGGCCTGATTGACAATGGAGAAGTCCGTCGATGAGACGTTGGGCTTCTGCGCCGCGTCAGCACCCACCGAAGCCAGCGAGGGCGTCACGTAGGACCCGGCCACGTTCTTCACCGCGGCATAGGTGAAGCTGTTTTGCAGGGCGTACGCCAACTCGACGTACCCGATGGAGTAGGGGGTCGACTTGATGCTTCCGGCAACTCCGGAGTTGCCGGCTGACCCGACACTGGAGGCCGGCCAGGTGACCGACTTTCCCTTCCCCGGGCCCGCGGCCCAGGTCGTCGACACCGTGTTCAAGTAGTCGGTGAAGATGTAGGTGGTGCCGCTGCTGTCCGAACGATGCACGGTGGTGATGGGTTGGCTCGGGAGGCTGACCCCGGGGTTGAGCGCGGTGATGGCGGGATCGTTCCACTTGGAGATGGTCCCGGCGAAAATCCCGGCGATGGTCGGTGCGTCGAGCTTGAGCCCGGTCTTCACCCCCGGCAGGTTGTACGAAAGGGTGACACCCCCGAGGGTGTCGGGTACCTGCAGTACCCCGCCGTAGGCGGCGGGCGCTTTGGCCACGTCAGCGGCGGCCATGGGTACGTCGGAGGCACCGAAGTTGACGGTCCCTCCCTCGAAAGCGGTGATCCCGGCACCACTGCCAACTGCCTGGTAGTTCACCGTGACACCTGAGTTCTTGCTGGAGTAGGTGTAAAACGCCTTGGTGAACACTGGTTGCACGAACGTGGAGCCGGCCCCGGTCAGTTGGGCGGCACCGGCTTTCAGGTCGGCAGCCAGATATGGGTCGCTTCCGCTGGCTGTGGTGGTGGATGTGGACGTGGACGCCGTTGGTGACGACGATCCACAGGCGGCCAACAGCATGCCGGCCGACGCGGTGGCGAGCGCCAGGACCCGAGTGGCCCGAGTGGCCCGAGTGGCCCGCTTTCGGGATTTGGGTGCCGCCGGGGGGGACGGTGTCTGCTGCACTGTCGGGGTGACCTCCGTGTGGATGTTCATGACGGGGAGCCCACTCGTAGCGTGGGTTTTGGCTTTCTCTGGAATTTCCATTACATGAGGAACAGTACGGAACTTGTATGAACGGCTCGTGATGTGTGGATGGCCGTCAGGTGAACCATGGTGAAACTTTTCTTGAACGACTCCGGCCCCGGTGGGAGGCCAGCGCCGCACGAGGGGCGGGCTACCTTGTGGGCCGCGGCCGCACCAGGGGCGGTAAGGAGGAACCGGGTGAGCAGACGACGGACCACGATGTGGCTGTCGTCCCTGGTGGTGGGCGTGTGCCTGGCTCTGGTGCCAGCTGCCGTGGCCCCTGCCGGGGCGTCCCCGACAGGGGTGAGTTCGTCCCCGGTCATGCCACGGCCGTCAACGCTCACTCAAGACCGGGGCAACCCGGGTCGGGCACCGGACCCCAGGGGTCAGTGGATCACTCGCGGATGTAGGTCAGAGCTGGCCGACGCGGCCCGGCGTTGTGCAGTACCGGCCTATCCCGGCTGGTTGGCCTTGGCCACGTAGGGCGTGCCGGCCGCAGTGAACCCGAGTCGGACCAGGGCGGCGGGCCGCAGCGCCCCCGGCCCGCCTACCGCGCCGGTCGTGCTGTAGGTCATCCACACCCCACCCTCGATGTCGACGAAGACCTTCTGCTCCCCGGGCCCGCTCCTCTGGGCGTTGGTCGAGACCAGGTGGACCAGCTTCCTCTGGTCGCACGGGCCAGCCACCGTCGCGCACGGGGCAGCAGCAATCTCGTAGTTGGCGGAGGCTTGCCCGCCCGAATAGGTCACCCACCACTGCTTGGTCACCGGGTCCAGCACCATTCCGGGCGCCTCGACCAGCCCCCGCTCCCAGGGGAGGGAGGAGGTGAGAAGCACATGCACCGACCCGGTGGGGAGCCCATCGGCACCGAGCTGCAGTGCATCGAGTTGGGTGGGCAGGCCGATCTCGTTGGCGTCCGGCTTGTAGATCAGCCACCAATCCCCGCCGGACTCCACCATCTGTGGGTCGATGTCCCCGTAGCGGTTGACTGCACATGGGAACACCGGCCGAGGGTCGACCACGAAGGGACCGGCTGCGGTCCTGGCGGTGGCCCGGTAGAGGCACATAGCAGGATGGCCGGTGACCGCAGCCGACCCCCACATCGTCCAGATGCCATTTATGTCAGCCACCTCGGGTGCCCACACCCGGAAGTCGTCGGCCTGGGTCCCGACCGGCAGTTTGGGTAGCGCATCGCCGACGAAGGTCCAGGGCCCGAGCGGGGTGGCGGCCTCCCATTCGGGCACGTTGCCGAACCGCTGCTTGGTGGTATACATCCGGTACCGCTGGGTAGCCGGGTCCCAGACCACCGCGGGGTCCGGCTGGGAGATGGTGGGATCAACGAAGGTGGCCGGGGCGGCGGAGTTGGCAGGGACCGGGTGGGCCTGGGCCAGACTGGGGACGAGGGGCAATGCCGGGGTGGTGGCTGCACCGGGCCCGGGTGCCGATAGAGCCATCGGCAGACCGACAGCGAAGACTGCACCGACCGCCAGGACCACAAGGGCCCAGTGCAGTCTGTGTCGGGTGTTGGTGTCGCTTGGCTGGTCTGTCCCCATCCGGTCCCCCGATCGGCAGGCTATCCTGCGCCCGCTGGTGTTGCGGGACCCTACCAACTGCCACCAGCGAACGGCGAACGCCCAAGGAACACGTCACCCACCGAGACGTAGCCGAGCGGCTTGTGCCACGTGCGCCAGGCGCCCCGGATGACGAGGAAACCGCACACGACTCCCAAAAGGAGCAGCACTTCGGCGACCACCGCGCTGGTTCGGGGCTCGAGGAGGAAAGCCAGCAGAACCAGGCACGCCGACACGGCCAGAACACATGTGCGGCCGGTGTGGCGATACCGGGGCAACCGGTCGACTCGGCAGAGATCATCCGGCCCTGTGGTGGGAGAGTGCGTGGTGGGCACCTCACGGGCAGAGGGTGCCATGGCTTTCTACAGGATGTGGGCCCAGGGGAGTGCCTGTCCCGGTAACCCAGGTGGCTGATGGGCCGGGCATCGGCTGGGTCCGGGACCGCCCGGGAGCGGGCGCCGGCGTAGAAGACTGTCGAGGCGGGGTCACCATCAAGAGGAGGATCATGACGATCGGTCGGCCAACCTTTGCCAGCGACAACTGGTCCGGCATCCATCCCGATGTCCTGGCCGCCATCATTGCCGCCAACGCCGGCCACGCTCCCGCCTATGGGGCCGACCCGGTCACCGCCGAGGCAGTCCGGTTGTTCCGACAACACTTCGGTGAAGGCGCTGAGGTGTTCTTCACCTTCAACGGGACCGGCGCCAACGTGGTCGGGCTGCAGTCGATGCTGTACCCGTTCCAGTGTGTGATCTGCGCCGATGGCGCCCACATCAATGTCGACGAGTGCGGAGCACCCGAAAAACATCTGGGCTCCAAGTTGGTCCCGGTCCCGACCCCGGATGGCAAGCTCACTCCCGATCTCGTCGAGTCGGTAGCGACGGGAGCCGGCAACGAGCACCACGTACAGCCCCGGGTGGTGTCGATCGCCCAGGCCACCGAGCTCGGGACCTGTTACAGCCTCGAAGAGGTGTCGGCGCTCGGAAGCTGGGCGCACACTCACGGGATGCTGCTGCATCTCGACGGTGCCCGACTCTCCAACGCCGCGGCGTTTCTCGGGGTCGGGCTCGGCGACGTCGGCGAGGCCTGCGGCGTCGACGTGTTGTCCTTCGGCGGTACCAAGAACGGTGCCATGGGGGCCGAAGCCGTCATCGTCCTCCGCCCCGAGGCGGCGGGGTCCCTTCCCTACATCCGTAAGCAGTCAATGCAGCTCGCCTCCAAGATGCGGTTCGTGTCGGCCCAGTTCGTAGCCCTGCTCTCGGATGACCTGTGGCGGAGAAATGCCGAACACTCCAACGCCATGGCCCGGCGTCTGGCCGACGGAGTCTCTCGAGTGCCCGGAGTGACCGTGTCCCAACCGGTGCAGTCCAATGCCGTCTTTGCCACATTGCCGACGTCTGTGGCTGAGGCACTGCAGCGCGACTTCCCGTTCTACCTGTGGGATGACACCACGGGTCAGGCCCGGTGGATGGCGTCGTTCGACACCACCGAGGATGACGTCGACGAGTTTGTGAAGCGTCTGGCCGAACTGAGCTAGGCCGAACTGAGCTAGGCCGGAACCCGGTTGCGGGAACCGCTCACCGGGTGAACTCCCAGTATTGGAACTCGCACATCATCGGCAGGATGTACTTCACATATACGGAGTGGATCTTGATCACCCCTTGGTCGTCGACATTCAAGTTGATGAGGTCGACCCGGTCGTCCCCGGCCCGGAATGCTTCGATCCGTTTTTCGAGGTTGACCAATTCGTCGAGGGTGCCGACCGACATGCCGAAGTGGTCCATCCGTGGGCACCGCATCGGGTCATCCTCGGCAACGAGAAAGATGAACTGGTCCCAGTGCACGCAGCTGAGGACGAGACGGCGCCGGTCCTCGGTCATCACGTCGAGCTCTTCGAAACCGAGCACGTCACCGAAGAACCGACAGATGTCTCGCCGGCCGTCCAGGTCCAACTGATCGGCCGGCAGTGACATGGCCACATGGTTGAACCGGGGATTCCCCGACGGGTAGAAGTCGTGCGGCATCAGTGCCGCACCTCGGGGACCACCATGACTTTGCCGGCGATCCGTCCGGTGGCCAACGCCTCCAGAGCGTCACCCAGGCCACTGAGCGGCACGTCGGTGGTATCGATGAGCAGTTCGCCGGGGATGTTTCCCGATGCCAGCAGCTCAATGGCCCGCTCGAACCCTCCCTGGTCGTAGACGAACGAACCACACACGGAGAGCTCGTTGAGGATCATCCGGTTGGGGTCGAACGAGGGTGCCTCGATGCCGGCTCCCACCATCACCAGCACGCCGCCGCGGCCAAGCTGATTGAAGCCCGCCTCGATGGCTTCCTTGCGCCCCGAACACTCCAACACCACGTGCACGGCTCGCCCCGAGAGGCGTTCGGGCTCCCACATCGGGAAGAGGTCGAGGTCGGATGGGTCGAGGACAGCAGTGGCGCCCAGACTCCGGGCCAGTTGCTTGCGGCCCTCGTTGGGCTCGACCACGGTGACGTCGGTGACACCCATGGCTTGCAGGGCGATCACCGAGAGCGCTCCGATGGGGCCCGCCCCGATGACCATGGCGGTATCACCGGCGGCGATCCCGGATCGGGTGATGCCATGGAGGGCGACGGCCAGGGGCTCGGCCAGCGCGGCATGACGGGCCGAGAGGCCTTCAGGGAGGCGGAGCACACCGGACGCCGCCACCAGGATGTACTCGGCAAAGGCTCCGTCAGGCCAGTCGGTGATGTCGACCGGGAGGTTCTCGCACTGGGAGGGTTTGCCCTCGACACAGCGACGGCACATCCCGCACCGGGGGGAGGGACCACCCACCACCTGCTCGCCGATCGACCAGGTGTCGACACCCTCGCCGAGGGCCACGATGGTCCCGGCCCATTCGTGACCGGCCACCGCACCCGCTTTGAGGCCCCAGCCATCTCGCAACTGGTGGATATCCGAACCGCAGATTCCGCAGTTGTGTACGGCGACCAGAATCTGACCCGGCCCCGGCGGCGGAACGGCACGGCGCTCTACGGTGACGACTCCCGGCGATTGATAGACCGCCGCGGCCATGGTGTCGGGGCGTGGCGACGGTGATACGGATGGCGACGCGGAGCCTGACACGAGTGCCAAGGCTAGGCGCGACCGGTCAGCCGGGCGGCCGGTCAGCCGGGCGGCCCCTCTTCTTCTACGGGTTCTCCGGACCAGAGCAGCATCAGGCACCGACCAGGACCATCCGGGCCCACGCCATGGTCGCCCGCACCTGGTCCTTGGCCGCAGTGAGATCGAGCCGGTGGTGCCGCTGCAGCCATGTCACCGCCACCGCCGGTGTGCGGCTCTCGCACATCACGCAGTGCACGAACACCCGGTGCATGCGGCCGCCGCCATGCAGAGCGCGGCAGTAACCACCACGGAAAACCGCCTACGAGCAACATGCGACATCTCGAATCCCCCTGTATCGATGTGACGGGCGATGTCTGGCATAGCCCCGGCAGATGTCGCGTTGTGGAGACGAGTCGGTCGACTCGGAATCGCTCAGGTGTCGTGATGGTCCGGAACCCGTCGACTGGCATTGTGAGGCAGCGGTGGATCGTGCCATTGTGGCGGAGAACCGAACCGCGGAGCAGAAACCGGATGACGGTTGTCGACTGGACCCAAGAGTCCAATCACTTCGATCCCGAGTACGCCGCCGACCCCATTTCTATCTGGCGCCATCTGCGCCCGGCCTGCCCGGTCGCCCGTTCCGAAAAGTTCCGGGGCATGTGGGTCCCAACCCGTTACGAGGACATCGAGGCGAGTGCCCGTGACACCGGGACATTCTCGTCTCGCAGTCCGGTGGTGGCCGAGTTCGGGGCCATGAGCGACTTCGGTCTCGAAGTTCCCCCTATCTCGTCGGATCCGCCGTACCACACCGCCTTCCGCCGGATGCTGTTGCCGTTCTTCTCCCCGGGCAGGATCAAGCAGTTGGAACCGTTCGTGGAGCAACTCGCCGACCGGCTCATCGACTGATTCGCGGGCGCCACCGGCTGCGACGGTGCACGCGACTATGCCCAGCACATCCCGGTGCAGGTGATCGCCACCGTGCTCGGCATCCCCCCTGACGACGGGGATCGATTCCGGGTCTGGGTGCACGACATGCTCGAAGTGGCCCCTACCGACGTCAATGTTGCCATCGCTACCCTTCTCGACTTCTCCGGGTACTTACAGGAGCACGTCGAGCGTCGACGGGTGGAGCCCAGTGACGACATCGTGACCTTTTTATTGGGAGCCGAGTTCGAAGGTCGCCCGTTAACCGATCCCGAGATCTTCGGGGGGTGCCTGCTTCTGTTGGTGGCTGGTATCGACACCATGTGGAGCGCCATCGGGGCGACCCTGTGGCATCTCGCCAGTCATCCCGAGCAGCGGAAGCGCCTGCGTGACGAGCCGGACCTGTGGCCGACCGCCATTGAGGAGTTTCTCCGGGCCTTTTCGCCGGTCACCATGGCGCGAGAGGTGACCCAGGACACCGAACTGGGCGGTTGCCCCATGAAGGCCGGCGATCCGCTCCTCCTTCCGTTCCCCGCCGCCAATCGGGATCCGGATGCCTTCGATCATCCTGACGAGGTCATCCTCGATCGCGCCCTCAATCGGCACTTCGCGATTGGCGTTGGCATCCACCGGTGTCTCGGTTCAAATCTGGCTCGGATGGAGCTTGACACCGCGGTGCGGCGATTCCTCGATCGCATTCCCGACTCCACCCTGGCCGACGCCGAAGCCGTGATGTGGTCGGTCGGACAGGTCCGCGGCCCGCGGGTACTACCGCTGGATTTCGGGACCTGAAGCAGGCGGTTGCTCGTGAAGCGAAAATACGCATCCTTGCTCTCTGGCACGAAGTGGCAATACGAAGGCGAGAATCGAAGCTTCTTTGCCTATCTACGGTCCACGTGCCGAAGGCCCGGCTTCCTAGTTGGGATCATTGCGGCCCTGCTGTTTGCCGCAGCCGGGTACCGAGACCTCGGCCTGGTCCGTGGAGTAGAGATATATGTCGGTGGCCTCGCTGCGATCATGCTGCTCGGATATTTCGTATGGTGTCGGGGCGCCAAGTTCTGAACCCTGGTCTTCAGGGTGACACGGCGTTGGTGGCCGGCCGGCGATCAGCCTCCCTCTCGGTCACAGCACCAGCGGACTCCCGATCGGAGTGCAGATCGTCGCTCCCTGCGGGCGCGAGGACATCCTCTTCCGGGTGGCGGCGCAGCTCGAACGAGCGCTGCCCTGGGGCGACCGACGACCGACGACCGCCGATCTTCGTGGGGCAAGGTCGGGACTAGTGGTACGCCAACCGGGCATTGGTAAGACAGGCCTTGGTGCCTAGTTTGCCTGTCACGGTCCTGCCACCTCTGGCCTGGTTTGAAGCTCCCAAAGCGGGGGAAGGGTCGCAGTGTGGGACTAATTCTGATTTTGCTACTGCTCGCATTGATCTCTGCTGGGGCGACCTTTGCCCTTCACATTCTGTGGATCGTCGCGGTCGTGTTCTTCCTTGCCTGGGTGGTGAGTTTTGTGCTCGGGAAAGGCCGGCGATTGGCATGGCGATAGCGGGACCGGCGCCGAGTGCGGGTCTTTGGATCGAACGGCATGACCGAGTACACCGCATCAGCCAACCTTCGATGAGAAGAGTCAAATGACGATGGATCGTAGCGAGCGGACGGTGCTCACAACGGGAGCCAACTCCGGTATCGGCCTGGCAACCGTGGTGCATCTTGCCGCGCTCGGATTCCACTCGGTTGGCTCGGTCCGCTCGGAGGCCAAGGCCGTGGAGGTAGCTCAAGCCGCAGCGAACGCAGGAGTCACGGTTGACACAGTGCTGCTGGACGTTACGGATGCCGCGCGTTGCGCCGCCGTCATCTCCGAGTTACGCCCATGGGCCGTGGTTAACAACGCCGGGTTCTCGGGAGTCGGCGCGATTGAAGACGTCACCGACGAGGAGGCGCGCCATCAACTGGAGACGATGGTGATAGCACCCATGCGGCTGTCGCGGTTGGCGTTGCCCCATATGCGTGCGGCAGGCCAGGGTCGAATCGTGAACGTCTCGTCCATCTACGGACTGACTACCACACCGTTTAGTGGGTGGTACCAAGCCTGCAAGCACGCTCTCGAGGCCGCGTCCGATGCCTTGCGCCTCGAAGTCGCCCGTGACGGCATCAAGGTGGTGTTGGTAGAGCCAGGTGGCTTTAAAACTGGGATCTGGGAGCAGCTTGGGAAAGACATCTCCCACCATCCCGGGTCGAACTACGAGGCTGGGTACCACCGGATCCAATCTCTGCTCAAGTCGTTCACCGGTTTCATGGGTGAGCCGGAAGGCGTCGCCAAGGTGATCGGAAAGGCCTTCACCATCGGCTCGCCGCGAGCCCGCTACCTGGTCGGCCGCGATGCCCACGCCATAGCGGCCACCCAACCCCTGATACCCACCGAACTGAGGGATCGCATCACGCGGCTGGTAACCGGGCTCTGATCCTCGGTAGGTCATTGGGATCGACGAAGGCTGTGCTCAAGACAGGGACGACGCAACGTGTCCAGGTCGGAGCTATCTCAGGGGTTACCTGTTAAGCAGGCTTTGCCCATGGGGATTCTCGAGAACCGTGTCAGCTGAACCCCGTCGCTAAGAATCAGCTGGGCGAACTGTTGAGGGCACCGGCAATTCGCTTGTCGAAGTCGTCAGCCAGATCAAGCAGTGCTCCCCGGCAGTCGCCGGTGTACGTGGGACCGTGCATGAGTGCCAAGGTGTCGATGCCAAGGTCTGCCAGTCGTCGGACGGTGGCGCCGCTGGCCGGCGCGAGCGATGACGCTTGAAAGAGATCCTCGCCCGCGATCGCCGGGCCCATGATGTCGTCGGTTGTGGTGGCTGGGTAGGCGCCGGTCTGGGTGAAGAGATCGCCGCAGAACAGTGTCCGAGTCGTCTCGTCGTAGAAGAGGCCGGCTTCCCAACCATGAGGCACGTGTGGCGTATCGAGCCAGCGCATTCGATGCCCGCCGATATCGAGCACGTCACCATCTGCGAGCGGGCGCGGCGGACGGTCGGCGAGATCCGTGAGTGACACCATGCAGCCGGTCATTCCTTGTACGACGATCGATAGCGGCGCGGCGGCCAGCCAGTCATTCATGGATCCGCACTCGTCTGCCTCGACGTGGCCGAAGGAGATCCATCGCATCGTGTCGATTGGCACAACCCGCGACACGGCCTCGGAAACGGACGGGAACATATGGCGGGGACCCGTGTGGAACAACAGCGGCTCGTCGCCGGCAATCAGGTATTGGTTGAAGCTGAAGTCCATGTCTGAGACGTAGGTCGTGAGCTGATGGACACCATCGGCAACCTCAGCGACTCGAGTTTCCATTGGAACGGACCTCCTGGCGAGCAACCCTGACCATCAGCGAGTGCCGATGGCTCCAGCATGCAGCGTACAGACGTTTCCCTCTCTAAGCCCTTGGCCGAGTCGATCGGGCAAATCACGGTTGATGCCGGCGTGATCGACTCGCTCTGTTCAATGGCTCCAGCCGAAATTGATGCTGCATGGATAACGCTGGATCCGGTTGGAGAACCGGTTTGCACGGCCCCTACGTCGACGTAAAGCCAGCCCGCCCGGCTCAACTGCGACAATCATTGGACTGTGGACCACCGGGAAAAGGCTCTTCAAATTGTCCGTCCAATCGATTCGACCAAGGTCGGAGTCTCGTAGGCGAAGTGGGCGGCAACGGCCTTGTCGTTCCTGATCGTCCAAGTGTGGACTTCGGGAATGTCGAAGGTCGCCCCGCTGGCACGTACCGCACCTCGTATTCGGCCGGTCTGAATCACCTGTCTGTCAGTTTCGAAGAGGGCATCAATCGTCAAGGCCGAGTCGATGGTTCCGACGAGTGCGGTCGCGAACGCGGCAATACCGGCATGGCCAATTTGAGAGCCACCCCAGGGCAGGAAGCTCGTGATGCCGACGGCCAAACCGTATTCGTCCCTCAACCGCTGATGGACGGTCGAGACGGTGTTGGACGCAGTCATTGACTCGATGCGGGCTCGATGGACATCGATCATCGGATAGGTGGCGCTCCGAGACCTGGCCTCGACCAACTCGGGGAACCAGCCGCAGACGAGCTCGGCTCACTCGGCCCGTGCCGGCGGCGGGCCACCCGGGCTGAGCCCGGTCTCTTCAGCCGACTTGATGCACTTGCGGACGGTCTTCGGGTCCACCCCGAGGCTGGATGCCACCATCAGCTTCGGCCGGCCGGCGTGCCAATGCTGGAGTACTTCAACAACGTCGAACCTTCGAATTGTCTGCTTGCCATGAGATCTCGCTCCCTTGTCGGATGCAAAGCGTTCATCTGTGCAAGGAGCCCGGCGGGGGGATCCCTCGTCCCGACGGCGGACTAGGAAATTACGGCGTGCAGGTAGGGGATTACTCCGGCGTTCACAACACCCAGGTCATTTTCACCTGGAGCGTGCCGGCCAACACCGGTGGCTCGACGATCACCGGCTACATCGTCTACGACGGCACCTCAACAGGGAATGAGTTGGCCACCACGTCATCGGGCACCACCCCCATCACCGCCACCTCCTACACGGTGACCGGTCTCACCATCGGCCCCACCTACTACTTCACGGTGAAGCCCACTAACGCGTTGGGCGACTCGGCGGCGTCCAGCGAAATGTCGGCCACACCGGCCACACCGGCAACGATGCCGACCGCTGGTTACTGGTTGGTTGCCTACGACGTTGGGATCTTCTCCTGCGGGGGATGCCGCTCCTCCTACGGCACGACCGGGGCCATGACCCTCAACAAACCCATCGTGGGCATGGGAGCCACTCAGGACCGTGGTTCAGCAGTCGCCATTGGGTGGGGTGTTGGTTGTGGCCGACAGCAATGATCTGAGCTCGTGGTCTCAGGTCGCCTCGAGCGCGGCAACGCCGCCCTCGCTCGCCAGATAGCCAGTACCTCACCCCATAATGTCTTCGTTCGCCTGTCATTGCACCGTGACCCTCGATTCACTCCCGACTGACGCGAGCCCACCTACCTTTGACCCAGATATGGAGGAGCCGGATCGTCGGGTTCGGCTGGAACTCTGGGACTGTGACTGTGACTGTGACTGTGACTGGATGGAGCTGTGGCTCGAGTCGGGAGACTCGACGGTGAGTGGTGTGGTGCGAAGTGGCCCGTACCAGGGACAAAACGTAGGGATTATGACGAGTCAAGCCGCTGGGTCGCGGAAAGAGACTGGCGACGTCGATGTGTGACCGCACCAGGTCGTACCGTGGAGGTCGGGACGGAAGGCTACATGGGAGCTCTATCCGGCGGTGGCCACAGAAGCGCTTTCTGTCAGTCAAGAAGACTGCCTGAGTGACGGCCGGCGGAGCCGCCGGACGGGCGGCGGGGAAGCACCGTCCACCGATCGGCCGTCGAGCGGGTGACGGTGTCCTGAGCGTGTTCTCGGGTTCCCAAGTTGGCTGAGGTCGGCCCCAACCGCACCCGGTGGGCAAGGCGAAGGACATCCCGCTCGGGCATTCTGACCAGGGTATTCCTCCGTGAAGTCTCCCCATTGCTTGCAATAGTTAGCAAACGGTTATCCTGGGATTGTCCTGATGGCGTTGTTCGGTGATCGGAGGTGTTGACGTGACTCAGGTATCGCAGGGAGAACGAGTAAGGGTGCGAACCGGACACTGGGTATTGATCCGCCCGCTTGGCCGCGAAGATGGACCGGCGCTGGTTACAGCGGTGGAGCGGTTGAGCACGGAATCGCGGTACCGCCGATTCATGTCGGGCGCCCCCGGCTTGTCCGAGGATCTCGCTGACTACCTCATCAATGTCGACCACTACGACCACGAAGCGCTGACTGCGGTATCGCCCGAGACGGGCGACATCGTGGCGGTGGCGCGGTTCGTCCGTGACCGAGCCCATCCGGCCACCGCCGAGATGGCCCTTGGGGTGGCCGACGGGTGGCAGCGACGTGGGCTGGGGGCACTGATGTTGCGACGGTTGGCCGGATGCGCCGCCGCGGTCGGCATCGAAGACTTCACAGCGGAGATTCTGGCCGAGAACCGCCCCATGCTGACGCTGGTGCGCCGGGTCGGAGGCGCGGAGACCACCCTGAATGGGCTCACGGTGATGGCAAGGATGCCTCTCGCCAACCAGCTCTGGGAAAAGCCGGCAGCCGCGTGATCCCGACGCAATGTTCGGGTGCGTAAAAGGGGCCGCTCGAGGTCGGAGGTGTGGCGTTGCCATTGCGTGTCCACCGACCGCCCTTTGTTGTCAATTCAGAACAGGAAGGCACGACGCCTTGGTGCAACCCCTGGGCCTTCGTTCATACAGGTCGACCGCTGACCGGGTCGACGGCGTTTGCCACGCCGAGCGTCTCCGCTTCGTTGTTGGCCTTTGAATTGGATTTTAAGATCGCGCCACAATGCCACTTGCCACTAGCGGCCGATGAACTGGTCTTAGCTGGTGGGCCGTGCGAGTCTCGAACTCGCCACCTTGGGATTAAAAGTCCATACTGATGCTTCCCACCGTTGGCGGACGTTTGCCGAATTTGGCGCTGACCTGCATCGATGTTCCCACCGTTCATTACGCTTCGCGTGCTTTGGCCGGGAGTTGTAGTCACGTTGTAGTCACGGCGGGACCTGTCGAAGGTCGATCCAAAAGGGCGTCGGCCCTCGCCGCCGAATGGGACCAGAGGAGTCGCCAGGCGTCCAATATCCCCTATTCGCGGTTACACGGGTGATCCGTCCTCTGCCAGCACTTCGTTGCGACCACTGGAACTCTTCCAGCCGCGCAGCGTCATGGGCTACCCGTCGTGGAACACAGAACGATGTTCCTACGTTTATCAAGAGTCGCTTTTGTGCTCGCCCGTCCTGGTCACCGCTTCAGATGGGCGCCCCCGAGGTGCCTGATTGAGACTTGGGGCAGACGCTGCGGTTGGTTCGTAGGGTTTAGAGGACCTGATGGGGTTGCTCACGACGTGCCTGCCGTCGGCATCTGCCGACTGGCTTGAGAACGAAGAGCTCCCCGTTGGGACCTTGCCGTGAGTGGCTCGAAAAAGGAACGTGCACCAGGATCCAAATCAGGAGTGCCCTCGCGGTTCCTAACCAACGAACCAGGAGGTACTCATGACCACCATCATCGGTATTGATCCCCACAAGGCAACCCATACTGCGGTTGCCATCGGCTGTGACGAAGCCGAGCTCGCTACCGTCACGGTCCGGGCCACGAGCCAACAGACCGACAAGTTGCGCTCGTGGGCAGAACCTTTCAAAGAGCGGACCTGGGCCATCGAGTCGGCCGGTGGACTCGGCTAACTCCTGGCCCAACAACTCGTCGATGCCGGAGAGCACGTCCTTGACGTGCCCGCCACCCTGGCTTCGAGGGTGCGGGTCCTCGGGACGGGCCGATCAGACAAGAACGACCCCAACGATGCCCGCTCGGTGGCCATCGCCGCTCTCCGGTCACCCGGACTTCGGTCCGTTTACGCGGCCGATCACGCCGAGGTGTTGCGACTGTTGGCCAAACGCAATCGGGGCATCGGTGCTCTCCGAACCAAGCTGGTGTGCCGGCTCCACGCCCTGATCGCTGGCTTGGAAGCAGGGGGAATTGCCAAGGAACTCAACGCTTCGGACGCCGATGGACTGCTCAGGAGCTTCGAGGGATCCTCTCCCGCTGAGCACACCCGCCACCAGTTGGCGCTCGAGCTCTTGGAGGATATCCGTCATCTCGAC
>Ga0097691_1000295_pt1 | contig 46218 bp, 31 predicted proteins | sample NGESurdeep072012_8_FD_72858 | JGI IMG/M metagenome (GOLD analysis project Ga0097691, IMG submission 72858) | Arctic peat soil microbial communities from Barrow, Alaska - NGEE Surface sample 210-1 deep-072012 | ecosystem: Environmental > Terrestrial > Soil > Wetlands > Peat ... | reverse complement strand
CTCGCCGGTGAGCGCCTGGTCCCGATCTCCATCGGCGAGCGGGTCGACCGCGCGGGCTGACGGCCGCACGCGCCGTCGCCCGATCGCGGGCGGCGGCCGGCGCCGGTGTACGATCCGGCGATGGATGACGGGTTCACGACGCGCGCGATCCGGGCCGCCACCCGCGTGCCCCGAGTGGATCAGCCCCCGTCGTCGGTGCCCATCTACCAGGCCGCCACCTTCGCAAGCGCCGACGCCGACGAGCTGGCGGAGGTGACCGGCGGCCGCACGCCCGGGTACGTCTACGCGCGGCTGGGCAATCCGACGGTCGACGCGCTGGCGGATGCCTTCGCGGCACTCCACGATGCCGACGCCGGGTTCGCGGCCGCGACCGGCATGGCCGCGATCCACCTCGCGGTGGCGTCCCAGGTGTCCGCTGGGGACCGGATCGTGGCGACCCGGGCGCTCTACGGCACGACGCGCAGCCTCTTCTCTTCGGTCCTCGCGCGGGGCGGCGTCGCGACCACCTTCGTCGACGTGACCGACCCTTCGGCCGTGGAGGCTGCGCTCGCGGCGGGGCCGGCGCGGATCCTCTATCTTGAGACCATCTCGAACCCGACCCTCGTCGTGCCAGACCTCGAGGCCCTCGCCGCCCTGGGGCACCGGCACGGCGCCACGGTGATCGTCGACAACACGTTCGCCTCGCCGTACCTGTGCCGGCCCCTCGCGCTGGGCGCGGACCTCGTCGTCGAGTCGGCCACGAAGTACCTGTCCGGCCACTCCGACGTCCTGGCCGGCGCGGTGGCCGGGAGCCGGCCGCTGATCGACGCGATCCGGGCTCTCCACGTCGACACCGGCGGCACGCTCGCGCCGTTCAGCGCGTTCCTGGTCCTGCGGGGGATTCCCACCCTTGCGATCCGGATGGACCGCCACGCGGCGACCGCGACCCTGCTCGCGGAGCTGCTGGAAGGCGCGCCGGGCGTCGAGCGGGTCTGGTACCCGGCGCTCCCGTCGCATCCGCAGCATGCCGTGGCGGCACGCCAGCTCGCCGGCGGCGGTGGAATGCTGGCGGTCGAGCTGGCCGGTGGTGCGGCGGCCGGTCGCGCCTTCTGTGACGCGCTGCGGATCCCGGAGCGCACGGCGTCCCTGGGCAGCATCCACACGATCGTGGTCCACCCGCCCTCGACGACGCACCGGCAGCTGACGCCGTCGCAGCTGGCCGACGCGGGGATCGCCCCCGGGCTCCTGCGCGTCTCGGTGGGCCTCGAAGATGCCGCGGACCTGCGCACGGATTTCGAAGGCGGCCTGGCCGCCGCCCGCGCCGCGGCCGACGTCGCCCTTTCGCACGCCTCGACCCCCGCGACGGCCTGAGCCGTGGCGACCACGCGGGCCCTGCCGGACCATGCCCGGGCGATCCTCGCGCATCGCCCCGCGAACCCGTTCGCGCGTGCCGGCCGCGGCACGTACCGCCTCCTCACCTCCGTGCGGTTCGCCGTCGTCCAGATCGTGGCGATCGCGCTTTCCGGGGTCGTCGGGATCATCCTGCCCCAGCTCCCGTCCGCTGCCTTCAACAGCGTCGCGGACTACCTCTCGGAGATGGACAAGATCCGGGCCCGTCTCGAACCGTCGCTCGGCGCGGGCGCCGTCGCGTTCCTCGAGCGACTCGGGCTCTTCCGCGTCTTCAGTGCCTGGTGGTTCACGCTCCTGCTGGCCCTGCTGGCCGTCTCGATCGTGGTCTGCACGCTGGACCGGACGCCGCGGCTGTGGCGCCAGTCGGCCCACGTCCGGGTCCGCCAGCCCGACGCGTTCTACGACCCGGCGCTCTCCGACCGCGCCGTCATCGCATCCGGCCTCACCGTCGACGACGTGCGGGCGGCCCTGCGGCGCGCCCGGTTCCGCGTCCGGGAGGCCCAGGCGGACGACGGGACCCGCTACCTCTACGGCGACCGCCACCAGTACGTGAAGATGGCGACGCTCATCTCCCACGCCGGCCTGGTCGGGTTCCTGGTGGCGGCTGCCGTCACCAGCCGGTTCGGGTTCGAATCCGGGATCCTCCTGCCGGTCGGGCAGGCCATCCCGGTCGAGAGCATCGGGACGGCCGATCTCGTGAGCGTCAAGAACCTGGCGTTCCAGGCGCCCCAGGACGCCACCGGCCGCTTCACCGACTTCACCACGGACCTCGCGGTCTACCAGGGCGGGCGCGAGATCGCCCGCAAGACCATCCGGGTCAACGACCCGCTCAGCGCCGCTGGCTACACGTTCCACCAGAACTTCTTCGGCCCGGCGATCGACCTGACGGTCAGGGCACGCGCCGGCGGCCTCCTCTGGTCCGGGCCCGTCCCGCTCGACGCCACCGCCGGGGGACTCCCCACCGGGCAGCTGGTCGTGCCGGGCCGCGACGTCGTGATCCAGCTCGTGATGGCGAAGCCGGGCACCCCGACGCCCCTCTTCGTGGTCGCCGTCCGGCCCACCGCCACCGATGCCGCCGGCAACCCCACCACCTACCAGACGCTCTTCCAGGGGCTGGCAGGGCCGGGCGACTCGGCCGCGCCCGACGGCGTCGACTTCGACGTGACGGTGGACGCCATCTCCGCGTATTCGGGAATCATTGCCCGGCGCGACCCGGGCGCGCCCATCGTCTGGGCCAGCTTCGTCCTCCTGATCCTCGGCCTGGCCATCACGTTCTACTTCCCGCGTCGACGGGTCTGGGCGCGGATCGCGCCCGCCGGCGAGGTGCGCCTGGCAGCCCACGCGGACCGGTACGTAGACCTGCGCCGCGAGTTCGGTGCGCTGCTGGCGGACCTCGTCGCGCGGCGCCGACCCGCAGGCTGACTCGCACCGACCGCCAACCGTGTAGGGACCGCCACGGACGAGTTTCATTTGCGGGACATTTCGGCGTCTTCCGACGCCGGGGTCTTGGAGTGTCGCCCCCGGTCCGGTAGTTTCTTGGCTGATCCCGAACGCCTCTCCTTCGTTCTGCCAGCCACGGGCGACCTGGGGCGGCAACGCGCCCGTCACGCGACGGGGAAGCGGCCCCCCGCCCGTCCAGATTAGGAGTCACATGACCGCTCGTCACAGGGCCATCGAGGCGATCTCCAGCCACCGGGTTGCTTCCACCCAGAAATACCTGGAGCACGCCGGCGAGGAGATCTACGGCCAGTACGTCTTTCACGAGGTCTCCCAGCGGCAGTTCCTGGCCAAGCCGATCTTCAAGCGGCTGCAGCGCACCATCGCGGGCCTCGAGCCGTTCGACCCGGTGATCGCGGACGCGGTTGCCCACGGCGTGAAGGAATGGGCGCTCTCCCATGGGGCCACCCACTACACGCACTGGTTCGTGCCGATGACCGGCTCCACGGCCGAGAAGCACGACTCGTTCCTGAGCCCGACGGGCGACGGCCAGACGATCGCCGAGTTCTCGGGCAGGAACCTCCTCCAGGGCGAACCGGACGCCAGCTCCTTCCCCTCCGGCGGCATCCGCGCCACCTTCGAGGCCCGCGGCTACACCGCGTGGGACGTGACGAGCCCGATCTTCCTGCAGGTCGAGCCCAACGGCGTGACACTGACGATCCCGACGGCGTTCGTCTCGTACACCGGCGAGGCGCTGGACCACAAGATCCCGCTCCTGCGCTCACAGGAGGCCCTGGGCACGCACGCCCTGCGCATCCTGCGCTGGTTCGAGAACACGAGCGCCAGCCGGGTCTTCACCAACATCGGGCCCGAGCAGGAGTACTTCCTGGTCGACCGGCGCCTCGCGGAGCAGCGCCCCGACCTCGTCCTGACCGGACGCACGCTGTTCGGAGCCCCCTCGCCCAAGGGCCAGGAGCTGGAGGACCAGTACTTCGGGCCCATCCGCGAGCGGATCCTGGCGTTCATGATGGATCTCGACCGCGAGCTCTGGCGCCTGGGGATCCCGGCCAAGACCCGCCACAACGAGGTGGCGCCGGGCCAGTTCGAGATGGCGCCCGTGTACGAGGCGACCTCGGTCGGCTCCGACCACAACATGATCGTGCTGAGCACGATGCGCCGCCTCGCGCCGCAGCACGGCCTGATGTTCCTGGTCCACGAGAAGCCGTTCGCCGGCATCAACGGCTCGGGCAAGCACAACAACTGGTCGATGGGCACCGACGACGGCGAGAACCTCCTCGATCCGGGCCACGACCCGCACGCGAACGCGCAGTTCCTGGCCTTCCTCGTCGCCGTGATCCGCGCGGTCAATGTCCACGCCGACCTCCTGCGCGCAGGGATCGCCGACGCCGGCAACGATCACCGCCTCGGCGCGAACGAGGCGCCCCCGGCAATCGTGTCGGTCTTCCTCGGCTCCCAGCTGGAGGACGTGATCGAGCAGCTGGCGAAGGGTGCCGCCTCCGCCTCCAAGAAGGGCGGGTCGCTGGAGCTGGGCGTCACCTCGCTGCCGGTGCTGCCGAAGGACGCGACCGACCGCAACCGGACCTCGCCGTTCGCGTTCACCGGCAACAAGTTCGAGTTCCGCGCAGTCGGCTCGTCGGCCCCGATCTACTGGCCCCAGACGGTCCTCAACACCGCGGTGGCCGACTCGCTGGCCCAGCTGGCCGACGAGCTCGACAAGCTTGACCACGGCGACTTCGAGGGGCTGACCACCATCCTGTCGGGCATCGTCAGGGGGAACAAGCAGGTCCTCTTCGAGGGCAACAACTACGCCGAGGAGTGGCACGCGGAGGCCGCCCGCCGGGGGCTGCCCAACAACAAGTCCACCGTCGACGCGCTGCCGGCCCTTACGACGCCGAAGGCCAGGGCGCTGTTCTCCAAGTTCGGCGTGCTCTCCGAGCGCGAGCTGGCCGCCCGGGTCGGGATCTACTGGGAGCGCTACGTCAAGGTCCAGAACATCGAGGCCAACTGTGCGCTGGACATGGCCAGGACCATGATCCTGCCCGCCGCCGCCAGGTACCTCGGCGAGCTCGAGAGTGCCTCCAGGTCGAAGGGCGCGGCCGCGATCGCCGACAAGGTCGCGACCCTCACCGACGGGCTGGTCGACGCCATCGACGCGCTCGAGGCTGCGCAGCACGCCGCCCACGGAGCCGGTTCCGTCGAGAAGGAGGCGGCGGCATTCCGCGACCGGGTCATCCCGGCCCAGAACGACCTGCGCGCCGTGGCCGACGAGCTCGAGACGCTGGTGTCCGACGAGCTGTGGCCGCTCCCGAAATACCGGGAGCTCTTGTTCCAGTATTGACACCGGGCCGGCTCGGCTCTCAATCCAGGTTCAGAAGCCTCTCCGAGCCTCGGCCGGAGAGGCTTCACGCGCTCGAGGAGGACGACGTGGCCGACGACGCGCTCGCGGCGATCGAGAAGGCGAAGGCGGACGGCATCCGCTTCATCCAGCTCCAGTTCACCGACGTGCTGGGGATCGTCAAGGCCGTGACGATCCCGATCCACCAGCTCGAAGGCTCGGTGAAGCACGGCACCTGGTTCGATGGCTCGTCGATCGAGGGGTTCACCCGGATCGCGGAGTCGGACCAGTACCTGATGCCCGACATGAGCACGTTCTCGGAGATCCCCTGGCAGCCCGCGTCCGGCCCGCGCGGGACGGCCCGGATCATCTGCGACGTCTTCACGCCGCGCGGCGAGCCCTTCGTGGGCGACCCTCGCTTCGTGCTGCGGCGGCAGGTGGAGCGCGCCAGGAAGCTCGGCTACATCGTCAACATGGGCCCCGAGCTGGAGTTCTTCCTCTTCAATCGCGACGCGAACGGCAAGGTGGCGCCGCTCCCGCACGACCTCGCCGGCTACTTCGACTACTCCACCGACCTGGCGCAGGAAGTGCGCCAGGACATGGTGGACGCGCTCGAGGCGTTCGGGATCAAGGTCGAAGCGGCCCACCACGAGGTTGCCGCCGGCCAGCACGAGATCGACTTCGAGTACTCGGACGCGCTCCGCACCGCCGACAACGCCGTCACGTTCAAGTTCGCGCTCAAGGCGATCGCCCAGCAGCACGGGCTCTACGCGACGTTCATGCCCAAGCCGATCTTCGGGATCAACGGCTCCGGCATGCACACCCACCAGAGCCTCTACTCGATCGCCGACAAGCGGAACGCGTTCGCGGACCCGGCCAACCGGTACGGGCTCTCCGACCTGGCGCGCTCCTACATGGCCGGCATCCTGGCCCATGCCCGCTCGATGATCGCCGTCCTCGCCCCGACCGTGAACTCGTACAAGCGGCTCGTGCCAGGCTACGAAGCGCCGACCTACATCACCTGGGGCCGGACGAACCGCTCCGCGCTGATCCGGGTCCCGATGATCTCCCCCGGGAAGTCGATCGAGGGCACGCGCGCCGAGGTCCGCTGCCCGGACCCGTCGTCCAATGCCTACCTGGCCTTCGCGGTGATGATCGCGGCGGGCCTCGACGGCGTGGAGCGGGGCCTCACGCTCTCCGACCCGGTCGAGGAGTCGCTCTTCGAGATGGACGCCGCCCGCGTCTCCGAGCGCGGCATCAAGGAGCTTCCCGGCACCCTGGGCGATGCGCTCGAGGAGCTCAAGTCGGACCCGGTGATCTGCGAGGCGCTCGGCGAGCACGTCCTCGAGCACTACGTCGAGGCCAAGCAGGCCGAATGGGACGATTACAAGGCCCAGGTGACGCAGTGGGAGCTGGATCGCTACCTCGAGGCGTTCTGAGCACGGTCGCCGTTCTCCACGGGTATCGGTGGGCCTGATATCGACAAGGCCCACCGCTGGATTGCCGGTCGCCGAGCACGGTTTCGACAGGCAAACCCGGGTTTCGCTGTCGAACCGAGCGTGAGCCGCCCCGATTCCATCGGTGGATCCGATGCCGATCGGGCGGGCCGATGAGATCGGGGCCGAACCGCGGCCCGAAGCCGGCCCGAACCGCGACCCGACCCCTTCCCCGACTCAGCGCATCGTAAGCGCCATCACCGCCTTCTGAACGTGGAGCCGGTTCTCGGCCTCGTCGTAGACCACCGAGTGCGGGCCGTCGATCACGGCGTCCGCTACCTCGATCCCGCGGTCGGCGGGGAGCGGGTGCATGTAGATCGCGTCTTCGGCGGCAAGGCCGATCCGCCGCTCATCGGCGATCCAGTCCGTGTACTTCTTCGCGATCTCCGCGCCGTCGGTCTCGTCCTTGGCCGTGAGGAGCGGCCCCCAGCTCTTCGCGTAGACGACGTCGGCGCCGCGCATCCCGGCCTCGAAGTCGTCCATGATCTCGAATGACCCGCCCGACCGCCGGGCGTTCTCGGCGGCCTGCTCCACCTGCTCCGCCGGGAGCCGGAACTCGGGCGGGTGGACCAGCCGCACGTGCATCCCGTAGCGGGTCGTCAGGAGCGACAGGTCGACGGGAACGCTGATCGGCTTCTGGTAGCTGGCCGCGTATGCCCAGCTGATCGCGATCGTCCGGCCCCTTGGGTCGCCCTTCTTCTCGTGGATCGTGAGGAGGTCGGCGAGCGACTGGTGCGGATGGAAGAGGTCGCACTGCATGTTCAGCACCGGCACGCGGCTGGCTGCGGCGACCTCACGGATGTACCCGTTGCCGACGCCCCAGTCCACGTTCCGGATGGCGATCCCATCGTTGTAGCGGCCAAGGATCTCGCCGATCTCCCTCGCCGTGTCGCCGTGCGAGATCTGGGTGGTGCGGCTCTCGATGAACTGGGCGTGCCCGCCCAGCTGGGCCATCCCGGCCTCGAACGAAGCCCGCGTGCGGGTGCTGGAGAAGAAGAACAGCATCGCCAGGACACGATCCCGCAGGAGCGGGTGCGGAATCCCGAGGGCGCGCTCCCGCTTCAGCTGGAGGGCGACCTCGAGGACCGTGTCGATCTCCTCCTTCGTCCACTCCTGGAGGCTGATGAGGTCGCGGCCGCGCAGGTCCGTCTGCATGGCGGCCTACTCCGCCGCGCCGAGGATGAGGCTGAGGAGCGACATCTTGAGCGCGACGCCGTTGAACGCCTCTGCCCAGTAGCGCTGGTGGCGCGTGGCGTCGACGTCCGGCAGCAGCTCGTCCATGCGCGGCAGGGAGTGGAGGATGATCGAGCTGCGCTTGCCCTTGTCGCGCAGCAGCTCGCGGGTGATGCAGTACTCGGGCGGCGTGAGCCCGACCTTGTCGCCCCGCTCAACGCGCGATGCCGTGTAGTCGGCCTGGACGACGGGCTCCATGTAGATCACGTCCGCCTCGTTGATCACGTCGCGGACGTCGCCGGCCTCGACGTAGTCGACGTTCAGCTCGTCGATCTCCGCCTTGAATTCCGGCAGGAGGCTCATGTCCGGCGGGCCGACGACGATCGCCCTGGCGTCGAACTGGCTGAGCGCGTACAGGATCGAATGCATCGTCCGCATTCGCATGTCGCCGACCAGCAGGTAGGTCAGCCCGTCGAGCGTCCCCTTCTCGAGGAGGATCGTGTAGAGATCGGTCAGCACCTGGGTGGGATGCTCGCCCCAGCCGTCGCCGCAGTTGATGATCGGCACCGACGACCACTTGGCCGCCTCGGCCGGGGCGCCCTGCTGGAAATGCCGGATCGCGATGACGTCGGCGTAGTACTCCAGCATGTGGAACGTGTCCTTGATCGACTCCTGGTAGAAGTCGCCGGCGCGCGTCATCTTCGAGTCGGAGAAGCCCAGGACATGGCCACCGAGGCGGTGCATGGCCGCCTCGTGGGAGAGCCGCGTCCGGGTGCTCGGCTGGTAGAACGCGGTCAGAAGCGTCTTGTGCTTGAGCAGGTCCGTGTTCCGGCGGTCGCGAGCGAACGGGCGGAGGTCATCGGCGACCTGGAAGACACGGAAGTACTCGTCGCGGCTGAAGTCCTTGAGGGAGAGGATGTCGCGGCCTGCGAAACTGCGCATTACTGGCACCTTCCTGTTCGATGAGTTGACATGGCGGCAGCTCGAGTGGCTACCGGGGGCGCACGCCCACGAACGAGGGTCCGACCTCCTCCCGGCTCCAACCGGTGGTCCGCCTCGACTTACGAATGTGCATCGACGAGCTCCGCCTCCACGTGATCGACCGCCCGCCCGGCGGGCGCCGGACCCTCGGCGGCCTGGGGAGCGATCTGGTTCACCCGGCGAATGACATGGAAGCGGAAGTGGCCGGGACTGAAGTAGCTCAGCGAATAGTCCACGACGCGCCCACTTTCTGCGTAGAGCTGGGCGGTGAACTTGAGCAGGGGATCTCCGACACGAAGATGAAGCCGGTGGGCCAGGTCGGTGCCCGCCGCCTCCGCGGACAGCTCGGTGTGGGAGTGCTTGAGCGGTGGATCGCGCCGTCGCAGCAGGAAGTCGAACATCGAACCGTCGAACGAGTCCCCCAGCTCCTTCGGGTCAAGGACGTCCGTCGGGACCACGTCGATGAGGAAGGCGATGGGAAGCCCGCCCGACATCATGACGCGCTCGACGGCCAGGACCGGGGTTGCCGCGGACATCTGGAGCGCCTCGGCCTCGCCCGGTGCGGCGGCTCGCTCGCGGATCTCGCATTCTCCCATGTGGATCTCCACCCCGATCCTCTTGGCCAGGGTTTCGATGCTCTGGAGCTCCTCCAGTCCCGCCACGACGAGGGGGTGACGCGGGCTGACGAAGGTGCCGATCCCATGGCGACGGACGATGAGGCCGCCCTGCTCGAGCTGCGACAGGGCCTCGCGAAGGGTCGCCCGGCTCACGCCGATGCGTTGGCTCAGCGTGGTCTCCGAGGGCAGAAGCCCATCATCGCCTGCCAGCGCCCCCGACTGAATCCCCGCGACGACTTCCTGGGCCGCCTGCCGGGCCAGGGTCAGGTTACGGCGAACCATGCACCAGCCTCATCTCTTGGTGGGGGCGCAGCCGGATCTGGAGACACGAACCTGGTGCCGGCGAGAGCCGTCGCACCAGGGAGCGGTCACTCCAGGCACCAGACGCTAGTCATCTGACATCCTCTCTGGGCCGCATTGTGGCATAGCCGGGCAACCCGGCTCCCAGTGCCATTCGGCCTGTTGACTTCAAGGCGCGCCGCGCTCGGGCAGGGGTCGGCGCGGCGGGGCACGTCACGGCCGGCGCGACGATGGCTGGCCGAGACTCGGATCGCTGTCCCGGGGCCGTCCTCGATGCCGGTCGTGCTGCCCGGCTCGGCGCCGGAGAGGGACACAACAGGCCGAATGGCACTGGGGAGCGGCGTGCGAGGCCGTGACACAATGCGTGCTCGGAACGAGGATGTCAGATGACTAACGTCTGATTCCTGGAGTGACAGCTCGTGATGCAACAGCTCGCGCCGGCGCCGATCTCGTGTCCCAGATCTCCCCTGCCACCTGCCGCGTGATCCCGGCGCGACAGTCGTGGGCTGCCGCGACGTCGTGAGGAAGCCATCGAGGGGTGGGAACCTCGATCACACCTAGCGTGGGCTGGCCGGCAAGAGCCAGGCGCGCACCTGGGTCGCTGGATGGCCCGGCGGGCAGGCATGGTCTCGTCCGGTCGAAGCAGGGGCGGACATGAGCGAACGTGACTCCACGGAGCTGGCCGGGGCAAGAGTCGTGGACGGCCGCGGGGATTGGGCTCGGTTCCTGCTGACCTGGTTCGCGCTCCCGTCGGCCCTCGTCATCGCCCTGCTGCTCGGTGCGCTCATGATGCTGGCCCTGGGCGCGAACCCGATCACCGGCTATCGGGCGCTCCTCGAGGGAGCATTCGGCGGGAGCTACGCGCTGAGCAGCACGGCGATCCAGGCCGTGCCATTGCTGCTCGTCGGGGTGGGGATCTGCATCGCGTTCCGGGCCAACGTGTTCAACATCGGCGGTGAGGGCCAGATCGCGATGGGCGGCTTGCTGAGCGCGGCCACGGCGCTGGCGCTCCCGGACCTGCCCGGCTTCATCCTGATGCCGCTGGTCCTGCTGGCTGGCGCGCTGGGCGGCGCGATCTGGGGAGCGATCCCGGGCTTCTTCAAGGCGCAATACAACGTCAACGAGATCCTGAGCACCATCATGCTCAACCTCGTGGCGGTCCAGGTCATGAACTACATGCTCGCCGGCCCGATGGTCGACCAGTCACCGAGCTCGGTCGGGGGCCTCATCCCGGAGACAAAGGTGCTGCCCGAAAGTGCTCAGCTGCCCATCCTCGTCACTGGGACGCAGCTCCACCTGGGCGTTCCGATCGCCGTGCTCGTCGCGATCGGCGTGTACGTCCTCCTCTGGCGCACGAGCTTCGGGTTCCAGATCCGGAGTGTCGGGCTCTCGCGCAGAGCATCGGCTTACGCCGGCATGCCGGTCAAGCGGACGATCACCCTCGCGATGACCCTGAGCGGGGCGATGTGCGGGCTGGCCGGGGCGATCCTGGTGTTCGGCAGCATCTCCCACCGCATGGTGACGGACGGTAGCCTGACCGGCTTCACGGGCTCAGCAGGGTTCAACGGCATCGTCGTCGCGCTCTTCGGCGGCCTCAACCCGCTGTGGACCATCGTCTCGGCATACCTCTTCGGTGGCCTGATCGTGGGTGGCTCGGCGCTGCAGGTCGCCACCGGCGTGCCGTCGGACCTCGTCACCGCGCTCAGCGGCACGATCGTGGTCCTGGTCGTCTCGCTCGAGTACCTCCGCCGGCGCGCCCGCGCCCAGTCGATGGCGCTCGCCGGCCGCCGGGCTTCCCGCCCGCCACATCTCCCTCGCAACGCGCCGCCCCTGGCAACCGGCGAAGAGGGCGGCCAGTGAACCAGTTCTTCACCGTCGACGTCCTCACGACGACGATCGCGTCCGGCATCGCGCTCGCGACGCCGTTCCTCCTCGCCGCCCTCGGCGAGACGATCGGCCAGCGCAGTGGGGTCATCAACCTCGGCGTCGACGGGATCATGCTCCTGGGGGCGTTCGCCACCTACTACGTCGAGCTGCAGACGGGCAACCTGCTCCTCGCGATCCTGGCGGGAACAGCCACCGGCACGCTCATGGGCGTGGTCACCGCGTTCGTCAGCGTGACGCTCAAGGCCGAACAGGGCATCAGCGGGATCGGCATCTACCTCTTCGGCCTCGGGTTCAGCTCGCTGCTGTTCCAGAAGCTCGTCGGCACGCCGCTCCCGATCGCCACGCTGCCACCGGTCGGGATCCCGCTGCTCGACTCGATCCCGCTGATCGGTGGCATGTTCTTCAACCAGAGCCTGCTCGTGTACCTGGCCTTCCTGCTGGTCCCCGTCGTTGCCTTCATCCTGAACCGCACGACCTACGGGCTGAAGATCAAGGCAGTGGGCGAGAACCCGGCCGCCGCCGACAGCCTCGGCGTGAGCGTGGCCCGGATCCGCTGGTCCACCGTGATCCTGGGCTGCACGTTCGCGGGTCTCGCCGGGGCGAGCCTCCTCATGTACGGCGGGATCTTCCAGATCAACCTGACCCAGAGCGAGGGGTTCATCGCGGTCGCGCTCGTCTACTTCGGGGCGTGGCGCCCGGTCGGCGTGATGTTCGGGTCCCTCCTCTACGGGCTCGTCGGCGTGGTCATCCTGACCTGGAAATCGCTCGGGATCATTCCCTTGAGTGCCTCTGACCTGGCTGCGACAGCGCCGGCGATCATCACCGTGCTGGCTCTCCTGTTCCTGGCCCGTCGCTTCCGCCAGCCGGCCGTGCTCGGCCGACCATACGAGAGGGAGGGTTGACGCGACCGAGTGCTCCGACCATCCACTGCGCGCGCAGCGCAGACCCCCCCGTTTCAATCGAGGAGACATCGATGCACCGACACCTTGACCGGAAGTCCTCGCTCATCCTGCCCGCAGTTCTCGTGGCCCTGATCGTTGCCGCGTGCTCGGGCAGCAGCACGCCCGCACCCGCGTCTGTCGCCCCAAGCCCGAGCCCGGCAGCGGCGGCCTCGGTCGCCCCGAGCCCGAGCCCGGCAGCACCGGCCTCGGTCGCCCCGAGCTCGAGCCCCGCCGCGGCCGCCCTCAAGGTCGCTCTGGTCGCGCCGAGCGCCGTGAACGACCTGGCCTTCACGCAGTCGATGGTGGAGGCGCTCAACTCCCTCAAGACGAAGTACAACCTGACCATCGCGATCTCCGACAACCAGTTCGTCGTCGCGACCGCCGCGAACGTGATCCAGAACTACGCCTCCCAGGGCTACAACCTGGTCATCGCCCACGGGTCCCAGTACGGGTCGATCCTCCAGCAGCTGGCGCCCCAGTTCCCCAACGTCTCCTTCGCCTGGGGCACGGCGGGGTCCACCTACAACCTGCCGAACGTGTTCGCCTACCAGGTGAACTCGAACGAGGGCGGCTACGTCCAGGGCGCCATGGCGGCGCTCCTCAGCACGTCCAAGGTGCTCGGGGTCATCGGCCCGATCGCGGTCGGCGACGCCAAGCTCTACGTCGATGGCTTCTGCGCCGGCGCCAAGTCGATCGTCGCCTCGATCAGCTGCATCCCCGTCTACACGGGCTCCTTCAGCGACGTCAGCCTGATGTCCGCCGCGGCGACGACGTTCGTTGCCAACAAGGCCGACGTGCTGACCGGCACGGCCCAGGCGGTCGTCGGGGCCATCGGCGTCGCCAAGTCCAAGAACCTCCCGTGGTTCGGAACGCAGTGGACCCAGGCGTCCCTTGCGCCGAGCCAGGTGGTGTCCAGCCAGGTCTACAACTGGGCCCCGATCCTGGAGCAGATCTTCGCCACGATCCAGTCCGGCAAGCTTGGCGGTACCACGTTCACGGGGACCCTGGGCAACGGGGGTGAGCAGATCCAGTTCAACCCCGGTTTCACGCTACCCGCCAACGTGAAGGCCAAGGCCGACGAGCTGATCAAGGGGATCACCGAGGGGACGGTCAACGTTCCGCAGTGATCGCCGACGGGTGAATCGGGAACCATGACGATGGAGGCAACCACCCCGGGGAACGCGACAGGCAGGACCGGAGTGCCGATCCTGGAGATGCGCAACATCACCAAGCGCTTTCCCGGGGTGGTCGCCAACGACAAGGTCGATTTCGACGTTCGCGCCGGGGAGGTCCACACCCTCTTCGGCGAGAACGGCGCCGGTAAGAGCACGCTCATGCGCGTGCTCTACGGGCTCTACCGGCCCGACGAGGGCGAGATCCGGATCAACGGCCAGCGGGTCTCCATCAGCTCGCCCTCGAGCGCGATCCGTCACGGGATCGGGATGATCCACCAGCACTTCATGCTGGTGGACACGCTCACCGTCGCCGAGAACGTGGCGCTCGGCACCCGGTCGACGCGCGGGCCCCTGACCGGCCTCGAGGCCGTCTCGGCGCGCATCGTGGAGCTTTCCGAGCGCTACGGGCTGAAAGTGGACCCGCGGGCCATCATCTGGCAGCTCTCGGTCGGTGAGCGGCAGCGCGTCGAGATCATCAAGGCGCTCTATCGCGACGTCGAGCTGCTCATCCTCGACGAGCCGACGGCCGTCCTGACGCCGACGGAGGTGGCAGACCTGTTCAGCGTCCTGCGCCAGATGGCGAAGGACGGCCGCGGGCTCGTCTTCATCTCGCACAAGGTCCACGAGGTGCTCGACCTGTCCGACCGGATCACGGTCCTCCGGAGCGGCCACGTCGTGGGCACGCTGCCGGCCGCCGAGGCGTCCCGGGAGCGGCTCGTCGAGATGATGGTCGGACACCAGGTCGCCGCCGAGGAGCATCCGCCCGCGGCCGTGGTCGGCTCACCTCGGCTGGTCGTGAAGGATCTCCGCGTCGAGAGCGACCGGGGAGGCGACGCCGTCCGCGGCGTCAGCTTCGAGGTCGGCTCGGGCGAGCTGGTCGGGATCGCCGGTGTCGCCGGCAACGGGCAGCGTGAGCTCGCCGAGGCGATCGCCGGGCTCCGCGTCCCCGCCAGTGGCTCGATCCGGCTGAACGACCGGGAGCTGGCCGGACACGGCCCCGCCGCGATCCGGTCGGCGGGACTCGGCTACGTCCCCGAGGAACGGATGCGCGACGGCGTGGTCGCCGATTTCAGCATCGCGGAGAACCTCCTCCTGGTGGACTACGGCAGCAGCACCTACAGCCAGCTCGGGTTCCTGCGCACGCGGGCGATCCGCCGCCATTGCCAGGAGCTGGTCGACGCGTTCAACGTGAAGACACCGAACCTGGAGACGCCGGCACGCAGCCTCTCCGGCGGCAACATCCAGAAGTTGATCATGGCGCGCGAGCTTTCGGCCCGGCCGGAGGTCCTCCTGGTCGCCCAGCCAACCCGCGGGATCGACGTGGCCGCGTCCCTGTACATCCACCAGCGGCTCGTCGCCCAGCGCGACAGCGGCACGGCGACGATCATCATCTCCGAGGACCTGGACGAGATCATGACGCTCTCGGATCGCATCCTCGTGATGTACGAGGGAACGATCATCGGCTCGGCCGATCCGCGGACGGCCAGCCGCGAGGAGATCGGCATGCTGATGGCAGGGGTCCACCACGACGCGTCGGTGCCCGGCAACGCGCCGGCCGCTGGTTCGGTCAGCGGCGGACGCCGGTGAACAGCACGGAGACCCGTTCATGGTCGCCGATCTCGCCGCGATCCCGCAAGGCGAGCAGCCCGGCGAGCCCGGATGAGCCCGTCGGGTCGACGTCGATGCCGGTCGCGTCGCCGGCAAGCCCGTTCGCCCGCACGAGAGTGTCCTCGCTCACCACGACGGGGCTGCCCCCCGACGTGAGCATCCCTTCGACGACCGCGAGCCAGTCGTAGGTTTCGTCGTCGAGGATCCCGTGCGCCACGCTGTGGGGTTCCTCCTCCCAGGGCCACATGAACTCCGACCGGTGGGTTGATGCGTACGAGAGCGCCTCCCGCACGTCGCTGGGCGTCGCCTCGGACGGCAGGCGCGCGGCGATCCGCTCGAAGGCCCGACGCAGCGGCCAGGCACCCTCCGTCTGTACCGCGTGGAAGCGCGGCACCCGCGAGAGCGCCCCCATGGCGACGGTCTCCCCGATCGACTCGATACAGGCGCTCGCGAGGGCACCCCCGCCCACCTGGACCACGAGCCGGTCCGGCGCCGGACCATTCGCCAGCGCCGCCGCCATCTCGTAGCCGAGCGTGAAGGCGCCCTCGACGGCGAGCCCGTTCTCGTTGCCCTGGCAGGTGAACGGCAGGGCGCCCTCGTCGAGCGCCCGGCGGAGGCGGTGGTAGGTGGGGTCGCCGGGGAGACCCGGCGTGCGTGGACAGGTGGTCACGTGTGCGTCGAGCTGGGTGAGCCGGGCCACCACGGCGGGATCGGCGTCGACAGGGACGAACACGTCCAGCACCCGCCGGCCGGCCGCCGCGATCACGGCCGCCGCGAGGGCGGCGTTCCCGCAGCTGGCGATCGCGAGGTGGGGCCGATGCGCCGGGTCAACCAGGCCAAGTCGCTCGATGACCTCGAGATAGACAAGCAGCCCGAACAGGTGGCGGGCCTTGTGCGAGCCCGACACGTTGCCGGTCTCATCCTTGACCCACACGCCACCGTCCGGCGCGAACCCGAGCTGCAGGCTGAGCGCGTCCGCGCGGGAGAACGGCGTGGGGAGGAACCCGTGACCGTCGACCCCTGCGACCTGGCCGTCCAGGCGGTCGACGAGTGCGCAGTACTCATCGTCGGCGATCCCGCCGGCCTGTGCCAGCTGGTACGCGTGGAAGAGCCGCCGGTACCGGATGTACGGGTTGGTCGCGACGTCGCCGGCGGTAGCCGGGAAGCCCAGGGCCGAGACGTCAAGCCGGCGGCGGAGAACGTGGTCGGTGTCGTCGCTCCCGCCCGCGTTCGGGCAGCGGAACGGGTAAGGATCGTCCGGGGCCGGCGATGCGCCGCACCCCGCGCACACGAGTGCGCTCGCGAGGGCGCGTGGCGGGGTGATCACAGGGCCTCCAGCACTCCCGTCCGCGCGTTGAACTCGGCGATCAGGCGGTCCCAATCCTTGACGATCGTGCGCATGTCGGTCCAGAAGCGCGGGTCCTTGCGGATCCGGAACTCCTCGATGGGCACGTCCTGCTGCTCGACCCAGGTGAAATAGCCGAGGTTGAAGATTCGCTCCCGGTCCTCCCGGCTGAGCTCAAGCAGGTGGTCCGTAGCTGCCCCGAGGAGGTGCTCGCCGAAGACCTCCCCGGCGGCTACCTCGTCGAACACGCCGCCGAAGTCCCTGGCCAGCGCCAGGTCACGCTCGCTGTGGTACATGGCCGCGCCGTCGGTCGCCACGGTCACGATGACGTCGTCGGGGCCCATGTCGTAGTACTTCGCTGTCTTGATGGCCGCGAGCACATTGGCGATGCTCGACAGGCCCAGGGACGACAGGCCGTCGATGATCTCCTGGGGCACTCCCTGCCGCCGAGCGAGATACGCGCGGCCAATCTCGGTGTTGAACAGCACGCCCAGCCGGTCGGTCGCCCGGTCGGAGATGGCGAGGGCCACGTCCGTCGCCATGACGTTGTGGATGAGCGGGATGTGCTTGTCGCCGATGCCCTGGATGTTGTGCTCGCCGAACCCGTTGCTGAGCATCGTCGGGCACTCCAGCGCCTCGACGGCAACGGTCAGGGATCCCGTCTTCTCCTTCAGGAAGTCACCGGCCCCGATCGTGCCGGCCGACCCGGTCGCGGACGTGAAGGCCCGCAGCCGGAGGTTCGGCTCCGTCTCGCGCATCGCCTCGAAGACGTGCAGCAGGGCCGACCCCGTCGCCAGGTAGTGGGCGATGTGGTTCCCGACCTCGGAGAACTGGTTGAAGATCACGTTCTCCGGGTCGGCGGAGAGCTCGTCGCACTTGTCGTAGATCTCCTTGACGTTGCTCTCGGTGCCGGGCGTCCGGATGATGTCGGACGGATCGACGACCCAGTTCCCCAGCCAGTCGAAGCGCTCCTGGCTCATGCCCTCCGGGAGGACGGCCACGCCACGGCAGCCCATGATCCTGGAGATCGCGACTCCGCCCCGGCAGTAGTTGCCCGTGGACGGCCAGATTGCGCGGTGGCGCGTCGGGTCGAACTGTCCGGTGATGATCCGTGGGGCGAGGCAGCCGTAGGCCGCGAGCACTTTGTGCGCCCCGATCATCGGGAAGCGGTCGCCGAGGGCCACCACGATGCGGGCGTCGACACCGGTCAGCGACCTGGGGAGCACCAGGTGCTCGGGCACCGGCGTCAGCCCGGTGCGGGAGGCGTCGTTGTACCAGTGGACCCGGAACAGGTTCAGCGGGTGGGCGTCGTCGGGGCCCACGCTCCCAAGTGCTGCCCGGACGTTCGCGGGGATCAGCGCTGGGTCGGCGAGCTGGGCGAACGTCGGGAGCCCGATGTGGGCCTCCCGGAACCGCACCACCGTGTTCTCGTACACCGTTGCGTCCACGAGCTCCCGCTCGAGTCCAAGTCGTCGCATTGCGCACCCCGCTCTGTCAGATCTGCTACCAGGGACTGGATTGATTTGGAGGGCGTGACGGTCCTCAGCCGGCCGGCGTCCCACCGGCCCCGCGGGCCTCGGCCGCCTCGAGTGACTCGCGCACCCGCCGCAGGCGGGATCCCCGCTCTCGCACGAAACGCTCGATTCCCGCCAGCAGGAACGGCGGCGTCAGGTGCGCCTCGTCCATCACCTCGTCGAGCGTGCCGCCGGTCCGCCAGCGGTCGTCCCAGTCGGACCCCATCGAGTACTCCAGGGCCAGCGGACCGTCCACCCAGTCGCGCATCTGGCGCGCGGCCCGGTTGGTGATCGCCATCCCGTCGATCCGGTCGGCCGGGGTCACGGTCCGGGAGCGGTAGTCGGCCGGCTGCAGCCGGAACAGCTGCGGGCTGATGGCCGCCACGACCTTGACGTTGAGGCCCTCGCGGTCGAGATCGGGGAGGAGCTTCACCAGGTTGGCGGTGCTCGTGGTGCCCTGCACGAAGACCGTGCCCATGGCGGGCCTCCCCGGCCGGAAGTCGCGCAGCACGTACGCCCCGCGCGCGGCCTCGAAGTGGGAGGGCATGCCCAGCGCCTCGCGGTCGGGCAGCTCGATCGGCGGGCGCGTCAGGTGCAGGGCTACGATGGGCGCCGCCTGGGCGAGCGCCGCACCCAGCACCACCGGGACCTCGTTGTACTCCCAGGGGTGCAGGTCGATGACCTGGCCTTCGGGGAAGAGCTGCGTCACCCCGGTGGCGAAGATTCCGAAGTGGGTGCGCGAGTCCTCCGCGGTCTCCGGGCCCGAATGTCCGGCCACCCAGAGCACCTTGCCGATCTTGAGCTGGGTGTCCTGGGCCAGCTGGCTGAAGAGCCGCATGGCGCCGTACTTGAGGTAGCTGAACGAGCCGTAGGTCGAGCAGGCGCCCCAGAAGCCGTTGAAGGCGGCCATCGGGTCGTCGGCAAAGTTGACCGTCGCCAGGCCGGCCATCATGCCGGCGTTCGTGAACTCGGTGATCTCGGTCGGCAGGAGCGCGCCCCGCGGATTGGCGTCGCGCTCGTACCAGCCCCAGCCCTCCTGGTCGCCGAAGCCCTTGCCGAACCCGGCGAGGTTGGTCGACTCGGCGAGGTCGGCGGACGCGGCGATGAACAGGGGACGGCCGTACTCGGCCTTCGCGAACGTGTTGACCCAGGCGCCCCAGGCGGCCAGCGCGGCCCGGTTGGGGACCTTGTCACCGGGCTGCTTCCAGATCTGCGGCGGATAGGCCCGGTAATCGTAGATTCGTGGGTCCTCGACAAGGCGAGCTCCCCGGCTGCCCAGGTTGAAGGTGGGCATGCTCTCGGGCACCCGCGCCGCCAGCTCGACCAGTCGGTCCGAGATGGCCTCGACGACATCGCGCCGCCCGCGCAGGACGCGCGCCGCGATGCGCAGGTTGGCTTCGGCCTGGCGGGCGCGCGCGTCGACGTCCACGGGGGCCGGCTCGTCGACGCCCTCGTACGTCACGCTGTACTTCGCCATGAACTCGTGCCGGACGGCCCAGAACTCCGGGGCGTTCATGGGATGCGGCGTGCCATGACTCGGGGCGTCGTACTTGCCGTAGCCGCGACCCTTGCGGGTGCGGAACCAGGCCACCGAGGGGCGCTTGCCGGGGTTCTCGCCGCGCGCCGCCTCCAGCACCGCGCGCGTGACCGGGGCCCACTCCATTCCGTCCGGCGTGCCGGTGACTCGCCAGTCGTATGCGGCGAACCAGGTTTCGGGCGTCCCGGGAACGACCGAGGAGGCGCGGAACTGGTCGATCCCGAAGTCGTTCCAGTCGACCAGGAAGACCAGGTTGGAAAGGCCCAGGCCCCACGCCGCGTTGCGCGTCTCGTGGCTCGCCCCCGGCGTCAGGCCGCCCTCGCCCTCCACGGCGAATACCCGCACGTCCTCGCAGCCGGCGAGCTTGAGCGCCAGTGCCTCGCCCGCGGCCGGCGGCATGCCGTGGCCGGACGGGCCCGTGTTGAACTTCAGGAAGAGGGTCTTGCCCGCCATCTCGGCATGCCCGGGCAGCCCGCCGCGGTGGCGCAGGGTCAGCAGGTCCTCCCAGGTGAGCGCCCAGCGGCCATCGTCGGGAAAGGCGAACCGGGTGTCGCCGGTCCACTCGAGGCGCGCCCGGAGCGCCTCGTTCAGGACCGCCAGGGTCGCATACACGAGCGGCACGGTGTGCCCGGCCGAGAGCACGAACCGGTCGGCAAAGGGGAGCCACGGCCGGCGGATGTCCCACCGCATGCCGCCCGAGAGGAGCAGCGCCAGGAAGAGATGCACCTTGGATCGGCTGCCGCCGGGATGCCCCGACTGCCGGTAGTTCAGGGTCAGGTCGATCATCTCGTCGACGAGGTCCTTCACGACCTCCCAGTCCCCGAACTGGCGCTCGGCCTCCGCGTACAGCTCGTCGACCCGGGTCAGCCTGCCAGTGTCGGTCACGGACGCCATCCCTCTGCAGTCTTCGTATCTTCCCGGTCTTACGCCGACACCGCCAGCTTGCCCACGAACTGCCCGATCCGTTCGAGCGCGGTGCGGATGTTCGCCTGCGACGTCGCGTAGCTAAGCCGGATGTGGCCCGTGGCCACCCGGCCGAATGCCGTCCCTGCCAGCGTCGAGACCCCTGCCTCGTAGAGCAGCCGGTGGGCGAGGTCGTCCCCGGAGAGCCCGGTGCCGGAGACGTCGGGGAGGACGTAGAAGGCGCCCGAGGGCCGCAGGCAGCTGATGCCCGGGATCGCGTTCAGCCCGTCGACGATCAGGTCGCGCCGGGCGTGGAACTCGGCGACCATCGCGTCGACCTCGTCCTGGGGGCCGCGCAGCGCCTCGACGGCGCCATGCTGGGCGAAGCTGGCGACGTTGCTGACCGAGTTGATGATCAGGCGCCCGAAGGCAAAAGCCAGCCACTCCGGCACGATCGCGTAGCCCAGGCGCCAGCCGGTCATGGCGTACGTCTTCGAGAACCCATCCAGGACCACCGTCCGCTCGGCCATGCCGGGCAGGCTTGCGATGGAGACGTGCTCGCCGTCGTAGAGGATGCGGCCGTAGATCTCGTCGGCCAGCACGACCAGGTCGTTGGCCTGCGCCAGCTCCGCGATCGATTCGAGGTCCGCTCGCGTGAGCACGCCGCCCGACGGGTTGGCGGGGGAGTTCAGGACGATCATCTTCGTGCGCGGGGTGACGAGCGAGGCAAGCTCGTCGGGATCGAGCCGGAACCCGTTCGACTGGCGAATCGGGATCGGGATCGCCGTGCCGCCGATCCAGCTCACGAGCGACTCGTAGATGGGGTAGCCCGGATCGGGCACGATCACCTCGTCGCCGTCGTCGACCAGCGCCTCGATCGCGTACAGCATCACGCCCTTGCCGCCCACCGTGACGAAGACATGCTCGGGCGAGACGGCGAAGCCCTTGCGGGCGGTGGCGTCGTCGGCGATCGCGGCGCGCAGCTCGGGGATGCCCGCGTATGGCGCGTAGTGGGTCTTGCCCTCGTCGAGCGCCCGCTTGGCCGCCGCCCGGATGTTCGCCGGGGTGTCGAAGTCGGGCTCGCCGACCTCGAGATGGACCACGTCGACGCCGGTTGCCTCGAGCGCGCGGGCACGTGCGGCCGCCTCGAATGCGGTCTCCGTCCCGATGCGCTCCATTCGACTTGCGAGTCGCATCTTCGACGCCTCCAGAGGTTCAGGTTCGCCAGCCAATGGTAGGAACAGGCCGATACGCGTGTCTCAGGGCCATGAGATGGGACGTGAGTCCGGCGCTGCGTGCCCCCGGCTGTGCAGGGGCGCCACGGGTCGGAGTCACGCACGAGAGCCGCCCCGTCGCTCCAGACGCTAGTCGTCTGACATCTGGCTGGCCCGCACTTTGCCACAGTCCGGCGTTCGGTCCCCAGTGCCATATGGCCTGTTGTCGCTTCGGCGGGGCCGCCACGCAGGCCGTCGCGTGCCTCATCGCGCTCGGTCGCTCCGCTCGATGATCCGGCGTGCCATCGCGTGCGCTTCCGCCGCGAGCGCCGTCTCGTCGACGGTCGCGAGGGCTCCGTCGCGCACGACGAACCTGCCCTCCACCAGGAGGTGGCGCACGCGCTGCGGCCAGGCAAGGACGATTCCCGCGACGGGATCGTCATCCACCCCGGCAGTCGCGAGTCCCGTCAGGTCGAACAGCGCGAGGTCCGCCCGCTTGCCAGGTTCGATCGAGCCCAGGTCGTCGCGCCCCAGGCACGCAGCGCCGCCCTGGGTCCCGAGGCGCAGTGCCTCGCGCGCCCCCATCGCGCCCGGACCCGAGCGGCCGCGCGCCACCAGGAGGGCCTGGCGCACCTCCCCGAGCATGTGGCCACCGTCGTTGGAGGCGGACCCGTCCACGCCGATCCCCACCGGCACGCCGGCATCGACGAGCTCCCGGATCGGGGCGGTTCCAGAGCCGAGGCGCAGGTTCGAGGTGGGGCAGTGCGCGATGGCGGTGCCGGACGCGGCGATCAGGCGCACGTCCTCCGTCGACAGGCGCACCGCATGGGCCAGCCACGCGTCGGCCCCGAGGAACCCCAGCTGCTCGAGCAGCTCGACCGGAGTGCAGCCGAAGCGTTCTCGGCAGAACGTCTCCTCGTCCGCGGTCTCCGCGATGTGCGTGTGGAGCCGGACCCCGAGCCGGCGGGCGAGCGCTGCCGACTCGCGCACCAGGCGCTCGCTCGCCGAGAACGGCGAGCATGGCGCGATCGCGATGCGCACCATCGCGCCCGGCCCCGGGTCATGGAACCTGCGGACAGCCCGCTCGGTCTCGGCCAGGACGACGTCGGTGTCCTGCACGACCTCGTCCGGGGGCAGGCCGCCCTTCGAGGCCCCCAGGTCCATCGAGCCCCGGCACGGATGAAACCGCACACCGACCGCCCGGGCTGCCGCGATCTCCGCTTCGAGCAGGTCGCCCGCTCCGGCCGGAAAGACGTAGTGATGGTCAGTCGACGTCGAACAGCCCGACAGGGCCAGCTCGGCGAGTCCCGTCGCGGCGGCGACCCGCACCCACTCGGCATCGAGTCCGGCCCACACCGGGTAGAGCTCCGTGAGCCAGCCGAACAGGTTGTGCTGCTGGGCGCGCGCCCGGGTCAGGACCTGGTACAGGTGGTGGTGGGTGTTGACCAGGCCCGGGATCGCCACGCACCCGCGGGCGTTGAGGACCTCGGCGTCCGCGGGCGTGCCGGCAGGCGGGCTGCCGGTGCCGACCCAGGCGATCACGCCATCCTCGACCAGGATCGATCCCCCGGACAGCTCCGTCCCGGCGTCGTCCATGGTGACCACGGCCTCGCACCCGGAGATGAGGAGCCTGCTCATGCGGTCGCACCCTCCATCCGGGCTGGTCGCTGTTGTCTGGCCCCTGTCGCCGGCTCGAGCGTCCCGGAGTGCCGCGTCGATGCCCGAGCTGGCCCGGCCCGGGCTGGACGGCGTCCAGGCCCAGCCCGCCCTGGGCGGGCCCCTACCGGACGAACCTGGTGCCGGTCTCGCCGCGCAGCCCGCGCTCGATGTTCTCCGGGCTCGTGATCAGCGCTTCCTTGCCGCCCCCCTCGAGATACCAGATGATCGCCTGGATCTTGGGCCCCATCGAACCGGCGAGGAAGTGGCCCTGCGCGTGATATTCCTTGGCCTCCGCGAGCGTCAGCGTGTCCAGCAGCTGCTGGTCCGGCTTGCCGAAGTTCAGGGCCACCTTGTCGACCTGGGTCGTGATCACGAAGAGGTCGGCCTTCAGGTCCCGGGCGAGGGTCGAGGCGGCGTAGTCCTTGTCGATCACGGCTTCGATGCCCACGAGATCGCCACCCTGCTCGATGACGGGGATCCCGCCCCCGCCGGATGCGACCACGGTGAACCCGGCGCGGATGAGGGCGACGATCGCGTCGAACTCGACGATCTTCACGGGGAGGGGCGACGGCACGACGCGCCGCCAGCCGCGTCCGGCGTCCTCCACGACGCTCCAGCCGTCGTCCTGCTGGTGCGCACTGGCCGTGGGCTGATCCATGAAGGAGCCGATCGGCTTGCTCGGACGCGTGAAGGCGGGGTCGTCCTTGTCCACCAGGGTCTGGGTGATGACCGTGGCGGCGTGCTTGTCCATGCGGCGCTTCCGGAATTCGTTGCCCAGCGCGCGCTGGAACATGTACCCGATCGCACCCTGCGTGTCCGCCCCGCAGTAGTCGAGCGGCACGGGATGCAGCTCGGCGCGCGAGAGCTCGGAGCGGCGCAGGATGAACCCGACCTGCGGGCCGTTCCCGTGGGTCAGGAGCACGTCCCAACCCTGCTCGATCATCCCGACCACGTGCCGGGCCGATTCGGCGGCAGCGGCGTACTGGTCGGTGATCTCCTGGTGCTGCGAATCCTTGATGAGAGAGTTGCCGCCGACGGCGACAACCGCGATCTTGCCCATAGCGTCTCCTGGGTTGTGGGTGGCGCCAGCCGGGCGCGGATCCCGCTGGAGGTCGACGAACAGGATGCCGGCCGACTCGCCGGGCGCGACAGATTCCTGGCGATCGGCTCCTGCATCGCGCCAGGCCGGCGGTGCCGGTATGGTCCGCGCAGAGCCGGGCTGCCCGTGGCTCGGGCTCGATCGGGGCCCGAAACGGCGCATGGACGTGCCGAAGGGCACGGACAGGTTTCGCTTCGCTCGCTAGATTCGAGATCGGCGAGCATCCCCGGAAGCGCCAGATGGCGTTTCGACGCGGGAACCTGGGTCCGCTCGCAGCATGAGGATCGATGTGGCGATGGCGTCGCTCCCGGTCGCTCCGCCGTTCCGGCTCCGCGCGAGGGTCCTGACCCCGCTTGCGGCCGGCGGTACACGATACCTCGCGGACGGCGCCGTTGACGTCGATGCGCTTGGCCGGATCTCCCGCCTCGACGACTGGGCCGCGGCCGGGGGAACGGAGTCCGCGGTGTCGGCGCACATCCCCGTCCACGACGTGCGGCCGTGGCTCGTCATGCCCGGCCTGGTCGACCTCCACACGCACATTCCCCAGCTCCCGAACGCCGGGCTCGGTGCCGGACTGGACCTGTTGACCTGGCTGGAGCGCTACACGTTCCCGCTCGAGCGCCAGTTCGACGAGGCGGCGGCGGAGCGACTTGGTCCGCTCGCGATTCGCGCGTTCGCCGCCGCCGGCACCACCACGGTTGTCGCCTATGCGTCCGACGACGCGGATGCCACCGAGGCGCTGTTCAGGTCGGCGGAGGCCCACGGCATCCGGGCGGTGATCGGGCTCGTGCTCATGGATCGAGCGGTCGGTGTCGGGCGCGGTGGCGACCAGGGCCCGGACGGGGACGCCCCCCTGCGCGCGTCCGCAGCGCTCGCCGCCCGCTGGAACGGCCGGGACGACGGCAGGCTGCGCTACGCGTTCACGCCCCGATTCGCCCCGAGCTGCTCGGCGGAGAGCCTCAGCGTCTCGGCGCGCCTCGCGGCCGAGACCGGGTCGCTCTGGCAGACCCACCTCTCGGAGGATCCCGGCGAGCTGGACGCGGTGCGCGCGGCCTTTCCGGAGGCGCGGGACTACCTCGACGTGTACGACCGCGCGGGGGCGCTGGGCCCCGGCGGGCCGCGGGCACTCTTCGCCCATGCCATCCACCTCTCCGAGCGGGAGATCGGGCGGCTCGCGGACAGCGGTGCCGGCGTGGCCCACTGCCCGGTTTCGAATCTCTTCCTGCCGAGCGGGATCATGCCCCTGGCCCGGTACCTCGAGGCGGGGATCCCGGTCGGGCTGGGCTCCGACGTCTCCGGCGGGCCCGATCCATCGATCTTCGAGGTGATGCGCGTTGGGGCGTATGCTCAGCATGCCCTCCAGGCGCTCGGCGGCGACTCGCGGCCGAGCCTCGACCCGCTCGGCTGGCTGCGCCTGGGGACGATCGGCGGGGCGCAGGTGCTCGGCCTCGCCGACACCATCGGCTCGCTGGAGCCGGGCCTGGAGGCAGATATGATCGCGGTCGACGCGTCGCTCACCGAACCCCTCCCCGGCGCCGGTGCGGCCGATGATCCGGCCGACATCGTGAGCCGCTTGATTTTCCGAACCCACCCGCAGATGATCACGGCCGCCTGGGTGCGGGGCCGGCTGCTCCCGAGATAGCGAGGGTCAGGACGATGCAGCTGGTGCTGAACGGCAAGCAGATCTCGGTGGACCCCGAGCCCGGCGAGAGCCTCCTGGAGGTGCTCCGGGAGCGCTGCGGGCTGCGGTCCATGAAGGACGGATGCGCCCCGGAAGGTTCCTGCGGTGCCTGCACCGTGATCGTCGACGGGCGAGCCGTCGTCTCGTGCGCCCAGCCGGCGTCCCGCGTCGCCGGCCGGCAGGTGACCACGCTCGAGGGGCTGTCGGCGGAGGCCCGCACGCTGTGGGGGGATTCGTTCGCGGTCACCGGCGCCGCCCAGTGTGGCTTCTGCTCGCCCGGGATCGTGATGAAGGCCCACGCGCTGCTCGAGCGCGAGGCGGCGCCATCCCGCGAGGCCGTCGCCCGGGCGCTGGCGGGCAACCTGTGCCGCTGCACCGGCTACGTCAAGGTCATCGACGCTGTCGAGCGGGTCGCGGCGGCGCGCCGCGGGGATCCGTCTCCCGAGGTCGAGATCGGCAGCGGCGTCGGATCGCGCACCATGCGCCACGGGGCGCGGGAGCTCGCCCTCGGCCAGCAGGCGTTCGTGAACGACCTCGTCGAGCCCGGGATGCTCCACGGCGCCCTCCGGTTCTCCGACCACCCGCGGGCCGTCGTCATCCGCATCGACACGTCGCGGGCCGCCGCCGCTCCCGGGGTGGTGGCGGTCGTCACCGCTGCGGACGTCCCCGGTGAGCGGATCGTCGGGCTGATCGCCAACGACTGGCCGGTCTTCGTCGCCGAGGGCGAGACGACCCGGTACGTCGGCGACGTCATGGCCGCGGTCGCGGCCCGGACAAGGCGCCAGGCCCGCGCGGCGGCCGCGCTGATCGACGTGGAGTACGAGGTGCTGACGCCCGTCAGCGACCCGTTCGCGGCGCTCGAACCCGACGCTCCGGCGATCCACGCGCGCGGCAACCTCCTCGAGACCGCCGTGGTCCGCCGGGGTGACGCGGGGGCGGCGCTTGCGGCCGCGGCTCACGTCGTGCGCGACCGGTTCACGACGAGCGCGATCGAGCACGCGTTCCTCGAGCCGGAATCCTGCCTCGCCGTGCCGGGGACCTCGCCGGACGCGCCGGCGCTGCGCCTCTTCTCCCAGGGGCAGGGCGTCTGGGACGACCGGCGCCAGGTCGCGGAGCTGCTCGCGCTTCCCGAGACGGCCGTCCGCGTCACGCAGGTGGCGGCCGGCGGCGGCTTCGGCGGCAAGGAGGATCTCGCGGTCCAGGGGCAGGCCGCGCTCCTCGCCCACCTCTCCAGGCAGCCGGTCCTCCTGACGATCTCGCGAGCCGAGAGCCTCCGCCTCCATCCGAAGCGCCACGCCCTGACCATGGACTATGAGGTCGGGTGCGACGAGGAAGGCCGCCTGGTGGCCGTCCGGGCCCGGATCGTGGGCGACACGGGCGCCTATGCCAGCGTCGGGGCGAAGGTCCTGGAGCGCGCGGCAGGCCACGCCTGCGGCGCCTACAGGGTCCCCAACGTCGACGTCGAGGCCCGCACCGTCTACACGAACAACCCGCCCGCGGGCGCGTTCCGCGGCTTCGGTGTCCCCCAGGTGACGTTCGCCATCGACGGGCTCCTCGACCGGCTGGCCGAGCGCGTCGGCATCGACGGCTGGGAGATCCGCTGGCGCAACGCGGTCCGCGTCGGCGACCGCTTCGGGACCGGCCAGCTCCTGGGGCCGGGCGTCGGCCTGGAGAAGACGCTGCTCGCCGTCCGTGACGTGTATCGCGGCGCGCGTTTCGCGGGGATCGCGTGCGGAGCGAAGAACGTGGGGGTCGGCAACGGGATGGCCGAGGGCGGCAAGGCGATCCTGCGGCCGGAGGCCGATGGGACGCTGACGCTCTGGCACTCGTGGACCGAGATGGGCCAGGGCGTCCACACGATCTTCGCCCAGATCGTGGCCCAGGAGGTGGGCGTCGACGCGGCCAGCGTCCACGTGCTCGTCGACACGGAACGCGAGCTGGACACGGGCGAGACGACTGCGTCCCGGGCAACCACGCTCGGCGGGCAGGCGGTCGCGATCGCGTCGCGCAAGCTGCGCGCGGCGCTGGATGCCCTTTCGCCCGGCGCCCAGCCGCGCGACCTCGCCGGCAAGGAGTTCGGCGGGGAGTTCGTGGTCGACTGGACCACGCCGATCGGGGAGGGGATCGCGGACCCGGTGACGCACCTTGCCTACGGCTGGGCGACGCAGGTCGTCATCCTCGACGAGGAGGGCCGCCTGGCGCGGGTCGTGGCCGCGCAGGACGTCGGCCGGGCCATGAATCCCACCCTCCTCGAGGGCCAGATCGAGGGCGGCGTCCACATGGGCCTCGGCATGGCGCTCAGCGAGGCGTTCGTCACGGAGGGCTCCGTGCCGCTCAACGGCACGCTCAAGTCGCTCGGGATCCTGCCGGCGGCGGCCATGCCCCCGGTCGAGGTGATCGTGGTGGAGGAGGCCCAGCCGGAGGGTCCGTACGGCGCCAAGGGGGCCGGCGAAGCCGTCCTGGTGCCCACGCCCGCCGCGGTCGCGGGCGCGCTCTTCGCGTTCGACGGGGTGCGCCGGACCGCGCTCCCGATGCGGGATTCCGCGGCCGCGCGGGCCGCGCTGCCGCGCCTGGACCTGCTGCCGCGCGCCGGCATCGCCGGAGCCGGAAGACCGAGGGAAGTGAAGGAGACGGCCCCCGTGGCCGAACCGGGAGGGAGTTCGTGATGTCGGCGGTCACGCCGGGGCTGGTCTGTGCCCACCACCACCTGTACTCGACGCTCGCCCGGGGGATGCCGGCGCCGCCGAAGGTCGCCACGAACTTCGCGGAGATCCTCGAGCAGGTCTGGTGGCGCCTCGACGCGGCGCTCGACCTGGAGATGATCCGCTGGTCGGCGATGCTGGGCGCCCTCGAGGCCCTCGAGAACGGCACGACCGCGATCGTCGATCACCACGAGTCCCCCAACGCCATCGAGGGCAGCCTCGACGTGATCGCCGACGCCTGCGCGCAGGTCGGGGTTCGCGCGCTGCTCGCGTACGGAATCACCGATCGACACGGACCCGACGGCGCCCGGCGTGGGCTGGCCGAGAACGAGCGCTTCATCCGGGCCGGGGGCCGGGGCCTGGTCGGGATCCACGCGGCCTTCACATGCTCGGACGAATCCCTGCGCGCCGCCGCCGGCCTGGCCGAGGAGCTCGGCGTCGGCGTCCACGTCCACGTCTGCGAGGGCCCGGGCGACGCCGACGCGCCGCGCCGGCTGGCCGGCCTCACGCGGGATGACTGGCTCCTTGCCCACTGCGTCCACCTGCCCACCGACCACACCCTGAAGGGGACGATCCTCCACAACCCGACCTCCAACCTGAACAACGCGGTCGGGTACGCCAACCCGGCCCGGTTCTCGAACCCGGTTGCCCTCGGCACCGACGGGATCGGCGGAAACGTCCTGGAGGCGTTCCGGCTGGCCTACGTCATGCAGCGCTCGGTCGACGTCACCTGCGGGCCGGACACCGCCTGGTCCTGGCTGGAGACCGGCTGGAACCTGGTGCCCGAGGCACGCGGTGACGAGGTCACCTGGTCGTACGACCCGATGGACCCGTGGCACGTTGCCTTCACCCCCGGGATCACGCCGCGCCGGATCACGATCGACGGCGAGGTGGTCTTCGCCGACGGCCGGCCCACCCGGGTGGACGCGGACGAGATCCGCGCGCGGGCCCGGGAGCAGGCTGCCCGCCTCCACGCGCGTCTCTGAGGTCTTCACGATGTCCGACCGGTTTCACCCCATCTCGATGGAGCAGCTCACCGATTGGGTCTTCACCGAGCTGGAGCAGAAGGACTCGCTCTTCAACGTGCCCCGGCGGGCTTTCTTCGTGCCCCGGCCCGACCATCGGTTCCGGCGCCGCGAGTACGGGGTGGAGCTGGAGACGCCGTTCGGGGTCGCGGCCGGACCGCACACCCAGATGGCCCAGAACATCATCACCGCCTGGCTGGTGGGTGCCCGGCTGATCGAGCTCAAGACCGTCCAGACCCTCGACGAGCTCGACGTCAACAAGCCCTGCATCGACGTGACCGACGAGGGCTACAACGTCGAGTGGTCGCAGGAGCTCAAGGTCCACGAGTCCTTCGACGAGTATCTCCGGGCCTGGGTCCTGGTCCACGCCCTGCACCACAAGCTGGGCTGGCCCGGCGCGCGCCCCGGCATGATCTTCAACATGAGCGTCGGCTACAACCTCGAGGGCATCCGCAAGCCCAACGTCCAGTGGTATCTCGACGCCATGGCGGATGCCTCGGCGTACCTTCCGGCTGTCGTGGACGTCGTCGCCCGGCGCTACCCGGCAGTACGGGAGCTGGACATCCCGGCCCGCCTGTCCGACTCGATCACGCTCTCGACGATGCACGGCTGCCCGCCCGACGAGATCGAGCGGATCTCGCTCTACCTGCTCGAGGAGCGCGGACTCCACACCCTGGTCAAGTGCAACCCCACCCTGCTCGGCGCCGAGCGCGTGCGCGGCATCGTGAACCACGACCTGGGGTTCGGCGACGTGCCGATCCCCGACGAGGCGTTCGCGCACGACCTGAAATGGGCCGACGCGGTCCCCATGTTCAACAACCTCAAGCTGGCCGCCGCCTCCCGCGGCCTCACCTTCGGCCTGAAGCTGACGAACACGCTCGAGGTCGACAACTGGCGCACGGTCTTCGATCGGGACGCGCGCATGTACCTGTCCGGGCGGGCGCTCCACGCGGTCACGACCAACCTCGCCTCGAGGATCGCCGAGGAGTTCCGCGGCGACCTGCCGCTCTCGTTTGCGGGCGGCGCCGACTGCTTCAACGTGGCAGACCTGCTCGCATCGGGCATGCGCACGGTCACCGTGAGCTCCGACCTTCTGAAGTCGGGCGGCTACCTCCGGATGCTCCAGTACCCCGAGAAGGTGGACGCCGCCTACGACGAGCTCGGTGCGACCGACACGTCGGATTTCGTCCGCCGAAAGGCGCTGGCGGCCGGGTTCACCGGCGACGGCGCCGACGTTCCGGCCTGCGCGCTCTTCAACCTCCGCAGGTATGCGGACGGGGTCCGCCGGGACTGGCGCTACCGGAAGGACTCGTTCCGCATGGACCGGTCCAAGACGCCCCGCATGCTGGACGTCTTCGACTGCATCGCCGCGCCCTGCCTGGACGAGTGTCCTGTCGACCAGCAGGTGCCCCGGTACATGGCCGCGGTACGCTCCGGGGACGTCCGCGAGGCCGTCCGCATCACCCGCCTCGACAACCCGCTGCCGGCGGTGCTGGGCCGCGTGTGCGACCACCTGTGCGAGAACACCTGCATCCGCACCCACATGGACCAGCCGCTGGCGATCCGGCAGATCAAGCGCTTCATCATGGAGCAGGAGCAGGGAGGTCTCGCGACCCCGCCCCCGGTCGATCCCGGGAAGGATGGCCGGGTGGCGATCATCGGGGCCGGGCCGGCCGGCCTGGCGGCCGCCGAGTGGCTGGCCCGGGCGGGCGTCCGTGTCACGATCTTCGAAGCACATCCGTATGCCGGCGGCATGGTGGCCGGGGCGATCCCCGCCTACCGCCTGCCGCAGGCGCAGATCGACCAGGACGTCGCCGTGCTCGAGCGCCTGGGCGTGGAGATCCGCTACGGCCAGCGCGCCGGCGTCGACGTGATGCTCGACGACCTGCGCGGAGACGGATTCGCGACGGTCTTCATCGCGGTCGGAGCCCAGAAGGCGAAGACGCTCGGGCTCCCGGGCGACGATTCCCCGGACGTGATCGACGGCGTGACCTTCCTGCGCAGCGTCCGCGAGGGCCACCCCATGGCGATCGGGGCACGCGTGGGCGTGGTGGGAGCCGGCGACACCGCCATGGACTGCGTTCGCTCCGCGCGCCGCGTCGGCGGAGCGTCCGTCTCGCTCATCTACCGGCGCACGGTGGACCAGATGCCGGCCGATCCCGAGGAGATCCACGCGATCCGGGAGGAGGGGATCTCGATCGTCGAGCTGGCGCGGCCCGTCGGCCTCCGGGTGGAGGACGGCCGGCTTGCCGGGCTCGAGTGCATCCGGACCGAGTACGGCGGGAAGCGGGATGCCGGGGGGCGCAAGGTCCCCGAGGATGTCGCGGGCTCGGAGTTCGAGATCGGCCTGGACACGCTCATCCTCGCCATCAGCCAGCATGCGGTCCTCGACTTCTTCGGCGAGCGGGCCCCGGCTCTGACGCCGGCCGGCTACATCGCCGTGGACCCGGCGACGTTCGAGACGTCCGTTCCGGGCGTGTACGCCGGTGGTGACGTGGCCGATCGCGGCCCGGCATCGATCGTGAAGGCCGCCGCGGACGGGAAGCGCGTCGCCGCGGCCATCGCCGCCGCGCTCGGTCGCGGGACGTCCCGGCCGGCCGAGGCGAGCGCGGCGCCGGACGTGCAGGCGCTCGTGGTCCGTCGCGCCCGCCGCGAGTACCGGGTGCCGATCCAGGTCAGCCCCCTCGATCGCCGCGAGGGCTTCGAGGAGACGGTGCTGGGCTACTCGGCCGAGGAGGCGGTGCGCGAGGCGAGCCGCTGCCTCGACTGCGACCAGATCTGCAGCCTGTGCGTCGGGGTCTGCCCCAACATGGCCCTCATGACGTACGAGATGGCGCCGGTACACGCCAACCTGCCGGCCCTGTCCGTCGCGAACGGAGCCGTGGTGGCGAACGGCGCGACCCCCTTCGACGTGGCCCAGCGTCTCCAGATCGCGGTCCTGACCGACTTCTGCAACGAGTGCGGCAACTGCGTGACTGCCTGCCCGACCTCCGGCACGCCGTATCTCGACAAGCCGCGACTCTACCTCGACCGGGCGGACTTCGAGGCGCAGGCATCGAACGCCTTCATGCTCCTCGGCGACGGGGTGATGGAGGCCCGGTTCGGCGGCCTGACCCACCGGATCTCGGTGAACGGAAGGATCGAGTACACCGCACCCGGCTTCCGGGCGGTGCTGGACCGGGAGTCGTTCGCCCTCATCGAGGCCGTGCCCACCGGGGCCGTGGACGGGGAGCGCCTGTCACTCCAGCCGGCCGCCGTGATGGCGACCGTGCTCGCGGGCGTGACCGTCTCCCTGCCGCACGTGCCAACGGCCGCCGCGGGCGGCACGCGGATGGCGCAGCCCGGCTACGCCAAGTAGCTCTCGATCGAGCGCCGCCGGCCCCGCTAGTAGACGATCTCGTCCGACTCCGGCACGGCCATGAGGAAGACCTGGTACGTCCCGGCCCCGAGCTGGGCGGTGACGGCGCGGTGGCCTTTGCCGACGGCATCGGAGAAGGATTGAACCGGGGGCGCGACGGTCAGGCGAGCCAGTACCTCACCACCCCGCTCGTAGCGGACCTGGGTCTCCGTCCCGTAGACGTCGGTGCTCCTGATGCTGAGCTCGCCTGGATCGCATCCGATCAGGCCCGCTACCCAGGCGCGCGCATCCCACCTCGCCACTTCAGGGCTCCCTGCGACGGTGCCGAAGCGTAGGGTCGGGCAGGATCTGCAGCGCGTTTGTCGTCCCGGCTGCGCCCGCCCACGTCGCGTGGACGGTCGCGGGCACGCGACGTCTCTCGATTTCAGCTGCGTTCACGCCATCCCACTGACACCCCGCTCATCCTCGCTGCGCCCGGATTGCCGACATTGTCTCACCGCGGAAGCGCTCGGCTTCGGACGGCCCGCTGCCTACCAGCCGGCCGCGTCGCGGACGATGCGGTGGAGGACGCGGCCCGCGACCATGCGGCGGTAGTCCGCGCTGGAGCGGACGTCGTCGATCGGCGCGATCTCCGCGGTGAGGGTTGAAGCGGCCAGGGCCGCGATCTCCGCGACCGGCGAAGCGCCCTCGAGCGTCGCCTCGGTGGCTCGCGCGCGGATCGGCGTCGGCGCCACCGAGCCGAGGGCGACCCGGACGTCGCGCCAGTGGCCGTCCTCCACGCGCCAGGCGACGGCCATGACCACGACGCTGATCGCCTGGGCGCGCCGCGTGCCCACCTTCCGGAACACGACCGTCCGGTCGGGCCGGATCGGGACGACGATCCGCAGGATCAGCTCGTCGGCGGCCAGCGCGGTTCGCCGATAGGCCGGGAAGAACGCGGCCGCCGTGACGGTCCGTTCGCCCCGGGCGCCCCCGACGACGATCTCCGCGTCGAGCGCCAGCAGGACCGGCAGGCTGTCTCCCGCGGGCGAGGCGGTCGCGATGTTGCCGCCAAGCGTGCCCCGGTTCTGGATCTGCGCGGCCCCGACCTCCGCGGCCAGCGCGGAGAGGACGGGCGCGTGCTCGGCGACCAGCGGGTCGCGGCGCAGCTCGGCGTAGGTGGTTGCTGCCCCCAGGACCAGCGTGCCGTCCGCGGACCGGATCCCGCGCAGCTCCGCGAGTCCCGCCAGGTCGAGATAGCGGCCGGTGGTGCCGACGCCCGCTGCACGCTCGACGAGCGCATCCGTCCCGCCCGCGAGAGGCCGCCGGCCGCCCTCGGCCAGGAGGGCATACGCGTCGGCGAGGGTCCGCGGGGAGTCGGCCTCGGGATCGTCGAGGTCGAGAAGCGCCCGGTCGAGCTCGGCGACGGGCGCGGCGCTCGCTTCCCCCGCGACGTGTGCTGCCGGGGCGGGGATCGTGGGGACCTGACCGTTCGCCGCGAGCCGGATCGCCTCGACGATCCGCCCGTAGCCCGTGCAGCGGCAGAGGTTCCCGGCGATCGCCTCGCGGATCGCGACGTCGGTGGGTGCGGCGCCCGCGGTCCCGGAATCCAGGAAAGCCCGTCCGGCCATGAGCATCCCGGGCGTGCAGATCCCGCACTGGACGCCGCCGGTCTCGACGAAGGCCGCCTGCAGCGGGTCCAGCCGGCCGTCGGCGGCCAGGCCCTCCACCGTGCGCACATCCCGGCCCTCGACCTGGCAGACGGGCACGAGGCAGCTGTCCACGACCTCGCCGTCGAGCAGGACCGAGCAGGCCCCGCACTCGCCCTCGCCGCACCCCTCCTTGGACCCGGTCAGGCCGAGGTCCAGGCGCAGGACGTCCAGGAGGCGGCGCCCGCCCGGGACGGCGACCTCCACGGGCCAGCCGTTCACGCTGAAACGGCGCACCGGGGGCGCCGCCCGCTCGCCGCGCGCCGAGCTGGGCGCGGTCATCGGACGACCTCCCCTGCGGACGGGCGCGCCGGCTCCTCGACCTGCGCACGGATCGCGGCCAGGACTCGCGCCGGCGTCGCCGGCAGCTCGGTGATCCAGGCGCCGGTCGCGTCGTGGATCGCGTCGATCACGGCCGGGGCGCCCGCGTCCATCGGCAGCTCGCCGAGCCCTTTCGCGCCGTGCGGTGCGTCGGGGAAGGGGAATTCCAGGAAATGCACCTCGATCACCGGGGCGTCCAGCGCCGTCGGGATGAGGTAGGTGGCCAGCCGATCGTTGCGGTAGCGCCCGTCGACGACCTGCATCTCCTCGATCGTGGCGTAGCCCATCGCCTGGAGCGTCCCGCCCTCCACCTGGCCCGCAGCCAGGACCGGGTTCACGATCCGCCCCGCCTCGTCGACCGCCACGACGCGCCGGACGGCCACCTGGCCCGTGTCGAGATCCACGTCAACGAATGCGACGACGGCCGCCCAGCTGTAGGCCGGATACGCGTCGCCCCGGTACCGCTCCTGGTCCCATTCGATGCCGGGGTAGCCCTCGAAGCGGACGTCGATCCGGGTGGGGCCATGGGCGGCCAGGTCGTCCCGCCAGCTCTCGGCAAACGGACGGCCGGTGCGCTCCTCTACCTGCGCGCGGAGCTTCCCGGCCGCCTCCGCCACGAGGCCGCCGACCACCATCGTCGTGCGCGAGGCAACCGTCGGCCCGCTGTTCGGGACGAGCGCGGTGTCCAGCGGGCCCGGCTCGACCGCGTCGGCCGCGACCCCCAGCGACTCCGCGGCGATCTGGGGGAGCACGGTCGCGGAGCCCTGACCGATCTCCGTCTGGGCGGTGAGGATCCTGATCCGCGCATCGGCCGTGATCTCGATCCCGGCGACGCTCGCGAGCGCCTTCTCGCCGCTCCCGGTGAACCCGGCGCCGTGCCAGCCGAGCGCCAGCCCGACGCCCGACGCGGTCCGGTCGCCCTCCCGCGCCCGCCGGGCCGTGTGCGCCCGTTCCTTCTCGAACTGCGATGCTTCCTCGGCGCGTTCGAGGACGTCGACCGCCGCCACGCTGTGCTTCAGCACCTGGCCCGTCGCGGTGACGTCTCCCGCGCGGTACGCGATGCGCCGGCGCAGCTCGGCGGGCGAGATCGCCAGCTCCTCGGCGATCCGCGAGAGATGGACCTCGGCCGCGAACTCCGTCTGCGGCGCGCCGAAGCCGCGGAAGGCGCCGGCGGGGACCGTGTTCGTCATGACGGCCCGGGCCCGGACCCGGACGTTGGGGCAGCGATACGGGCCGGTCGCGTGGAGCGCGCCGCGCGAGAGGACCACCGGCGAGAGCGTCACGTACGCGCCCGCGTCCATGATCACGTCGATGTCCTGGGCCACCAGGCGGCCATCCGCCGCGACCCCCGTCCGGTGGCGGACCACGGCGGAGTGGCGCTTCGTGGTCGCGGCGATGTCCTCGTGGCGATCGTAGGTCATCCGCACCGGCCGGCCGGCTGCGCGCGCCAGGAGCGACGCGTGGATCGCCAGCATCGAGGGGTACTCTTCCTTGCCGCCGAAGCCGCCGCCCGTCTCCGCCTGGATGACGCGCACCTTCTCGACGGGGAGCGCGAGGGCGCGGGCAAGTGCCGCGTGGATGTAGTACGGGCACTGCAGCGAGCCGGTGACCGAGATCCCGCCGTCCGCCGTGGGAGCCGCGATCATCGCCTGCGGCTCGATGTAGATGTGCTCCTGCGGGCCGACGCGATAGGTTCCCTCCACGACCAGGTCCGCCTCGGCGAAGCCGGCCTCCAGGTCGCCCTTCGCGATCTCGTAGCGGGCGAACGCCGTCTCGGCCGCGAGGAGGTCGAGGATCGCAGGGAGTGGTTCCGTCCGAAGGGAGATGGCGGCGCGGGCGGCGCGCGCGGTGGCCGGGTCCGGGGCCGCCACCAGCGCGACCGCCTCCGAGTGGTGGCGGATCTCGTCGCTGGCCAGGGCCGGCTGGTCGTCGTGGTCCAGGTGGACCACGTTCTCGCCGGGGATGTCGGCCGCCGTCACCACCACGACCTGCGACCAGTCGAACGCGGGGTCGCGGTCGATGCCGAGGATGCGCGCATGGGGCTCGGCCGACCGGATCGTCAGGCCGAACCAGGCTCCTGCCACGACGAGGTCGTCGGTGTAGCGCGCGGCGCCGGTCACCTTCGAGGGGGCGTCGCGACGGCGCACGGGGCGACCGATCACGGATCCAGGGTTGGCCACGTCCCGACGATGATCACGCGACCCGCCCGTGTCAAGCGATGGTGGTCGGGTCCCGCCTGCCATGCGATCAGCCGCCGAACGCCACGGCGAGGTAGCCCACCGTGCGGCGGGGATCCGCGCCGGCGTCGGCGGACGTCGCGGAGGCAAGCGCCACGCCGGGCGTCGCACCCATCGCGCGCAGCGCCGCGAGTCCCATGACCGCGGGCTCGATCCCGCACATCCCGCAGGCCATCCCGGTGCCCGCCTCCGCGCCCCGGCCGACGGCCGCCTCGACCTGCGCCAGCTCCTCGGGGAGCAGCCCGATAATCGCGGGCAGGAGCGCCTGCGTCACGCGGGCGCACGCGTCGGCGGGCGGGTAGTGCGCCATGTCGGTGCTGATCGCCAGCACGATCGATGTCCCGGCCGCCCGGTGAACGGCGAGCAGGGCGCCGAGGCGTTCGCCCGCGGCGACCGCGCCGCTCCCGGTCCCGGATCCCACGGCCAGCGGGACGATCCGGGCGGCCGGGGCCGCGGTGTGGAGGAGCGGCAGCTGGACCTCGATGGAATGCTCGTCGCGGTGCGCGGCGCGATCGGGTGCGAACGGAAGGCCGAGGGCCAGGATCTCCGACGCCAGGTCGGCGTCGACGGCCACGTCGCCCAGCGGGGTCTGCCAGCGACCCTCCTCCCACGCGCCGACGCCGTGGAGCCAGGCCGCGGTGTGGTTCGTGCCCAGCACCACGACGGTTGCGCCGTCGGGAACGAGGCGCAAGCAGGCGGCCGCCACGAGCCCGCTGTAGGCCAGGCCTGCGTGGGGCACGAGGATGCCGAGCGGGACGCCGGTGAGCGCAGACGGGCCCGGCGCACCCAGAAGCGCGGTTTCGCTCTCGGCCTTCGCCGCACCCGCGAGCATCGCCGAGGTCATCTTCGCGAGCCGCACCGGGTCGCCCGGGTAGAACGTCCCCGCGACCGCGGGTGGGCGGACCGTCGCGTCCCTGTCCCGTCTCGGCGTCGTCATCGAGTCACCCGCACGGGACGCCGCGCGGCGCGCCGGGACGTCCGGGGCTCCGGGCAAGGTTGCGTCCCGCCAGCGCGCGGCCGCAGCCCGGGCACGAGCCGTCATCCGCGAGATGGCTGATCACGCGGTATCCATGGCGCTCGATCAGGACGGCCCCGCACCCGGCGCACCGCGTATCCTCGAGGCCCAGCCCGGGGGCGTTGCCGGCGTAGACGTGGACGAGGCCGGCCTCCCGGCCGATCTCGACGGCACGCAGGAGGGTCGCGATCGGCGTGGGCGGCACGTCCAGCATCCGGAAGGCCGGGAAGAAGCGGCTCACGTGCCACGGCGTCTCCGCGCCCAGGTGCTCCACCAGCCAGGCCGCCAGCGCCCGGAGCTCGCCCGGGTCGTCGTTCTCGCCGGGGATCACCAGCGTGGTCACCTCGAGCCATGTGCCGGCCCGGTGGTACGCCTCCAGCGCTTCGAGCACGGGGGCAAGCCGCGCGCCGCAGCGTCGGCGGTAGAACGCGTCGGAGAACGACTTGAGGTCCACGTTCGCGGCGTCCAGCACCGGCGCCAGCATGCCGATCGCCTCCGGAGTGGCATAGCCGTCGGTGACGAAGAGGTTCAGGAGCCCGTGCGCGCGGGCGAGGCGCGCCGTGTCGAGCGCGTACTCGAGGAACACCGTCGGTTCCACGTACGTGTAGGCGATCGCCGAGGCGTGGTGGTCGAGGGCCGCGTCGACGACACTGTCCGGGGACATGTGCCGAGTCGGCACCGGCGTCCGCAGCCGCGGCGCCTGGGCGATCTCCCAGTTCTGGCAGAACGTGCAATGGAACGGGCAACCCGGCGTCGCGATGGAGTAGGCGAGCGTTCCCGGCGCGACGTGGAAGAGCGGCTTCTTCTCGATCGGGTCCACGCCGATCGCGGCCACGGCTCCATAGACCGTGCTCACCAGGACGCCGTCCCGGTTCTCGCGCACGCCGCAGATGCCGGTGCGATCGGGCCGCACCAGGCAGCGGTGGGCGCAGACGCCGCAGCGGACGCTTCCGTCCGGCTCGCGCACGGCCAGCCGGGTCGGGACCGCGGTGGGAGCGGACGAACGGCTCGATGGATTGACGAACGGCACGCTTGTCTCCTGGGTGCATCCGAGTCTCCGCGGGCCAACCGGCCGCGGCGAGTGCCGCCCGGCATGGAAACGGGGCGACCTTGTGCTCTGGCCGGTGGATCGGACCGCGCCTAGCGTCCACGCGTCGAGGGAGGTGGCGCCATGTCGATGCTCGAAGACCGCATCAGGGCCGGGAGCACGGGATCCGGATCCGACCCATCGTCCGGCCTGCCAGAGCCCGTGGCGCTGGACGCGGGGACGGCCGCCGCGTTGCTGCGAATCGCGCGCGAGGCGGTCACGGCGGCAGCCACGCACCGGAGCGCGACGATCGCCGGCGCGGTCGGAGCCGGCCCGGCCGGTGGCTCCGAGCGAACCGCCCCATTCACGCCCGCTGCCGCGCCCCTGTCGCCGACGGTCGCTGCCGCCCTCGACGAGCCGGGCGCCGCGTTCGTCACGCTCACGGAGGCCGGTTCGCTCCGGGGTTGCATCGGATCGCTCGTTGCTGACAAGCCCCTGGGCCGGGCGGTTGCCTCCGCCGGGTCGTCGGCGGCCGTTCGCGACCCTCGGTTCCTGCCCGTCACGGAGCGTGAGCTGCCCGCGATCCACATCGACGTCTCCGTCCTGGGGCCGGCGGTGCCGCTCCGCGACCCGATGGCGTTCCGGCCCGGGATCGACGGGATCATCGTCGCCCGCGACGGTCGGCGCGCTCTCCTCCTCCCCGAGGTCGCGACGGACCTGGGTTGGGGTGCCCGGGAGATGCTCGATGCCGTCTGCGAGAAGGCCGGCCTCGAGGGGCACGCCTGGCACGATCCTCGAACGCGGCTCTTCGTGTTCCGGACGGTCCGCGTCTCCGAGGCCGAGGTGCCCACCGGCGACTGAGCAAGGTGTCGGCCGTCGGTCGAGGCGGGCGGGTCGGCCCACCGGCGCCGGGTTGTCGTCTCGCGACCTCGGGCCCGGGTCATCCCGCCTGCGGTATACTCCGTCGGCCCTGTGAAACGGGCACCCTCGGTCGGGGCGTGGCGCAGCTTGGTAGCGCGCATCGTTCGGGACGATGAGGTCGGAGGTTCAAATCCTCTCGCCCCGACCAAACTCAGCAATCGTGCCGCTGAGTTCGAACACGGCTGGTAGGGCGGCATCCAGGCCGAGTTCAATGGCGTCGGGTGTCAGCTCGTAGACCATCTGCTCGAACCCCGTGACTTCTGTGCGCGCGAACAATGCGGTCGCGAGCGCCTGGCGGCCATCGGGCCCGGCTTCAGCCCAAAGGGCCGGCAGCGAGTGCAGGTATTCCACGACCTCGCCCGACGAGAGGCGCCCTGCCTCGACTGGTTCGCGAGCGGCCTGCTCCTCCGCGTCGAGTTGGGCCATCTCCCGCTGCCAGGCCGGCACGTCGCGGGTCTTGGCGAGCCTGCGGCCGGCCTCCTCGCGCTCTCGGCCGATCCGCGCCAACGTGACCTCATCGCGCGGGGCCGGGCGATCGTGGTATCGACGCACGACCTCCGTGATCGCGTGGTCATCGACGCCGCCCACCTCTTCGAGGAGCTTGCCGATCGCGTGCTCGTACCACTCCTGGGGGTAGGAGTGGCCCTGGACGCGCTTGTCGTGGCCCGTCGAGTACCGCCGGCGGACGGTCGGGGTCGCGGCGATGAACGTCTCGCAGGTCGGAGCCGGATGACGGTACCGCCCCACGTCGCCATAGAGGAACCGCTTGCAGCCCGAACAGCGAAGGCGCAGTGGGTAGTTGCGCTTGACGATCCGTCCCGGTGTTCGGGTTCGGCGTAGCTCGCGCATCGACTGCACCTTGGACCAGAGGGCAGGCGTGACGATGGGCGCAACGCCTGCGGGTTCGCCAGTGCGGAGGCGCCCGGCGTAGATAGGGTTCGTGAGCAGCTCGCCGACGTGGGTCTTCGCCAGGTCGATGGCGCCTGCAACCTCCCAGTCCGTCTGCCCGACCGCCGCGAGTTCGTACGCACGACGAACCGTGGCCGCCTTCGCCTCATCGATCCGAAGCGTTGAGGGCTTGCCCTCACGGATGATGCCGAACGGTGCCCGATTACCGCCGGGCACCCCGAGGCGGCGTCGCTTCGCGGCATAGCCTTCACCGACGCGTTTTGAGAGCTTGCGGCTGTAGGCCTCCGCCTCGTGGGCTTCCCGGACGAACTGGTCCCAGTTATTGGGGTCGGAGGAGAGCAGGCGCTCATCTGCGAACAGGACCACCACACCGGCCGCGTGAAGATGGTCCTCGACCGCAATGAGGGTCTGCTTGAGGTTGCGCAGGAAACGGCTCACGTAGCCGACGACGAGCACGTCGAAGGCGCCAGCTTGCGCCGAGGCGACCATCGCTTCCCAGGTCGGCGTGCGCCATGCCGAGGTCCAGCCGGAGGAAGCAACGGACCACTCGAGGGCGCTGTCCGCGAGACCGTACCGGGCGATGGCGCGGTCCTGCTGTTCGCGTTGGGCATCAGGGCCGAAGTTGTCCCATTGTCCGGCGGTCGACTCGCGGAACCAGCGCGCCGCCCGCATTCCGCCGACCTGGTCGAGCGATTGGGGTAGAGAACGCTTCATGCTGCCGGCCTCTTGCTGGTCAAGTGGGTCAGCACCTTACCTCGGCCGCGCCGTTGTTCAACATCGCGAAGCGCCGCGACGAGGGCGAGGATGACGAGGTTGACCGGTCGGGGAGCGGGCCCAGCGCGACTGGGGGCCCGCAAGTTGGTCAAAGCGGGGCTGTTCATGCCGGCGTCAGCTGCTGATACGGCGGGCGGCATGTCGCGCAGGCTGTCGTCCGGCTGGAGCGCACCGAGCCGATGGGACGCGTCGGCCTAGGCTTCGGGGTGAGCAGGGGGAGCAACGACCTCGGCGCGCGTGTGGTGACAACTGACCGGTCGAAGCGAGCGCCGCTCGGACTCGGGAAGCTCGGACTCGATAGACTGACGGGCCCGTGGCCCGAGGAGACCCTGAACGAACGCCCGCGTTCTGACCTGGACCGCATACCTGCTGATGGCCGGCGAGGGATACCTGATCTACGCAGTCGGGTTCATCACGCCCTACGTCCGTGCGGACCTGAAGGTCCCCGAGTGGGTCGCCGCCCTCCCGAACTCGATGATGGCGATCGGGATGGTGTCGGCCGGCATCTTTGCCAGCCGGATCACCGCCCGAATCGGGCCCCGGCTGGCTGCCAGGGCATGGGCGAGCCTCATGGCAGTGTCCGCAGTCCTGCTGGCGATACCGGTGAACATCGTCCCGATCCTGATCGGGGCCCTTGCGTTCGGGATCTCGGCCGGCGGGATGCTCGTCCACGTGAACAGTGCCCTTGGCGGGCGCGGCCGCCGGGGAGGGACGCTGCTGATGCGCGCGAACATGTGGTCCGTCGTCGGCGGCGTGGCCGGACCCCTTGTCCTGTCGGTGGCCGCCACAAGTGTCGGCTGGGCCGTCGGGCTGCTCGCACCAATCCCGATGCTGCTCCTTCTCGTGGTCACGCTTCCCGCGTCGCCCGCCAGAGATCGACCCGTTTCCTCGGGCGACAGGCCGGCCAGCCTCCCGCGTCCGTATTGGCTGACCTGGACCTTTCTCACGCTCGAGATCAGCGCGGAGTTCTCGTTCGTTGTCTGGGGCTCGCAGGTGGTGGTCGCGCGGACCGGGCTGACCAACGCCGAAGCGACGGGGCTGGCATCGCTGTACGTGGCCGGGATGATCCTCGGCCGGCTGGTGCTCAGCAGCGGCGTCGGATCGGGCCCGCGATCGCTGATAGTTCTTCGGGGCTGTGCCTTGCTGGCGGGTGTCGGTGCCGTCGTTCTCTGGTGCGGGACAGCCCCGCTGGTCTCCGGGTTCGGTCTCTTCGTCGGCGGTCTCGGGATCTCCGGGATCTATCCGCTTGGGGCAAGTCTCGCGCTCGCCCACGCCCCCGACGCCCCGATCCGCGCGAGCGCGCGGCTGACCGCGGCATCCGGAGGCGCGATATTCACGGCCCCGCTCGTGCTCGGTCTTGTTGCAGAGGCTGCCGGCGTCGTGGTTGGGTGGCTGCTCGTCTTTGCGATGCTGGGCCTCGGCCTTCTGGTCCTTCTGAAGATTCCGCACCCGGCGAGCGTGTCGCCCGAACTGGCGTCGGTGGCGACACCCGCCTGACTCGGCGACCGTGCGGGCATTGACCGGCGGACCTCACGGGCCGGTGCGCCGGTTTGTCGGGGCGAACCCTCTCGCCCCGTCCAGAACATCCGCTCTGATGTTCGGCGGGCTCCTGTCGGCTGGTTTCACGCTCGGCATGAGCCGTTTGCGCCCGCCGCGGCGGGCGCTTGTGTTGCGGACGCGCGGCCATCGCCCTGTAATACGTCCGGCCCGGATAAGCTCGCCGACCCGTCGCTCGGCCCGGACGTTCGGTTTGAGCGGTCTCTCAGGTCTGACTGATCCCCGTATCTCGAGGCCGCGTGGGGTCCACGGGCTCATGCTGACGAGGTCGTCGATCACGATCGCGACTGCGGATTTGCCTGGATGTCGCGCCACTTCTTGCTCTGCGCGAGGTTGTGACCGCCCACCTCGATGGCGGTCCCGTCCTCGGCGACGCGGAAGCCGACCGGTACGACATGAGGATGGCCGTGGGCGTCCACGGTGGCGAGCCGTCCGAGCCGCTGGCCGCGAAGGTACTCGGATTCTTTGTCAGTGAATGTCGTCATGGCGGACAGACCCTCGAGATGACGGCCTGTCCGAACCCGCCGGTCACGCCGCTGCGAGCCGAGCCTGACGAGCGCTCGTCCTGTGCGTCCGCCACGCACCGAGCCTGGCGACGATCGCAACCGAGACGACAACCCATCCGCTGAGCACCAGCAACGGCGAGGCCAGGCCGGCCGCGTCGAAGTAGAGCGCACCGCGGACCGCGCTGAGTGCGGCACCCGAGGGCAACACCGGCGACAGCGACCGGAAAGCGTCCGGGAGGAAGTCCGGCCCGACGATGCTACCCGACGTAGCGGCGCCAAGGATCACCACGAACAGGGCCGAGATTCCGATTCCCGGCCGTCCGAACGCTGCCTGGAGCGCGGCGGTCGCGGCGACGATCGCGAAGGCAAGCGCGCCGCAGACGACCGCCAGCGGCCAGAAGCTCGCATCGAACCCCAGCACGAGCCCTACTGCGACGCCAGCGATCAGTCCGTCGAGCACGGCGAAGCCGACCATCGCGCCGACTCGCGCGCCCAGGCTCGCTCTCTCGACCATGAACGAGGCAAGGATCTGGTAGATGAGAGCGGAGATGGACACGCCGAGGACCAGGAAGAACGGCACGACGCCGTGTGGATCGCTCTCCGGCAGTGGTCGAACATCCTCGACCTTGGCGGTCTGCCCCATCGCCGTCACGGCGCCGCCAAGCGCGCCGCGGACGGCGTTCGAGGTCGCCTCGCCTGCTCCACCCGCGACGAGCACCGCCGGCTGCGAGGGGCCGAGGATGAGGGCTCCCACGACGTACCTCTGGTCGATCGCCGATCGAGCGTCGGCCTCAGAGCTATACGGGGTCAGTGCGAACGCGCCGGGACTGCGCTGCTCAAGCGCCGCTGCGACTTTGGCGTACGGAGACCAGCCTGCCTTGCCTTCGGCCGGTAGCGCCGCGCCTGGTCAGGCCGCGGGCGCGGACGCCTTTCTCGAGCGTGCCGTCTCTCCGGCGATGAACGTCATCGCGCTGGCCACCACGACGATGAGCGCCGAGACGACCAGTGCGTGGGCCATGCCCACCGTGAACGCGCTCATGACCGGCGCACCCAGCTGCACCGACGTGCCCAGGAAGATCTCGCCCACCAGCCGGGCGGGGATGGCCGCGGCTGCCACCGCGAGCGCCAGCGCGAAGCTCGTCACCATGCCAGTCTGCCGAAACGTCGCCAGCGTGGCGCTCGCCACCCCCAGGCCTTCGGGCGGCGCCGCACCCATCACGGCACTCGTGTTGGGCGACCAGAAGAGGCCGCCACCCACACCCAGCACGAGCAGCCCGGCGAGGAGCACCGGGTACGGCGAGTCCGCGGCAAGCTGGGCAAGGAGCACGCAGGCGGTTGCCTGAAGCAGCAAGCCCGCGGTAGCCGGAACGCGAGCCCCGATCCGATCCGAGAGCGTCCCGCCGATGGGCCCCACGACCGACTGCACGAGTGACAGCGGCAGGATCATCAGCGCCGCCTGGAACGGAGAGACGCCCTTCACGCCCTGCAGGTAGAAGACCAGCAGGAAGTTGACGGCGAACATGCTGAGGCTCTGCAGAGTGGCGGCAGCCGTGCCGAAGGCGAAGATGCGCGAGCGGAACAGTGTCGGCTCGATAAAGTGCGCCCCGGGGGCGCGCTCGGACAGCACGAACAGGCCTTCGAGCACGACGAACCCCGCCCCGAGGGCGAGGATCCCGGGTGAGAGCCAACCCCACGAGATCCCCTGGCTGAGGGCGACAAGCAGGCACGAGATCCCGCCCGAGAACAGCACCATGCCCCGCATGTCGAAGCGCTCGCCCCGCCTCGGCTGGCCGATCTCGTGCAGCGCCACGTATCCCCAGGCCGTCCCCAGGATGCCCACGGGCACGTTCACCAGGAAGATCCAGC
>Ga0097691_1000294_pt1 | contig 46265 bp, 47 predicted proteins | sample NGESurdeep072012_8_FD_72858 | JGI IMG/M metagenome (GOLD analysis project Ga0097691, IMG submission 72858) | Arctic peat soil microbial communities from Barrow, Alaska - NGEE Surface sample 210-1 deep-072012 | ecosystem: Environmental > Terrestrial > Soil > Wetlands > Peat ... | reverse complement strand
TCGCTTCACGCGCGCATTTCCCGCGCTCACGATGTCGAGTTGCACTCCGCCGAGTTCGCGATGCTCAGCACCGGGAATCGGTGCGAGGAGAGGGTCCGTGGCGCTCATGGGTGCCGCCTTTCGAGAATGCTTCAGGACTGCGGAAGCATACAGGACAGCATCACGTCATGAAAGCGTGACCGACAACTTGAGTACGGTTATGGTCCGAAAACTGCTCTGATGCCCGTCAGGCGCCAAGAGGCCACCCCGGGACCCCTGGTGCTCGGACTCGTAATGCCTTCCTTTAAGCCGCACTGCTTCGTCCGGTCAATAAATTAATGACCAGGACCACCAACCCCACAACCAGCAGCAAGTGGATCAGGCTTCCGCCCACATGCATACTGAAACCTAGAAGCCACAAGATCAGAAGAATCACTAAAACGGTCCAAAGCATGTCAACCTCCAGTGCTCATTTGCGAGCACCTGAATTTTGAAACCGACCGCGGATGGCGCAGCCTGTGAATTCCTCCACTGGAGTCGTGTCTTATTGTCAGGCCAGCGTACAGGCCGTCCAGTGATGGCAAACTGCATCCCTCAGTCACTGTCCACATTCGCTTATTTGCTTCTGCATTGCTGTTCAGAAGTGCTCATGTTGGTTTCGCCACCATCCGAACGGCGTGGCTCTGCTCTTCCGCTGGAAAGAGCTCAAATTACTGTGGGTGGTTGTCGTTCTCAGCTTGAAGTGTTTGCCCGCGGTCTCCGCGGCCGCTTTCAGCAGCGGCAACTGCATTGACTACTTTCCGTGGTGTCTTGCTGGTTCGCCCCGAACCTTTAGCCCATGTAATGCCGGCCGAAGGTTTATCTTTCGAAGCCTGGTAGCCAATCTCCTCGCGATGCTCGAGTCTGATTCCGAGTTTACCGGCCGTCTGGAAATCAAGCTGCCCTGTGACGGGCAGATTCTCAGCCTTCTGAAATTCGCGAAGGCTCGCCCGGGTACGCAGACCGATCACGCCATCGACGTTTCCGCGGTAGTATCGTTTGCCCCGCAGAGTTTGCTGCAAATCCTTGATGTCGTTCGGATATGCGACCGCCGGCGTTTCTTTGCCAAGGGTGGCTCCCGAAGCGAGCGGTATCGGGCGTCGTCCCGAGATCCCGGTCACCAGCAATAGGAAGACAACCCCAGACCACGCGGTTTTGCTGGCCAAAAACATTCTTTCTCCTCAATTTGCACACCGGCAGTCCAACGTAAAGACTGGGCCCGAAGTATTCCTGTGCTAGATTCGCTCACTTGCGCTAGAAATACTGAGCAGAATGGGTCATTGCACGGGCCGGCGTGCACGGAGCGAGCAGACGTACGCCCGGATTGGCTGAGTTCCAGACATTGGCTGAGTTCCAGACTTTGTCCGGTTGGCCCCGTTCACACAACGGTTCCGAACAGCGACCCGACGCCTGCGGTCAGCGCCATGGCCAGCGCACCCCAGAAGGTGACGCGGATTGCGCCTACCACCACTCCTGCGCCACCCGCGTGTGCAGCCAGCCCGCCTAGAAGCGCAAGGAACACCAGGGAAGTTCCAGAGACGAGAGGGATCAAACCCGCCGCCGGGGCCAGGGCAGTGACCAAGAGAGGCATGGATGCTCCCACAGCGAAGCTGCTAGCCGATGCCAACGCAGCCTGCATCGGACGCGCACGAAAAGTTTCGTAGATGCCGAGTTCGTCGCGGGCATGCGCGCCTAGCGCGTCATGGACCATCAGTTGCTCGGCGACCTGTTTCGCGAGCGCAGGGTCGAGCCCGCGAGCGACATAGATTGCCGTCAGTTCCTTGTGTTCGCCCTTGTTGTCTGTTTTGAGTTCCACGCGCTCCAGCTCGAGTTCGGCCTTTTCGGTGTCTGCTTGTGAGTGGACAGACACGTACTCCCCGGCAGCCATCGACATCGCCCCAGCCACCAGGCCGGCGACTCCTGCGATCATTACGTTGCTGTGAGTCGCATGTGCAGCGGCGACGCCGAGCACCAGGCTCGATGTTGAAACGATGCCGTCATTCGCGCCCAGTACCGCCGCGCGCAGCCAGCCAATGCGCTCGGTGCGGTGTCGTTCCCTGTGGCGTAAATACATTTCTGGGGCCTCCTTGACCTGAGAACACCGGAGCTAGTTGTACAACCCGTGAGTTCCCGGGAGGCCAGGTCAGCGCCTACAGGGACTTTCCCCGACGGCCGCGCAAGTAAGGAAGCGCCCGTCCCACAGTCGTTTCACCATATCGCACCCAACGTGGAACTGGACGCGGCGTCAGCGCCAGCAGGTTGGACAAGTGACATAAGGACGGATGCAAATCCGCGACCAGCTTGACGAACGCGGTGAGCGGCACCGCCAGCAGCAAGCCCATCACGCCCCACAACCAGCCCCAGAAGAGCATCCCAACCGTCGCCGCCACCGATCCGATACTCACGCGAGTCGCAATAAATTTTGGAATAAGAAGATTCGCGGACACGACATGCAGGAAGAGAATCGTCAGCATGATGACGATATAGGGTCCCGGTGTGTTGAATTGAAGGAGGGCCGCTGCCAGGGGAAGCGCAAGCGCAAGGATCAGTCCGAGGAACGGCAGCAGATTCAAGAGCCCGCTGGCGATGCCGAGAGGGATGGCGCCATTCATGCCAATTGCCAGCAACATCAGCGTGGTCGCCACGGCCATCACGGAGCCGACGATAAGGTTGCCGGCCACGAAGCCGCGAACCATCTGGTTCAGGTTCGTGATGAATCGGGCCGTGTCTATCCTCGAACTGAAGAGGGCATCCAGTCGGATGGCCATTTGGTCTTTGCTGCAGAGCATGAAAAACGTCAGAAATGGGACCACGCCCACAATAATCAGCGCTCCCCAAACCGATCCCACACCGCGCACCAGGTAAGCAGGCCAGGTTGGCGATTCCTGCAGCCGGACCTCGGGAACTTTCTTGATGGGACGCACGTCGTTCGTAAGATCTCCGGCACTTTGTTGAACTTTTTGGATTCTCCGGCTAATCGGCCCAATGGCTTGCTGAATCTTCGAGGAGTACGCCGGAAGTTCTTCCGCAAAGGTTATCGCTCTTCCGTAAAGCTCGTGACCCAGCAGCCCGACTAGACCCATGCCTGCGAGCACAATGGCCGCTGCGGCCACACTGCGCGGCAGATGCAGTTTCTCCAGCTTGACGACCACCGGGTCAAACAGGATCGCGAGAAATCCCGCCAGGATCACCGTGATGCAAATCGAACTCGCGAAGTAGCCGAACACCGTCAGCATGCCCGCTACCAATATGAAGAGCAGAGTCGCGATTCTGCGCAGCAGCGGATCGGATGGTGACGTCGAAGGCGGCAGCGCCATCTCTACCACGCGCAGTTCACCTGGTTCGGCAACCGCGCTCATATTCGTAACCTGATCCGACATACGTTTTCAGCGCGCAAGTGCGCTGTTGGCTGGAACTACACTCTTGAAGATTCTGTCAGAATGGTGAGCACCAAAGATGTTCACTGTTGCTCAGAACTGGGTTCCTTTGGCTGTGGTGAGCCGGCGCTTTTAACGTCCGCCAAGGAGCAGCACATAGATGATGATCGCCAGCGCCGAGATCAGGGCGAAGAAGAGCGGCCAGCCGGGCGTACGGATCAACTGAGCGTCGCGAAACTTTGTCCTATACATACCTAGATAGTGACACCAGTTGGGGCGAGAAAGCTCCCGTTTGCGGGATTTCGGCTGCGTCGAGGACTTCCAAATTCCCGCTTTGGAACTCGCGCACATCCCGACGTGACAGGCTTCACTGCCGGGCCGTCGGGCGGGGCGGAGAGTGAGTGGTTCCGCGCTCCCGGAATTGCGAGGGGCGCGAGGAGAGGAGAGCCCCGCATGGCAACCACCGTCATTGACAAAAAAGCCGACCTGGCCGGTCCGGGTATCGGCAACTACGCAGATCTGGAAAAGATCCTGCCCAACGATTACCGCTCGCTGCTCAACCGCCGCGACACGCAGAAGGCGATCTTCGCGGTCAAAAACTACATCGAGGAGAACCTCTGCAAGGAACTCAACCTGATGATGGTGCAGGTGCCGCTCATCGTGGACGTGGAGAGCGGCGTCAACGACATGCTGGACCGCGACGGCTCGCGCACGCCCATCGGGTTCCACATCTCCAACGATTACGACAAGCACCCCATCGACGCCCAGGTGGTGCAGGCGGCGACGAAGTGGAAACGGATCGCGCTCAAGCAGTTCGAGTGCAAGGTCGGGGAGGGCATCTGCACCGATATGCGTGCCGTGCGCAAGGACTACTTCCTCGATCACGACCACTCCTGCTACGTGGACCAGTGGGACTGGGAACGCGTCATCACCGCCGAGCAGCGCAACCTGGGCTTCCTGAAGGACGTGGTGGGACGCATCTGGAAGGTGCTGGTGGGGGCGGAAAAGTTCGCGCAGGAGATGTTCCCGGCGCTGAAGGACTCGCGCTATCCGAACCTGCCCGAGAAGCTGACCTTCCTGCACGCCGAGGAGATTCTGGACATGTACCCGGACCTGCCGCGCAAGCAGCGGGAGACGGAGGTGCTGCAGAAGTATCCGGCGATCTTCATCATCGGGATCGGCTGGCAGCTCAAGGACGGGTATCCCCATGAGAATCGCGCCGCCGATTACGACGACTGGATTACCGAGACCCTCAGCGAAACTGGAAAACCGGTGCACGGGCTGAACGGCGACATCCTGGTATGGAACCCTCTGACCAAGCGTCGCCACGAGCTGACCAGCATGGGCATCCGCGTGAACGCGCATTCCTTGGTGAAGCAACTGGAAATGGCCAAGCTGACCGATAATTTGAAGTTCCCCTACCACCAGGCCATCGTGCACAACGAAATCCCGCTGTCGGTGGGCGGAGGCATTGGACAATCGCGCACGTTGATGCTGCTGCTGCGGAAGGCGCACCTGGGCGAAGTGAGCGTCACGGTGTGGCCGAAAGTGCTGAAGGAGATGTGCGCGAAGAAGAACATCTTTGTGCTCGAGTAGGAATTTTGCTGTCAGCTCCAGGTGCTTGGTACCTGACCTTGTTCTGCCTGCAATACATGGCGCTCCCTGGGGAGGGGGCGCTTTTTTGGTGCTCAGTGCAAAGTGCTCCTTGTTCAGCTTAGCGATCGGACGGCATCGCTGAGCACTTGGCACTGAGCACTTGGCACTAGATTCTCGTTAATGCCTGGATCGATCATTTCGGCGGCGCGGCAAAGCGGAGGTCGGCGCGCACCACTTCCGCGCGTCCGCCCATCCTCTTGATCTCGTCGGCGGCCTCGTGGGCGCCCATTTCGCTGTCGCGATAGTGCAGGGACACGGCAGCGCCCGCCTGCGCGAAGCGAAGCGCGATCACGCGCCCAATGCCGCTGCCGGCGCCGGTGACCAGGACCACCTTTCCGGTAAAGTCCAACAACTCCTGCGGAGCAGGAATCTGCATGCGCCGAGGATGATAACGCAATGGGGAAGACAGCGATATCAGGCGGAACGGTACCGCAATCTATTGCACCTCGATGGGCGCGACGACGGAGCCGATACGTCCGGTAAGGTTGTCGCGGACGACGACGCGCACGTCGTACTTGCCGAGCGTGAGCTGCATCTCGCCGTTGTGGGTGAGTTGCTTGGCACGAATCTGTTCGACAAGTTCGGGTTTCAATTTGGTGTCGATGGAGATTACCGCCGGGGCGTCGCCGGCCTTGGCTTGCGCGCCGATCAGCAGGCTGATGCGGTTGCCATGTTCCTCGTCGATGCTGAGGGCGCGTCCGTCCACGCCGACCACGAACTCAACTATGCGCTTGCCGCCTTCCGCGGGTTTCATCCCGATAAATTTCAAAACGATGGGAAGGGCGGTGTAGTCGAGGTTCGATTGCAGCGCGACCGCCATCTCCGACTTGGCGGGCGTGCCGTAGGTGGGAACCGTTCCGTAGAAGTAGCTGTTGCGCGCGCGCACATTGATCTTCTCGCCTTTGACGTCCACCTTGATCTTGCGCCAGCCCGCACCCTTCGGCTTGGGGTCGGGATAGTAGGTGAGCATGTAGTAGTGCGAAGAGTCGTCCAGGGCGCGGCCGAGGCAGTCGGCGATGTCGTTCGTGTTCATGCAGGGACGCCCGCCGGTTTCGTCGGCAACGATGCGCGCGTTCTGCTTGTTGTCCATCTCGCCCTCGGACGTCCGGTTCAACTTTGCGCTCCACTGCGCGCCGGTCATGAGCGTGCGGTCGGCCCAGGAGGCATCGAAATACTCGGGCGTGAGCAGGCCCGCGGCGTTCACCGGGTACACGGAGATATTGGCGCGGTTCAGGGCGAGCAGAGTTGCGTCGCGCAAGGGCTTCAACTCGGGGTCTTCGTCGGTGGAACCATGGGCCTTTGTCCATTCCGCGCTACCGAAGACCTCCTGTACGGACTGGAAGGGAAATACCTCCGAGGACCAGATCATAACCTTGCGCCCGGGGATTCCGGCAACGCCGTTGGCGAGGGCTTGTAAGGCCCACATGGTGGTTCTGGTGTCTGCGTTAACGGCTGCCTGGCGTATGACCTGGTTGGCGCGCTCCATCTGGTCGATCTGCTGAGCTTCCTGACGGGCTGCGGTCACACGGTCTTCGTAACTGGGTCCGCCCCTGCTTTCAGGGCCGCCCGGAACGATGGGCGTGCCATCCCCATTGCGGGGCGGGTCGGCGGCGGTCAGCAAAGTGCCTTGCTGGTTCTCGCGGCCGGGAGAAGGAGCCGACTTGACGAATTGCATTGCGGTTTCAAGTACCGCTGGGTCGCTGGTGGCCTGGTGAATGACACGCAGGCCTGACCGCGTGATGGCGGCCATCATCATCGGCTGATTGAATCCGCCCTTGCCCTTCCACTTATCGAGGAAACTTAGCGCGCCGCGGATGGCCCAATACTGATTCACCGCGCGAGTGTTCACGAAATCGACGACGAGGATCCCGAGCGAGACCGCGTTGTCGTTGTTGACGCGGTTGGTGTAAATCCCGTTCTGTTGCGTGACGCTGCGGATTGTCCGGCGGGTTGCGCCCACTTCCTCGAAGGTGGCGATGCGCTGTTCCTTGCCGTTCTCCTGGATTTTGAAGTTTTCCTGCTTCATTCCGCGGATGGCTTTCCCGGTGCTGTCGGTCACGACGACCGGCACGGTTACCAGTTCCGCGGTGGAGGAGATGGCGCTTTCCTTCTGGCTTTGCGCGGAGACGATACAGGTGAAAAGCAACAGAATGGACGCGAACCGCAGGACGCGAATCATGATTCCTCCCCCGAGCTCGGACAAACGAAGAGGACAATACACCAGTCGCCGGTCGCCAGTCATCACGCCAGTTACCAGTTGTCAGTTGCCAGTTGCCAGGTGTGCCGGAGGTGGTAATTCGGGTCGTGGATCAGCAATGCAGAGATCCTTCGTCAGACTTACGCCCTCCTCAGGATGACACGATAAACTGGGTCCTCTTCACTGTCGGCTGGCGGCGATGCTTGCGGGAATGTTGACGGGAACAGATCCATTGCGCGAATACGCGTTTTCGACGTATTGCATCACCATGCGCTGGGTATTGAAGAACGATGCGTTTAAGGCGATCGCCGAGCGCATGATCTCGGTATAGCGCTGCGGGGGGCCGTAGAACATGGGCACGATCTCGCGTTCAAGCTTGTCGTAAAGGTCGGAGACTTCATGGGAGGCGTCGTTGGTCACGTCCTGGTCGCCGATGGCCCATCCGGTCACGCCCTTCACGTAGCCCTCGACCCACCACCCGTCGAGTACGCTCAGGCTGGGAACGCCGTTGAGCGCTGCCTTCATGCCGCTGGTGCCCGATGCTTCTTGGGGACGCAGGGGAGTGTTCAGCCAGACGTCCACGCCGGAGGTAATGAGCTGGCCCCAGTGCCAGTTGTAGTTTTCGACGTAAACGGTGCGGATCACATCGGAAACCGAGCTGGCGCCATGAAAGACGCTGCGGATCAGGTTCTTGCCGCCTTCATCGCGCGGATGTGCCTTGCCGCCGTAAACCAGTTGGATCGGCCCGACGTTGCGCGCGATCGCCTTCAGCCGCTCCGGGTTCTGGAAGAGAAGATCGGCGCGCTTATAGGTGGAGGCGCGGCGCGCGAATCCGATGGTGAAGATGTTCGGATCGAGCTTGACGCCATGGGCGCGCTCGATCTCCGTGAACAAATCGCGTTTCGCGTCGAGGTGCGCCTGGCGGATCTGCTCCAGCGGAATGCTGATCGCATAGCGAAGATAGTTATTGTCCTTGCGCCAGGCTGGAACGTGACGGTCGAAGAGCTCCTGGAACGGCTTCGAGGTCCAGGTGACCGCGTGCACCCCGTTGGTGATGGCGCTGATGACGTAAGTGGGGAACATGTCGCGCGAGACTTCGCCGTGCCGCATGGCGACGCCGTTCACGTAGCCGGAGAAGCGCAGCGCGAGGTAGGTCATGTTGAGCGCCGCGCCGTGCCACGCCTCGCTCTCATTGAGCAGCGCGATGTATTCGGAACTCAGGACCTCTTCCACCAGCTTGCGCGGAAACTGGTCGTGTCCGGCGGGGACGGGCGTGTGCGTGGTGAAAATGCACTTGCGGCGCACGCCGTCTATGTCCCCTTTCTTGACGCGTCCGGCAAAGCTTTGCGCCAGGCGGCGTTCCAATAGGCCGAGGGCGAGCAGGGCGGAGTGGCCCTCGTTCATGTGGTAGATCTCGATGTCGGTATGGCCCAGCTTGCGCAGCATCTCCATGCCACCGAAGCCGAGAACGATCTCCTGGGAGAGGCGGTAGCGTTCGTCGCCGCCATAAAGGTGGTCGGTGAGCGAGCGGTCCTGCGGGCTGTTCGCGGGCAGGTCGGTATCGAGCAGATAGACGGGAACGATTTCGCCGGACACGCCGCGAACGGTGTACTTCCACGCGCGGACCTCCACCGTACGGCCTTCGATCGTGACCTGGGCGCGCCCGCTCATCTCTTCCAGCATCTGCGCGGGGTTCCAATACACCGGCTGCTCGCTCTGGTTGCCGGCGGCATCCAGTTGCTGGCGGAAGTAGCCCTTGCGGTAGAGCAGGGTGACGGCGATCACGGGAACGCCAAGGTCGGCCGCCGAACGCAGCGTGTCGCCGGCCAGCACGCCCAGGCCGCCGCTGTAAGTCGGGATTTCGGGGTCGAGCGCTATCTCCATGGAAAAATAAGCGACACCCGAGAGGTTCCCGAAATTCATGAATGCCTGCTCCCTTGGGCTCGCGCCCGTGATTGGCCGAAACTCGGAGTATAGCGCAGTGACTGGACAGCTTCGTCGGAGCCGACGAGGTAGAATTCCGCCGCTATGAAACTTGTCGTTCTGTTGCTGCTGTCATGCGTTGTCGTCGCCTTCGCCTTCGCCGCCGATTCCTCCGCCGCCAGGAAACAGAACTGGGGCAAGGCCGACGGCAAGGAAGTGTTCCTCTACGCGCTCCAGAACAAGAACGGGATGGAAGTGGCGATCACGAATTTCGGCGCCACCGTGCAGGCGCTCAAAGTTCCGGACAAGAGCGGCCGGGTTGACGATGTCGTCCTCGGCTATGACTCCCTCGACGGATATCTCACGAAGGAAGATCCGTATTTTGGCGCGGTCGTGGGCCGGTATGAGAACCGAATTGCGAAAGGGCGTTTCGTTCTCGAAAGCCGCCAATACAAGCTGGCCATCAACAACGAGCCGAACTCGCTGCACGGCGGGAATCACGTGACCTTTCACTACCTCAGTCCCGACGGCGAAGAGGGTTATCCCGGCAATTTAAGCGTGACGGTCACGTACACGCTGACGGACAACAACGATTTGAAGATCGAATACACGGCGACGACCGACAAAGACACGGTGCTGAACATCAGCAACCATTCGTATTTCAATTTGGCGGGGCAGGGAAATGGCGATGTCCTGAAACATCAGGTGATGATTAACGCCGATAAGTTCACGCCGGTGGACTCGACCCTGATTCCCACGGGAGAATTGAAGCCGGTCGCCGGCACGCCCTTTGATTTCCGGAAACCGGCCGTTATTGGGGCCCGCATCAATGAAAAGGACCAGCAACTGGAGTACGGCAGAGGCTACGACCACAATTTCGTGCTGAATGACCCGGGCAAGATGCGTCTGGCCGCGCGAGTGATCGAGTTCACTTCCGGGCGCACACTCGAAGTCCTGACCGATCAGCCCGGATTGCAGTTTTACACCGGCAACTTTCTCGATGGAACCGTCAAGGGCAAGGGAGGCAAGGTGTACGGTAATCGCTATGCGTTCTGCCTGGAGACGCAGCACTATCCGGATTCGCCGAACCACCCGAATTTTCCCAGCACCGAACTGAAGGCGGGCCAGACGTTCCATTCGACGACGATCTTCCGCTTCAGCACGGTGAAGTGAAAGTGATTGCCGCCAAGGTGCGGGCAGGGGCGTCCGGGCACCGTTTTCACGGCGCATTTTCTAACTTATACTGACCCGCAACTCATGATTCGTTCGAAGAAGGAGGCGCGCATGAAGGTATGCGCCGCGATGTTTGCATTCTTCCTGATCCTCACGGCCGCTGCTTTCGCACAGCAGGGGACGGTGCCGCCGACGGTCGTCGTCTGCCGTGGATTTCTCGATTCCGCGATCGATTCCTCGACCGCTAAACCGGGCCAGGAGCTCCACATCAAGCTGAGGGACGGCTGCAAGGCGCCCGAGTTCCAGTTGGGAAAGAACACCGACCTGGTCGTCACCCTCACCGAAGCCAGGTCCGCCTCCCCCGGACAGCCCAGCCTGCTGCACATCGTGTTCGACCGCGCCGTCCAGGAAAAGGGGGACGCCTTGCCGGTGATTGGCATCCTCCAGGCAGTGGCCCCGAAGAACCTGCCCAACACCCAGGGCCGGAGTACCGTAGAAGCGCCTGCGCCGGCTCCGGTTGCGTCGAGTGCAGGGGTGGGCGGGACCGCCGCCGCAGCCGCCATGGCCGCACCCACCATGAGCGGCTCCTACGGCAGCTACGAAGGGCCGGCCGATTGGCGCGCCGAACTGAAGATGGACGCGACGGGAGTGATCGGGTTCAAGGAGTTCGAGTTGCAGAACGACCGCTCGTTCCCAGGCACGAAGCTGTCGTCGAAGAACAACTTCAAACTCGCCGCCGGCACCCAGGTGATCATCCGCGCCATGAAGAGGCTGCCGCAATAGAACCGGCATTGGGCATCAGCGGTAAGGCATATGGCCAGTTCGAGTTCCATCGAAACTCGCCTATAGCCCAATGCCTGACGCCGTTCCTCAGGAAGCGCGCTGCTGTTGCGCATCGCCAACGGAAGTCAGGTTAGCGATCTGTGCGCCGGGGGTTTCCGGCGAATCCGGATTGCGGCGCGGGATCATCCTGCTCAGGTCTTCCACCAGATGCCCGTACAGGTACAGCAGCTTTCGGTCGCGCGCATATCTCAGCACTGCTCCCGTTCCCACGCCCGCTGCAAACAAGCTCGTCATCAACATGATTTCTTCCATGGGTAAGATTGTGGCGCTTCGTAGCCCAGCGGGCTAGGTTTTCGGCGGTTCTTTTGCATGCGGCAAGCCGGTTTTGAACTGCGTTCCATTGTGGGACAGTAGGCGGATCGATCGGCGGGCCGGCATGGTATGTTCTGAACGTCAATGCTTGCAACTGGCGACTGACAACTGCTCTTATGATTCGCAGCTACAAAGGAATCTCTCCGAAAATTCCCGACACCTGCTACGTGGACGAATCGGCGCAGATCATTGGCGACGTCACCCTGGGCGAGCACTCCAGCGTGTGGATGAACAGCGTGATTCGCGGTGACGTCCACTCCATCCGTATCGGCGCCAACACCAACATCCAGGACAATTGCGTGCTGCACGGCATGCTGAACCAGTGGCCGGTGGAGATCGGCGACTGGGTCACCGTCGGCCACAACGTGACCCTGCACGGGTGCGTCGTCGAAGACCGCTGCCTCATCGGCATGGGCGTAATCGTTCTGAACGGAGCGCGTATTGGGGCAGGTTCGATTCTCGCCGCGGGAACGCTGATTCCGGAAGGCTCAGTGGTGGAACCAGGATCGCTGTGGATGGGTCTGCCGGGAAGGTTCCACAAGTTGCTCGGTCCCGAAGACCAGGAGAGTATTCTGCGCTACGCGAAGAACTACCTGGGATATAAGGAGCAGTACCTGCGCGAACGGAAGTAGAGGGATGATTCCGAGGCGCGAAAAACCGAAACGACTGTCGCTGCGGCCGATGGTGGGCCTCGGCGTTTGCGTGACCAGCATTGCCATCCTGATCGCGCGCGGCGGGCCATGGAGAATCGCGGGCTACGTCATGATCGCCGTGACCGCCCTCGCCGTGCTTGGCTTCCGCATCTTCGCCCGGCGCCTGGCACGCGCGCGCCAGCCCGATCCGCAAAGCACGCTGAAGATCTGATGTCCTGGGTCCCCAGCGCGCGCTGATTTTGCGTGTGCTGGGGTGGTTTTCTGCATCCGAATCGCCGGCCGCAACTCTGATTGTGCAGATGCCGAACTCTTCCGCGCGCGATCTGGTGCCCATCTACGCTTCGGCCTTCCTGCGCTCGCTGGGCGTGGGATTGATGGGCGTAGTGCTGGGTGTGTATCTCTTCCGCGCGGGACTCAACTCGACGCGCATTGGTTTCGTGCTGGCGGCGGGCCTTGCGGGCGGGACGGTCGCAACTGCACTCGCCGGTTTCCGCGCCGACCGGATCGGGCGCCGGCGAACTCTTTTTTTCGTCTCCCTTCTGGCTTGCGCCGGAGGGGTTGGCCTGGCGCTCATGCATTCGTTCGCGGCACTGCTGCTGGTCGCATTTCTCGGCATGCTGAACGGCATGGGCAGCGACCGCAGCGCCAACTACGCGCTCGAGCAGGCGATCATCCCGGGACTCGTGAACGACCGCGGCCGGACTTGGGCGCTCTCCTGGTACAACGTGCTCATCGACGGTGGAGGCGCGCTGGGTGCGCTCGCCGGAGGACTGCCACTGGCGCTGCATGCGTGGGCGGGAGTGGGCCTGACGCGCGCGTATGAGTACTTGTTCTTCGGATATGCCGCTCTGCACTTGCTGAACGCGCTGTTGTATGTGTTGATGACCCGGTCGGTAGAAGTTGCGCCCATTGCCACGCCCGAAGCAGGCCGCATCACGCCCGAGTCGAAGCGTATCGTCCGGCGATTGGCGGCACTGTTTTCGCTGGATTCCTTTGGCGGTGGATTTCTCGGCGATGCGCTCGTCGCCTACTGGTTCTTCCGCCGCTTCGGCATTGACGAGAAGGAACTCGGGTTGCTGTTTTTCGCCGTCCACCTGCTGAACGCGGCATCGCATTTGATCGCGGCGTGGCTGGCCAAGCGTATCGGGCTGGTGAATACGATGGTCTTTACCCACCTGCCCTCGAGCCTGCTGTTGATCGCCGTGCCCTTCGCGCCGTCGGTGAAGATCGCCGTCTTGCTCTTCCTGCTGCGCGAGTCGATGGTGGAGATGGACGTGCCCACGCGACAGTCGTACCTGGCGGCGATGGTCAAGCCGCATGAGCGGTCGTACGCCAGCGGCCTCACCAACCTGATGAGGACGGTATCGTGGGCGGCAGCGTCGTCGCTGGCCGGCGCGGTCATGCAGAACCTGGCCTTCGGCGCACCGCTGGTGCTGGGCGGCAGTTGCAAGATCGTTTATGACCTGCTGCTCTACCGCGGCTTCCGCCACCTGAAGCCGCCGGAGGAGCGCGGGGCCGGCGCGTGAATCTCACCGTATCGCCGCCTCACCTCGACGTGTTAGGTTTTAACTGACAACTAGCAACTAGCAACTGACAACTGCCAATGATCAAGGCCGTCCGAGGAACCCGCGACCTTCTCCCGCCGGATACGGCGCTGTGGAACTTTGTCGAAGCTGCGGCGCGCGACGTCTTCCGCGCCTACAACTTCCAGGAAATCCGCACGCCGATCCTCGAAGATTTGAGCCTGTTCCAGCGCTCGGTTGGCGAAGAAACTGACATCGTGTCGAAGGAAATGTTCGCCTGGGAAGACCGCGGGCGCGCGGCGAGCGAAAAAGGCCAGATGCTGGCGCTGCGTCCGGAGAACACCGCCGGCGTGGTGCGCGCCTACATCGAGCACAAGCTGTGGGAGCGGCCGGGAGTGCAGAAGCTCTATTACATCGGGCCGCAGTTCCGGCGCGAGCGTCCGCAGAAGGGACGTTACCGCCAGTTCTACCAGATCGGCGCCGAGGCGATCGGCCCGCCTGCTGCTGGAAGCGAATCGCCCGCGCGTGATGCCGAAATCCTCGAAATGCTGGCGACGCTGCTCGACCGGCTCGGCATCCGCGATTGGACCCTGGAGTTGAATTCGGTCGGCTGCCCCAACGACCGCCCGCGCTACTTCGAAGCCCTGCGCGCCGCGATCAATCCCGTCGTCGCTCAGATGTGTGCCGATTGCCAGCGCCGCGCCGTCACCAATCCGCTGCGTATGTTCGACTGCAAGGTGCCCGAGGACCAGCCCATCGTTTCCAAGCTTCCGCGTATCTCTGACTACCTCGACGAAGCCTGCCGCGAACATTTTGCCGAAGTGCAACGCATCCTGACCGCGCTCGAAGTCCCGTTCACCATCAATGACCGGCTCGTGCGTGGGCTCGACTACTACCAGCGCACCGCGTTTGAATTCACGCACGGAGCACTGGGCGCGCAGAACGCAATCCTGGGCGGCGGACGGTATGACGGTCTGAGCGAAACCTTGGGCGGGCCGCGCGCACCGGGAATTGGTTTCGCCATCGGTGAGGACCGGCTGGTGCTGGCTTTACCGGGGTCGGCGGAGGCGCTCGCGCACAAGCCGGACGCTTACATCGCACCGCTCGGAGCGGGCATGAACCGCGAGGCGGCGAAACTGGCGCGCGAGCTGCGCAAGCACGACCTCGTGATCGAGATGGGCGACGAGAGCTTCCGGCTGAAGAAATCGTTCGACACCGCCGACAAGCTGGGCGCGCACTACGTGATCATTGTGGGCGAGAACGAGGTTGCGTCGGGCAACTTCGCCCTCAAGCAACTGGGCGGCGAGCAGCAGACGGTGCCGCGCTCAGAGCTGGCGTCCCGCATTCAATCGCACAAATAGCGTCACGCTCTCTCCACCGCCAGCGCCATCCCCATGCCTCCGCTGACGCAGAGGGTGGCAACGCCCTTGTTCGCCGCGCGCTTCTTCATCTCGTGCAACAGCGTGACCACGATGCGCGCGCCGGTACAGCCAATCGGGTGTCCGAGCGCGATGGCGCCGCCGTTAACGTTGAGCTTATCGCGGTCGAAGTGAAGCTCGCGATCGCAGGCCAGCACCTGTGCGGCGAAGGCTTCATTGAGTTCGACCAGGTCGAAATCCTGCGGCTTGAGCCCGTAACGCTCTTCCAATTTCTTCATCGCCGGCACCGGACCGATGCCCATGGTGCGCGGGTCCACGCCCGCCGAGGTCGCACCGATAATCCGCGCCAGCGGCTTCAAGTTGTGCTTTTTCACAAACGCTTCACCGGCGACAACCACGGCGGCCGCGCCGTCGGTAATGCCGGAAGAGTTAGCGGCCGTGATCGTTCCCGTCTTGGAAAATGCAGGCGAGAGCTTCGCCATTTTTTCCAACGTTGCGCCCAAAAACGGATGCTCGTCGCGCGAGAAGACGGTCGAGCCCTTCTTGCCTTCAATCGTGACCGGCACGATTTCGTCAGCGAAGCGGTTGCTGTTGATGGCCTGCTCGGCGCGCTGCTGCGAGGTGAGCGCGAACTGGTCCTGTTCCGCCCGCGAAATCTTATATTGCTCGGCCAGCACTTCCGCGGTCTCGCCCATCACCATGCCGCACACGGGGCAGTTGAAGCCGTCGCGGTACATGCCGTCCACGATCTGGGCGTTGCCCATGCGATAGCCCCAGCGCGCGCTCTCCAGGTAATAGGGCAGGCGCGACATGGATTCCGTGCCGCCGGCGAGCGCGCATTCGTAATTCCCGTGCGCGATCTCCTGCCACGCCAGCGCGATCGACTTCATTCCCGAGGCGCACGCCTGGTTCACCGTGTAGGCCGGCACTTCATGCGGTACGCCGCTGCGGACGGAAATCTGGCGCGCCGGATTGGGTCCGCCACCGGCCTGGCGTGCGTTGCCGAAAATCGTCTCCTGCACCTGATCGGGAGAAACGCCCGCCCGCTCCATCGCCGCCTTCGCCGCAACCACACCCATGTCGGCGGCGGTCAGCGAGGCCAGCGAGCCGCCGAACTTTCCGATCGGCGTGCGCACGGCGGAGAGAATGAATACGTCATTGAATGAATTTTCCACGAGCAGAGTCTAGCAGGCGCTTTTTAGTAATTGGTACTTCGTAATTAATTCTTTGACCCAAATTACCGTGCACGGACGTCGCCATGTGTTCGGCAGCCGATTACCGATTACCAATTACCAATTACCGATTACACTTTTCCTGTGCCCGTCATTTACGGCATCAACGCCGTTCTGGAAGCGCTGAAGGCCCGCGGACGTTCCTTCGAGTACGTCGGCGTGGCGCGCGAACGCAACGATCAGCGCGTGCACAAGATCGTCAGCGAGTGCCGCGCGCTGGGCGTGCCGGTGCGCGCCATTCCTCGTCCGGACCTGGATCGCCTCGCGTCTTCCAGCAACCACCAGGGAGTGGTCGCAATTACTTCGGAGAAGGAATATTCCGACATCGAAGACCTGTTGCAAAAACGCCGTGGTGAGCGGGCGTTCCTGGTCGTGCTCGACGGCGTGGAAGATCCGCACAACCTGGGCGCGATTCTGCGCACGGCCGATGCCGCCGGTGTGGATGGCGTCGTCATTCCCGAGCGCCGCGCCGTGGGAGTGAATGCGACGGTGACGAAGGCGTCGGCAGGTGCGTCGGAGCACGTGCCGGTGGCCAAGGTCACCAACATCCACCGCACGATTGAAGAGCTCAAGAAGAAAAATATCTGGACCGTGGGACTCGACGAGCGCGGCGACTGCTTCTACGACGAAGTCGACTACGACATGGATTGCGCGCTGGTACTGGGCGCCGAAGGACACGGCCTGCACGACCTGGTGCGCAAGACCTGCGACTTTGTCGTGAAGATCCCCACGGCGGGCCATGTGCCGTCGCTCAACGTGTCGGTCGCCGCCGGCGTGGTGATGTACGAGGTCGCGCGCCAAAGAAGAAGTCTCAACGCAAAGGGCGCAAAGGATCGCAAAGACAAGACATGAAATTTCGCTTTGTTCTGCTTCTCCTTTGCGTTCTCTGCGTCCTTTGCGTTGCAGGTTTCTCCCTCGACCGCACCGCCTTCACCTTCCTCAGCTACGACCTGGAAGTGCGCGTCGATCCTGCCGGTCAGGCGATGTCGGCCCGCGGCAAGATTCGCCTGCGCAATGATTCGGCCGCGGCGCAGAGCGAATTCGTGCTGCAGGTTTCCTCCTCGCTCAAGTGGCGTCTGGTCGAAGTAAACGGCAAGGACGTTCAGTACAGCGAGAACCTCTACACCACCGACATCGATCACACCGCCGCCGTGAATGAAGTCGTGGTACGCCTGCCGGAGCCGGTTCCGTCGCATGCGACGATCGAGGTTGAAGTCGGCTACGCCGGGCAGATCTTGCGCGACGCCAAGCGCCTGACCCAGATGGGCGTGCCCGCCGCGACTGCCGCGCGCAGCGACTGGGACCGTGTCGAGGAGCCGCTGACGGCCGTACGCGGGGTTGGCTACGTCGCGTGGTATCCGGTGGCGCTGGCGGCGGTGAATCTCTCCGAGCTGGATTATTTCTCGACGCTTGCCGCCTGGAAGGACCGCCAGCGCTCCAGTTCGATGCGCCTGAATCTGTGCTGGGTGAGCGAGGAAGAAAACCTCAATGTAATTTCCAACGGCGTGCTCGAGGGTGCCAACCGGAACGTGCTCGGCGAAACCGATGAGATCGCCACGCATCGCGGCTGCTCGCTGTACTCGTTTGCGAATCTTGGCTGGACGGTTCCGTCGTTTGCCATCGCAAATTATGCGTCGTTGCTGCGCCCGGTAATCAATGTTTTTCATTTGTCCGACCAGGCCTCGCTGGCGCAGGAGTATGTGCTGGCGGCGGAAAAAGTGTTGCCGCTGGACGCGCAGTGGTTCGGCGATCCGAAGAAAAAAGTTACCGTCGTGCAGGTGCCGGACGCGGGCGCCGCGTCGTTCGAGAGCGGTCCCATGCTATTCACGCCACTGGAGACGCTCGACCGTAAAGGGCTCGAAGCGCGCATGATGCACCAGTTGGTGCACGCATCGTTCTCCTCGCCGCGGCAGTGGATCGACGAAGGCCTCGCGCATTTCGCCATGGCCCTGTTGCGCGAGCAGGACGGCCGCGCCGCCGCGATCGTGTACATGAACCAGTTCCTGGCGCCGTTGCAGTCCGCCGAAAAGCAGCCGGGAGAGCACGGGCTGGCGACCTCGACCGACGAACTGATGTACCGCATCAAGGCCATGTTCGTCTGGTGGATGCTGCGCGACATGGTGGGCGACGCGGCGCTCCAGCGAGCACTCAAGCAGTACCGTCCCGCCGACGACAAATCGCCGAGCTACCTGCCCGACCTGATCGCGCGCGAGGCGCACCGCGACTTGTCGTGGTTTTTCGACGAGTGGGTCTATCGCGATCGCGGCCTGCCCGATTTCCGCGTGGTCAGCGCGTTTCCGCGCCCGACGCTGGCGAATGCATATGTAGTTGCCGTGACGGTGGAAAACCTGGGCGCGGTATCGGCTGAGGTGCCGGTGATCGTCCGCACCGCGCAGGGAGACCGGGTGAAGCGCGTGCTGGTCAAGGCGCACGACAAGGCCATCGAACGCATCGAGGTGCCGGTGGTGCCGACCGAGGTCATCGTCAACGACGGCAGCGTGCCGGAAAGCGATACGGCAAATAATTCGTTCGTGATTCCCAAGGAACCCAAACGGTGATCGCGAGTCGGTGATCGGGCGGTCGAATCATGGGCATTTCTGCCGGTCACTGATCACCGACCACCGGCTACCGGTTGCTACAATGCTTTACTCGGCAGGAGTGTACTTTGGCTTACATCCAATTCCTCGGCGCGGCCGGCGTCGTCACCGGCTCCAAGCACCTCATCAATACAACGGAAGACACCACCGGCAAGACCGGAATGCAGGTCCTGATCGACTGCGGCCTCTTTCAAGGACAAAAAGAGTGGCGCGAGAAAAACTGGCAGGACCCGCCGCTGCCGGCGCGCGAGATTGACGCCGTCATCCTCACGCACGCGCACCTCGACCACACCGGCTGGGTCCCGCGGCTGGTGAAGGAAGGCTATCGCGGCCCCATCTACGCCACACCCGCCACGGTGGACTTGTGCGGCGTGCTCTTGGCGGATTCCGGGCACCTGCAAGAAGAAGATGCCGCGTTTCACAATAAGCGCAAATCATCGAAGCACGAGCCCGCGCTGCCGCTCTACACCATGGAGGAGGCGCAGGAGTCGATGCGCTACTTTCGTCCGGTGAATTTCGGCGAGACGGTGCCGCTGCTTTACGGCGTCAGCTTCCGTTTTGTACGCGCCTCGCACATCGTGGGCTCGTCCATGGTAGAGATTGCGGCGGCAGGGAAGCGCCTGCTCTTCACCGGCGACATCGGGCGCGTGCGCAATTCCGAAATTGCCCCCGGGCGCGTCGTTCACTCCGGTCCCACCGAAGGCGAAACCGCGGACGTCCTGGTGATGGAATCGACTTACGGAAACCGTCTGCACCCGCACACCGACCCGCGCCCCGAGATGGCCAGGCTGATCACCGATACGGTCAAGCGCGGCGGCAGCATTATCGTGCCGGCGTTTGCCGTCGAGCGCACGCAGAAGTTCCTGTTCATGATCAAGGAAATGATGGAGTCCGGGTCGGTCCCGCGCATCCCGGTCTTCGCCGACAGCCCGATGGCGATCCAGGCGGTGAAAATATTTCTCAAGCACAGCGAAGAGTTCAGCGAAGAGACCAAACAGTTAATTGCGAAATACGGATCGCCCGAAAGCTGGGCCAACTTCAATTTCGCCGTCACGTCCGCCGAGTCGAAGAAGATCAACGAGACGCGCTACCCGTGCATTATCGTTTCGGCGAACGGCATGTGCATGGGCGGACGCATCCAGCACCACCTGCTGCAACGTCTGCCCGACCCGCGCAACCTGATCCTGTTCATCGGATTCCAGGCGCTGGGCACGCGCGGACGCCAGATCAAGGACGGCCAGCCGCAGGTCAAAATCTTCGGCGAAGTCGTGCCGGTGCGCGCGCATGTCGCCGCCATCGAGCAGTTCAGCGACCACGCCGATACGCCCGAGTTGCTGGAATGGTTGCGTACCTTCAAGAACCAACCGGGCATGACCTACCTGGTGCACGGCGAGCCGGCGGCATCGGAAGCGCTGCGACAGGCGATTTCGCAACAATTGAAGTGGAACGTCGAGATTGCGAAGTGGATGGAGAAGGTGCCGATCGGAGATTCTAGTGTGGGTGCGAGTTCGTAAACCGCACCAGCGCTTCCAATTTTTCTCTTGCCGCACCGGAGTCGAGGGACTTCGCGGCCAGCGGCAGCGCTTCGGAGATCGAATCCGTGCGTCCGGACGCTACCAGCGCCGCCGCCGCGTTCAGTAACACGACGTCGCGCCGAGCCGATTGCTGACCGGCAAGAATCTCCCGGATGATTTCAGCGTTTTCCTGTACATCGCCGCCGGATATCGCCGATAGCGGCGCCCGCTTCAGGCCAAACTGCTCCGGTTCGATCTCATAGGTCTTGACCATGCTGTCGCGCACCTCGGCCACGCGCGTGGGGCCGGTGATGGTGATTTCGTCGAGTCCGTCGTTGCCGTGCACCACCAACGCCCGCCGCACTCCGAGCATGTTGAGCGCGTAGGCGAGCTTTTCGACCAACTCCGCCGAATAAACGCCCACGACCTGGGCCGAGGCGTGCGCCGGGTTGGTGAGCGGCCCGAGCAGGTTGAAGACGGTGCGGATGCGCAGCTCGCGCCGCGCCGGCTGCACGAACTTGGTCGCCGTGTGCATCGCCGGCGCGAATAGAAATGCAATTCCAATCTCGTCGAGGCACGCCGAGAGTTTCGCCGGCGGCAGCACCAGGTTCACGCCCAGCGCCTCCACCACGTCAGCCGAGCCGCATTTCGATGTCGCGCTGCGGTTGCCGTGCTTGGCCACACGTACGCCCGCGCCCGCAACCACCAGTGCGGTGGCGGTCGAAATGTTGAAGGTATCGGCCGCATCGCCACCGGTGCCGCAGGTGTCCACCAGCGCCTCGCGCTCGGTGCCGCTGACGTCGAGCGCGGAATCGTGGGTGATCAGGGGAGTGGCGGCGGCGCGGATCGCCTCCGCGAATCCGACGATCTCCTCCACCGTCTCGCCCTTCATGTGCAACGCTACCAGCAGCGCCGCGATCTGCGCGTCGGTAGCTCCACCGGTCAGGATTTCGCCCATCACATCGCGCGCCTGCTGGCGGGTGAGCGACTGGCGGTGGTTCACGATGGAATGGAGGGCGTCGATGATCATTGGAGAGTGTGATTGTAACCGCACCCGCCGGACGGTTGCACTAAGTTTGGTGCATCACCGTTTTTGGTGTTCCGCGTCACGTTTCCTGGTGAATACGCGCGCAGACTCTTCCGCGTCACACCCCGAGGGTTATACAATCATTGGTTTTGCGGTGCGTTTTGAAACAAACCGTAAGGTCTCATCCATGAAAATTCACGAATACCAGGCAAAGGCAATTCTCTCGAAGTACGGCGTAGCCGTCCCGCGCGGCGAGATGGCAACCACGGTCGAAGAAGCGAAGCAAATCGCGCGCCGGCTGTTCGATAACGGCGCGTCCAGCGTGGTGGTAAAGGCGCAAATCCACGCCGGCGGACGCGGCAAGGGCGGCGGCGTGAAGCTGGCGAAATCGGTGGAAGAGGCTGCGCAGCTCGCCGAAAAGATGCTCGGCATGACGCTGGTCACGCACCAGACCGGTCCCGAGGGCAAGGTTGTGCAGCGGCTGCTGATCGAGGAAGGGCTGCCCATCGACCGGGAGCTCTACCTCAGCATGCTGCTCGACCGCCAGGAGGCCAAGCTGCTGATCATGGCATCGCAGGCCGGCGGCATGGAGATCGAGCAAGTCGCCGCCGAGACTCCTGACGCGATCATCAAGGAGCACATCGAGCCGGGTATCGGGCTGATTCCGTTCCAGGCGCGCAAAATTGCCTTCGCCCTCGAGCTCAAGCCGGAACTGGTGAATCAGGCGGTCACGCTGCTCACCGGGCTCTACAAGGCGTATCTCGACACCGACGCTTCGCTGGTGGAAATCAATCCGCTGATCACGACCAAGGACAACCGCCTGATCGCGCTCGACGCCAAGGTCAACTTCGACGACAACGCGCTCTTCCGCCACAAGGACATCAAGGAGCTGCGCGATATTACCGAAGAAGACCCGCTCGAAGTCGAAGCCAGTAAGTACGGACTGAACTACATCAAGCTCGACGGCAACGTCGGCTGCATGGTGAACGGCGCCGGCCTGGCGATGTCAACCATGGACATCATCAAGTTCGCGGGCGGCATGCCGGCGAATTTCCTCGACGTGGGCGGCAGCGCCAACGAGGAGCAGGTCACGCACGCGTTCGAAATCCTGCTCAGCGACAAGCACGTGAAGGCCGTCCTGATTAACATCTTCGGCGGCATCCTGCGCGTGGACACCCTCGCCAACGGCGTGGTGATGGCGGCCAAGAAGACGAACATCCAACTTCCCATCGTGCTGCGGCTGGAGGGCACGAACGTCGAGCAGGGACGCGAGATCCTGAAAGCCTCGGGACTGAATTTCATCGTCGCCGAAACCATGAAGGACGCGGCGGAGAAGGTGGTCGCTGCCGCAGGTCGCGTTTAGCAGCGGAATTCATAAGTGAGAGCTAATTCATGAGCGTACTCGTAGATAAAAATACAAAACTGGTGGTGCAGGGTCTGACCGGCAAGGAAGGCACGTTCCACGCCAAGGCCTGCGCCGAATACGGTACCAAAATCGTGGGCGGTGTTACGCCCGGTAAGGGTGGCTCCACGCACGAGGGCTGGCCCATCTTCAACACCGTGCAGGAAGCGGTGGACAAGACCGGCGCCAACACTTCCGTCATTTTCGTGCCGCCGCCGTACGCGGCCGACGCCATCATGGAAGCCGCCGACGCCGAGATCGACCTGATCGTCTGCATCACCGAGGGCATACCGACCAACGACATGGTGCGCGTCTGGGAATACATGCAGACGCGCCGCTCGCGCCTGATCGGTCCCAACTGCCCGGGCATCATTTCGCCCGGTAAGTGCAAGATCGGCATCATGCCGGGCAACATCCATCGCGAAGGCAACGTCGGCATCGTCTCGCGCTCCGGGACGCTCACCTACGAAGCCGTGTACCAGCTTACCGTGCGCGGTATCGGGCAGAGCACGGCGATCGGCATCGGCGGCGACCCGATTATCGGCACCAATTTCGTGGACGCGCTCGAGCTTTTCAACAAGGACCCGCAGACGGAAGCGATTGTGATGATCGGCGAAATCGGCGGTAACGCCGAGGAGACCGCGGCCGAGTACATCAAGGCGCACGTGAAAAAGCCGGTGGTGTCGTTTATCGCCGGGCAGACCGCGCCTCCAGGACGCCGCATGGGCCACGCCGGCGCCATCATCAGCGGCGGTAAGGGAACGGCGGCGGAGAAGATCGCGGCGCTGGAAGCGGCCGGCATTCGCGTCGCCAAGTCACCCGCCGATATTGGCGACCGGGTGGCTGAGGTCATCGGCGTGCACGCAGGAAAAGCATAGTTACTCGGAACTCAGCACTCGGAACTCAAAACTTAAAAGATGAAGACCATTCAAAGAACACTCGCCATCGTTAAGCCCGACGCGGTCGCAAAGAACGCGATCGGAGACATCGTCAACACCGTCCTCGGCAAGGGCTTCCGCGTGATCGGCATGAAGATGCTGCAGATTAACAAGGCCCAGGCCGCGGGTTTCTACGCCGTCCATGCCGGAAAGCCGTTTTTCCAATCGCTGGTGGACTTCATGTCGCGCGGTCCGATCGTCGTGCTGGCGCTGGAGAAGGACAACGCGATTGCCGAATGGCGCGAACTGATGGGCCCGACCAATCCGGCCAATGCCAGCGAAGGCACCATCCGCAAGAAGTGGGGCGCCAACATCGAGAACAACGCCGTCCACGGCTCCGACGCCGAGGACACCGCCCGCTTCGAGATCAGCTACTTCTTCGCCGGCTACGAATTAGCGAAGTAGTGTTCGAGTGTCATTCCGAGCGAGGACGCGTCAGCAAGCGAGCGGGCCGGTTTTGCCCGCGAGCAAGGAGCGTCCGAGTCGAGGAACCTGCATTTTTCGGATAAGGACAGAATGCCTTTAATCCAAGTCACCCTTCTCAAGGGCCGCACCACCGAGCAGAAGCGCAAGATCGCCGAGCGCCTTACCGACGTCCTCGTGGAGGAAGGCAAGACCAACCGCGAAGGCGTGGTGGTGACGTTTCTCGATGTCGAGACCGACAGCTACGCCCGTGGCGGTGTGCTCATGTGCGACAAAAAGTAGTTACGAGATCGTCGTAAACGTCTCGCTGGTGCGGCTTTCTATCAGGGGCGCGAAGCCGTCGGTCACGTATTCGGCGAAGTACGGCGCTGCGTGGTGCTCCTGGAGCGCTGCTTCGTCGTCGTACTGCTCGTAGAAACAGAACTTGCGCGGGTCGTCGTTCGACTGGCTCCCGACATACAGTCGGCATCCGGGCTCGCGGCGCGAGTGCTCTTCCATCTTGTGCATGAAAGTCTTGACCTGGCCTTCCGTCCCGGGCTTCACCACGAATTGCACCAGCAGCACGAACATAGACAACTCCCAATCGGAAACCGGAATTGAAAGGACCTTTTGCTTTTCGGCCGCTACTTCGACTTCATCTTTTCCATCATTGCCTTGAATTCCGGCATGAACATGGTCTCTTCGCGTCCCGGACCGGTGGAGATCATGGCGATCTTCGTGCCCGTTTCCTTCTCCACGAACGCCAGGTATTGCTTCGCCTTCGCCGGCAGCTTGTCGTACTCGACCACGCCGGCGGTCGAGCCCTTCCATCCCGGAATCTTTTTGTACACGCATTCGATCTTGTCGTAGCTGGTCGACTGCGCCGGAATCTCGCTCGTCTTCTTGCCGTTGATCTTGTACGCAACGCAGACCGGGATCTCGGCCAGTCCGTCGAGCACATCGAGCTTGGTCACTACCAGCCACGCGATGCCGTTGATCATCACCGAGTAGCGCAGCAGCGGCAGGTCCAGCCATCCGCAGCGCCGCGGACGTCCGGTGACCGCGCCGTACTCATTACCTTTCTTGCGCAGCATTTCGCCCATTTCGTCGTGGCTCTCGGTGGGAAACGGCCCTTCGCCGACGCGCGTGCAATACGCCTTGGTCACTCCGATCACCGTGCCGATCGAGGTGGGAGGAACTCCGGTGCCGATTACCGCACCGCCGGAGGTCGCGTTCGACGAGGTCACGAACGGATAGGTGCCGTGATCGATGTCGAGCATGGTGCCCTGCGCACCCTCGAACATCACGGCCCCGCCCTTGGCGATCGCCCGGTTGAGCAGCGCGGCGGTATCGCAGACAAACGGCGCAATCTCTTTTGAAACGGCGGCATACTCGGCGTACATCTGGTCGGCGTCCAGCGGTTCGGTATTGAACAGCGCGTGCACGATGGTGTTCTTCTCGTGCGCCGCGTTTTCGATGTGCTTGCGCAGCAGCGGCAGGTCGAGCAGGTCGGCCACGCGCAGGCCGCGGCGCGCGATCTTGTCTTCATACGCTGGCCCGATGCCGCGCGAGGTGGTGCCGATCTTTACGCGCCCGGGTGCGGTTTCCGCGGCCAATTCGATCATGCGGTGGTAAGGCAGGATCACCTGCGCGCGGTTGCTGACGAACAGCTTGCCGTCCACTTTCACGCCCGCGCCGCGCAGCGTGTTCACTTCCTTGAGGAAGGCGAATGGATCAATGACGACGCCGTTGCCGATCACGGCCGTGCAGTTCTCGCGCAGGATGCCGCACGGCACCAGTTGCAGGACGAACTTCTTGCCCGCGATGGTGACCGTGTGCCCGGCGTTGTGGCCGCCCGCATAGCGCGCCACCACCGAGAAGCCGTCCGACAGAACGTCGACGATCTTGCCCTTGCCTTCGTCGCCCCACTGGGCGCCGACCACGACTGCTGTCTTTGGTGAACTCAACGAAGTGCCTCGTGTGAACGGATGCGCACACTATCGGCTCCCATCGCGATTGGCCTGAATTTCGGGGAAATGCGGAGCCCCGGGAGTGTACATAGAATTCTAGCGTGTAGCGCGCATCCGGTAAACAAGGCTTTAGGCAGTGGGCTTTCGTCATTCGGTGACTTTCGTCGTCTGCGCTGAAGTCGCCGGAGCCCGGAGCCCGGGACCCGACGCCCGAAGCCTGACACCTGATTCCTGAAGCCTGTATCCTGCTCCCATGCCCGAACTTCCCGAGGTGGAAACCGTCGTCCGCGGCCTCCGCGCGGCGGTCATCGGCGACACCATCGAGTCGGTCTGGATCGGCTCGCGCCATCAGCCGCTGAAGTCGCCTGCCGCTGAAATCGTGGCAACGTTGGAGGGCGCAAGCGTCGCAGCGGTCCGCCGTATGGGCAAGCACATCGTCTTTGACCTGTCACATCAATCGCCAAATCACCAAATCACTCAATCACTCAATGGTCACTGGATCGTCCATCTCGGTATGACCGGGCAGTTGGTCGTCGCGCGTCCCGATGCGGAAGTCCCCAAGCACACCCACCTGATTGCGCGGCTGGCCTCGGGAAGGGAACTGCGCTTCACCGATCCCCGTATGTTCGGCAAGCTTGCGGTCACACACGAATTCGATCCCGGCGGGACCGAGCCGCTCGACCTCACCTTCGAGCAGTTCGTGCCCCTGTTCCGCAAACGCAAGACACCGATCAAGTCGGCGCTGCTTAACCAGCAACTTCTGCGCGGTGTGGGCAATATCTATGCGGACGAAGCTCTCTTCCGCGCCAGCGTGCGTCCGCGCCGCCGTGCCGCCTCGCTCACCCGCGCCGAGCTCCAGCGCCTCTACGATTCGGTGCAGCAGGTCCTGCTCGAGGCCATTGCCGCGGGTGGATCTTCCGTTTCCAATTACGTTGGCGCCACCGGAGAGCCGGGCTTTTTCCAGCTTCAGCACCGCGTGTACGGACGCGAGGGCGAGCGCTGCCTGCGCTGCAAGAAGACGCCGGTCAAGCGCGTGGTCATCTCCGGCCGCAGCAGCCACTACTGCCCGAAGTGCCAGAAATAGCTGATAGCTTTTTACCCCAATCGCCCGTCGCGTTCTAAAATCATCCCATGCCCAACTTCGCCATCGGAGTGGACCTTGGCGGGACGAACCTGCGCATTGCTGCCGTTGACCTGGAAGGCAATCTGCTGGAAAAGGTGACCACCGATACCGAGGTAGCGCGTGGCCGCGACAACGTCATCAACGAGATGTGCGACGCCATCCGCGCGTTGGCCGCCAAGTTCAGCCGCGGCGGCAAGTGCCTCGGCGCGGGCATCGGCGTTCCCGGCATCATCGACAAGCGCACCGGCATGTTGCGCGAATCCCCCAACCTTCCCGGCTGGGACGACTATCCCGTGCGCGATGAGATCGAGCGTCACCTGGGCACGCCCGTCATCCTCGAAAACGACGCTAACTCCGCGGCCTATGGCGAAGCTTGGCTGGGCGCTGCCCGCGGCATGGACGACATGTGCATGATCACGCTCGGCACCGGCGTCGGCGGCGGCATCGTGCTGCGCGGGCAAATCTGGCACGGCATGACCGGCATGGCGGGCGAGCTCGGACACATGACCATCGATCCGCACGGCGCGCCCTGCAAGTGCGGCAACATCGGGTGCGTCGAGCAGTACGCGTCGGCCACCGGCGTGATGCGCATGGCGCGCGCGGCGATTGAAGCCGGCAAGGCGCCCGCGATCGCGCGCCTGGCGGCGGCCAACGATCCGGAGTTCACGCCGCGCGGCATTTTCAACCTCGCGCAACAGGGAGATGGACCCGCAAAGATGATCTTCGACGAGGTCGGATGGGCGCTTGGCATCCTCATGGCCGACCTGGTCAACGCCTTCAACTTGCACATGTACGTCATCGGTGGCGGGGTGTCGGGCGCGTGGTCCATGTTCAGTCCCAAAATGTTCGAGGAAGTAATGAAGCGCTCGATGGTTTACGCCGCCACCGCGCCGCCGGACCACGCCCAGCCGGCCACCGGCGCCTCGGCCGAGGTAAAGTCCATGGGGCGCCGTACCATCATTACGCGCGCGCTGTTGGGAAGTGATGCCGGGTTAATCGGCGCGGCCCGCCTGCCCATGATCGTCACCGACGCGCACCAGGTCGAGCGCGCAATCCGGCCGAAAAAGAAAGTAGTGAGTAGCTAGGAGCTAGTAGTTAGTTGCTGAAGCCGACTTCGACTCCACAACGTAAAAGCGGCTCCACGAGCCGCTTTTCTCGGTACTCGGTACTAACTCCCCACCGCCGCTTTTTCCATCACCTTCTTGAACGCCTTGATGAATAGTTCGTTCTGCTCCGGCGTTCCGACGGTCACGCGGATGGCGGTGGGTGCGCCCCACGATCCGGTAAGCGGGCGGATGATGACGCCTTCATTCTGCAACCGCTTGCCGATGGCGCATGCGTCCTCCCCGAGTTCGACGTAGAGAAAGTTAGCCCACGTGGAAACGACTTTCACTCGCATCTCGCGAATGCGTTCTTCCAGCCACTTTGCCCCGGCGGCGTTGTTCTCCTGGGTGCGCCGGATGTGCGCGGTGTCGCCTACGGCCGCAATCGCCGCCGCTTCCGCCACCCCCGACACGGTGAACACGGTCTTCATGCGCGCGAAGTACTGCATCAGCTCCGCCGGCGCGATGCCGTATCCGATGCGCAGCCCGGCCAGTCCCTGTGCCTTCGAGAACGTGCGCAACACGACGACGTTCCGCCCTTCGTGCACGTAGTCGATCGACCGCGAGTATTTCACTCCGCGCTGGGCCGCAAAGTATTCTGCAAAATCCGAGTACGCTTCGTCGAGCACCACGCAGACGTGCTGCGGAATGCGCTCCACGAAGCGGTCCATCTCCGGCGCTTCAATCAGCGTTCCGGTCGGATTGTTGGGATTGGCGATGAAGATGATTCGGGTCTCCGCGGTGATGGCGGCGAGAATGGCGTCGAGGTCGTAGCTGTCCCCACGCATCGGGACGGTGATAAATCGTCCGCCGGTGATCCTGGTCACGATCGGGTACACGATGAACGAGCGCTCGCTGGTGACCGCGTTCAGCCCGGGCGCGAGCAGGGTCCGGCCAATGATGTTCAGCATCGAACTCGACCCGGCGGTGACCAGCAGTTCCTCGGGCTTCACGTTATGACGTTCCGCCAGGAGCCGCCGCAGTTCGCTGTTTTCGGCGTCGGGATAGAGGTTCGCCTCGGCCGCGGCTTCGCGCATGGCGGCCAGCGCGTGTGGTGACGGGCCGAATGGATTCTCGTTGGAGGCCATCTTGATGCAGCGCACGCCACTCTCCTGCTCCGCCTGCTTCACCGGCTTTCCCGGCACGTACGGGCCGATCGCCCTTACGAACGCCGGTACCAGATCGTCGAATCGGTTCATCGGTCTTCCGTTCTCTCACCCTCTTGCTGTTCGGCCGTTTTCGTTCGCGGCTTACCCCGTACCGCCGCCTTCAACTTTTCCACTTCATCCCTGGTCAACGCGCGATACTTGCCCGGCTCCACGTCCAGTTCCAGCGGCCCATACTTCACCCGCCGGATTTTCTCCACGTGATGGCCTACCTGCTCGAACATGCGCCGGATCTGCCGGTTGCGCCCCTCGATCAGCGTGACCTCGTACCACGGGTTCTCCGCCTCGCGAATCAGCCGGATCCTCGCCGGCGCGGTCTTCACCGGCTTGGCAACCCGACGCACCGGCTTTCCCGCTCGTGGTTCCGGCGGAAGCGTCACGCCGCGCCGCAGCCGCTCGATGGCTTCTGCCGTGGGTTGGCCGCTGACCTTCACCACGTACGTCTTCGGCAGGTGCGTCGAGGCGTGCATCAGCCGTTCCGCGAGCGCGCCATCGTTGGTCATCAGCAGCAGGCCCTCGCTATTGAAATCCAGCCGGCCCACCGGATAGACGCGCGCGCTCACTTTTCGTACCAAGTCCATTATCGTCGGCCGGCGCTCTGGGTCGGTGACGGTGGTCACGCATCCCTTGGGCTTGTTCACTACCAGGTAAACATGCCGCTCCGACCCCTTGAGCAGCTTCCCGTCCACGCGAATGTGGTCGCGCTCCGGATCGGCCTTGCTGCCCAGTTCGCTGACGATCTGCCCATTCACCGAGACGCGCCCCTGCTGGATCATCTCCTCGGCGTGCCGGCGCGACGCGATGCCGGCGGCGGCAATGATTTTTTGTAATCGTTCCTCTGGCATTCGCCCTTCCGGCTACTTAGACGCAAAACTCTTTAGTTTGGTTCGTAACTAATCTCATGCATTCGGCGCCAGCGCCAGCCAAAACATGACCCACAGCAGCGTCAGCAGTATTCCGAGCGCACCTAGCAGCAGGCGCAGCGCCTTGGGCCCGGAGCCGCGGTCGGCGAGTACTACAGCCGCCAGCGATAGTAAGGGCATCGCAAGCAAAAGTGAATGCGGCAGCGCGGTCATCGGATAACTCAGGGCCCATGCGTACGCCGCTATCGAGAACACAATCAATGTTGAACTTACTGTCGTGGGCCACCACGGCCGGCGCTTCTCGGAATCTCTACTTGCGGTAACTCTTTCCTCCGTCATGCCTCCCCGCCTTTGCCCTTGGCGAGCTTCTCCAATTCACTGCGCAGGTTGGCGATCTCCTCGGTGTCCTTGTCGTCGAAGAAGTCGCGCAGATGCGCCCGGCGCTCCGGGCGCGCCATGATCGCGGAACTTACCCTTTCCATGACCGCATTACCGGCCTTCTCTCCGCCCACCTCGGCCGCCAGCAGTGCAATGAAATGGTTGTCGCAAACGCGCTCCACCTCGTGCGGATCCAGCTCGGGGTCCTTCTCCATGAGCTCCGCCTCGAAGGCAAGCGTCTCCACAACCGCGGACCCGACTTGTTCGTACGTAGGTTTGGCCAGGCGCATTCGGGTCCCTGCTAAAAAACAAATGCTATATCGGCGCGGAAAAATGCGCTTCGGGTTTGATGCAGTTCGGGCGTTAGCTCTGTGGTTCCGGGACCTTTGGCTCCTGCTGCGGGAATTCCGACGCCGCCTCGGAAGAGTGCGAGCTCTCCTGTCCCGGCGTGAAAGATGGCGTATCTTCCTGCCCTTCGTGCGGACCCTCGTGTCCATCGTGTGAACGCTTTTCCTGGAACAAGTCCGCTTGTCCGTCGCCCGCCAGTTTTTCAAACTCTTCCAGGCTGGGCAGCTCGCTGACGTCCTTCAGGCCGAAGCGCAGCAGGAAATCCTTGCTCGTCTTGTACATGATCGGCCGCCCGATCACCTGTTTGCGCCCGGCGGTCGTGATCAGCTTGCGGTCGAGCAGCGTGCCCAGCACGCCGCTGGTGTCCACGCCGCGGATTTCGGAGATTTCAGGCGCCGTCACCGGCTGCTTGTAGGCAATAACCGCCAGCGTCTCCAGCGCCGGCAGCGAGAGCCTGACCGGTGGCTTCAGGCTCTTGGCGAAGTGGCGCACCACGTCGTGATGCTCGGGCTTGGTGCCCATGCGCCAGCCGCCGGCTACCTGGCGGATTTCCATGCCGCGTTCGCCGCTCTCGTATTCCTTGACCAGGTCTTCGATGGCGGCTTTTACGCGCTGCTTGACCTCGGCGTCGAGCGCCTTCTGCTCGAGACCTTCCGCCAAGCCGCCCTCGGCCAGGACGGCGTCCTTGAGCACGGTCGTGATCTGCTCCAGCGTGACCGGCTCTTCCGCCGCGTAAATGATTGCTTCGATTTGCGATTTGATAGCCATTTATAAGTTCCGAGTTCCGGGTTCCGGATTCTGAGTTTCGAGCCGTATTCACTCGAAACTCAGAACTCGAAACCCGGAACTATTTCCAGTCGTCTCGCAGCCGGGCGTCCTCGTTCATGATTCTGTCGAACTCCGGTTGCTTCTTGAGCAAGATGTCGCCGTACATTCGGTCCTGCCGCAGCAGCACCGCCTGCAGGCGAACCATCTCCAGCAGCGCGAGAAATGCACAAATCAGCGCCTGCTTCGATTGCACGCTCCCCAGCAGGTTCTTCAGGCGCACCGGGCGGTCGTCCAGCACCAGCACGCGCTTGAAGTAGCCCATCATCTGCGACACCGTGACCGTTTCTTCATCGACGTCAATGATCGGGCGCGTGCGCGCGCGTTCCAGGATCTGTTGGAACACCCTGATCAGGTCCACCACATCCGCCGCCAGTTCCGGCTCGGTGCCCTCGGCATCCTTGAAGTCGCGCATCGCCGGGTTGGACCAGACGGCTTCCTCTATCTGCTGCTTCTGCATCAGCATCTGTGCCGCGGTGCGGAAGCGCTCGTGCTCCAGCAGCCGGTCCACCAGCTCGTCGCGGGGATCGTCCTGGTCATCGGCCGACAACGTCGGGTCGCGCGGCAGCAGCATGCGCGACTTGATCTGGATCAGCACCGAGGCCATGAAAATGAACTCGGCCGCCACGTTCACGTCGAGCTGCTTGATGCGCTCCACGTACGCCAGGTACTGTGCCGTGATCTGCGCGATGGGAATGTCGTAGATGTTGATGTTCTGCTTGCGGATCAGGTCCAGCAGCAGGTCCAGCGGGCCGTCGTACACTTCGCCCACGCTCACCGCGAACGGGAATTCGTTCTCCTTTTCAGGACGAACGGCTTGCGGAGCGGATTGTGGTTGGGGTTCCGTCATTACAATTTCTGATTCCCGAGTTCCGATTTCCGAATTTCTGATCTATCGCAACTCCTGAACAAATCAAAAATCAAAAATCGAAAATCACAAATGGTTCTACTCCGCTCCCGCGCCTTTCACCGGCGGCTCGTAGCTGCGCGACAGGTTCATCGACGCCCTTACGTCGATCATCGTCGCTTCGCAGATCTTGCGCGCCTTGGCGCCGCCCGCTTCGATCACGTCCCACGCCAGCTTGGGATTCTGCTCGTACTTCCGCCGGCGCTCCTGCATCGGGTTCAGCACGTTGACCAGCGCGTCCGCCGCCCAGCCCTTGCACTCGATGCATCCGATGCCCGCCGTGCGGCATCCCTGGTCCACTTTGACCAGCGTGTGCGGATCGCTGAAAATTTTGTGCAGGTCGCCCACCGGGCACACATCCGGATTGCCGGGATCGTTGCGCCGCACCCGCGCCGGATCGGTCACCATCGTCTTCAGCTTCTGCCGCACCGAGGTCTCGGGATCGGTCAGCATGATCGTGTTCCCGTAAGACTTCGACATTTTGCGCCCGTCGGTCCCCGGCAGCTTTGGGGTTGGCGTCAGCAGCGGCTGCGGTTCGGGGAAGACCCCGTGCTTTCCGGCGTAGAACATGTTAAAGCGCCGCGCGATCTCGCGCGTCAGCTCCACGTGCGGCACCTGGTCTTCGCCCACCGGAACATAGTCGGCTTTGTAAATCAAAATGTCCGCCGACTGCAGCACCGGGTAGCCGAGAAATCCGTACGTTCCCAGGTCCTTGTCCTTGATGTTTTCCCTCTGCTCCTTGTAGGTGGGGACGCGTTCCAGCCAGCCCAGCGGCGTGATCATCGAGAACAGCAGGTGCAGTTCCGCGTGCGCCGGGACGTGCGACTGGATAAACATCGTGCAGCGCTCGGGATCGAGCCCGGCGGCCAGCCAGTCGAGCAGCACGTCGAGCGAGTTCTGCTTGAGCTGCCGCGTGTCCGCGTAGTCGGTGGTCAGCGCGTGCCAGTCGGCCACGAAGAAGAAGCAGTCGTAGCTGTCCTGTAGCTTGACCCAGTTGTCCAGCGCGCCCACAAAGTTGCCCAGGTGGAGTTTGCCGGTGGAGCGCATGCCGCTCAGCACGCGGGGTTTTCGATTGGTGATCGTTCTTTCCGCCATCAGATTCTCATCAATATGTAAGTAAAGAAATTCAGGAACGGCGATATAAACATGCCGATGACCGGTCCGCCAAACAGAAACAACGCGATCAGCGCGAACATCCCCAGCGTGTCGTAAACCCGCCGGGCGCTCTCGGGCAGGAAGTGCCGCAGCACGTGGCTGCCGTCGAGCGGTGGAATCGGTATCAGGTTGAACGCCGCCAGCAGCACGTTAAGGAACATGAACCAGTACAGCATGCCCGCAATCGGCAGCAGCACCGACGGCGTGCCCGACAGCATTCCCACCGCGCGGCCATAAGTCATGGCCATGGCCTGCACGATCTCCCGCCCGTCCGGGCTGGTCAGCGATATGGTCGCCAATCCCATCACTGCCAGGCTCGCCACGATCAGGTTGCTTACCGGCCCGGCGACAGAAGTCAGGATATCGTCGCGAACTTCGTTCTTGAAATTCGCCGGATTTACCGGTGTCGGCTTCGCCCACCCGATCATCGGGAAATGCGAAATTAGCGCCAGTAGCGGCAGTATGACCGTACCCACCAGATCGATGTGCTTGATCGGGTTCAGCGTGACCCGGCCCAGCATGCGCGCCGTCGGATCGCCGCACTTGTTGGCCGTCCACGCGTGCGCCGATTCGTGCACACTGATGGCAAACAAGAACGCGATTAACTGAAAAAAGATCTCGACGGGATTCATGCCGGATACGGAGTCGATGTTATCACGCCGCAACCGCTTGATTTCAGGGGTATAGCGCAATCTTCCGTCTAAGAAACCAGGAAATCTGCGCCATGGGCCATGCGCCATTAGCCAAGTATGAGGGTCTCGCCCGGCTTCGCTGCTTCTACTGAAACTGAAACTTGAAACTGAAACTTTCTATTCACGCCTTCTTCTGCGTTTCCAGCATCTCCGGCGGCGCGATCGTCTTCACCTTCACCGTGTGCGCGGGAATTCCGACGACGATGTGATACGGCTCCACCCGCTTGGGCACCACCGCCATCGAACCGACCACGCCGTGCTCGCCCACGGTCACGCCGCTCAGCACCGTCGCGTGATACGTCACCCGCGCCTTCGGACCGATCTCGGTCTTCTGGTTGGTGACGATCATGCCGTCATTCAGATCGTGCGCGTGCGAGTAGACGTTGGCGTAGTCGGAAATCGAGCTGCCCTCGTGAATAATGATTTCGCCACGGTCGTCGAGCAGGACGTACTTGTGAATGACGCAGTTGTCCTCGATGGTCAGGTTGTAGCCAAACGAAATCTCCACCCCGTGGAATATCTTCACGTTCTTCCCGACATGCTTCAGCACGTGCCGGGCCAGCATGGTGCGCACGCGGAAGCCGAGCCAGTGGTTCAGCCCGGCGGGCGAGCGGTCGAACATCATCCAGAACCAGATCAGCGGCTTGCGCTCGGCATACTTCTGCGCGTCCACGTCGCCGTAGTATTCCGGCTCCAGCGACGCGTTGCGCGGGTCGAACGAATGGAGGAGCGCTTGCGTGGCCAGGTCCCGTCCGGGCTTCGGCGCCTCGTACGGACGCCCGAGATACAGCTCATGCAACTCGTCGCGCACCACCACGCTGCGGTGCTCCGGGTCCTTGTTTTGAAACTCGCGGTCCAGCCGCTCAATCCATTCGCTGAAAAGCCGCTCCGCATCCGGAGTCGGCATGATGTTCCGGTATTCGTATCGGGGCATAGGCGTTAGATGTTCTCACATGCGGAAAGCAGCAGGAAAGACGGCGCATGGCACTTGGCGTAAGGCATAAAACCTTCGGAGTGTCATTCCGAGTCGAGGAACCTGCATTTTCCATGCGCCATGAGCCATTCGCCTACTTCTGCGTCACTGTCAGCGTCCCCTGCCCGACCACGGCGGTATCGATGTGGGAGGTAAGTTTGAACGTGCTGTCCATGCCGACATTCGGATGTTTCGGCGTGATGTAGCGCGCAATGAAAAATTCCAGTGCCAGGCGCGGCACCGTGGTGCCGTCGATTTCCACGCTCTGGATCGCCACGCGTCCTCGCCCGCCACTGCCTTCGGCCCTGGCGACGGCGTGAACGTCGTGCACGCCGGTGAACAGCGACAGCAGCGGGTTCGACGCGCGCCGCGACGCGGTGATTTCGTCGAAGTCCACCCGCGCGGTGGCGTCAATAACGCCCGAGCGCCCGCTGAAGCGAACGCTTTTTACGCCTGTCGGCAGTTTCACCTTCCCGCTCGCCATGTAGGCGTTCACCTCGCGTTCGGTGAGCACGGTTGGCCGTTGATCGGGGTCAGGCCGCTCCGCGTTTTCGGCAAGGTGACGGAATTTACGCTCGGCGCTGGCGGTCGCGGACTGGTACATCGCTTCGGTCTGCGATGCAGGTCGGCGCGGTTGTTGTGCCACGAGAGAGACGGTGACCAGAAGAGCGAACGCGCAGTCCGATAATTTCATGGATGTAATTGGGCCTGTGTCTGCGGAACCGACGGCTTGACCTTTGGCTTTTCCAGCGTGCCCGTGATCTCGAACGCCGGAGTTTTGCCTCGGGCCAGTGTCAGCCCCAGTTGCCGGTCGAGCGATGCAGTGCCGCTGACGGTATAGATGCCGCTCGCGGTCTCCATTCTGCCCGGCGCAAAACTCAGGCGGCTATCGCGCAGCGTGGCCGTGCCCCGGAAGTCGAGTATCCGCAATGGTCCGGCTCCCCCATCCAACGCCAGCGCCATCGTGCCATTGCGCCATTTGTAATTGATACTGCCGCTCGCCGATTTTGTCAGCGTCGCCGTGTCCAGTCCCGTTGCCGTGAAAGCAAAAGTCGCGTTCAGCTTGCCCGTTCCCCAGCTTCGCCGCAGCGGTCCGGAGAGCGCCGCCACCGACCCGCCTTCCAGTTTGCCGCTCGCTTCGTAGGCAGGCGGACCAACGTCGAAATTCACGCGTAGCGAGCCGGACAGCTTCCCGCCCAATGCCGCGGCCGTCAGGTTCTTTGCCGTCAGTAAGCCGTGCTCGAGCGTGATACTTCCGGAAACGTTCTTTGCCGCGACGCCACGTATCTTCATCGTGCCGATGCCAACCGTGCCCGATGCGGAAACGCGTGCCAGCATCGGCTGTTTCGCTATGCCGGCGTTCATGATTGCGTACCACGGACGCTTCGCCGCCTGCGGATTGAGCAGCGCGTTCAGGTCTTCGATCGCGACACTCTCGCTGCGAAGTTCGAACTGCACCGGACAGGTTTCGATGGTCGTACAACGCCGCGGAAGCTGAAGCGAACCGGCGGCCGTCACGCCCGCTTTCGGCCATCCGAACGACAGGTCCTGCACGCTGATACCGTTCTCCGCCAGCTTGATCGTCGCCGAATTGATTTGCACCGGCGCATTGATCCCACTTATCGTCGCCGTCGCCTTGATCTTTGCTGACCCAAGCACCAGCGGCTGCGCGAAGCCCGCCCACTCGCCCGCCACCGACAAATCGACCACCGCCGTACCTTCCGGCGCAAAGCGCGCCGCCGCCACGCCCATCGCTTCGGAAACCTGCAACAGCCGCTTGAGACCGGTATCCCCGTTCAGGGAAATGCGGTATCCGGCTCGCGAGAAAAATCCCTGCGCGTGCGCTGGCGTCGCTCCGCCCAAATCGACCGCAAAGGGGCCCACGACCAGCGCGTCCTGCGGCGCCGCGGGACCGATTGGGTAACCCTTCACCGCCTTTACTTTCGCCGCCGTTGTGGGCAGCCCGAAACGTAAGTCTCCGATTGTGAGCGGCTCTTGCAATCGGCTTGATTGCAATGCGAATCCGGTCGCCAAGCCCATGCCGCTCCACTCCGGCTCGCCCTGCTCAGCCCGCTTCACGGCGAACTGCGCACTGACCGATCCTTCCGCCGAGACGTCCTCCGGCAAGTCCTTCTTCATGTGCCGAAACAGTGCTGCCAGCTCCGCGGCGGGAAGTTCCCGCGCGGTTACGGAAAGCTCATAGGACCGCACCGGCAGCAGTCCGGCCATGGTTCCCCGGGCCTCCACTCTTCCATTGCCAATGGGCCCAGCGCAGTTTATGTCGCTCAGTGTTTGCGTCTTCGAACTGAACCCTGCCGAACAGCTCGCGGCAAGCGACGTGTTGCCGCGGGTGGCGATGTCGTAGCGGCGGAAGTCGTCCACCGATGTATCCACTTTGACGCCTAATTTGGCCGGCGTGCCATCCAGCGCCATACCGAAAAACACCGTGCCGCGCCAGCCGCGATCGCGTCCGTAAATCAATGTGGAGAGCTGCCCGAGTTGCGCGCCTTGCAGCGTGATTTGCAGCAAGAGCGGCGTCTCACTGAGCGATGTTCCCCTGTGCACCTTGCCCTGCACTTTCAAGGTCCCCGTATCGCCCAGGTTGGCGTCGGTGCGGATCGGTCTGGCCGACAGCCGCAGGTTCCACTCGTCCTCACTCGCCAGCCAGAGTGCGAAGTCGGCATCGCTGAGCGTGTACACCGTCTTCTCGTGGCCCAACTTCAGGTTCACGCGTCCGGAGTTCGACTCGATGTAAGGGAACCGTAGCCGCTCGTCCGCCATGCGCTTGGCCGTTGGCGCAACGGGCGTCTGCCGCGCGCGCTCCAGCAGCGCCTCCAGGTTCCAATGCCCGTCCGCGCGCCGCACCAGGTTCAGGCTGGGATATTGGAACGACAGCCGCGCTATCTCCAGCCGCCCGCTCCACAACGACAGCAGCCGCAGCGATGCCGTCACTTTGTCCGCGCGTAGCAGCGGCTCTTCGCTATAAGCAGGATCGTCTTCCACCACCACGCGCGACATGCTCAGTCCGGGCGTGGGAAACAGTCGCAGGTGGACGTCGCCGATGCTCACTGGACGTCCCAGCGAACGGCTGAGTGCGCCCGCCACCCGGGGCTTGAATCGATTGACGTTTATGAACGGAGGCAGAACGATGGCGGCGACAACCAGCGCGACGATTGTCAACAGCACGCGCCGGTTCAGGACGCGGCCCATCAATGCACCATGTTCAGCATGCGGCGCCAGCGCGTCTGGTCGAAGAAGTGGATGACCACGCGCGCCATGAACGCCAGTCGGTCTGCCGCGCCCGTCCGCGTGTACTGGTTAGGCGGCGTCTCGAACGACCAGTAAATGAACATCGGGCGGCCGATGATGTTTTCCCGCGGGATGAACCCCCAGTAGCGGCTGTCGAGGCTGACGTCGCGGTTGTCGCCCATGCCGAAGTAGCTCTCCTGCGGCACCACCAGGTCGTCGCCGTCGATGTGCTCGCGTATGGCCAGTTGCCATGCGGTCGTGATGTTTTCGTTTCCGGAGGCGGGCACGGCCGGGAAGTTGTCGCGGTACGGGTTGTAGCTGCCGTTGTGCAGGGTCTGAGGTTCGTCCTGGCGAACGCCGTTCACGTACAGCACGCCGTCGCGCAAATGGATGCGGTCGCCCGGCACGCCGACGATGCGCTTCACCACGTACAGTCCGGGCTCGGCGGGCGAGAGGAACACGACGATGTCCCGGCGCTGGATCTGCCGGTAGGGAATCAGCGGCATCCACTTCGTTTTCGGGCCCATGGTGTCCCGGTCCACGAAAACATGGTCGCCGATGAGCAGCGTGTTCTCCATCGAACTCGACGGGATCTCGAACGCCTGCATGCAGAATGTGATGATGAACAGCCCGACCACCAGCACCACTGCCATCGAAGCGATAAACTCCGCCGGCGTCTCCTTCTTCTTCTCAGGCTTCGTCTCCTCCGCCTGCTTCGCTACCGGTTTGTCCATTAGCTTCGCCATTTAGCGTTTGTCATCCTGAGCGAGGACGCCCTTTAAACTCTGTCATCCTGAGCGAGGACGCGCGCGAAAACCAGCACGCCCGGTTTTGGCGTGCGGGTTCGCGCGTCCGAGTCGAAGGACCCTATGTTTTTGCCGTAGCCCGTAGCCCAAACTCTTATCGCACCAGCCGCAGCGTCCGGTTCCATCGCGTATCGTGATAGAACCTCACAAACACTCCGGCCAATCGACTGAGTTTACCATCCGACGGCGATGCGTCATCCGCGCCGTCGTCCCGCTGGAGCGACCAGTAAATCACCAGCGGCCGCCCGATCACGTTCTCGCGCGGCACGAATCCCCAGTAGCGGCTGTCGAGGCTCTCGTCGCGGTTGTCGCCCAGCACGAAGTACACGTCGTCGGGCACTACCAGTTCTCCGCGCTTGATCAACTTGTGCATCTCCAGCCACCAGCGCGCCTCCACGTTGGCCGACACGTAATTCGGCGCCGGAAAATCGTCGCGGTAGGCGTCCGGCATCGGCGAGTGATACACCACGTAGGGCTCGCGCACCGGCGTTCCGTTCACGTACACCTGCCTGTTCACCAGGCGGATGTGGTCGCCCGGGACCCCGATCACGCGTTTGACGAAGTGTTGCGCCGGATGCACCGGGTAGCGGAACACCACGATCTCGCCGCGTTGAATGTCGGAGTATGGAAGAATGTGTCCCCAGAATCCGCCGTTCGCGTAGTGCACCTTGTCCACCAGCAGGTAATCGCCGATCAGCAGCGTGTTCTCCATCGACTCCGACGGGATCTGGAACGCCTGCACGATAAACGTGATCACGAATACGGCGATTACGATCGTCGTCGCCAGCGACTGGATCGAGGTCAGCCACAGCCACTCAAACAGCCGCCCGTGCTCATGCGTTTTGCCTGGCTCCGGCGTCTCGCCGCCGACCGGGCCGGCTTGTAGCCCGCTCGCCCCCGAGCGGGGCTCCACCGTCTCAGTAACGCTCGCCTCCCGGCGTGCCGCTACTGCTCCGCCGCTACCGCTTTCCGCCGCGGCGACGCCGCTTTCGGGTTGTTGTCGCTCAGATTCCGTAAATACTCCAATGCCTTGCGGGCCGCGCCCTGCTCCGCCTCTTTCTTGGTCGGGCCCTGCGCCTTCGCCGTGGCATCGCCGGCGCCGTTGGCCGCGCCGCGCAAACGCGCTTCGATCGTAAAAGTCTTCTGGTGCTCCGGTCCGCGCTCCCGCACCAGTACGTACGACGGTTGCGACCACCCCATCGAGTGCGCCGCTTCCTGCAACGCCGACTTGAAGTCGGTGACGGGAACGCCCGCGCCTCCGCGTGCCATCCTCCTGAACTCCGGCTCCAGCACCTTCTTCAGGATAAACCGTTGCACCGCCTCCATGCCCGCGTCCAGGTACAGCGCCGCCAGCACCGCTTCCAGCGCGTCCACCAGCAGCGCCGGCTTGTCGCGCCCGCCGCTCTTGTCCTCGCCGTGCCCCAGCCGCAGGTACGTCCCCAGCTTCAGTCCCTTCGCCGCGCGGATCAGGTGTTTCTCGCTGACCAGGAACGCCCTCAGCTTCGACAATTGCCCTTCGCGAAAGTCCGCGTAGCGGCGGCACAACTCCTGGCTGGTGACGAAGCCGAGCACCGCGTCGCCCAGGAATTCCAGTTGCTCGTTGTCGCGGCCGCCCGCTGCGCCTTCACCTCTCGACTCCGCCTCGCGCGCGTGCGAGCTGTGCGTGACCGCCTGCTCCAACAGGTCAAGGCGCTTGAACTTGTGTCCAAGCGCCTCTTCCAGCGCGGTCATGTCGCGGGTCTTCATCAAGAGAAGATACGAATCTGACAACTGCCTACTGGCTACTGGCAACTGTTATTTCGGCACACTCGTCTGCGGTTGCGGCGTTGTGGGCGCAGCGGGTCTTGCTGGAGCCGTAGCCGTCAGCTGGTTGAGTCGTTGCAGTTCTTGCTTGCAAAGACCATTGACGACGGGTTCATCACTCGAGCGTTGAAGGCAATTGTTTGCCGGCGTGATGGCCTCCTTGTACTTTCCCTGCTTGTCCATCACAAAGGCGAGCCGTAGCCACACCCGCGCATCCCCTCCAGTCAGTTCACTGGCTTGCTTAAAGTTCTTCTCTGCCGCGGTGTAGTTCTTCTTGCCCAAATCAACCTGGCCGAGTCCGCCGTATATCTGGCCGCGCATTTGGTTGCGAATCGCTGTCGCCTGTTCTATAGCCATGGTAGCGGGCAACATGAGATCGGTGTCTACTGTCTGCAGCGCTTTTTCCAAATATCGAGTTGCTTCGGCTAACCTCTCGTCTCGGTCAAGGTCGGTCTCGCGCGTCTTTTCGGCGAGTGTGCTCCCCGCGCCCAGCAGCGCTTCCGGGTTGTTGGGGTCAAGTGCGATTATTTTTCTTCCCATTTCAATCAGCTTGTCCGCATTATTCGCAGCCTCATAGGCGTACATGGCTGATCGGTATACGAGCACTGTCAATTGGCTATCTGGATATTTTTTTGAGAACTCTCCCGCCCCGCTCTCCAGTTCGGGGCCAGCCTTTCGGGCGTAAACCTCCTGGAACGCTTTGAGCTCTTCTGCCGATTTTGCTTCTGGCGGCCTTTTGGATCCGGGTATTGGCGGCGGCGGTGGCGCCGGCGCGGCCGGTTGCTGTCCCGGCGCCGCTTTCTGCGTGCCGGACTGAGCGGGAGGCTTTGGCTGCGTTCCCGCGGTTTGCGCCACGGCCAGGGCCGCGACGGTTATGAGTGCCAACAACATGACAACACGCTTCATGGTCTCTCCTGAAACTTCCTTTCGCTATGTGGCCCAGCCACCCTCGGCCGGAGCCCTGCTAATCCGATTCCTTTTTCTTCGCCTCGCGCGGCGGTTCGTATGCCTGTTTGATTCCTCGCTCGGCGGCCGCTTTCGTCTGCGGCTGCGGATCGCCCGCCTTTAACGCCGCCTTGTAATGGAGCACCGCCTGCTCCCTTTCTTCCTGGATGTCGGCAATGCGTCCCAGGTAAATATGCGACCACGCCACGACGTGCGGGTCCTTGCTCGTCTCCAGCGCGCGCGCGAAGTAACTCTTGGCGCCGTTGATGTCTTTGTTCAGCGAGGCCACCTGCGCCAGCAGGAACAGCGCCCGCCCTTCGTCGCCCTTCTTGTCGTTCAGCGCCTGCTGCGCCAGGTCGCGCGCGGTGTCGTAGTCGCCCGCCCCAAAGCGCTGCTCCGCCAGTTCCAGTGGACCGGCTGCGGGCCTGGCCTTGGCCAGCACCTCCGGCGCGGCCTTGGTGGTGAACGCTTGCGCTTCGGCGCGCTTCTTCTCGCGGGCGACGTCCAGGTTGTACAGGAACTCGCCGAGCGCGTCCTGGAACCCGGCGGGCTCGTTCTCGAACTTCGCCAACTGGTCGAAGAAATACCGGCTCAGGATGAAGCCCTCGGCCATGGCCTCGTTGACTTCGCGCTCGCGGACGGGCTCGTCCTGCTTGCCCTTGCCCGCCAGCCGCGCTTCGATGGCGCGGATCAGCGACTCCGACGTCAGCAGGGCGATGTCGTGCTTGTAGTCGTCGTTCAGCGGCGCCGAGCCGACGGTGCTCAGCAGCGGTTGCAGTCGCCGCAGCGTGCTCGCCCGCTTGCTGATCAGCGGATCGATCATGAAGTGCAGGTAGGTGTGCCGGATATCATCGAGGCGCAGGTTGGCCGCGGTCGGCGATACCGTCAGGAAGTAATCGCTGCCATAGTTGCGCGCGTTGACCGGACCGGGCGCCTCCATCGGTTCCACGTACACCGTGAACGCACGGCCCAGGTAGCCGCTCATCGGAAGCCGCAGGTAGACGTCGGTGGCGAGCAGCATGTTGGTCACCGGCGCGTGGTAGCCCGCGATGAGCGTGTTGTACTCGGGCTCGTGCTTCATCCAGATTTCGTGCAGGCCCACCGACTTGGCGAACTCCACCAGCCGCGTACGGAATCCGAGCACGTAGTTGGCGTCGGGCGGAACGTCGGCTTCCTTGACCTTGAAATCGAACTTGGGCGCGTCGCCCATGTTCAGCGCCAGTGAAACGTACTGCGCCAGGTCGCGATTGGGGTCGGGCTGCCGGTGATCGATGAAAAACTGGCACAGCTCGTGGCTATCCGCCTGCGCCTGCTCGGAATTGCCGACCGCGCGGGCGATCTCGGCCAGCACCTCGCGGCGCTGTTCGGTTCCGGCGCCGGACGCGTAGCCGCAATGGCTGATGCCGGCCACCACGCTGAACAGCGTCTCGTTGGCGTCGAGTGTGACCTTGGTGGTGGTTTGTTGCGCCGCGCAAGGTGCGCCGAGCAGCGCGCAAATCACCGCGGTCCACACGTATCGGAAGCTACTACGCAGCACAATCCTCCTGCGGGGCAGAAACGGGGCTGAACCTCAAGTTTACGGGCATTCCGGTAATGCTGGCAAGGACGCTGAAATTGAAAACGCCGCCCTCTATGGCGGCGTTCGCATTTGATTTTGCCTTACGCCTTACGCCTCAAGCCTTGCGCCTAGCCCTTCACATCCATCGCGGCGAACGAGAGCAGCGCCTTGCCGCTGGTCGGACGTCCGAACGCCGTTGCCGGCTGGAACTGGGTGAAGATCAGCGTGTTCTCCAGTTCCGGAATGATTGACTTCGGGTCACTCGAGGAAGACACGATGCGATACCCCTGCACCCGTCCTGCGGCATCAACGTCGGCCTCCACCGACACGATGATCATCTCCGAGCCGTTTGCGCCCACGCTCGTCGCGAACGGCGAAGTCATCAGTTGCGGCGGCGTGTACAGCATGGTGGGCACGTCGTTGCTCGACGCGCGCAACTGCGACGGCAGCGCGAACAAACCGATCAGCAGTCCGAAAATAATCACCGACGTCAGCACGCCTGCCGTGGCCGGCACCATGAAAGCATTGAATACGTTCTCCACCCGCACCCGGAATCCTTCGAAACGGCCGCGCCGGCTCTCTGCCGCTTCGCGCGACAACGCCACCCGCAGGCGCAACGCCAGCTCCGCCGGGACCTGCTTGCGGCCCAGGTTGGCGACCGCCCGCTGCGTGTGCCGCAGCCTCACGTACTGCCGGTTGCAGTCGTCGCATCCCGACAGGTGCTCGCCCAGGTTCCGCATTTGGACTCCCGTGAGCACGCCGTCGAGGTAGGGCGACAGCTTCGAGCGGGCTTCCGTACATCTCATGACGTCACCTCGATCTCATGGCCCGTTGCGGCCATCGCCTTCTTTCGCGGGCCCATGGTTTCCGCCGGTGCGAATTCCGGGGCCAGCTCGGGCAGGTGCTTGTGCAGCCGCTTCTTCAGCGCCTCTCTGCCGCGCGTCAGCCGCGACTTCACCGTGCCCAAGGTGGTTTCCATGATTTCGGCGATCTCCTCGTACGACAGCTCCTCGATGTCTCTCAGGATAACGGTCGTACGATACGGTTCCGTAACCTGCTGCAATTCGCCTTCGACCAGGTCCCGCAACTCGTGGTGCGCGACCGTCTCCAGCGGAGACTCGCCGCGGTCCGCCAGCGTGTCCTTCAGCCCGCCCCGTTCGCTCTCTTCCGGCTCCATCGAAGTTTCCTTCGCCTTGTGCCGGAACCACCAGCGCTTGCGGTTCGACGCTTCGTGCACCGCGATCCGGTATACCCACGTCTTCAGGCTCGCTCCGCCGTTGAACTGCTTCATGCCGCGGAACACCTTCAGGAAGACTTCCTGGGTGGTGTCCGCCGCGTCGGCCGGATCGTTCACGATGCGGTAAACCAGGCTGTAGACGGGCTGCTGAAATTGCGAGATCAGCCAGGCGTACGCGTCCTCGGACCCCGACTTGAGTGCGGCGACCAGCGCCGCCTCTTCGGCCGGAATTCCGAGCGCGCCTGCGAAGTTTCCCAAGGTGGATGCTCCCGCCATTGTCGTCATGGCGTCACCCCCACATTAGCACCATCATTGGTGAACAACAACACAGCTCACCGTGACCTGAGTACCCCAAAAGCCTGCTTCTGTTCACCTATTTAGACCCCACTATGGTGCAGAAAGTTCCTGACAAATTTGTCCATTGTCACCATACGGCACCCTCCGTAAGTCCCACCGAGTCAGCCTGTTCCCCAGGAGTGTCATTCCGAGCGAGGATGCGGCAGGAAGCGATTGCCCGGGTTTGGCAATCGCATGCCCGCATCCGAGTCGAGGAACCTGCATTCTCAGTCTGTGCGTTCCAGAGAAGGACGGACCGGCCGCGCCCGTACATCCAAGTTGAATACTTACTGTTCCAACGCGCACAATCTCTTTCATGCGCGCGCGTCCTCTTTTGTTTCTCCTCGCACTTTCGGCGTTTGCTGTAGCACAGATCAAGCGACCCGAAAAAGTGCTCATTGAAGATGGCGGCGTCCCTGTCTACAGAACCTGGCTCGCCGACGACGTTCGCTGGATCATCAGGCCCGAAGAGCAGGCCACTTTTCGGCAACTCCAGAACGATGAGGAGCGGGACAATTTCGTAGAGCAGTTCTGGACCCGACGCGACCCCACCCCAGACACCGAAGAAAACGAGTACAAAGACGAGCACTACCGCCGCCTCTTCTACGCCAACGAACAGTTTGGGGAAAAAGTGGCGGGGCGACTGACCGATCGCGGACGTG
>Ga0097691_1000293_pt1 | contig 46564 bp, 38 predicted proteins | sample NGESurdeep072012_8_FD_72858 | JGI IMG/M metagenome (GOLD analysis project Ga0097691, IMG submission 72858) | Arctic peat soil microbial communities from Barrow, Alaska - NGEE Surface sample 210-1 deep-072012 | ecosystem: Environmental > Terrestrial > Soil > Wetlands > Peat ... | reverse complement strand
CGGAAGACCTGGGTGCTCGCTGCGTGCGCGGTGGTGGCGCCGGTGGTCGTGGCCGCGGCCCTGACGCCATGGCGAGCCCGATTGACGCCGGCAGACGACGCGCTGATCCTGGTTGTGGTCGTCGTGGCGGTGGCGTCGTCGGGTCGGAGGTGGGCGGCGGCACTGTGCGCCCTGGTAGCCGCACTCTCCTTCGACTTCTTCCTCACCCGCCCCTACGGGTCGTTGCGCATCTCGCGGACCAGCGATCTGATCACCGAGGTGCTGCTGCTGGTCGTGGGACTCCTGGTGGGCGAACTGGCTGCCCGCGGCCGCCACCACCGCACGTCGGCCCGGACAGGGCGCGACCAGCTGGTCGCCTTGCACGGTGTCACCGAGCTGGCGGCGGGCGGCGCTGTTCCTGAGGACGTGGAGCGGGCCGCGGCCGGAGAGCTCGAGCAGCTGCTCGGTCTGCGGACCTGCAGGTTCTCAACGGGCGAGGTGGGCGCGACGGCCCATCTGGAGCCGGACGGCCAGGTCCTCATCGGGACGGTCGCCTGGTCCACCGGGGACCTCGGGCTGCCCCACCGGGGCGTCGACCTCCCCGTCCGGGCCGGAGGCAAGGTGTTCGGCCACTTCCTCCTCGACCCGGTGCCGGGCGTGCGGGTCGAGCACGCGTCGCTCCTGGTGGCGGTAGCCATCGCCGACCAGGTGGGGGCGGCGCTGGCTGCGGCCCAGCCGAGGTACCCGGCACGCGCCTGACCGGCGGAGCCCATTTACACGATGCACCCACGCCGGCAATCTTCCTGAAACGAACGGCGCGTACGGTCATCGGTGAGGGGCGAGACGCCACGCTCCTCGATCCGAGGGGACCGGTCCGGGGCGGGCCCGACCGGCGCCCTCGGTGTGGACGCGTCCGGCGCGGCAGGACGGAAGGGCGAGGGACCGAACGATGGCCTCCGACGGACAGGATCACGGCGCCCTCGAGGTGGTGGATCCGTGGCTCCCGCTGCTCGCCGAGGACGACGGACGTCCACCTGGTCAAAATGGGACCATGCGGCCCGCTCCCATCGATCACATCCCCGCCGATCCCCATGTCATCGTCCTGTTCGGGGCGACGGGTGACCTGGCCAGACGGAAGCTCCTGCCCGGGCTCTTCCACCTGTCGCGGGCCGGGATGCTGCCGGACTGCCAGATCGTAGCCACGTCGCTCGAGCCGTACGACGACGATGGGTACCGTGCCTTCGCCCGACAGGCCAGCGAAGAGTTCGCCCAGCGCCTCAGCTATGTGTCCAGTGAGCAGGGCGTCACCGGGTTGGCCGAGACGGTGCGCCGCCTGGAGTCGACGTTCGACACCGACCCGCGGCGCCTCCACTACCTGAGCATCCCTCCCCACGCCGCCGACTCCGTGGTGCGGACCCTGGGGGGAGGCTGGTCTCACCGACCGGGCCCGGATCATCATGGAGAAGCCGTTCGGCACCGATCTGCCGAGCGCGCGGCGGCTCAACTCGTTGGTCCGCGAAGTCTTCGACGACGACCAGGTCTTCCGCATCGACCACTTCCTCGGCAAGGAGGCGGCCCAGAACATTCTGGCCTTCCGGTTCGCCAACGGGCTCTTCGAACCGATCTGGAACCGCCAGCACATCGACCACGTCCAGATCGACGTGCCCGAGATACTGGGCGTCGAGTTGCGGGCCGCCTTCTACGAGCAGACCGGCGCCTTCCGGGACATGGTCGTCACCCACCTGTTCCAGGTCCTCGCCTTCGTGGCCATGGAGCCCCCGACCGAGCTCGAGCCCCGGTCGATCAACGAGGAGAAGAACAAAGGTGTTCCGCTCGTTGCGTCCGATCGACCCGGCCAACGTGGTGCGCGGGCAGTACGAGGGGTACACCCACGCCGAGGGGGTGGCACCTGACTCCGACACCGAGACGTTCATCGCCCTCAAGTGCGAGATCGACAACTGGCGATGGGCGGGTGTTCCCTTCTATCTGCGGACCGGCAAACATCTGGCCGAGGGTGCCCGGATCGTGTCGATCGCTTTCCGGGAGCCACCGAAGTCGATGTTTCCGGCGGGCTCGGGGGTGGGCACCCAGGAACCGGACCACCTGACGTTCGACCTGGCTGACGCGTCGAAGCTCTCGCTCTCCTTCTACGGCAAGCGACCGGGACCGGGCATGCGGCTCGACAAGCTCAGCCTCCAACTCGCACTGCACGACACTGAGGAGTCCGACAACGTCCTCGAGGCGTACGAGCGGCTCATCCACGACTCGATGAGCGGTGACCAGACGCTGTTCACCAATGCCGAGGGCATCGAGCGATTGTGGGAGGTCTCCCAGCCACTGCTCGATGATCCGCCCGAGGTCCAGCTCTACCGGGTCGGGTCGTGGGGGCCGCCGGCAATGCGCGACCTGATCGCGCCCCGGTCCTGGAGGCTCCCCTTCGAACGTGGCTGGCGTCAGAAGCGGTGAGGAACAGGGTCCGGCGCGGTTGCCCGGCGGGGGGAGACGGTGCCTGACGAGGGTTGGGGGAACGAAGGCCACGTCATCGTGTGCGGCCTCCACGGCGTGGGGTTTCGCACGGTCGAGCAGTTGCACCAGAGCCGGGTGCGGGTGCTGGTGGTGGACGATGCCCTGGACCCCCGCCTCGCCCAGATCGTGGAGAGTTGGGGTGTCGCGCTCATCCGGCGGAGTGCCAGGATCGGTGACGGGCTGGCCGAGGCCGGTCTGGACCGGGCCCAGGCGGTCATCTGCGTCGAGTCCGACGAGTTGGCCACCCTGGAGATCGCCATGCGGGTCCGGGAAGCCCGCCCCGACGTCCGGTTGGTCGTGCTCCTGGCCAATCCGTCGGTCGGACGGGCTCTCGAGCGGGTGCTCGGGACCGGCATCATCCTGGACCCGGCCGCACTGGCCGCCCCGTCCTTCGTGCAGGTATGCCTGCGTCGCCCGTCGCACCGGATCGAACTGGGAGGCGAAGCGTTCGCGGTGGCCGAGGTGCAGGTGGCCGAAGACGAGACGGCGGGTCGGACGTTCCGCAGCCGGTTTGGCCACCTGGCTCCCGTCGCCGTGGTCCCGGCCGACGGCGCGGGAGTGGTGTGCTGTCCCGGGCGTGATCATCCGGTAGCGGTCGGGGACCGGGTGGCGGTGCTGGCCACGCCGGCCGAGCTCGACCGGGCCGGCATCGACCTGGTGGGGGCGGCCCGGGTCACCAGGGCGGCCATCCCGCTGGCCGAACGGGCACGACGGCGCCTGACGGCCCTGCGTGAGTCCCATGCCTGGGGACTGACAGTGGTCGTGTTCTGCCTCGTCGTCCTCCTGATGGTGGCCTCCGCCGTCATCCGGTTCGCCTACGTGGTTCCGGGCGCGCGGGCCCACCTGAATGTGCTGCAGTCCGTCTACTTCACCGTCGAGACGGTGGCCACCGTCGGTTACGGCGACCTCAACTTCTCCGGCCAACGGGGCTGGTTCGTGGTGTTCGGGATCGTGCTCATCGTCCTCGGGGTCACCTTGGTGTCGACCACCTTCGCCCTCTTCACCAACTTCCTGGTGAGCCGCCGGATCGAGCTGTCACTGGGGCGGCGCCAGGTGCCGGGCATGACGGGACACGTGGTCGTGGTCGGGCTGGGGGCGGTGGGCATCCGGGTGGTGGAGGGCCTGGTGGCGGAGGGACGCCAGGTGGTCGTGGTCGAGCGAGATGCCGACAACCGCTACCTCGACCGGGCCCGCGCCCTCGATGTGCCCGTGGTCATCGCCGACGCCACCCAGCGCCAAACCCACTCCTCGGTCAACCTGGGCGACGCGTCGGCCGTGGCCATCCTCACCAGCGCCGACCTGACCAACATCGAGACCGGTCTGGCCGTGCGGGAGTCGTTGGGAGACCGGTGGGACGTCGTTCCGGTGGTGCTCCGGGTGTTCGACCGCGACCTGGCCCGGATGATGGAGTGCAGTTTCGGATTCCACCACGTGCGCTCGACGTCGGCCCTTGCCGCCCCATGGTTCGTCGGGGCCGCACTGGGGCTCGATGTGATCGAGACGTTCTTCGTCGACCAGCAACCGTTCCTGGTCGGCCGGCTGACCATCGCGTCGGGCGGCGGCCTCCAGGGACTGGCCATGCAGGACCTGTCGACCCGGACCCGGGTGGTGGCGCTTCGCCGGGCCTCGGCCGCCGGCGTACTCGAGCATCCGCCGCGCCGGGGTACGAGGTTCGAGGGCGGTGACCAGGCCTACCTCCTCGGTCCGTACGACGAGCTACTCGACGTCCTGCGCCGGGACCAGCGGCTCGGGGTCGGCTGACCGCACACCGGATCCGGCGTCATCTGGTCCGCCGGTACCCTCGTCGATATGTGCAGAGCGGTGACGTGCAAGCGGTGCGGGCGCCCGACGTGGAAGGGGTGCGGGCTCCACATCGAGCAGGTGCTCAGCCATGTGGCCCCTGCGGACCGGTGTTCGTGCAGCACCGACGCACCGATGCCCAAGCGGCGCTGGTTCGGCCGCTGACAGCCGACGCCGGTCCAGTGCCGTTGGCTACGGGTCGGTCGCGCCGGGTCGGTCGTGCCGGGTCAGTCGTGCCGTGAGGGGTGGTGGCCGGGCCGCCTGGCGCCGGTATTGTCTCCCTCGACCACCACCTCGATCACCGGCTCGTCCCGGTCGTCGAACTCGGTGCGCAGTGCACGCGACATGACGGCGTGCTGCAGGTAGAGGGTGGTGATGTAGGTCAGTTCGAGGATCTCCTCGTCACTGAGCGCCTCCCGCAGGGCATCGAAGAGCCCGTCGGGCACCCGTCCGTGGTCGAGGGCCAGACAGTCGGTGTAGGCCAGGACCAGCCGCTGGGTGTGGTCGAAACAGGGGGCGGCCGCCCAGTGGGGCACCGAGTCGATGACTTCGTCTCCAACCTCGAGGGCCCGCAGCGATTTGCAGTGCTGGGAGTAGACGAACTGACTGCCCGACGCCCAACCCACCCGGGCTTGAGCCAGCTCCCGCAGCACCGGGTCGAGCAGCCGCTTGGGGCTCTGGTAGAGGCCGAACCCCTGGACGGCGTGCTCCAGGACGTCGGGCACCAGGGCGAAGACGGTCCACCAGTCGCCCGGCGTGCCGTCCGACGTTCCCGGCTCGGCCACCGGATCGCGGTCCTCGAACAGCAGGTCGTACATCACGGTGACGATGGGTGCCTCCGCCTCGGAGCGTGGCACCTGGCGCAGCCGGGGCATCGCCGGGCTCAGGCCGTGGCCGAGTCGACGGCCCGGGCCGGCTCGTGGGATACGTCGTCCGGCCCGAGGGCCCGGGTCCAGCAGGCGAACTCCAACAGGATGCCGTCGGGGTCCTGGAAGTAGATCGACCGCACGAACACCCCGGGATGGAGGTCGTCGACGATCCCCCACTCGCTGTCGTCGTGGTTGGCCACGTCGGTGCAGTCGACGCCCGCCGCCCGCAGCCGGTCCCGGTACCCGTCGATCTGCTCGGGCGGCACGCTGAAGGCCACGTGGTTCATCGAACCCACCGCACTGGTAAGGCTGCCCTGGTCGGGCCGGCCGGTCGGGGCGGACACCCCGGGAACGCCGTCGGGCGCGTCAGGGAACCAGAAGAAGGCCAGGGCGTCGCCACCGCCGCAGTCGAAGAAGAAGTGCTGACCCATGCCGGCAGGCAACTCGATGGTCTTGATGAGAGGCATGCCCAGCACGTTCGTGTAGAAGTCCACGGTCCTCGCCATGTCCCGGCAGACCAGGGCCAGGTGGTTGATGCCGCCGAACTCGAAGCCCGGACCTCCCGGTCCGCCGCCGGACGGGTCCTGTCGCACGTGCTCCATCGCGTCCTCCTCGAGTGGGTCCGTGGCGGACGACGGCACGTCGGGCTCCACCTGACCTCCGGTCCTTCACCGTACTCATCGACGGGTGGCACGCGCCCGCCGTCAGCAGTCGGGAAGCAGGTCCAGGGCGTCGAGGTCGAGTGACTGCTGGGCGTGGCGTCGGACGCTGGTCAGGAACATGGTGTCGCCGCGCTCGGTCTGCTCGACCAGCATCGACGCTCCGACCGCCATCACCAGGCCACCGAGGCATTCCTGCCTGTAGTCGACCTCCAGATCGGCCAGGGGGTAGTCGCGGACGCCCCCGGCCACCAGCGCCTGGTGGTAGTCGGCGATCAGGTCATCGGCGGCCGGCCGGCGGACCTCGGGTTCGAGGCAGCCTCCGATGAAGTAGGCCAGGTCGTAGGCGCCGCTCCCCCAGTTGACGGTCTGGTAGTCAACGACCACCGGCGCCCGGCCGTCCGGCGTGAATAGGAGGTTGTCGAGCCGGAAGTCGGCGTGGACGACGGTCCGGGGCCCACGGGGACGGGACATCCACGCGCCCAGGCGGGGGAGGAACGACTCGAGCAGTTCGATGTGCGCCGGCTGGAGACGGTCGCCGTACCGCTCGAGGAAAGCGGGGAACGCCCCGCTCACGATGGTGGCGGTGAAGGCGTCGCTCTCCGGGGTGGCCCGGTTGACCCAGGGACTGGCAGCCAGGTCCGGTGCTTCCCAGCACGGTGCGTGGAGCCCGGCCAACTGGCCGAGAGCGGCGGCGGCAACCTCCACGTCGCACCCGGCGATCTCGTCGCCCTGGGTCGCGCCCGTCACGTCCTCGAGCAGCAGGGTGAACCACGCCTCGTCCGGGTCAATCGCTGCGAACAGCATGCGGGGGTGGCGGCTGGTGACCCGCGGGGCGATCTCGGCGTAGAACCGCACCTCGACCTCGTAGGCCCGCATGATCCGGCCGGTGGCATGGCTCTGCTCGTTCTGCGATGCGAACTTGCCGACAATGGTGGGCGGACCGGCTCCGGCAGGCTCGTAGCCGAGGGCGAAGCGGACGGTGTCGGCCATCTGGCCGGTGCCCACCGGGGTGGGGGCGACGGTGGCGACCCGGCCGGACTCCAACAGACCCCGGTCGCGCAGCACGACGGTCAACCAGTCCGCGTCCACATCCTCGGGGGTCCGGCGGACCTCGTCAGGTCCGGCGGCTACCGGAGGGGATCCGCTGCTCATCGACGCGTCGTCCGGTGGTCCGTCATGTAGGTGGCCACGTCGCAAGTTACCCCGTCGCATGGGAGCCGCTGTCGGTGGGGTGGTGGAGCTCGCATCGGCCCCTCGGCGATCCGATGGACCGTGGTCCCGGTCAGCCGAGATCGTGGGCGGCCGCCGCCAGAAGCCGTTGCAGGTGCAGGCCACGGTGCACGTCGAGCGGATGGGCCCGGCCGGTGCGGACAGTGGCCACGAACTCATCGACGATGGGGGTGGTGGCCGACGCCGAGACGCCGACGGTGTCGACCTCGAGGACGCCGTCGGTCGTATAGATCTCGACCCCGGCACGAGCCGGCTCGATCGGGCTGTAGGCCGTGAGCGAGGCCTCGCTGGTCGCCCCGCCCTCGTGGTCGAGGAGGAGCCCGACCCACCGGTGGGGGTCGCCGTGGGCCCGGATCCGCACCACCGTGCCGAGCGCGGCGTCGAGCAGGTCGATCACGTGGGGGCCGAGGTCGTAGAGCGGCCCCTGCTCGAGTCGCCAGGGGGTGGCGAACATCCCGCCGAGGAAGCCTCCGGTGAGGAAGTGGCCTCTCCCGCCGAGCGGCTCGCTACGCTCGACCGCCGCGAGCAGCTCCCGGACTTCGGGAACGTACCGCCAGGTCAGGACGATCTGGGTGGCCACGCCGGTCTCCTCGACGACGCCGGCCATCACTTCGGCCGACGCCAGGTCGAGGGCAAGGGGCTTCTCCAGCAGGAGCGCCTTGCCGGCCCGGGCGGCCCGGACGGCCAGTGTCGCCTGCACGTCGGGCGGGACGGCGAAGGTCACGGCGTCGACGTCGTCGAGGAACCGGTCGAACGAGTCGTGGGCCGTCGCACCATAGGGGGCGGCCACTTCGACGGCAGCGGGTAGTCGTCGGGCCCACACGGCGACGAGCGTGGTGTCGGCATGGGCCGCCACCATCGGGGCGTGAACGAGCACTGACCACGGACCGGCACCGGCCACGCCCACCCGCAGTGGTCGGTCCGTTGCCGACCGGTCAGTCACGGGGCACGCTCATCGGGACCCCATGACGGTGTCGACGTCGTGATCAAGCTGTGGGGGATCCGGCACCATCGCCCGCCTGTCAGGTTCAAACCCGTCTGATCCGGCCGGGCGGATCATTCGATACCGGCGAGCCGGGGCGAGATGGTGAGGCCGCCGTCGACCCGCAGCACCTGCCCGTTGACGAACGCGGCCCGGTCGGACAGAAGGAAGCCGACGGCGTGGGCGATGTCGTCGGGTGTGCCGAGGCGGCCGAGCGGATTCTGGTCGGCCAGGCGGGCCCGACCGGCTTCGGATACACCGCGTGCCGCCGTGTCGGTGAGGATGAACCCCGGAGCGATGACGTTGCACCGGATCCCGTCGCGCCCGTAGCGGGCGGCCACGTGCCGGCACAGTTGCTCGACGGCCGCCTTGGAGACTCCGTAGGCGATGCGCCGATGTTCGCCGATAGACGCCGAGCCCGACGAGATGAGGACGATGGCGCCGCCGCCCCGGGCCCGCATCAATGGGAGCACCGACCGGACCAGGTGGAGACCGCCGGTGGCGTTGGTGGCGAACACCCGGTCCCAGGTCCCGAGGTCGACCTCCTCGGCGTCGAGGTCGGTGCGGAAGTCGGTCCAGGCGGCGTTGTGGTCGAGCAGGTCGACGCCGCCGAACCGCTCGGCTGTCCGGGCAACCGCCTCGGCCACCGCGGTGGCGTCGGAAACGTCGCAGTCGAAGCCCACTGCCTCGTACCCGTGGCCGACCAGCGTGTCGGCCACGGCGCGGGCGCCGTCGCCATCGCGGTCGGTGACGGCCACCCGGGCGCCCAGACGGCAGAGGTGGCCTGCGGTGGCGGCCCCGATGCCCCGGGCGGCGCCGGTCACCAACGCGACCTTGCCGTCGAGCGAGCCGCTGACGTCGCCGGCCGGCTCGGGAGATGGTGAGGTCATGGTTGCACGGTAGCCAACCGGTGGAGCGGGGGAGGAGAAGATCCCGGACCGTTGGCGCTCCCGACCGGACACCCGGACACTCGGAGTACCGTGGCCAGGTGACGTCGAGCCGGCCTGTCGCGACCGACATGGCCGCTCCCACCGCTCACCTGTCCATCGCCCCAGCGCACCGGAGGACCTTCCATGAGCGACAGACTCACCGCACTCCATGACTCCGTCGACCGCCTGTCGGAGCTGGTCACCGGCCTCGATCCTGACACCCTGACGGCCTTCGCCTACCCCACCGAGTGGTCGGTCGCCGACGTGCTCTTCCACCTCGGATCCGGGGCGGTCATCCTGCTCCGCCGACTGGACGACGGACTGGCCGGGGTCGAGACGCCCGACGACGCCAGTCGGGTCGTGTGGGACCAGTGGGATGCCAAGTCCCCCGAGGACCAGGCGGCCGATGCGCTGGTGGCCGATCGGGCGCTACTCGACCGGCTCGAGGGACTGAACGACGACGAGCGGGAGCGCTTCACGTTTGCGATGGGGCCGATGACATTCGACGTCGACGACTTCGTCGGGCTCCGCCTCAACGAGCACGCCCTCCATGTCTGGGACGTGGAGGTGGTACTGGACCCTGCGGCACCGATCGCCCCCGGTTCGGTCGCGCCTGTGGTGGACAACCTGGCACTCTTCGCCGGATTCACCTCGAAGCCGACCGGCACCGAGCGGGTGGTCACCGTGGTCACGACCGAACCCCGCAGGGGCTTCGTCGTCACCCTGGCCGCCGACAAGGTCACCCTGGAGCCGACCGACCCGTCGGACGCCCCCGACCTGGTGATTCCGGCCGAGGCCTTTGTCCGCCTCGTCTATGGCCGGCTCAACCCGGACCATACTCCGCAGGTGGAAGGTGACGACGGCGTGCTGGACGAACTGCGCCGGGCGTTTCCCGGCGGCTGAACACCGGTCCGGGCGTCAGCCGGCCGGCGTAGGGGCAGGCACGCCGGCGGCCAGAGCCGTGGTGTCGGCCGACTGGCTCAGGAGCTCCTCGATGGCCCCTGGCGAGACGGGCCGGGAGAACAGGAACCCTTGGCCGTGGTCGCAGTTCTCCAAGCGCAGGCCCTCGATCTGATCCTGCTGCTCGATGCCTTCGGCCAGCGTGATCAGCCCCAGGGTGCGGCCGAGCTCGACCAGGGTGTGGATGAGGGCGGCGGCATCGGGCGACCCGCTCATCTCCGATACGAACGTGCGGTCGATCTTGAGCACGTCCACGGGGAATTGACGCAGGTAGGCGAGTGACGAGTAGCCGGTCCCGAAGTCGTCGATGGCGATCTTCACGCCGAGATCCTTCAGGCGCTTCAACCGGTCAACTGTGGCGTGGGCGTCCTTCATGAGCACGGATTCGGTGATCTCGATCACGAGGAACTCCGGTGCAACGCCTTGAGTGTCGAGCGCTGCCCGCACGTCGTCAACGAACCCGTCGAACTCGAGCTGACGCATGGAGACATTGACCGACATCGACAACTGGTGCCCGGTGGCCTGCCACCGGGCCAACTGGGCGCAGGCCTCGTTGAGCACCCAGCGACCGACGTCGACGATCTGCCCGCTGTCCTCGAGCGCGGAGATGAACTGGTCGGGCGCGATGGTCCCCTTGGTCGGATGGTTCCAGCGGATAAGTGCCTCGACTCCCTCGATGTGGAGGTCGCGGAGATCGAAGATGGGCTGGTACAGGAGGGTGAACTCGCCGGCATCCAGTGCGGTGTCCAGCTCGGAGCGGAGCGCCAGGCGGTCGTTGGCGGCCACTTGCATCGCCTCTTCGAACACGATGGACTGGTCGCGTCCGGCGCCCTTGGCCCGGTACAGGGCGATGTCGGCGTCGCGTAGCAGGTCCTGGGCCGCCGGACGGTCGCCCACGGCGATACCGACGCTGGCCGACACGGTGATCGGGATGGTCTCGAACCCTTCGACGTAGAAGGCCGGCTTCAGCACCTGTCGGATCCGTTCGGCGATGGCCGCCGGTCCCGCCGACAGCGACACCCCCTCGGCCAGGATCACGAACTCGTCGCCCCCGAGCCGTCCCACGGTGTCGCTCGTCCGGAGAAGGCCGACGAAGCGGCTGGCCACGGCCTGGAGGAGGCGGTCACCTGCCTCGTGCCCGAGTGAGTCGTTGGCATCCTTGAAGTTGTCGAGGTCCACGAAGAAGGCGGCGACCGGGTCGCCGTTGCGCCGGGCCCGCACCAGCATCTGGTCGGCCCGGTCCAGGATGAGTTGGCGGTTGGCCAGTCCGGTCAGCGGGTCGTGGAGTGCCCGGTGGGACAACAGCTCCTCGAACTTCTTGCGCTCGGTGATGTCCCGGACGTTGGTCACGTAGCCGCCCACCGACGGCCGGTCGAGCTGGTTGGAGACAACTGCCTCGACGTCGCGGGGTGTGCCGTCGCGGCGCATCATGCGGAACTCGAGCATGGCGGTGCCGGACGAGGTTTGGAAGTCCGCCCCGAGGCGTGTCCGCATGTACTCCTGATCGTCGCGGTGCACGAAGTCGGTGGCCCGGTGACCGACGAGCTCGTCGGGCCGGTACCCGAGAAGCTGCTCGACGGCGGGGGAGAGGTAGCTGTAGATCCCTTCGCCGTCGATGATCATGGTCACGTCCGAGGAGTTCTGGATCAGCGAGCGAAACCGGTCCTCACTGAGCCGCACGGCGCCGTCAGCCTCCTCTTTCTGCTCCATGGTGGCGCCGGCCATGCGGATCACGAAGAAGAGGACGAACGCACCCATGGTGGTGATGGCGGTGGCCTGGGCCATCGGGAGCCGGGTGGGGAGCCATCCCTGCCAGACGCATACCTCGCCGACGGCCATCCCGTACAGGCTCCACACCACCACGGACGTCCAGGCCCGGGATCCGCACTTGGCGATCACCTCGAGGGCGATGAAGGCGTAGGCACCCCACAGCACGGGCCCCCAACCGGTGAGGTAGATCACCACGGTGACCGCGGCGACCTGGACGGCGACGCGGAGGTTCAAGGTGGCCGGTGTGATGTGGCGGTCGTAGCGGCGGTCGACAATCAGATTGCACGTCGGGATGGCCACGAACACGATGCACCACACCCAGGGTGATATGCGCACGACGTAGCCGAAGTGCATCAACACCAGGAGGGCGAGAAGGGCGAGCGGGCCCATGAGGTAGGCGATCACGGCTGGGTCCGTTCGGAACCGGGCGCGGTGACCTGGTCGCTGGTCCACCTCTACCTCCTCGTCCGCCTGCGGGGCGGTCGCCAGATCTTCCATGGCCCCCTCGTCGCGTCTTCCTACCTCGTGCCGGTCCTTCTCTTTCGGCGCACGAGGCGCGCAACTTGAGTTCCCGAGGCTGGGCTGGAGCACGAACTCCCTGGTCGCGGTGGCGAACCCGTCCGCCGCCCGCGTCCGGCCGGGACCCGATCCCCCTGGTCGCGGTGGCGAACCCGTCCGCCGCCCGCGTCCGGCCGGGACCCGATCCCCCGATCCCCCGATCTGGGTCGTCGGAGCTATCGGCGGTTGACGATGCCGCGCAGGTAGGCGGCCTGGCCGACGTGCTGGAGATCGTCGGCGATGACGCTGACCAGGCGGACCTTGACGGTGATCGGGGGGTTCCAGTGGGTGTCGACCACGCGCTCGAGGTCGGCCTCGGACAGCGTGGCGAGATAGGTCTGGGTGGTGGCGTGGACGTCCTCGAAGTAGTCGAGAAGCGCGGCGGACTCGGCCACCACCAGACCGACCTGCTCGGCGTCGTGGCCGTACCCGGTGTCGGCGGGGTCGAGGGGCAGGGCGAAACGGTCCGCCCAACCCCCCTCCAGCCAACGCTGGCCGGCACCCCGCAGGTGGGCGACGTGGTCGTCCTGAATGCGGGTGAGATGCCACACCAGCCAGCCGATGGGGTTGGACTCGGTGTCGGGTCGGAACGTCAACTCCTCGAGGGTGAGTCCGTTGGCGGCGGGGTGCACCCCGTCGCGGACCCGCTCGAATGCGTCGGCCAGCAGTTCGGTGCTACCCATCGGTCTCCTCCTCGGATGCCGTCCCCTGGACCGGGGGCTGCTCGTCGTGCTCCACCACGGTGCTCCAGCATGGCCCGCCGGAACGCGCCGTGCTGCGGTGTCGGCCCCGCAGCACGGCGGCCGTCAAGCTGCTTCGGCTGCTGAGTCCGCGTTCCCCAGTCCCCCGACGGTGGCCCCGTCGGGGGTGAGGGCGGCGTCGAGCACCTCGGTCACATGTGCGGCCAACCGGAACGTCATCTCCTCGCGCACTGCCTCGGGCACGTCATCGAGGTCTGGGCCGTTGCGCTCGGGCAGCACCACGGTGGTCAGTCCGGCGCGGTGGGCGGCCAGGACCTTCTGGCGGACGCCTCCGATCGGCAGCACCCTGCCCTGCAGGGTGACCTCGCCCGTCATGCCGACGGTGGGGGAGACCGGTCGGTCCGTCAGGAGGCTCACCAGAGCGGTGGTCATGGTGACGCCGGCCGACGGCCCGTCCTTGGGGATGGCCCCGGCGGGGACGTGGACGTGGAACCGCTTGCCGGCGAACACGTCGGGATCGATACTGAGTTCGACTGCATGGGAACGGACGAAGGAAAGGGCGATCTCCGCCGATTCCCGCATGACGTCGCCGAGTTGGCCGGTGATGGTGAGGCCCTCGGGGCCGTCCATCATGGTGGCCTCGACCGACAGCACGTCCCCCCCGGCACCGGTCACGGCCAGCCCGGTGGCCACACCGGGCACCGACGTCCGCTCCGCCGACTCGAAGAAGAACCGCGGACGGCCGAGCCATTCGCGCACGTCGCCCTCGTCGACGACGACGGGAGCGGTGGCCCCGTTGTCACGGGCGGCGACCTTCCCGGCCACCTTGCGCAGTAGCTTGCCGAGCTCGCGCTCGAGCGACCGCACCCCGGCTTCCCGGGTGTAGTCGGCGACCACCACCCGGAGGGCGGCATCGGTCAGCACCACATCATCGTCGGACAGCGCGGCGCGGGCCAGCTGCCTGGCCACCAGGTGGTTGCGGGCGATGGCGACCTTCTCGTCCTCGGTGTAGCCGTCCAAGCGGATGACCTCCATCCGGTCCAGCATCGGGCCGGGGATGGTGTCGATCACGTTGGCGGTGGCCAGGAACAGGACCTTCGACAGGTCGAGCTCGACCTCGAGGTAGTGGTCGCGGAAGGTGTGGTTCTGAGCGGGGTCGAGGACCTCGAGGAGTGCCGAAGCAGGGTCACCCCGGTAGTCCGCGCCGATCTTGTCCACCTCGTCGAGCAGGATGACCGGGTTCATCGAACCGGCCTCGCGCAGGGCGCGCACCAGTCGCCCGGGTTGGGCACCGACGTATGTGCGGCGGTGGCCACGGATCTCCGCCTCGTCGCGCACACCACCGAGGGCGACCCGGACAAACGAACGTCCGAGGGTGCGGGCCACTGACTCGCCGAGCGACGTCTTGCCGACCCCAGGGGGGCCGACCAGGGCCAGGATGGCGCCCGCGCCGCGGCCACCGACCGGGGCCAGGCCCCGCTCCACCTGGAGCTTGCGGACGGCGAGGTGCTCGAGGATGCGGTCCTTGACATCGCGCAGACCGTCGTGGTCCTCGTCGAGGATCCGGACCGCCTCCTCCAGGTCGATCCGGTCCTCGGACTCGACGCCCCAGGGCAGCTCCAACACGGTGTCGAGCCAAGTGCGGATCCAGCCGTGCTCGGGGCTCTGGTCCGGGGTGCGCTCGAGCTTGGCGATCTCGCGCTCGACTGCGGTGCGCACATGCTCAGGAAGTTCGGCGGACTCGACCCGCGACCGGTAGTCGTCGGGGTTGCTGCCGTCGTCCTCGCCGGACTCCCCCAGCTCCTTGCGGATGGACTCGAGCTGCCGGCGGAGCAGGAACTCGCGCTGGGTCTTCTCCATCCCCTCCTCGACATCGGTCTTGATCCGCTCACGCAGGGTCAGGTCGGCCAGCACCTCGCGGGCCCAGGCCAGCACCGTGCTCAGGCGGTCGACGACGTCGACCGTCTCGAGGACGGTGACCTTCTGGGCCAGCGTCAGGTCGGGCGAGTAGCCGGCCAGGTCGGCCACCCGGCCCGGCTCGGCTGCCTCGGGAAGGCGCTCGGCCAGGCGGCCGGCGCCCCGCGACACCAGGATGTTCTCCACGACGGCGCGGTACTCGCGGGCGAGCTCCACCGCGGTGTCGTGGTCGGAGCCGTCCTCGTCGACGGGCTCGACCTCCACCCACAGAGCCTGACCGGTGCCGGGGACCGCGGTGCCGAGGCGGGCGCGCTCCACGCCTCGCATGGCCACCGCAGCCAGGCCGCCGGGCAGTTCGCCCCGTTCGGCGACTTCGGCGACGACTCCGACGGACGCGTACCTTCCGTCAATGAACGGCACGATCACCAGTGTCCCGTCGGCCGCCTCGGCCGCCTCGACGGCGGCAATGGCCTCGTCCGACTCGAGCGCGAGAGTGGACACCATCCCCGGGAGCAGCACTCCCGAGGTCAGCGGTAGCAGGGGCAAATTTTCGTACTTCGTCTCCATGTTTCCTCTGGCATTCTTCACGGTGGGAACTGTGCAACGCCGGCCCTGTGGAAACATTCCCTGCCAGCCGGCCATCCGGGTTGCGACCTGCATCCGGCTGGGATTCGACACGGTCACGAGGTCCCGCCCAGTAGGCTGGGGGACAAGCCGGTAGTGGGCATGTCGGGTGTCTGCGCCCGGTCTTCGGTCGGTTACGCGACGGACAGAGGAGCGGAACGGTGAGAGACGCCTGCACCCATCTGGACACGGTTGCCGACGTGACGCCTTCGAGTTCGGGCTGCGAGGACTGCCTCCAGATCGGAGGTCAGTGGGTCCACCTGCGCATGTGCATGCGCTGCGGCCACATCGGCTGCTGTGACCAGTCGCCCAACCGCCACGCCACCGCTCACTGGGGAGCTCACTCTGACCACCCCCTGATCCGGTCGTACGAGCCGGGCGAGGACTGGTGGTGGTGTTACGCCGATGACCTGTTCTTCGAGGTGGACGGCGCGCCACCCTCGCCGTCGCACCCGTGACGGGCCGGTCCGCGCCGCTCCGCGTGCGGACCTGGCATCTCCCAAGGTTCAGCCGGCACGACTGACCGGCCCGACCCGACGGACGAGTCCGACGGCCGGGCCCGGCATGCCAGGCCGAGTAGGTTCTGCCGTAAGCTCCGTGCGCCCCGTCGAGCTACCCAGAGGATTCTTCCGTGACCTACTGCCTGGCCATCCGCCTCCACGAGGGGCTCGTCTTCCTGGGCGACTCCCGCACCAACGCCGGGGTGGACAACGTGAGTACCTACCGCAAGGTGCACCTGTTCCAGCCGGCGCCCGACCGGTTCTTCGTCCTCGAGTCGGCGGGCAACCTGGCCACCACCCAGGAGGTGCTCGACAGGATCAACCAGGACCTGGGCGACCCCGCGGCAACCGAGAGCTTGGCCACCGTGGACCATCTGTTCGAAGCCGCCCTCTACGTGGGCCGCCTCAGCCGCGAAGTGACCGCCAGCCACCGCGATGCGCTGGCCCAGGTGGGCGCGGACGGGACCGCAACCTTTCTGCTCGGCGGGGAGATCCAGGGTGGACCGCCCGACATCCTGCTCGTCTATCCCGAAGGCAACTACATCCGGGCATCCGACGACCGCCCCTTCCTCCAGATCGGCGAGAGCAAGTACGGCAAGTTCACCCTCGAGCTCGGCGTGGCCGCCCATGTGAATCTGACAAACGCGGCCAAGCTGGCCCTCACGTCGATGGTGACCACGGCCGGTGCGAACGTGTCGGTCGGGCCGCCCTATCACCTGGTGATCTACCGGGCCGGCTCGTTCGACCCCTTCGAGGCGCGGATCAACGCCGAATCGCCGTTCCTGGCCCGTCTCGAGGCGGTGTGGACCAAGCACCTGCTCGACGCCATCGCCGAGCTGCCGGCCATTCAGGAAGGCGATCTCGAGACGTGACGATCCCGACGGTCGCCGCCTGCTGGCCGCCTCGGCCGAGTTCCCGAGCCGGGCCGAGGCCCAACTGACCGGCACTGCCACGGGCTGACCCGGGGCGCCTCCGTGGTCAGCCGGTCGCCGGTCCGTCCAGTACCTCGTAGCCGCAGTTGTAGCCCGGGATGAAGGTGATCCCGGGCCCGCCGTGGCAGCCGGCTCCACACAGGTACAGGCCTTCGACCGGAACCGGGTTGTCGGGCCAGCCCCGGGGTCCGGGCCGGAACGGCCCCATGAACTCCGGCTGGAGGAGGCCGTGGCAGAAGTCGCCGCCGGTGCATCCGAACATGCGCTCGTAGGCCGATGCGGGATAGTTGAACTGGCGCTCGACCAGGTCGGGGAAGTTCGGCGCCACCGCGGTGAGCTTGGCCACCATGCGTTCGGCCATTTCGTCGCGCAGGCGGGCCTGGTCGTCGTGGGTCGCACCGATCGGGGCGTAGAAGGCGAAGCTGCTGGCCACGTGCTTGCCCGGCGGTGCCAGGTCCGGGTCCCGCAGGGAGGGGATCGACAGGTTGAACGAGGGCGAGTCGGGCACGATGCCCCGCACACAGCCCTCGAAGTCGGCCTGCATCTGCTCGGGGGTGCCGAAGAATGTCACGTTGTGGCTGAGCCGGCCGTCGTTTAGCTCCTCGTAGGGGCTGGCGTACTCGGGCAGGCCGTTCAGGGCGAAGTGCATCTGGAAGTAGGCGGCACGGTGGTCGATGGCGTCCACCCGCTGGAGGAACTCGTCGGGCAGGAGGTCGCGGTCGAGGAGCTGGGTGAAGGTCGTGGTCGGGTCGAGGTTCGACACCACGACCGGAGCGCTGACGGTCTCGCCGTCGGCGAGGCGGACGCCGACGACCCGGCCGGCCTCGGTGGCGATACCGGCCACTTTGACGTGGCGCCGCAGCTCGCCTCCGTGCTTCTCGAACAGTCCGGCAAGGTGGTCGGAGAGGGTGCCGATGCCTCCTTTGACCTTGGACATGGTGGCCCCGGTAGGGGAGGCCAGTGCGAAGGCCAGGCACAGCGCGCTGCCTTCGGAGTAGGGACCGCGGTAGGTCGAGTTGACCGACAGGAAGGCCAGCATGCTCCTGACCTGTGCGTGGCGCTGCCGATCGGGCAGGTGCCGGTCGATCACGTCCATCACGCTGCCGAACATGGCGGTGCGGATGGCCTGGCGCTCCTTCTCGTTGGTGGCGCAGGCGAACATCGCGTCGAGCGACTTGGGTGGCGTACGCACATCGAAGCGCCCGATAGCCCGGGCCGGGGCATCGGCCCAGGCGGCGATCTCAGCCATGCCGAGCACGGCGTCGAGGCCCATGCGCTCGTTGAGGTGCTCGAACAGCAGATCGGGATCGCTGTGGAGCAGGATCGGGGGCTCGCCTGACGGCCCCATCGCCGCCGACTGCACGTCGGGCTCGAAGATCGGGCAGCCGGCAAAGTCGAGGTCGTCGTAGATCTCGCTCGGGACCGGGAACTGGATCGACCCGGCCAGCTCGAACCGGTAGCCGCGGGCCAGTTCGGTGGTGGTGGCCATGCCCCCGATGAAGTGGTTCTTCTCCAGGCAGAGCACCCGCAATCCGCCGCGGGCCATGACGACCGATGCCGTCAGCCCGTTGTGCCCGGCCCCGATGACGATGGCGTCGTAGTCCGACATGGGCACGACCGTACCGGAGCCGACCGGCCGGTGCCGGGGTCCTGGCGCAGATCGACCCGCCGGTTCCCGGTGATGACGGTCAGCCGTGCTGCCAGACCCGGCTGGCCAAATTGCGGATGCCGGGAAGGGCGGCCCGGTCGAGCCGGGCCAGCTCGTCGCCGTCGAGGTCCCATCCGATGGCCCCGGCATTCTCCTCGGACTGGTGGTGATTCTTGGCGCCGGGGATGGGAATCGCGCCCTTGGCGATCACCCAGTTGAGGGCGACCTGGCTCGGCAGCTTGCCGCCGTGCTCGTCACCGATCCGGCGGAGCTCGGCGACGACGCCGTCGACCACCTCCATTGGGTGGTTCGAGAAGTTCCGCTTGCCGGGTGGCGGGTTGGCTGCCGAGTACTTGCCGGTCAGGCGGCCCTGCCCGATGGGCGAGTAGGCCAGCGGGATCACGCCGAGATCGGCGCAGGCGGCAAGGAGCCCGCTGGTCTCGGGGGCGCGGCGCAGCAGGGAGAACTCGATCTGGTTGGTGGCCAGAGCCAGCCCGTGGGACTCGAGGGCCCGGGCCATCGAGCGCGTCTCCTTGATCGAATAGTTCGACACCCCGACAGCCTTCACCAGCCCTTCGCCGTGGGCGGCGGCCAGTGCGCCGGCCAGGGCGGCGTGCGAGCGGAGGCTGATCGGACCGTGGATCTGGTAGAGATCGACCGACTCCCGACCGAGCCGTCCGAGCGACGACCGCAGGGCGGACAGGAGCGCCGAGTGGACGTTGAGCTTCCAGGGCGACGGCATGAACTTGGTGGCGATGACGGCCCGGGCCGCCCGGTCGGGGTCGGCGGCCAGGAGGGAGCCGATGATCCGCTCGCTCTCGCCGCGCCCGTAGACCTCGGCCGTGTCGAACAGCGTGACTCCGGCATCGATCGAAGCGCCCCACGCGGCGCGGATCGAGTCCTTGGTGAGATCGGTGTCATAGCCGCCCATGCCCCAGGTCGACTCATCGCCCCACGCCCAGGTGCCCACACCGAGGCGGGGGATGAGGACGTCGGTTCCGGGCAGGGTGACCAGGTCGGAGGGCATAGGGACAGCGTACCGACGCGGAGGCGCGTCGCTCCGCGCCGAGGCCGGTTGGGCGCCGCCGCCTACAGTCCTGTGCATGGCCCCGGCCCGATCGACGCTCGGCCGCCTCCGGGCACGGGAGGTGCCAACCTGGTGGCGCGACGCCAAGCTCGGGATCTTCGTCCACTGGACGCCGGCTTCCGTCCCGGCGTTCGCGCCCACCACCGGTGACTACGGCGAGCTCCTGGACTCCGGCCGTCCCGACGCCTTCGCCTACTCGCCCTACGTCGAGTGGTACGAGAACTCGCTGCGGTTCGCGGACAGCCCCGTGTCTCGGCACCACCGTGAGGTGTGGGGAAACCGCCCCTACCGGTCATTCGCCGCCGATTTCGTCACCGGTCTCGATCAGTGGGATCCCGAGGAATGGGCGGCGTCCTTCGCCGCAACCGGTGCCCGCTACGTGGTCCTGGTGTCCAAGCACGCCGACGGGTGGTGTCTGTGGCCTTCGGCGATCCCCAATCCCCGCCTGTCCGGGTGGTACTCGGAGCGGGACCTGGTCGGCGAGCTGGCCGAGGCGGTGCGAGGCCGCGGCATGCGTTTCGGGCTCTACTACAGCGGTGGCCTCGACTCCACCTTCCACGAGTTCCCGATGGGGTCGATGGGTGGGGTGCTGGCCGCCATCCCGCGTGGTGACTACCCCGCCTACGCCGAAGCCCAGGTACGCGAGCTGATCGACCGCTACCGCCCGAGCGTGCTGTGGAACGACATCGCCTGGCCCGCTCCCGGGAGGGAGCTGTGGCCCCTGCTCGAGCACTACTACCGGGTGGTGCCCGACGGGGTCGTCAATGACCGCTGGATGCCGTGGTCGCCACTGCTGGCCCTGGCCCGCAACGCCCGGGGCCGACAGCTGATCGACGCGCTGTCGGCCCGCCAGACGCGCGCGGAGGGCGGCCTGGTGCCGCCCAAGCCGCCGCACTTCGACTACCGGACACCGGAATACACGACCTTCGACACGATCCAGCGCACCCCGTGGGAGTGCGTGCGAGGGATGGACCACAGCTTCGGCTACAACGCCCAGTCGACAGAGGACGACTTCGTGAGCCGCGACGAGTTGCTGTGGTCGGTGACCGACATCGCGTCGAAGGGCGGGAACCTGCTGCTGAATGTCGGGCCCCGGGCCGTCGATGCACGGATCCCCGACGAGCAGCTCGAACGCCTCGGCTGGCTGGCCGGCTACGTGCCGCCCAACGGCGACGCCGTCTTCGGCACCCGACCCTGGTCGACGCCGGGGACGGTCACCGTCGAGGGGGATCCGCTCCGCTTCACGGCCTGCGACGATGAGGTCTTCGCCTTTGTCCGCTCCAGCTCGACCTCGGCAACCTTGGCCGAGGTCGTTCCGACCGCGTCGACTTCGGCGCGGAGTGTCGACGGGCACGCGCTGGAGTGGTCGGCCGAGTCGGCGGGGTTGCGGGTCGCCCTCCCACCCTCACCGAACGGCGACCCGGTGGCCGTCGTGCTGGCGCACGTGGACTCGCGGGGCAGTTCCTGAGACGGACGGCTCAACCGCCCAGGAGCCCGGAGACAACGACGATCCGAATGCCGATAGCGATGTAGACCAGGGGCACCAACCAGTGGCCCACATGCTCGATCACGGCGATCAGCTGCCGGCGGGCGGCGACGGCGCGGGCGACGGCGCACCACACCCCGACGAGGACGGCGAAGACCAGGACGTAGGTGCCGGTGACGCCGGCTCCAGCCTGACGGAACAGGGGGATGTAGACGCTCACGTTGTCGGCGCCGTCGGAAATGGTCAGTGCCGCCACGCCTGCCATTCCGGTGACTGCGGCTCGCATGTCGTCACCCGCCGGCGTTCGACGGGCCACGGACAGGCCGCGGAGGCCCAGACCGATGGGAATCAGGCCGAGCAGCCCGATCCACCGTTCGGGAACGGTGGAAAGCCCGAGTGCGGCCAGCGCGCTGGCCGTCACGAGCAGAGCCATGCCGAGGTACTGGCCGGCCACGATCTGACGGTTGCTCGGCCCGCCCCGGCCGACGGTCACGAACAGTGCGGTCAGCAGGACGAAGTCATCGACATTGGTGACGACGAAGGGCCACAACCCGGACCGGGCCGTGGTGAGGACGTGGGTCACCGGATCCGACTCCGGTGACTGGCCGACTCGACCGGCGCCGTGCGCAGGAACGAATCGCTCGTGCGGCCGTCGAGGGAGACCCGCTCGATGTGGGCGGCGGGTCCGTCGGGTGCGCCGCCAGTCACTGTGAACATGGATGTCGCCGGGGCCGATTCGTGCCCGGACCGGAACCGACAGCGGGATCCAGAACGCACGGAATCGTTCTAGTGGTCGGCCTGACCGTCGGCAACGTGGTGACCCGATGCAGGCGATCGGTGCGGCGACCGTGGACAATGGGTACTTGCCACCCGTGCCGGGGGATGCAGCTCCCGGCACCGTCCGAAGTGAGGACCGATGCACGACCAAGGGGGACTCCGGTATCGGTCGGGGGCGGGCCGTTGGGTGATTGCGGCCACCGTGCTCGGCTCGGGCATGGCGTCGATCGACGCCACCGTGGTGGGGATCGCCGTGCCCACGATCGGCCGGGAGTTCCACGCTTCCGTCGCCCAACTCCAGTGGGTGGTCAACGGTTACACCCTGTCCCTCGCCGCGCTCCTCCTCGTCGGCGGCTCCCTCGGCGACCGGTTCGGCCGTCGCCGGGTCTTCACCATCGGCGTCATCTGGTTCACCGTCGCCTCGGCGGCCTGTGCGCTCGCCCCGGGCTCCACCACACTGATCGCTTTGCGGATGTTGCAAGGAGTGGGCGGCGCCCTGCTGACGCCGGGGAGCCTGGCCATCCTCCAGGCGTCGTTCCGGGAGGAGGACCGCGGCCAGGCCATCGGGGCGTGGACCGGCCTCGGCGGCGTGGCCTCGGCCACCGGCCCGTTCCTCGGAGGCTGGTTGATCGCCGTCGCTTCCTGGCGGTGGATCTTCTTCATCAACCTTCCCATCGGCTTGGTCGTGCTCCTCCTTGCCGTCCGGCACGTCCCCGAGTCACGGGACGCTTCGGCCCCGCACCACCTGGACGTCCCTGGGGCGGTACTGGTGATGGCTGCGCTGGCCGGGGTGACCTACGGCCTCATCGAGGGCCCGGCCCACGGGTGGAGCGATCCGGGACCGTTACTGGCGCTGGTGGGGGGCGTGGTCGCCGGCGGGCTGTTCGTCGTGGTCGAGGCGAGGAGCCCGGCGCCGCTGCTCCCGCTGGAACTGTTCCGCCGCCGTCAGTTCACGGTGACCAATGCCGTGACTTTTGTCGTCTACGGGGCGCTCGGCGGCGTCCTGTTCCTGCTACCGGTCGTGCTCCAGGTCGTCGGCGGCTACTCGCCACTTGCTTCGGGGGTGGCGCTGCTCCCCCTCACCGTGATGATGCTCCTGTTGTCGTCGACCTCGGGCCGACTGGCCTCGCGCATCGGTCCCCGCCTGCAGATGGGAGCCGGCCCCGTGGTGGTCGGCATGGGGGTGGCGCTGCTGTCGCGGGTGACCACGGACAGCTCGTACCTGACCGGGGTGCTGCCCGCGGTGCTGCTCTTCGGCCTCGGGCTGGCCATCACCGTGGCGCCGCTCACCGCCACCGCATTGGCTGCTGCGCCGGTCGAGCACGCCGGACTGGCCTCGGCCGTCAACAACGACGTCGCCCGAGTCGGTGGCCTGATCGCAGTGGCCGTCCTGCCGGCGCTGAGCGGGATCAGCGGGTCGGCCTATCTCCATCCCGCCGAGCTGGCCGACGGGTTCCGGATGGCCACGTACATCGGGGGGGCCTGGTGCGTGGCCGGAGGCCTGCTGGCTGCAATCGGCATCCGCAACCCTGCGACCGGAGAGCGGATCACGGCACCGGAGGCGGTGTCCGGGCGCGAGTATCTCCACTGCGCTCTCGACGCCCCGCCCCAGGTGGTGGCCGACTAGAACCCACGTGCTCCCGAGGCCGGATTTCCTTCCAGACCCCCTCGGGCGGTCATTCTAGACGAAGTCCATCGGATTTATATAGTATTGCCCCGTGACCTTCCCGGACCGAGTGCTCCGATGACCATTTCCCCGTTCCGATCCACTGGCCGACCGACTGGCCGATCCAGTGGCCATGGCCGGGGCCATCCGGCCGGCAGCGCCCGTGCCGACGGCCGCCGCGTCCTCGACGCGGCCGAGTTGCTCCCCGTCGCCCAGGGCCTCGCCGCCTCCGCCCCGTCGTGACCCGATCTGCACGACCCGACGGTGCGGACCTGGCGCACCATCGCCGTGACCGAGTCCTTCGAGGCCTATGTGATCGCCTGGCCGACCGGCGGGTCGATCGAACTCCACGACCATGGTGACTCGTCCGGGGCGGTGGTGGTGGCCGCCGGCGATCTGGTCGAGACGACGGTGGCGTCCGGCTCCGGCAGTGCGATTGTGACCGCCATACGGCCGCTGCCCGTCGGGAGCCACGTGGTGTTCGGCCCGGGGCACGTTCACGACATCGTGAACCGGGGTTTGCTGCCCGCTCTCAGTGTTCACGTCTACTCGCCGGTGCTCCGTTCCATGACCTTCTTCGAGCATCGCGAGAGCGCCGGACTCGTGCCGATCCGCACCGAGGACTACCCACTAGTGGGGATTGACCGGTGAGCCGCCGGGTCGACGACCTCCTGGCCGCGGCCAGGGCCAGGATCGGACGGATAAAGCCCGAAGACCTGGCTTCCGTTGTCGAGACGGGTGGTCTGGTCGTCGACATCCGACCCGAGGCGCAGCGCCGGTCCGAGGGTCCCCTGCCGGGTGCGGTCGTACTCGAACGGAACGTCCTGGAATGGCGGCTCGGCCCGCAGGGCGATCATCGCATCCGCGACGTCCGCGACCACGACCAACAGGTGGTCGTGGTCTGCTCGGCCGGCTACGCCTCGAGCCTGGCCGCGGCCGTCCTGGTCGACCTGGGCTTCAGCCGGGCCGCCGATCTCGACGGCGGTTACCTGGCGTGGCGCGACTGGTCCCGGACCCACGCGGTGGCCGCGGGGGTCGGACGATGAGGCCGGTCCTGGTCAGCCTCCACGCCCACCCCGACGACGAAGCCATCTTCACCGGGGGCACCATCGCCTCCGTCGAGTCCGGCTGGCGGGTCGTGCTGGTAGTGGCGACCGACGGCGACCTCGGATCGAGCCCGGCGTCCGGTGCCGATGTGGCGACACACCGTCGGGCGGAGGCCCTGGCCGCAGCTGTGGTGCTCGGCATCGAGCGGGTCGAGTTCCTCGGCTACGGCGATTCCGGCTATCTCGCCCCGGCCGGGGATTCGGCCGGTTCCTGGGCGGCCCGAGCCCGCGGCCTGCGCGCGGGGACCCTGGCCGACGCCTTCGTGGGGGGCGCTGCCCGACATGTGCGCGACATCCTGGTGGAGGAAGTCGCCGCCGTACTGACCAGCTACGACGCCAACGGCGTCTACGGCCACATCGACCATGTGCTGGTCCACGAGATCGCGGCCCGAAGCGTCGAGGACACCGACTGCGCGCTCGTCGAAGCGACCATCAGCCGTCATGCGCTCCGCGACCTGCGCAGCAATCTACTGAGTCGGGGTCTGGTGTCGAATCTGTGGCCCCCGGCGCTCGTCGAGCAGGTCGGCGTGGAGGACGGACCCGACCTGGTATCGGTCGATGTGACCGCCCATCTTGTGACCAAGCTGACTGCGGTGGCGGCCCATTCGAGCCAGGTCGTGGAGGCAGCCACGTTCATGGGGCTGCCGGCCGGCGCATTCCACCACCTACTCGGCACCGAGTGGTTCCGGGTCGCCCGACCAGGTGACGGCCGCTTCCTCGACCTGCTCGGGTCGGTCGGTAGGGCCGATGTCGGGCCGTTCCCCGACGTCGAACCCGACGCCGGCCTCCTCGTTACCGCCTGAGCGCGCAGCGCCTTCGGCACCACCTGGCGCCGATACGCTCGGCTCGATGACCCGCACAGCTGCCGAGAGGGCCGACGGGTGGGTGATCACCGGGCTCTGCCTCTTGACGACGGCGACCGGTGTTCTTAAGCCGCCAGCTTCCTCGATCTCGGTCGGACGTTCACCGCCAACATGACCGGGAACGTCCTCCTGCTGGCCTTTTCGCTCACGGGAACCTCGCTCGGCGGGGGTCGGAATTCGCGGGGGTTCGTGGTGGCGCTCGTTGCCTTCGTGGTGGGAGCAGTGGTCGGGGCCGCGGTGGGAGGTCGACGGGGCCGTGCGACGCGCCTGCCGCACTCGCCCTCGAGCTGTTCCTGGTGGCGGCCGCCCTCGGGATCACGGCGTCCGGCAACGTGCAGGAGGCATGGCGACGCGATGTCGTGGTGGCCCTGCTGGCCCTGGCCATGGGCGTCCAGAACGCCATGGTCCGGCGGATGGGCGTGCCCGAGGCCAACACCACCGTGCTGACCACCAGTCTGGGCTCGTTGGCTGCCGACTTGGTGGCGGTGGGCGGGCGGCCACCGCGGGCCGGGCGGCGGATGGCCACGGTGGCGTGCATCTTCGGCGGAGCGGTGCTGGGGGCAGAGCTCCAGCGCAACGGCCCGACGTGGTCGTTGGTGCTGGCTCTCGGACTGGTGGCCTCGTCGGCGGTGGCCCTCGGCCGGGCCGGGTGGCCGGCGCCGGTCGACTGATCCCTCCGGCCCCGGGGCCGACGTCGCGTCCGGCACGGCGGTCGGGACCTCCGTGGCCGGCAGCTCGATCGACACGCGCTGGGGGTCACGTGCCGCCTGACGCGGTGCCCGGTCAACGATCGCCTGGACCGAGGAGTGTGGGTGCGGCTACCAGGATGGCCACGGACACGATGACGGCGAAGCCCAGGAGCGTCGCCTTCGGGCTGACGTGGAGCAGGGCCACTCCGAGCCCGACGATCGGGATGGACAGGCCGACGTAGGCAGCCAGGAAGAGGCCGGCCAGGGCCTCGGCCCGGCTCTCGTCGGTCGATATGGCCACTACGGTCCCGATCGTGCCCTTGAACACCGCGCCGGCACCGGCGCGGGTGAACGCGCCGCCGACCAGGAATACGGCAAGGCTGGGCGATGGGAGCCAGGCGGCCAGGACGATGAGGCCGAGGCCGCCGAGCAGCAGCACGATGCCCGCCGCCAGGGTGCGACGCACCGTCCAGTTCCTGGTGGTCAGCTGCGACACGACACCGGCGGCGAACACCAGGAAGACCGTGAGGCCGACGAGGGCGAGCGACGTCTGGTGGAGCGTGGTGGTCAAGATGGTGCCGGCCAGACCGGTGAAGAGACCGAAGGCGGAGAACCCGAGCAGGGCCCCGAGTGCGGACGCGAAGAAGCGACCACGCGCTTCTGCGGGCACCGACACCCGCTGCGGTCGGTAGCGGGGTCTGGGTTCGGGAACGGCGCGGGTCTCGGGACTGACGAGCACGCCGACCAGAGCCAGTGTGAGCAGGACGGCGAACACGACGAAGGGGACGGTGAGCGGGGCGGCGACATACTCGGCGAGCAATCCGGCCAGCAGCGCCCCCAGGCCGAGACCGCCGAGGTTGGCGGTGGTGGCGAGCAGTTGGGCCCGTCGGGTGCTCGCCGCCGGACGATGGGCCGCGTAGAGCTCGCCCAGGTAGGCGGTGGCTGTCGCCGTCACCATGCCGACTGACAAGCCGCTGACGATGCGACCGACGTACAGGCCGGGGAGGGCCCGCCAGAAGAGGAAGACGAGTGCGCTGACGATCGACAGCACCACTGCCGGGACGAGGACCCGCTTGCGTCCGTACCAGTCCGAGATGTGACCGAAGCAGAAGAGGCTGATGATGACGCCGATGGCGTAGGCGGCGTAGATCAGGGTGATGGTGAACGAGGAGAAGCCGTCACGGGCCTTGTAGAGCCCGTACAGCGGGCTCGGTGACGTCGAGAACGCCATGACCATCATGAAGGCCAGGGCGACCGCGACTACACCGAGTCCGGATCGGGACCCGGGACTGCGTGCGGGGGCGACGTCGGGCGAGGTCATGAAGGTTCCGCGACCCGATGGTAGGGCGTAGGTGGGATGTGCTTGCTCCGGTGCCGTCGTGCCCGGTCACCAGCGGTCAGCGGTCCGATCGGCGCATTCCGCCAACCTGGCGACGCCGACGTGCTCGCTGTCTTCGAGGTGGTTCCGAGGACGGTGCCGGGCTCAGCTGGCCGCGGCGGGCTCGAGCCGGCCGTAGCGGATGAGGATCTGCACGTGTCGCATCTGGCTCCGCAGGCACAGCCCGCGATAGGTACCCTGATCGGCTCCGAGATAGTGGAGCACCGCGGGAGCGGCCGAGGGTTCGGGGAGCCGTTCGTCGCCGAGCCACGCCAGAAGGTCGTCAGTGGCCACCCCGAGTTCGGCGGCGGCGGAATCCAGCGTGTCGACGCGGGTGCGCATCCGCTCGTCGATGGCATCCCCCAGCGTTTGGAGCCTCATGGTGCCCGTCCCGGTCAGCGTCGTGGCGGACCACACGGTGCGGTCTCCGACGGGCCCATCGTCCGCCAGTCCGGAATCAGGTGCAACCGACGACCGCGCAGCGCGCGCACCGGTCGCTTCGTTCGAGGCGGAAGACCGGCGATCAGGTGACATCGGCCGTCACGCTGGGCGTTCCCCCGGCCGGCGCCGCTTGGCGTGCGCACGTCCGCCTCGGAATCGAGAGCGACTCCGCCGCCCATGGGCGAGGCCGTGTCGTCGAAGGGAAGACAGCAGCATCATCCCGATCCTGCTCCACGGGAATCCGCGGCGACAGTCCGTCGTCAGACCACGACACGGATGGGACGATCGGCGCCTACCATGGCATCGTTCGGGGAATCGCCTGGTCCTGGACCCGATCCCACGGTGCTGGCGAGGAGGATTCCGATGGATCCCAACCTTGAGGAGAAGTCAGTCGGCGGTCCCGACGACGAGATCCTGGATCCCGTGGACGAGATGGGCGACGAGAGCTTCCCGGCCAGCGACCCGCCGTCCGGTTGGGCCGGCGAGGACCCGCGGGACGTCGAGGTTTCGGCCGACGGTATCGACGCGGCCGCCGACGCAGCTGGTTGAGCGGTCGACCGCCCGCCCTGACTGGAGTCCGGTCCTCCAGGCGGAGAGCATCGCCGCGATGACCGCACCGGTCGTCGGATTGTTGAGGTAGGGCTCGGGGTCGTGCACCCGGTGCCCGTTGTCGACCAGACGCTCGGTCACCGGGCCGCCGAACACCTCGGACAGCGGACGGATGCACGCCGGGTCATCGGCAGTACGGATGTTGACCCAGCGCCCGAATCGAGGCGGGTCCCCACAGCGAGTTCCCAGCGCCGTGCACCATCACGATCCGTGCCATGGGCGACAGTGTGGCACGGCGGGTTTCACCCATAGGACGGCCGACCTGTGACTCGACGATACCCCCGAGCCAGAACTCGGTCACACTTTCTGATCGAGATCGCGCTTCCCATCACTCATGGTGCAGAATTCTTGACAGTAGCTTGCCGATCGGGGTGGATCACCGACGATGGAACCTGCTGTTGCGACGACCGACCCCGGTTGTCGAGGACGACCGCAGGATAGAATCGGGGTTTGCAGGTGGAAGCGCGTGAGGGATCGGGTCGAGGCGGACACCGCCCTCTGCTCTTCCGGGGAGACAGCAAACAATGACCAGCAATCGCCCACGGGTCCGTCGGGACGAGACCCGGACCATGTTCATCGAAGCGGGCCAGGCGATCTTGCGCGAGGAGGGACTGGGCACCGGAGGCGAGAAGCTCACCCTCAAGCGGGTGTCCGATCGGGTGGAGACCCAGTACGGAATCCGGTTCACCAATGCCTCGATCATCGGGCGGATCTGGGAGAACCAATCCGAGTATCAGACCGAAGTGCTCGCCACCATCGCCGCCGACGACAGCAATGTCGAAGTCCAGGAATCGCTCGAGCGGATGGCCCCATTCATCGGAAGCATGGACACGTCCAGCGAGGAGGCCCGGGCGTGGTCCATCCGTGAGCTGTGCCGGGTCGTGAGCGCCGTCCACGTCGACACCCTCCGACGCTCCACGAACTGGTCGTTGTGGATCGGGATCTGGGCCATCACCGCTGTCGGCACCGCTCCCGAGAGGCGGGAGAGGATCGACGATGCTCTCCGGAGGTCCTACCTCGACGTGACCGAGCAGATGGAGGCGATCTACGCGTCGCTCCTCGTCGTGCTCGGCTACCGCGTGCGCAGCGGACTCACGGTCCGACAGTTTGCCATCGCGGCGGCGGCCCTCACCGAGGGCTGCGTCCTACGTGACCGGGTCGACGCGGCACAGATGAACGGCATCGTGCGGCCAACCGGGCGCCACGGCGAGGACCAGGAGTGGACGCTGTTCGGTGTGGCGCTCTTCGCGCTGACAGAGCAGTTCTTCGAACTGGACCCGGAGTGGGCGCGGCCGGCAATGTCGGAGCAATCTCCCATCGGCACCACATAGATCTGAGTAGGGGCGTTTCGGGGTCAACCGGCCCGGATCAGAGATCAGTTGGGGATCCGCTGGGGCTGGGCTTCGGCCAGCACCGCGGCCCGGTCGGCAAGGAGGATGAACCCGGCCCGGATCGCCGCAGACGTGGCCCGCTGATAGGCGCCTACATAGGCGGCCCGATTCGGGTAGAGGGTGGCCAGTCGAGCGGCCGGGATCGGTGTCGTCGATCCTGACAGCAGGCAAACCAGTGACGAGTTCAGCGGCGGCAACCCCGAGAGGACGTCGACGGGTGCCTCCACCGCCGGCGTCCGAATTCCCCCTTCGACATTGCCGGCGGCATTACGGACGTAGGTCGGTGACGACCCGGCGGTACTCACCGCGAATCGCGGTGCAATGGACGGTGGTCCGCCGCCCTCGACCCAGGTAGCCAGATGAGCGAGTGCCGATCCGAGCACGAAGTTCTGTTGGCCCCGGTTGACGGGCAACGAGCAACCCAGCAATGACTCCGCCGCCCCCAGCTGGAACTTGTCGGCATGCGCCGTCCCGGCCATCTCCCACAGTCGAAGGTCGGCATTGTCCGCTTGTCGGGCGGGGTAGTAGTTGAGGATCCCGAGGACGTCGGTCTCGGTCTGGACCATCATCACGGGCACGTGCTGATCGGTGCGAATGATGGTCGGGACACTCGAGATGCCCTGCGAGATGTCGATGCCTGCACCGGGGGTACCGAGCGGTGCCTGCCCACCGGACCGACTATGGATCAGGAAGCCGTCGTAGACGTGGTCGAGCGGTTGGACTCCGTTGACGTAGGTGGTGAGCATGATGGCCGACTGCGACTCGCCCACGGCCACGAGGTGCTTGACCGCCAGCCCCCGCAGAGGATTGACCGCTCCCGGGTCCCACAGTGCCCGGCCGACCTGTGTGTAGATGTCATAGGAGTAGGCGTCGCCCGGGTGGTGCAGCGACCCGTACCGGGCAGGGTCGGTCCCCGTGAGCCCGACCGAAACCGCCCCGGTCACCCCGGGGATCTGCACCGCCACCGGCCCGCCCTGGACGCCGATCTGCTGGGCCGAGACGCCCACCCACGCGAAGCCGGCCCGGAGCAGTTCCCGGGCGAGGTAGGTGTACTCCGGTGCGGAGTCCGACCCCGCGCTGACGTTCAGCCATTCGACCACGACGGTGCCGTTGAACCGTGCGGGGGAGGCGGGTCGCCGCACGACGATCCTCGTCTTGTACGTCGCCCGGCTGGTGGGGACGAGAGCCAGTCGGCCGTCGGCGGGCAGGCCGGACGCCGCCCTATAGCCCGTCGCCGTACCGGAGACCGCGTACTCGGCCTCGGTGTAGCTGTACGAGGACAGAGATGGTCCCGGGTTGCCGGACACCAGGGAGATCCCAGTGCCCCCGGTCAGCGGACCGCTGACGACGCCTGCCGGACCGACAGGTCGGGGCGCTGTCGACCCCGTAGTACCCGTCGTGCCGGTGGTTCCCGAGGAGCACGAGGCGAGGATGGCAGCCAGCACCGCCGAACACCCGACGATCGTGGCAACGCGACCGACGCGTGCAGTTCTGGCCGACAACCGTCCCTTGGCGGAGCGGCGGTCTGGAGTAGGCACGGCGCCGTGCCTGGCCATTCCCGGTGAAGCCTGTGCGGGTGGGTGCCCGCCTTGGCGACACGGGACCGGCCGGCACGTCGGATCCCGGGCATGGCGCAGCTCGGGCGTCACGCTCGGGTCGGTCCGGTGCCGTCCGAATAGAACTGACGGAACCATCGGCGGTACCGCGCCACCGGGCCGTCCACCTTGGTGAGCATCGGGCGCTCCCGATAGACCTTGTTCTCCCAGATGGGGACGTCCTGGGTGAACTGCAGGTTGGTGATCCGGTCGTTGAGCTCGGAGATCGACCGGGTGGCGTCAGGGTCGGGGAGCCGTTTCATCGAGAAGTGGATGCCGATCTCGGTCAGCTCGTCGTCGACCGGGGTCTGCGTGATGTAGGTCAACATCTCGATCGGATCCTGGTGTACCTCGACCGCCACGATGCCGGGACCCCAGGTCGTCGTCTTCGTGCGAACCTCGAATCCGACCTCCGAGACGGCGGTCACCTTCAGGCTCTGCTCGACGATCATGGAGGGTCCGGAGAAGCGCACGTCGAAGTGCTCCTCGTCGGGTGGTGCCATGTCGTGCACGGTCGAGAAGTGCGACCGGTCGATGATGTTCTCGGTCAGGTCTTGGACATGGACCCTCACCCGGTAGGTGTTGCTGGTCCAGGGCGTCCAGGCCGATTCGTCCTCTCGGTAGGGGACGACGTCGAAGTCCGGCGTCACACCCTCGGCGTGGTGCCAGACGAAGATCCGCCCGTTCCGTTCACGCACGTCCCACGCCCGTGCGCTGGCACGGGGCGGGCGGGCGAGCCCCGGAACCTCCACGACCTGGCCCTGGCCGTCGAAGCGCCAACCATGGAACGGGCAGGCGATCCCGTCACCGCAGACCTGTCCCCCGACGCCGAGGTGGGCCCCGAGGTGCGGGCAGTGCGCATCGAAGACCCGGGCACTCCCCTCGTCGCCACGGAAGAGGACCAGATCGCGGCCGAGGTAGTGCAGTGACGCCACGTCCCCCACGCCGAGCGCATGGGAGGCGCCGATGCAGAACCAGCCGTTGGGCGAGGCCGGGAGCGGATAACGCGAGGCCATCCGTCCTACCGGTTCGGTCCGGCGGAGTGGACCGCAGCCGGGGACCCGTGGTGGAACCGGCCGGCAAACGCCCGGAGGGGCAGATCGGCGCTCGTCAGGAGGCCGGGTTCCGCATCGCATACCGAACGCATGGCATGGAGTGCCGGCATCCCGGTGATGGTCATGCCCAATGATGCGAAGTACTCCGCGTCCATCAGACTGTGGGGCCTGCCGGTCGCCGGAAAGATCATGTGCCGGTTGATGATCATGGGATCACCTTGGATCGTGGTGATGTAGCACCCTTGGACATCCCACTTCGGCTCGGTCTTCGGCGTCATCTGCCACTCGAGATGGATCTCGATCCTGCGCTCACCCCCCGACATCCCGATGAACTTGGCCAGGCTGCCTCCGAGCGATCCCGCGGGTAACGTCCACCAACCGAGGTCGATCTCCTCGGTGCACGCGCCGAGCTCGCACTCGAAGACGACGTCGTCGATCGGCAGATCGAAGCAGTCGGCCATGAGGTAGATCGAGTCGGCGAAGACGGTGCAGCCCTTCTCGAGGAGACCCGGTATCTCGGGGTCGTCCACGGGTCGGCCGTAACCGACGTTCTTCCAGGTGTCGACCGAGTGGTGACACGAGACGTCCACTGTCTCGAGCACGGTGACATGGTCGACGCGACCCATCCCGGCCGTCGCCACAACACTCAGGATCTGGGCGAGTCCGGGGTTCATCCCGGTCCCGTAGAACGTGGCGCCGCCCTGCGCACAGGCGGCTTCGATGAGTTCGGTGGGCTTCGATCCCGACGGGTGCGGATGATTGCGGTCGCGGTGGTGCCCCGTGATCCAGTCGGACGTCGTGACCACGTTGATGCCGTGCTCGAGCAGGGTGCAGAACAGGTCCACGTCCGGCCAGACCCCGTTGAAGTTGACGACGTCCGGGGCCAGCTCGAGGACGTCCTCGAGGTCGCCGGTGGCGGAAATCCCGAGTGGCCCGATGCCGACGATCTCGCCGGCGTCACGGCCGATCTTCTCCGGCGAGTAGCAGTAGAGTCCGACGAGCTCGAGGTCGGGATGGTCGACGATCCGTCGCACCATTTCCGAACCCACGTTGCCCGTGGCGAACTGCACGACCTGGACCGGCGTCTTCGACATAGCGATTCCTTCCCCTGCACGGGCACAGGCTCACGCCCGCCTGCTACCGCATGGTACGGCAGACCTGGACAGGTGTCCAGAGGCCAATCTGGACACCTGTCTGAGGTAGTAGTCCACCACGCAGAAGGGTCACTGACCAGGTAGGGGCGAGATCGCCCGGACGGCCGTTCTCGGTGCCGGCGGGTGCACTACGTGAACACGACCGTCTTCCGACCGTGCACGAGCACACGGTCGGTCAGGTGCAACCGGACGGCACGGGCGAGGACAACGGTCTCGAGGTCACGCCCCATCCGGATCAGGTCCGCCGGTCCGTCCCGGTGGGAGACCGGAGCGACCGCCTGGTCGATGATCGGCCCCTGGTCGAGATCGGCCGTCGCATAGTGGCCGGTCACCCCGATGACCTTGACTCCGCGGTCGTAGGCCTGGTGATACGGCCGGGCACCGGCGAACGCCGGCAGGAAGGAGTGGTGGATGTTGATGACCCGAGCGGCGAATCGCTCACAGAAGGCGGCGGAGAGGATCTGCATGTATTTGGCCATCACCAGGAGTTCGGTCCCGGTCGAGTCGGCGAGCTCGCCGACGGCCGCCTCCTGTTGGGAGCGGTTGGCGGCGGTCACCGGAAGGTGGTGGAACGGGATCCCGAATCGGTCCGCGGCCTCGCCGCCGACCGGATGGTTCCCCGCCACGAAGGAGACCTCGGCGGGAAGCGCGCCTTCGGCGCAGCGGGCCAGGAGGTCGTAGAGGCAGTGGACCTGCTTCGACACGAGGATGCCGATCCGTCGGGCCTCGTCCGAGTACCGCAGCTGGACGTCCATCTCCAAGGGGTCGGTGACGGCTCGCAAGGTCGGTATCAACAGGTTGCGGTCGAGATCGAACTGCTCGAGGTCGAACTCGACCCGCTGGAAAAACACCCCTACTTCGCCGTCGGTGTACTGGTCGGCCTCTACGATGTTGCCGCCGTGCTCGGCGACAAAGCCGGCCACGGCCGCGGCCAGCCCTGGTCGGTCCGGTGCGGACAACAGCAGCCGAGCGGTCACCGCTTCCGTCATGCTGGCAATGTAGACCCGGCGAGGCCGGAACACCGGCCCGGTGAGCCAGTGCAGCGGAGGTGGTCGACGAAGTGGCGGCCTACAATCGACGGGTGGTGACCTTGTGCGCGACCCGTGTCCCGGCGACGCCCGGCAGAGGTCTCGCCGAGGTGCATCAGGAACCATGGCCGCCATGCGCACGACGACCCGCCGGCACACGAGGAGATGGACGATGGCCCTTGGGAGGTGGAGCGTTCCCGGGAGCGGTCACCTCGGGTGCCACCGTTGACGTGATCGGCTTGAGGCAATGGCTCAGGAGGTAGTGCCATCGGAACGCTGACGGATCAGCTCTCCTTCGCGGTCGGACTCCTCGTCGTGCTCCTGACGCTCGCACAGGTGCTGTTCGCGATGGTCCTGCCGAGGCGGCCTTCCGGCGTCGAGCGCCTCACCTTGGTGGTCAACCGCGGTGTCCGGCTTGCCTTCGTCGCCCTCTCGCGATTGGCGAAGACCTACGAAGGCAAGGACGCGCTGTTGGCGCCGACCGCCCCGGTGGCGTTGATGGTCCAACTGCTGTTCTGGGCCGCCAGTCTGGCTGTCGGGTTCGCGCTGATGCTGCAGCCGACGGTCCATTCGCTGTCGGCGGGACTGATGCAGTCGATCACCGCCCTGTTCACGGTGGGCGCGGTGCACATCGGTGGCACACCTGACACCGGAATCGACATCGCCGTCGGCGCCATCTGGGTCGTCATCGTCGCACTGCAGATCGCCTACCTTCCTGCGCTGTATGGCGCCTTCAATCGACGTGAGGGTCTCGTCTCTCTGCTGGAGAGCCGCGCCGGGATCCCGGCGTGGGGTCCCGAACTGCTCGCCCGCCACCAGCTCGTAGGCATCGTCGACACGCTGCCAGACCTCTATTCGGACTGGGAGGAGTGGGCGGCCGACGTGGCCGAGAGTCACACGACCTATCCCATCCTTCTCCTCTTCCGCTCGCCCGAGCCCTGGTTCTCCTGGCTGATCGGACTGCTGTCGGTGCTCGACGGAGCGGCGATGCACCTCGCCCTCGCCCCGAGCACGGCGTCGTCGCAGGCGCGGTTGTGCCTCCGCATGGGCTTCACGCTCGTCAACCGGGTGGCCGCCACTCTGGGTTGGCCGGTCGATCCTGATCCGAACCCCGAAGGTCCGATCGAGCTGACGTTCGACGAGTTCGAACGTGCCGTCCTCATGCTCGAATCAGTGGGGTTCCCCACTGAGCGCACGGCCGAGGAGGCCTGGCCGGACTTCCGGGGATGGAGGGTCAACTATGAGGCACTCGCCTACCGGCTGGCCGATCGGCTCACTGCCCCACCGTCTCCGTGGTCCGGACCCCGACGCCACCTGCGGTCCGGCTCGGTCGAGCCGAAGCGGCCACCCCAACGGAGGCCCGACGGAGGTTCACCCCTGTTCTACGAGCGTCCCGAGGTGGTGATCGCCCCGCACCAGCGTGGGTCGCACGGCGGGCCGAAAGCCAGCGATTGAGCCTTGAGCGGTCGAGGTCCACCATGGCGAGGGAGGGGGACCTGACGCCCTCGCCGCGGATGCCCGCGGGCCGTACAGTGGATAAGGAGTGACGACAGTCGAGCGAGGAGGCACTGATGGATGACGCCGCGATCGTGCACCGGATCAACGAATTGGCCGAGGAGGAACACCGCCTCGAGCTGTCCAAGACCGGATCCGGCCTCACCGACGAGGAGAAGGACCGCATCCGGAGTATCGAGATCGCCCTCGATCAGTGCTGGGACCTGCTGCGCAGGCGACGGGCCCGTCGCGAGGTCGGTCAGGATCCCGACGACGTCAGTCTGCGGCCGGCCGAGGTGGTCGAGGGCTACCAGCAGTGACCACTCCGGAGTGAGAGCCCGGTCAGGTATCCGAATCGGCGGTGGCCTGACTAGGTGTGATCACAGGTGATTTGTCCGGGTCCGGCGGAATGCACCCGCGCCGCACCTGGCTACGCCGTGGACCACGACGGCCGGTTGCGGGAGAGGGCGCCGGTGGCCACGGCCACGGCCACGGCCACGGCCACGAGCATGGCGAGTGCCGCGACCAGCACGATGGTGCTGGAGGCATGCACGACCAGCGTCGCGCCGACGAGCGCCCCGACGAACATGGCGGTGATGCTGACCACGCGCCGTCCGGCCTTGGAACCCGGTCCGCCGATCAAGCGGGTGTCGGCAAAAATGGCGGTGGTCGTCAGGGTCAGCACCGTGGTCGTCAGGTCAGGCACCGCGATCTTCCGGACTGTCGCGTTCTGCAAGCCCATGGAGGCGGCGAGCAGAAAGATGAGGGTGTAGTGACCGGCGCTCGAGCTGTCGGAGCCGACAATGATCCTCACGACGGTCGCCGCAGCCACCAGTACGATCTGGATCGAGATGGCCCACGTGAGTAGGCGGCCCCGGTCTCCGGTGATCACCACGACGAGCCTGCCTCCGAGGAGCGAGCCGGCGGCGAACGACGCCAGCGCCAGCAACGAGGCGAGCACCGAGAATCCTGGGGCCCCGGCGATGGCGAATCCGAGGAACACAAGATTGCCAGTCATGTTCGCGACGAACACGTGGCCGAGGGTGAGGTAACTGAACGCATCGACGAGCCCCGTGACGACGGTGAGCGTGACGAGCAGCGGCGGCAGCGGGCCGTGCGGGTCGTCTCGTTTGGGCGCGATGGTGCGCCAGGCTTCGACGAACGGCGTGGTCATGGACTGACCTCCTTGTGAGAGCGGATCGGCACGTCCGGGTCGACTGACTCCCCGGGGGCCCGCCCGCGGCTGATGTGGACAGACGGGATGACCCACCCCAGAGGGGTGTCACCTCGAAGTGCGGCTGGCGAGACGTCATGCACCGGCACCCACGTCGGTTGATCTGGAGTCCCACCCGACCACCGCCGGTCTCGGCGACTGCGTCTTCCACTTGCGGAACATCTTCGACCACCGCAGGCGAGGGGTCAATCATGACCGCTGGTGAGGTGGCCGGTACCCGGTGAACACTCGATCATCCCTGGATACACTGAAGGGGATCCGAGTGGCGACCCGTATCCGGGCGGCGCGGGGACACGATCCGCAGCCGTGAGGGAGTGCTCCGGTGGTGGGCCGGGTACCGCCGTACGTGTCGATGGTGAGAGGAGCGGTCAATGGCCAGCGAAGGACTACACGAGGCGGCCGAAGCCCTCGACGCCTCGACCATCGACCACCACCGGGCGGTCACGTCCCTGTGCGAGGAACTCGAGGCCGTCGACTGGTACGACCAGCGCGTGAAGGCCACCGACGATGCGAGCCTCGCCGACATCCTGGCCCACAACCGCGATGAGGAAAAGGAGCATGCGGCCATGACCCTCGAATGGATCCGACGCCGTGATCCAGCGCTCGACCGTCATCTGCGGACCTACCTGTTCACCTCGGAACCGATCACCGAGCTCGAGACCGAGGTCATGGACCCGAGTTCGGAGTCCACCGGGGTGGCGGTTGCTGGTGGATCTGGTTCGCTCGGCATCGGCAGCCTCCGAGGGAGGACGTGATGGACCATCTGCACCGCGATCTGGCCCCCCTGTCCGAGGCGGCGTGGGAGGTCCTCGAGGAAGAGGCCAGGTGCCGTCTGTCTGCGCATCTGGCGGCCCGCCGGGTGATCGACTTCGCCGGTCCTCACGGCTGGTCCTACTCCGCCACCGACCTGGGTCGCATCGGCAGGATTCCCGGACCTTCCGAGGGTGTGAGCGCTGCGCAACGTCGGGTCATGCCCCTGGTGGAGCTGCGCGCCGAGTTCCGGGTCTCACGTGTCGACGTCGACGACGTCGACCGCGGGGCCTCGAACCCCGATCTCGCCGAGCTCGACGAAGCGGCCCGACAGATCGCCGTGGCAGAGAACACTTCGGTGTTCCACGGATACGAAGACGCCGGAATTCTGGGGATCACCGAGAGCACCTCACATCGACCGATCGAGCTGGGGTCCGACGGTGACCAGTACCCGACAGCCGTCGCCCGGGCGACAGACGCGATCCGCGGCGCAGGGATCGACGGGCCGTACGGCCTCGTCATCAGTCCTGAGATCTACACCGGCATCGTCGAGACGGCTGAGCACGGTGGCCATCTCCTCTTCGACCATCTCCGTCAGATCCTCGGCGGACCACTGGTGTGGGCACCCGGTGTCGAGGGCGGGATCGTGCTGAGTCTCCGAGGTGGCGACTTCCTCTTCGAGAGTGGTGAGGATCTTTCGCTCGGCTATCTCGATCACGATGCCGACGTCGTCCGGCTCTACATCGAGGAGAGCTTCAGCTTCCGGGTCGTGGAGCCCGACGCAGCCGTCTCCCTCCGCCGGTCGACGTGACGCTCCTCTGAGCGACGTCGCTCGACGAACGTCGGATCATTTCGCCTCAGTCATCCGCTTTTGGATGGTGTCGCCAGTTTCGAAGATCGGCGCGCTGGCCCGAAGGGTCCTGATGCGTCCGGTTCGGGTTCCGCAGTTCGGGTAAGACGCTGATTCGAGTGCGGCCGTGCTGCCGGCTCGTGAATCAACGTTCAGTGAGGAGCGGACGCCGCGATCGTGACATCACGGTGCCGACGGGCCCGACGCGCGTCCACCTGATTGCCGCCGAAGGTCCGGTCTAATTGTGCTGAGTGGCCGGTTCGCCCCTTAGCGTGGCGGTGCCGGGCAAATCATCAATTTTTGGGATGAAAGCCCCGAAGAGTTCCATTAGTTTGCCGATAGTTGGTGGGCAGAAGTCCACCCGTTGGTGTGCGGCGGCGGTCACCCAATTGGTGCTCGACGGGCAGCGCGTGTTGATCTCAGAACGGGGTGGCGGACGTGAGACGTCGACAGTCGATCAAGATCGCAATGGCGTTGCTGTGCATAGTCGCAGGCCTTGCGGCATTCTCAGGATCAGCATCAGCCAGGACCAGGGTCATCAAGGGTACCGGCACGATCTCTTGCACCTTGAGCACCACCTTCACCTTCAATCCCCCACTCACTCCGGGAATTGGCACCCTGGTCGGTAAGGGAATCAGCGAGGTGATCACCGTGGCGCCGGCCGAAATCGGCGGGTGCACGGGCACGACGGCGCCTGTCCCTGTTTCCGGACTCGCAACCAAGGCCATCGTCATCAAGATGAGGCCGTTCGTTCTCAACCGTCTGGACCATGCTGGCGGGTGCTTCTTCTTTCCTACGCTCCTATTCGCTCTCAAGCACGCTGTCCTCGATTGGACGCTGCCGTCGGGCTTGATGTCTCCAACTAGCGCGAAGTTGAATGCCAGTGCGATCGGCGCCGACGGCGCCGGTAACCTCGGATACTCGATCACCGGAACCGCCAGGGGCTCGTTTGCTGGCCCGGTCGCAATCGGCGCATACTTCGACCCGGCGTCGTCGCTGGCGATCCAGAATTGTGAAGACAACGCCGGCTCGGTCGCCTCGGCCACAGTCGATCCCACGCAGAGCACGATCACCATCGGTTGACGACCCCGCGGGTCGAAACGCGATCTAGTACATGCCCGGGCCACTCGCTCAGGGCCAGGCGGAATCGGACCACTGGGCCGGTCGGAAAGGCACAAATTATTATGCGCACGAACGCACGCGAGAGCCGCGCTTATCGGAACCGATCGGGGGGCGCACGACTGGCGGCCTCGATCGCACTGGCTGCCTCCACCGCGCTGGTGGCGATCGGTGTCGCGACGCCGGCAGGTGCAGCGTCCAATCAGATCCTCGAGAGCTGGGGCTACAACGCCGCAGGACAGCTGGGGAATGGGTCATCAACCAATTCATCGGTGCCCACTCCGGTATCCCTTCCCTCCGGCGTGGGCGTCACGGCCAGTGCGGCTGGCGGCTACCACAGCCTGGCCATCGGCACCGACGGGAACCTCTACGCCTGGGGTCAGAACGGCTTCGGCCAGCTCGGCGACGGCACCACCACCAACAAGTCGAATCCGATCGTCGTGCAGCTTCCGTCAGGCGTCCACGCGACCAAGGTCGCCGCCAGCACTGACGACAGCTTCGCTCTCGGGTCCGACGGCAATGTCTACGCCTGGGGCGACAACAGTCTGAACGAGCTCGGCGACGGGAACGGCAACAATTCCTCGACGCCTGTCCAGGTCTCGATCCCGGCCGGTGTCACCGTGACCGCTATCGCCGGGGGCCAGTTCCACGCGCTGGCACTCGCCTCCACTGGCAAGGTGTACGGATGGGGCTACAACGGCAACGGCCAGCTGGGGAATGGTCTGAAAACCACACCGGCGAACCCGGTGCTGGCCGTCTTCCCGAGCGGGGTGACGGCGACCAACATCGCCGCAGGCGGGTACCACAGCCTGGCCATCGGCTCGGACGGAAACCTGTATTCATGGGGTTACAACGTGGACGGCCAACTAGGTGACGGCAACAAGACCCAGCACGTGAAGCCGCAGCTGGTGTCTATGCCGAGCGGAGTCAGTGCCACGGCCTTGGCCGCCGGTTTGTACCACAGCCTCGCCATCGGGTCCGACGGGAAGCTCTATGCCTGGGGCTACAACCTCTATGGTCAGATCGGCGACGGGACCACCACCACCCAGCTGTTGCCGGAGGCGATCAACTTGCCGTCGGGCGGGACGCCCAGCGCGATCACTACCGGGCAGTACGACAGCCTCGCCCTCCTCCCCAATGGAAATCTCTACGCTTGGGGTCAGAACGGCTTCGGCCAGTTGGGCATCGGGACCACGGTCGACGCGTGGTCGCCGACGCAGGTGACCGCCCCACCACTAACGGCCTTCGTCGGGTTGGCTTCGGGATCCGGCTCCTCGCACACCCTTGCTATCGCCGTTCCGACCCAGACCTCCACCACCACGTCGCTGACCGCGGCGGTGACCTCGCCCACCTTCGGCCAGTCCGAGACCCTCACCGCGGTGGTGACCGGTTCCGATAGTGGTGGAACGGTCGCATTCGCCGACGGTACCTCGCCGATCTCAGCGTGCAGCGCAGTCGCGCTGAGCCTGGTCGGTTCAAGCGAGCAGGCGCAGTGCACGCTCTCGAGCCTGACCGCGAGTGTGCACAACCTGAAAGCCACGTACTCGGGCGACACGGGATCGTCGGGGAGCGGCTCGACCGCGCTGCCCGTGACGGTCACACCCGCCCCGTTGGTCATTACCGGCTCCTCGGCAGCCGTCACGTACGGGACGTCTCCGGCCCCGGTGGTCGCCTCCTTCGCCGGTTTCGTCAACGGTGACGGTCCGAGCGCCCTCAGTGCTCAGCCGACCTGTTCGACCACGGCCACTGCAACCAGCCCGGCCGCCACGTATCCGACCACCTGCTCGGGCGCAGCCGGTGCCAACTACTCGATCAGCTATGCAGCGGGACAGATCGTGGTTGCGCCGGCACCGCTCAGCATCTCGGCGTCATCGGGCACCATGTTCTACGGCGGGTCCGTCCCAGCCATCACACCCAACTTCGTAGGGTTCGTGAACAGCGACACGCCCTCCTCGCTGACCGCGGCGCCCACCTGCACGACGACCGCCACCTCCTCGAGCGGGGTCGGAAGCTACCCGAGCACCTGTACCGGAGCGGTAGATCCGAACTACGTATTCAGCTACACCGCCGGACAGGTGACTGTCGGAGCGGCCCCGCTGCTGGTGACAGCTTCATCAGTGGCCACCACATACGGAACGGCGGCGACGGCGATCAGTCCGTCCTACTCGGGGTTCCTCAACGGTGACACGTCGGCCTCGCTGACCACCCAGGCGTCTTGCACCACGACGGCGACGACGACGAGCAACGTCGGGACCTATCCCAGCTCCTGCACGGGTGCGGCGGATCCGAACTACGACATCAGCTACGTCGGCGGCACGGTGACAGTTACGCCTGCGCCGGTCACCGTCACAGCATTGTCGACCTCTATGACGTACGGCGGCACGGTGCCGACGGTGAGCTCGACGATCAGCGGCCTCCAGAACGGCGAAGGTGCATCTGTGCTCGGCGGAGGGCTTGCCTGCACCACGACGGCCTCCCCGGCCAGCCCGGTCGGCGCCTACGATTCGTCGTGTAACGGTGCCGTTGACCCGAACTACGCCATCACCTACGTGGACGGCTCGATCGCGGTCACCCAGGCCGCGCTGACAGTAACCGCATCGTCGGGCACCATGACGTACGGCGGAGACGTACCCGCCATCGCCCCGACCGTCGCCGGCCTCCAAAACGGCGAGGACCCCTCCGTTCTCGGTGCCGGGCTGACCTGCGGGACGACCGCCACCACGACCAGCCCGGTAGGCGAGTACCCGTCCTCATGCTCTGGGGCGTCCGACCCGAACTACTCGATCACCTACGTCGCCGGCACGGTCGGCATCACCCCGGCCCCGCTCAACATCACAGCGTCGTCCGGCTCGTCGGTCTACGGCGATCCGGTCCCGACCATCTCCTACGCCGTCGACGGCCTCCAGAACGGCGAGACCAGCGCCGTCCTGGGAGCGGGCCTGCAGTGCGAGACGACCTCAATCACCGGCAGTCCGGTAGGGGCCTACCCGTCGATGTGCTCGGGAGCAGTCGACGGGAACTACACGATCACCTACGTCGAGGGCATCGTGTCGGTGACAGCGGCGCCTCTAACCATTACCGCCTCGTCGGCATCGGTCACCTATGGCGGCTCCGTTCCAGGCGTGACGGCGTCCTTCGTCGGCTTCGTCAATGGGGACACGTCGCTGTCGCTGGCAACTCCGCCGGTCTGCTCGACCACCGCGAGCACCGGAAGCCCGGCCGGCACCTACGCGACTTCCTGCTCGAGTGCCGCTGATCCCAACTACACGATCAGCTACGTGTCGGGCGCCGTAGTCATCGGTACCGCCGACCTTCTCATCGTGGCCTCGCCGGCCACCATGACCTACGGGGACACGACCCCGGCGGTGACCGCCAGCTACGTGGGTCTCACCAACGGGGACACGGCCGGATCGCTTTCCACCGCGCCGACGTGCTCGACGCCTGCCACGAGCTCGAGCCCGGCCGGAAGCTATGCGGCGACATGCTCCGGGGCAGTGGACGGCAACTACACGATCAGCTACGTGGACAGCACGGTCACGGTGGCACCGGCGCCGCTCACGGTGACGGCGTCGTCAGGATCGCAGTCTTATGGCGCCGCGGCCCCCAACATCACCCCGGCATACTCGGGCTTTGTCAACGGGGATACCGCAACCTCGCTCATCACCCCCGCATCGTGCCTGTCCGCTGCCCTCCCGACCAGCCCGGTCGGCAGTTACGACTCCTCTTGTTCGGGTGCGGTGGACCCGAACTACACCATCGGCTACGTCGATGGGACGGTCGCCATCACCCCGGCTGCACTGACAATCACCGCGTCATCGGACTCGGCTGTCTACGGCGGCACGACGCCGGCAATCGTCCCCCAGGTGTCCGGTCTCCAGAACAGTGAGGATGTCTCCGTCCTGGGAGCCGGCCTCTCGTGCTCGACGGTGGCGACTGCGAGCAGTTCTGTAGGGAGCTACCCGTCCACCTGCACCGGTGCGTCCGATTCCAACTATTCGATCAGCTACGTGGACGGCATCGTCGTGGTGGCACCGGCAGCGGTCACGGTGACCGCATCGTCGGGATCGTTCACCTATGGATCGACTCCCCCGGCCATCACCCCGACGGTGACCGGCCTCCAGAACGGAGACACCGTCTCCTCGCTCGGTAGCGGTCTGACTTGTGCGACCACAGCTACCGCGGACACTCCGGTGGCCAGCTACCCGAGCACATGCACGGGTGCGGTGGACGCGAACTACCAGATCAGCTATGTCTCCGGCGTCGCCCAGGAGATGGCGGCCCCCCTGGTGGTCGCTGCGTCCTCGAGTTCGATGACGTACGGAAGTACCCCTGCAGCGGTGACCCCGACGTACTCGGGCTTTGTGAACGGGGAGGATCCGTCGGTGCTGAATGCTCTTCCGACGTGCGCGACTTCCGCTACGCCGAACAGCCCGGTCGGAACGTATCCAACGGCATGCTCGGGGGCTTCGGACCCGAACTACGCGATCTCCTATGTGCCCGGGAACGTCGTGATCGGAGCTACCGCACTGGTCATCTCGGCGTCTTCGGGGACTCAGACCTACGGGAGCACACCGGCGACTCCGACGCCGACCTACTCCGGTTTCGTCAACGGTGACGGTCCGGGATCGCTGGCCAGCCTTCCGACCTGCACCGCGACGGCGACAGCCTCGAGTGTGGTGGGGTCCTATGCGACCTCGTGCTCGGGGGCAGTGGATCCCAACTACACCATCAGCTACACACAGGGATCGGACCATGTCGTAGCGGCGCCGCTGACCGTTTCCGCCTCGTCGGCCACCATGGTCTTCGGCGGCCAGAAGCCAGTCATCACTCCGACGATCAGCGGCTTCGTCAACGGTGACGGTCCGTCGGTCCTGGGTGCTGGGCTGAGCTGTACGACTGCGGCCGGACCGACCAGCCCGGTCGGCTCCTACAGCTCCACTTGTTCTGGGGCGTCAGACGCCAACTACTCGGTGACGTACACCGCCGGAACCGTCACCGTGGCGCCAGCCGTACTCACCGTGACCGCCAACAACCAGAGCATGAACTTCGGCAGCGCGGTGCCCACCTTGACGTCGACCATCACCGGCTTCGTGAACGGGCAGACGCTCGGCACCTCCGGCGTGACCGGAAGTCCTGCGTGCACGACGACGGCGACATCGACCAGCACGTCGGGCTCGTACCCGATCACGTGCGGACCTGGGACGCTCAGCGCCGGCAACTACACGTTTGTATTCGTGGCCGGGACGCTCACGGTCAGCAGTACGAAGACCCTGGCCTGCCTGACGTTCGGGTCGGTGACGGTTCTTGCCGGCCAGTCGGTTCGGGTCGCACCGGGGTGCTTTGTGATCGGTTCGATCACGGTGAATGCCGGGGGATCCTTCGATGCCGAAGGTGCGCTGGTTCTCGGATCACTGGTTGCCAAAGGCGGGACTGTGCGACTGTGCAGCACGAGCATCGCCCTGCTGCTTTCCTCGACCGGAGCGACCGCACCCGTCGTGATCGGTGACGGGACTTCGTCGTGCGGCGGGTCCATCCTGATCGGCGGGATCTCGGTCAACTCGGGGACGGGCGGGGTATCGATCCGTCAGGCGAGGGCCCTCGCCGTGGTGACCGTGAAGGGGAACTCGGGTGGCGTTGATGTAGCCAACAACACCATCGTCGGCAGCCTCACCGTGACCGGGAACACCGGCGTGGTCGTCGACCACCCCAACACAGTGATCGGACTGTCCCAGCTCCAGTAGGGACTTCCGTCCTGGATGGACGGGGGCACGATTCCGTCGCTCCGGTGTTCCTCGATGAGAGGGCTTGAATCTACTCCGAGCGATTCGCTCCGGATGCCCGTTGGGCCGGGGCGACGATTCCCGTGCCTTGAGTGGATCAGTCGGTTCATGCCGCCGTTGGGCGGGTAGGACGATCGACTTCACGATCGTGTTGACCTCGTAACGCATCTGTCAACACCACAATGGCGAGTTCCATCACGCCCGCCGTGAGCTCGGGGAACGCGTCGTACCCCGATCACATCTCTCACACCGTTACTGCCGAGTTCCCCAACGTGCGCGCACCGAACTGCCGACCAGTCATCCCTGGTCAGCACCCTAGAGCCCTGGGTGGGCTCGCCGGGGCGAGCGAAGATAGGGCGAAGTCAATCGACCGTCGCAGTGGATAGTTCCAGTAGCACTCCCGTTGACCGGTCGGCACAATTGGT